>Ga0079037_100002228_pt1 | contig 10539 bp, 11 predicted proteins | sample Mud3Dept4metaG_FD_71479 | JGI IMG/M metagenome (GOLD analysis project Ga0079037, IMG submission 71479) | Freshwater wetland microbial communities from Ohio, USA, analyzing the effect of biotic and abiotic controls - Mud 3 Core 4 Depth 4 metaG | ecosystem: Environmental > Aquatic > Freshwater >... | reverse complement strand
GGAAGGGGGAGTGTGATAATAACTGTATTAATATACAGCAATATCAATACCAGCCTTATCCATTTTCATAATTTATTATTTCAATTAATATCCAAGATGTTATCAAATGTGGGAAAAGTCATAACGTGTAGCATGGCACATGCATGCGTCATGCCGATGTGTGACATGCTCACTTAGCGAAGTCACGTAGTGGCATTTATATGCCCCTACGTCTATGAACCATTTATACAATTTTCTTGAATGATTTTACCTTGGCTTTACAAACCGGACATTCGTCAGGCGCGCTTCCTTCTGCTGTATAACCGCAAATATCGCATACGTAATAATCGGTTTCTTTATTGCTGCCCAAGTTATCTAATGCGTTCCGGTACAGGTCGTGATGGATCTTCTCCACCTCGTTTGCAAAATTAAAACTGCGCAGGGCACCCTTGTTTCCTTCTTCTTCCGCCTCTTTGATCATCTGCGGGTACATCTCTTTAAACTCAAATGCCTCTCCGCTGACAGCCTCCTGAAGGTTTTCCTTAGTGCTTTTTATTCCGCCGAGTTGCTTTAGATGACTATGCGCGTGAACTGTTTCAGCCTCAGCAGCAGCCCTGAAGAGTTTCGCAACCTGGGGAAACCCCTCCTTCTCAGCCTGTTTTGCAAAAGCAAGGTACTTCCTGTTTGCCTGTGATTCGCCGGCGAATGCCTCCTTAAGATTTTTTTCTGATTTCGACATGGTATTCTCCTCCTCTTGTCATTTTGTTATTGCTGGTTATAATTTAATATTTATATTGAATGAAAGAGACTCCTTATGTCGTCTTCCACTCAGCCGATTTTTTCAAATGCCCTTTTCAATGCTCCGCACGTTGGACACTTCCAGTCGTCAGGGAGCTGCTCAAAAGGCATCCCCTCTTTATTATCATTATACAGCCATTTACACATTGCGCAACGCCACACAGATCCATCTTCTCTGTCTCCATATTTTTCGACTACTTCCCACCCCTTTTCTTCCCATGCACTGACCGGCGGCGGGATAAATCCGGAATAGATCTCCTTGTCCCGTGCATCTTCTATCCTCACACTTATGGTTATGCCGGTTTTTCTGACTATATAACTCCAAGTGAAGTTGTTCTGTGTGTCAGGTCCTGTCATCTTTGCTTCAAACTCAATATGCAGTCCTTTCTGTTTTACCCTGGACCATGAATAACAGCATTTTGCTATGGACGTGCAACCGCACTTCCCTTTCATAAGTCTTATGCCGTCCACCATGAGGCCGCCGGGTATTTTTTGTATAGTTACGTCCAAGATAAGCCTCCTCTTTGCTTATTACAGGAAAACAATTTCAATGTCCGGCAACTTTTCCTTAATCGCATCCTCGATGCATTTATCGCTGCAATCAATGCAATGTCCTCCGCAATATATCACTGCCCTGTTCCCTTTGACTTCACCCAGTTCGGCAAAACCCTTATGAGCTTTTAAAAGAGGGGCGATGGAGTTCAGTATTTCTGTGATCAGGATATATGATTTATCCATTACTATGAATTCAATTTATGGTCGATGTTATTCAATATGCTATTTGTGCTGTTCGGTATTTTGAATCATACAACCACACGATTTACATACAATATCAGTTTCATCGCTCCATACTTCCAGTTCAGACCCGCACCCGTGGCATACTATTTCCATCGGAACGGGAGATGATTTAACGGAACATGCAGGTTTTTCTTCCAGAGGGCTATCCTTCATGTGCCCTTCTCCATCCTTCTTCTTTCAGGCGCACCATCCTGTTGATGGCCCAGCTCTTCATCTGTTCGAAATATTTTTTTGGATTTACCTTTGCGAGCTTTGCAAGTTCTTCCCGTTCACGTGCACTGTCTATGTGGTCACCGGGATATACGCCCCGCCATGTAATATAACCTTCGTCAAAAAGAAATTCTGGAGAGAGCTTCTCCTTCTCATTGGCAGGAAGCCTGCTGCTATAAAGTCTGGCGACAAGCATATCATACTGGATGACCCATCCATTGTCCCTGATCATTGTTTCAGAATCAAGAGAGACCCTGTGAGAACATTCGGGACAGTAAAGCGCCTCAATTGCTTCGGGGGGCATGACTTCATTTTTAAAGTTGAAGCTTGCATCGTGTCTGCCGCATTTGCAAATAACTGAATGATCCATGCACATGTTTTGTTACCTCCTTAATATTCTGTTAACATCAAGAGCAAGATGGCTCCTGTTTTCAATACGTAATGCATGTATGTCATGTTTAGGGCTAGCATTTTCCATATGTTACTGTTCCGTACCCACTATTCCCGAATCTGGCCACAGTTCTTTCTCATTTTTTTAAACTCGATGACTTCTGAAGGGACTTGCACTCATTGCAAATGCCATAAAATTCGACATGGTTCCCGGTTACTTCAAAGCCTTCTTTTACTTCATCCGGTATACTGACGGGTAGTTCTGCCTGGATATCAACGATCTTTTTACACCGGATACATATAAGGTGATGATGGGGTTTTGTTTCGGGATCATATCTTCGTCTTAGTGGATCGATAGTCAGTTCGAGCAGGGTGCCTTTTTGTCTTAGGGTTTCGAGTGTTTTATAAACTGTAGCAAAAGACATCATGGGGTACTGTCTCTTGACTGCTTTATAAACATTCTCTGCCGATGGATGCGTTATATTACCATCGAGATATTCAAGAATGGCCAATCTTTGTGGTGTTAGCTTAATGCCTTTTGCCCTGTATTTTTTTATATTAACAATACTCATTTTCATAAGAAACATAATATCAGATAAGAATACTTATTGTCAATAATAATTTATTCTTATTTAATAGACAGTTAGAGATTTTTTAATATTAAATATATTTAAATCTAAAAAATTTAGCAGTGTATTCAACAATCCATTGACTATTTTAATTCTGATGCTAACATTTATTTCAGGAGGTGAGATCATGAATATCAAAATAGCTTTAATATTGTCTGTTCTTTTATCAACCTTTGGAATGGTCTTAGCGCTTAGTATTCCAGTGCGTCCCGCCCCAAACGGGATAGAGATACCGCGTGGTTACAGGGACTGGGTGATTATCGCACTTTCTCATCGCACTGACAACAATACGCTCAGGGCAGTGCTTGGTAATGACACTGCAACTCAGGCGGTCAGACATGGTCAGACCAATCCATGGCCTGACGGCAGTATCCTGGCAAAAATTGTCTGGAAGGACAAGACTCATGAGAAATGGGCGGCTGCCACGATTCCCGGGGAATTTGTCCATGCTGAATTTATGATCAAGGATTCAGGCAAATATTCCTCAACAGGCGGCTGGGGTTTTGCCCGCTGGCTGGGACTGACTCAGCAGCCGTATGGTAAGGATGCGGACTTTGTGCAGGAATGCTTCGGATGCCATCAACCGGTGAAAGATAACGATTATGTCTTTACACATCCTGCGGTGTTGCCGTAAAACAAACAGCTTGGACTCTTTGAGAGACTTGAATTTATAAAGGCCAGAGTTTATGCTCGATTGCATCCATCAGACGGTGAAATGTTTCAGGTCTTATAGCTGACAAGGCGATTGCATTAAATCGATGGCAGATCGCTTCAGCTTCTTTCCTGTTGATGAGATCTTCTTTATTGAAGGCCAGTAAAACAGCCTTCTCCGACAGGTCCAAATCAGCAAGGATTTTTTCCACTGACTGAATCTGTTGTTCGAACCTCGGGTTTGATATGTCTACTACGTGCAGCAACAGGTCTGCGTCCTCAAGCTCCTCAAGGGTCGCCCTGAAAGCTGCCATCAGGTCTTTGGGAAGGTCCCGGATAAATCCTACCGTATCGGTAATGATGACGTCTCTTTCTTTCGGGAACCTCAAACGCTTGCTTGCTGTATCGAGGGTGGCGAACATCTTGTCCTCCACGAATGTGCTGCTTTTTGTCAAATTGTTGAGAAGGGTGGACTTGCCGGCATTCGTATAACCAATAATCGAGATGATGGGGACCCCCTGGGCGACTCTGCGGGCCTTTCTCTGCTGACGTGCGCGGCTCAGGGACTTAAGCTCTTTTTCGAGAAGGCTTATCCTCTCTCTCACCCGTCTCCTGTCCACTTCAAGCTTCATCTCTCCCGGTCCCCTGCCTCCTATTCCGCCCATCAGCCTCGACATTGCGGTCCCCTTTCCGGTCAGTCTCGGAAGCCTGTAACGTAGCTGCGCGAGTTCAACCTGTACTTTGCCGTCTTTGCTGTGGGCGCGCCGGGCAAATATATCGAGGATGAGTTGGGAGCGGTCGATGACCTTTAATTCAGTCAATTCGCTGATGTCCTTTGTCTGTGAGGCATTAAGGTCCTGGTCAAATATGAGAAGCGTGGCTCCCTTGTTCATGGAATTAATGACAAGTTCCTGTATTTTGCCTTTCCCCAGGAGATACTTTGGATTGATCACTTTTACTCTCTGAAGGACGGCGTCGACAACAGCAACATCGCTCGCCTTTGCCAGCTCCTTAAGCTCCTCCATGGAGTCTTCCTGTTCATAACGGGGGGAGGTAGAGACGCTGACAAGGACCGCACGCTCACGTTTATCTTTAATGTCGAACCCAGTTCTCCGGGATTCCAGACCTTCCTCAATTGAGGAGATAAGAATATCGAAGTCCTCAAATGTCCTGTCCATGCCGTGAAAGGGAACCGGTCCGAGCATTTCATAGGGTATTGGCCGGTCAGAAGATGGGAGGTGAGCGAGCGTAATAGTGTCCGGTAAGCCGTCTTTCAAACCAATAATGATCAGCGCATCCAGTCTCAGGAGGGACAGGTCCGTTATATCGTCCTGGTTTATCTTTTCATTATTGAGGTGGGTGTGTACAAGCCTGAGGCCGCGGAGGACCTTCCTGCCAAGCGGGAAATTTTCAAGGTCAGGGATGAATATGCCTTTAGCGTCACCGACGATCACATGGCTTATATTACCGCTTCTGTGCACCAGGACCCCGACCTGTCGGCCAATAGAGTTTGAGCATTCAGCCATCAGCATGGCGAGATCAGTCGAAAGCGCCTTGTCTTTAGGAATGCGCCTTCTGTATATACGTTCAAGGAGCCTGATGTCGCTTTTCTTCAGACCTGATGTATTGCCGTAAACTGATGGAATGATTTTCCTCCGGAAAAAAGCTGTCAGCGGTCAGCTATCAGCTATCAGTCTAAAAACTGACGGCTCAACGCTGATGACTGCTAGCTGAATTAATGCGCTTCACCCCAGTTCCTTCCAATGCCCATGTCAACCCTGAGCGGAACGCGGAGACGTATTGCGCTTTCCATCTCTTGTTTCACTAACTGCATGACGGTATCTTTTTCCTCTTCCGGGACTTCAAACAGCAGTTCGTCATGCACCTGCAGGAGCATCCGTGTACGGAATCCTTCTTTGCCGAGTCGTTTCCATATATTGATCATTGATACTTTAATGATGTCAGCAGCCGAGCCCTGTACCGGGGAATTGATCGCCAGCCTTTCGCCGAGCTGCCGGATATTCCTGTTTGAGCTCTTTAACTCGGGGATTGCACGCTTCCTGTTATACAGGGTTGACACATAACCTCTTTCCTCAGCCTCTTTGATGAGGGTATCCATATAATTTTTGATCCCGCTGTGACGCGCAAAATATGTGTCGATGTAATAGCGGGCCTCGTCCGCTGGAATGCCAAGCTGCCGGCCCAGTCCGTAAGGGCTTATGCCGTAGACGATGCCGAAGTTTACGGTCTTTGCGCTGCGCCGCATCTCGGGGGTTACCGACTCCGGACTCATCCCGAAAAGTTCACAGGCCGTCCGTGTATGTATGTCGCCGTCCTGGGTAAATACCTCGATAAAGCCCTCATCCTGACTCAGGTGTGCAAGGACGCGAAGCTCGATCTGGGAGTAATCAGAGGAAAGGAGCAGATGTCCTTCTTCAGCGATAAAAGCCTCCCGTATCCTCTTTCCCCATTCGCCCCTGATGGGGATATTCTGTAAATTGGGGTCAGAGCTGCTGAGCCTTCCCGTGGCTGTTATCGTCTGGTTGAATGACGTATGGATTCTCCCTGTCTTATTGTTAACGAGCCTGGGCAGCGCATCAACGTATGTGCTTTTAAGTTTCGAGAGTCCCCTGTATTCAATTATCTCTCTGGGCAGCTCGTGTACGAGGGCAAGCTCTTCGAGCACGTCTATGTTTGTCGAGTATCCTGTCTTTGTCTTCTTTGTGGGTCTCAGTCCGAGTTTTTCAAAGAGGACCTCCTGGAGCTGTTTCGGCGAATTGATATTGAACTCCTCCCCGGCTATAAAATAAATCCTCTGCTCGATGCTCGCGAGTTCTTTCTCGAGATTTTTCGAAAAGGCAGCCATTAAATAAACATCGACCTTGACCCCCGCCATCTCCATGTCCGCGAGAACCTCGATTAAGGGCATCTCAAGACGCTGAAAAAGATCTGTGAGCCCTTCTTTCTCCATGAGCGGGGTGAAGTGGTTTTTTAATTTAAGGGTAACTGCCGCGTCCTCGCCGGAGTACGCCGAGGCATCTTCAACAGGGACCTCGCTGAAGTCCTTAACCCCCTTGCCGGCAACGTCGCTGAAAGAGAGTTTTTTGATCCCGAGATGTTCCATGGCTGCATCAGTCAGGTTATGGGTAGATTTATTTGGGTTCAAAAGGTATGAAGCGAGCATGGTGTCAAAGGAAATGCCCCTCACATGTATGCCCTCATTTCTCAGGACGATAGCATCATATTTGATATTATGCCCGGTCTTTTGTATCTTCTCATCCTCAAGGACCTTTCTTATCTGGTCAATTACAAAATCCTTTGGTAATTGGGCAGGCACTCCGAGATATGAGTGTCCGACAGGGATGTAATAAGCCTTTGACGGGTCTGTTGAAAGTGAAATACCTACCAGTTCGGCATTCATCGGCGAAGGTGACGTCGTTTCGGTATCAATGGTGATTTCTGTTTTAACATCAGCAAGGGCTTCTTCCATCTTTTTACGGTCGAGGACAGTGATGTACCCGGTTTTGACAGCAACCGCTGATTCCTGATCAGGGAGGAGCCTGATAAGACTGCTGAACTCGTATTTTCTGAAATGGTCGAGCAGCTTCTGCCATTCGGGTTCTTTTATTGCAAGGTCTCTGATCGGGACATCCACCGGAACGTCCGTATGGACCGTCGCCAGTTCCTTACTGAGCCTGATATTGTCTATGTTGCTGGATACGGCATGTCTGGCCTTGGCGTTTTTTATCCGGTCCCGGTTTGCTATGAGGTTCTCCAGGTTCTCAAATTCTTTTAAAAGCTTTACCGCTGTTTTTTCTCCGATACCGGGCGCCCCGGGGATATTGTCTGACGTGTCTCCCATGAGCGCGATGATTTCAGGGAATTGGGAAGGCCTTACACCGAACCGTTCGGTAACGTCCTTCTCTTCTGTTATCTTTTCCTTCATTGTGTCATACAGTCTGATATTTGGACTTACCACCTGACACATGTCCTTGTCCCCTGTGACAATGTAGACATCGAGTCCTTCTGCTTCGGCCTGTCTCGCAATATGGGCCAGGATATCGTCGGCCTCATATCCTTCACGCTCGATGGTCCGGATTCTGAACGCATCTATTATTTCCTTGATAAGGGGCACCTGCGGCTTCAGTTCATCAGGCATGCCGGGACGGTGGGCCTTATATTCTTTGAATGCCTCATGTCTGTGAGTAGGGGCAGGCGTATCGAAAACAACTGCAAAATAGTCGGGTTTTTTCTCTCTTAATATCTTGAGGATCATATTGGTAAAGCCGAAAATAGCATTGGTCGGCGTGCCGTCTGAGGCTGAGAGACCTCTTATTGCATAGAAGGCGCGGTATAAATATGAGTTCCCGTCTATCAGGTATAGGGCAGGCATACGCTATTATACACTAACAGATTACATGATCCATGCCGGGAAGAGTCCCGATACTCTCGCATAAAGAGGAGACGTTAATTAATGCCGTATTTAGCGCACATGGCTTCGATAAACAGCTGGAGTTCTTCCGGACCAAGCAGTTTATCAGGAAGAGTGGCCCCGAGCATGATGGCTTTGTCAATTTTTTTCAGAAGATTAATGATGCAATAACTGATTATCTCATCCGGCAGGGACTCCGGCACGTTTCGTATCAGCAGGTGCTCAGCGGACCAGCTGTTCGTTAAGGGAACAATTCCTGCGCATTCATTTCCACGAAGCGTTTCTGGAGTTGCTCCATGCTCCAGTGCCAGCGCCCTGACCCCGAGGTTTACAAGTTGAAGACCTCTTATTGCAGGGTTTGACATCGGGCGGTGCCTGCCCTTTGTGATAGGGAGGAATCGGTCGATGTTAATTCCCGAACAATAAAGATATGTGTTGCCGCCTAAGCTGCTGATGGGTTTTAGTATGAAAAATAAAAAATCATTTCTATATTCGTATGACTTATTTTCACTCATCAGCATCTGCCCTGATATAAGGCGGGATGATTTATCATTGCCCGCATGATATCAGGTGTTTTACCGCGGCTGTTAAGAAGGTTTGGAATGTTTTTCTTTCTCCTTGCCATACGCTTCCTTTCCTGCTTCAATGGCAGAGGAGATTAACGATTTTTTCTCTGATACAAATTCTTTGCCATGCTCTACAGCAGATGATAATTTATCTTTTACCTGTTCTGCATATTCTGAAGTCTTTATTTTAGTTTCATCTGCAAATTCCCTTATCTTCTCCCTGGTCTCCTTACCTGACCGCGGAGCCGTAAGCAATGCAATCCCCGCGCCTACAAGACCGCCCAATACAAATGCAAGAATAACTTGACCTGCTCCCGAACATCCTCTTTCTTCATTCATTTTTCAACCTCCTTTTTTTATAAGACCCTGAGCGAGGACGCTCAGGGCGGTTTTTATTCCAACTCCAAAACCAGACATTGCACCTGATATTAACGTGAATGTCTGCCCGATCAATCTGTTTACATTATCAATGATCGCTCCTGTTTCTCCCACCGCCTTTGTCAGATGCTGGATGTTGCTGATTGATTCATTCAGGTTATCTGCAACCTGATTTGTTTTCTCTACAGTATCCTGAAGCCTTTTCAAAAGAGGATTCAACGAGGCCTGAGTTGTCAGGAGAAAATCCTCGGCGGCCTTTGCCGTTCGCTTTATCTGAAGAATGACCGGAATTAAATATGCAACTAATACAATAAAGGCGCCTGCTATAACTCCCCAGAAAAACTGTTTGTCCATTAGCTCTCCTTCTTATTGATTTGTATATCACAAAAAAAATCGCTTTGCAAATAAGAATTATATGATACATTAATAAAAATGAGGTTGCAATTGACAATGAAATAATAAAAAACTGAAGGCAGAACTGGTCAGCGAGGCCGCTTTGCGCCCTCAGTTGTAACTTCCCGGCACAGTAGTTACCAAATCCTGCAAACAAGCCCCTTTAAGTAGCTCCCTTCGGGAAAGTTCAGTGATGTTGGATGGTCAGTCGCCTGTGACAGCCAGCGGATGATCTGGGCCTCACGGCCTGCGTCGAGTGAGGCATCGGCAACAATTTTTTGAAATAGTTCTTTATCGACGAGGCCGGAACATGAAAACGTAAACAATATGCCCCCCGGTCTGAGCAGTTTAATCGCCAGCAAGTTGATATCCTTATATCCACGGCAGGCACGCATCAACTGGCCACGGGAACCAGCAAATTTGGGTGGGTCAAGGACAATGGTGTCAAACCGGCGGCCAGCGTCCCGATACTGTCGCATGATTGTGAATACGTCTCCTTCCATGTTATTGACCTTTGCCTCATCCAGCCCGTTTAGTTTGACATTGCGAAGGCCCAGCTCCAGCGCTTCGGCAGATGATTCGATATTTATTGCACTGGACGCTCCTGCCTTTAAGGCAGCAACCGTAAAGCCGCCGGTATAGGAGAAGCAGTTTAACACCTCAGTGTTTCGGGCATATTCAGCTACGATGGCGCGGTTGTCTCTCTGGTCGAGATAAAAACCTGTCTTGTGCCCATGCCTGATATCGACCAGAAAACGATATGGTCCTTCCCGGATTTCAACAAGTTCGGGAGGCTCCTGGCCGGTGAGTAATCCTGTATGTTCCGGCATACCCTCCTTCTTGCGGACAGATACATCAGACCGCTCATAAATTCCCGTATTAGGTATCAACTCGGTTAATTGATTAATGATGGTCTGTTTCCAGAATTCAGTCCCGGCTGACAGGAATTGGCAAACGATAAAATCTCCATAGTGGTCTACGATGAGACCGGGGATGCCGTCCGATTCGCTGTTGACCAGACGGTATGCATCTGTATCATTTTTTCCCAGAAGGTAGCGTCTTGATTCCACTGCTCGCAGCAGGCGGGAACGAAATAGCGCAGGGGAGACTTCTTCTTCCCTGTTAAAAGTCCATACACGGACCGTGATCTGCGAATGCGGCGAAAATGCGCCTCTTCCGTACCATTTACCGTCTGCACTAAGGATGTCGACACTCTCTCCGGTATGCGGCGAGCCATGCACTTTTGCAATGGCGCCTGAAAATATCCATGGATGGCGGCGAAGAAGTGATTTCTCACGTTGAGCTTTCAGTGTGA
>Ga0079037_100002225_pt1 | contig 10542 bp, 7 predicted proteins | sample Mud3Dept4metaG_FD_71479 | JGI IMG/M metagenome (GOLD analysis project Ga0079037, IMG submission 71479) | Freshwater wetland microbial communities from Ohio, USA, analyzing the effect of biotic and abiotic controls - Mud 3 Core 4 Depth 4 metaG | ecosystem: Environmental > Aquatic > Freshwater >... | reverse complement strand
GATGAACCGCGCGCCGCGATAAAAAGACTTGCCGGGCCTCGCAAGGCCTCGGGCTGAGGGGGGTTCGGCTGTGGAGGAAAAAGGTGGGCGGGCGGGGGATTTGGCCCCCGCCCGGCGTTCTTGCGGCAGGTCAGGGCATGCCGCTCAGTCGTAGTCGCCGCCCTCGTCCCCGCCCCCCCCGGGCATGCCGGGCCTGGAGGGGCTTGAGCCCTTCGCGGCGATGACGTCGTCGATGCGCAGGATCATCACGGCCGCCTCGGTGGCGGACTGGATGGCCTGGGTGCCCACGCGGAGGGGCTCGATGACGTCCTTCTCGACCATGTTCACGACCTTGCCGTCGTAGATGTTGAGGCCGGCGTACTTCTGGCCTGACTTGTGCGCCTTCCTGAGGTCCAGCACGGCGTTGATGGGGTCCAGGCCCGCGTTCTCGGCCAGCGTCTTGGGGACGACCTCGAGGGCGTCCGCGAAGGCGTCGATGGCCATCTGCTCCCGGCCGCCCACGGACGAGGCGAACTCGCGCAGCCTGAGGGCGAGCTCGATCGCGCTCGCGCCGCCGCCCGCGTTCATCTTGCCGTCCTCGATGGCGACCGCCACGACCGACAGGGCGTCATGCAGCGAGCGCTCGAGCTCGTCGACGATGTGCTCGGTGCCGCCCCTCAGCATGACGGACACGGCCGTCGCGTGCTTGCAGCCGGTGACGAAGGTCATCTTGTCCTCGCCTATCTGCCGCAGCTCCACGGTGCCGGCAGTGCCCAGCACGTCCTTGGTCAGGTCCTTGAGGCTGGACACGACCTTGCCGCCCGTGGCCTTCGCGAGCTTCTCCATGTCGGACTTCTTCACGCGGCGGACCGCGTAGACGCCCGCCTTGGCCAGGTAGTGCTGCGCGATGTCGTCGATGCCCTTCTGGCACATCACGACGTTCGCGTTGGCGGACTTCACGGCGTCGACCATGCCCTTGAGGGTGGATTCCTCCTCGTCCAGGAACGCCTTGAGCTGGTTGGGGTCGCGGATCTGTATCTTCGCCTCGACCTCGGTCTTCTTGATCTCGAGCGCCGCGTCGATGAGCGCGATCCTCGGCTCCTTGACCAGCAGCGGCATGCTCGGGTGCACGGGCTCCTTGTCGAGGATGATGCCCTCGATGAGCTCGGAGTCCTCGAGCGAGCCGCCCTGCTTCTTGACGACCTGCACGTTGTCGACGTCGACCACGTAGTGGTCGCCGCGCTTCTCGGCCACGGCCAGGATGGCCCGGACCGCGATGTCGGCCAGGGTCTCGTTCGCCGCGTCCGCGATCTTGGACCGGAGCGAGGTGGTGGCGATCTTGTTGAGCTTCTTGGTGTCCTTGATGCTGACGTTGAGCGCCAGGTCCGCCAGGACCTCCACGGCCTTGTCGGCGGCGATGCGGTAGCCCGCGGCGATGACCGTCGGGTGCACGTTCCCGTCGATGAGCTCCTCGGACCTCCTCAGCAGCTCGCCTGCCAGGATGACCGAGGTCGTCGTGCCGTCGCCGCACTCCTGGTCCTGGGTCTTCGCGACCTCGACCAGCATCTTGGCGGCGGGGTGCTCGACGTCGATCTCCTTGAGGATGGTCACGCCGTCGTTCGTGATGACCACGTCGCCCATCGAGTCGACGAGCATCTTGTCCATTCCACGCGGGCCGAGGGTGCTGCGGACCGCGTCCGCGATGGCCTTGGCGGCCGCGATGTTGTTCGAGTGGGCGCCGGGACCCTTCTCCCGGGTCGTGCCCTCCTTCAGGATAATTACCGGGGTTTGTCCTCCCATCATGTTGTCATCCTCCTTGATTGTGCTGCCTGTGTCCTCACATCATGCCTGGCATGCCGCCCATGCCACCCATTCCGCCCATCCCGCCGCCGCCTCCCGCCTGCGCGGCCCGGGCCATGTCCTCCTTGGAGATGCCCTTGGCGGCGATGACGTCGTCGATGCGCAGTATCATGGTCGCTGCGTCGACCGCGGAGTCGATGGCCTGGGTGCCGACGCGCATCGGCTCGATGACCTCGAGCTTCAGCATGTCGGTGACCTTGCCCGACTTGAGGTCGACTCCGGCGTTCCTCTGCTTCTTCGCGTGCGCGGACCGGAGGTCGATGAGGATGTTGATGGGGTCCAGGCCGCCGTTCTCCGCGAGGGCCTTGGGGATGACCTCGACCGCCTTGGCGAAGGCGTCGATGGCCATCTGCTCGCGGCCTCCCACGGTGGACGCGTAGTTGCGAAGCGCGAGCGCTATCTCCATCGCGGAGGCGCCGCCGCCCACGACGTAGGTGCCGTCCTCTATAACGTCGGCGACGACGGACAGCGAGTCGTGCAGCGCGCGCTCGGCCTCGGCGATGACGTGCTCGGTCCCGCCGCGGATGAGTATGGAGACCGCCCGGGGGTTCTTGCAGCCGGTGATGAAGGTGAGCGCGTCCTTGCCGAACTTGCGCTCCTCGAGCGCGCCGGCGGTGCCCAGCTGCTTGCTCGTCAGGTCCTTGAGGCTGTTGACTATCTCGGCGCCCGTGGCCTTCGAGAGCTTCTCCAGGTCCGACTTCTTCACGCGCGCGATGGCGAACATGCCGTTCTTGGCGAGGTAGTGGAACGCCATGTCGTCGATGCCCTTCTGGCAGAGCACCACGTTGGCGCCCGCCTGCTTGAGCGTGTCGACGAAGCCCTTCAGGGTCGCCTCCTCATCGTCGAGGAAGCCTTGGATGCCCAGGGGGTCGGTGATCTCGATCTTGGCGTCGACCTCGGTCTTCTTGATCTCCAGGGCCTGGTTGAGCAGCGCTATGCGGGGCTTCTCTATGTACTTGGGCATGCCCGCGTTGCCCGCCTCCTTGTCCACGATGATGCCCTTGATGAGCTCGGTGTCGCGGATGGAGCCGCCCTGCTTCTTGACGATCTGGATGTTGTCGATGTCGGCCTGCGTCCTGTCGCCGACCTTCTCGACGATGCTCATCACGGCCTCGACCGCCATGTCGCCCAGGTACTCCATGCTCGAGGCGGTGCCCTTCGACGACATCGACGTCTTGGCGATGCGCTTCAGGACCTTCCTGTCGTCGGTCGCCGTGATGTCGATGGCGTTGCTCTTGAGCACCTTCTTCGCCTCGGCCGCCGCCATGCGGTAGCCGTTCGCGATGATCGTCGGGTGGACGTTGGCGTCCAGCAGGTCCTGCGCCTGCCGGAGCAGCTCGCCCGCGAGCACTACGGCGGTCGTCGTGCCGTCGCCGCACTCGTTGTCCTGCGTCTTGGCGAGCTCGACCATCATCTTCGCGGCCGGGTGCTCGACGTCGACCTCCTTGAGGATGGTGACGCCATCGTTGGTTATGGTGACGTCGCCCATCGAGTCGACCAGCATCTTGTCCATGCCCTTCGGGCCCATCGTGCTTCGGACGGCGTCGGCGACGGCGATGGCCGCCTGGATGTTGTTGTCCCTGGCGGTCCTGCCGGTGTCTCGCTTGGTGCCTTCCCTGAGCACGAGTATCGGTGTCTGTCCTCCCATCATGCTATAACCTCCAGACTGATGTGTCGTAAGGTTGTAGGTTACGTATACATGGACTTCTATAAGAAGCTTTCGCCCGTCCCGTGCCTGGCGACGGCGGGGGAGCGGGACCGGGGGGAGGGAAGGTGGAGGGAAGAGGGAGGAAGGGGGAGGGAATGGGGAGGGAAGGTGGAGGGAGGCAGCGGGGCGGACGGACCCGGCCGGGACGGCGGCCGGTGCCGCGGGGCGGCTCAGGGGCGGGACCTGCCCAGCAGCAGCTGGCTGTCGTCGAACAGGAGCCGGCTGCGCATGAGCTGGAAGAAGATCTCCTCGACCGTCTTCTCCCGGAGGTTGAACTCCTCGGAGATGGTCGCGATGGACATGCTCCCCCGGTCGGTGATGTAGTAGAGCACGCGCCGCTCGTTGTAGCCGAGGGAGAGGCCCCCGATGGTGTCCGCGGCGGCGCGCATGAGCGATTCTTTCGCCCCCATGAGCGCCGCGTGCCTGGCCTCGAGCTCGCTGAGCTCCCGGTTGACCTTCTGGAGCAGCAGCGCGATGGCCTTGAGGCGGTCGCCCTCCCTGGGGATGAGGCTGATGCGGTCGCGCTCCTTGGCAATGTAGCCCAGGTCGTCCGACATGCGCGGGGGCTCGTCCGGGTCGTAGAGCCTCATCTGGGCGTTGAACATGTTCGGGGCCATGTCGATGCGGATGCTGAGCTGCCTGGTGGCGGTGAAGCACATGCGCGGGGGGCCGCCCGCGTCCGACGGCAGCTCACGGGCCTCGACCAATCCGTGCCGCTTGAGCACGCCCAGGTGCTTCATCACGGCCTGCTGGGACGTGTTGAGCTCGCGCGCGAGCTGCAGCGGGTAGTGCGCCTCCATCACGAGCCTGGAGAGTATCTCCCGGCGCATCGGGTTGGCCAGGACCACCAGGGCCGTGTCCAGGTCGAGCTCAGCCATGCTTGGCACCTCGGGGCAGCCGCATTGGAAACGGCATTTGTTAACCTTAGGTTGATATGTCCTGGCGCCTAATAAGGATTGCTCCGTCGCCGCCAGGGCTGGCGAGGGCGCGCTCCAGGCGCGCGCAGACCTCCCGGGCGACGGTGCGCATGTTGACGACGTCAGCCTCATTGTACCTGAGCAGCAGCTCTAGGGCGCGGGCGTTGCCCTTGCGCTCCCACAGGTGCCAGAGCCTCACGGCGTCGTTCCCCGTCATCATCGCGAACTCGCGGTCGCGCAGGAGGCCCAGCTCGCGCTCGACGTGCTTGAGGCCGCCCCGGAGGCCCACGCGGCGCGCCGCGAACCTCAGGTCCAGGTGCGGGAGGTCCAGCGCCCCCACGGGGTGGTGGAGGCGGAGCATCGGCAGGTCGAAGCCCGCACCGTTGTAGGTGACCAGCATCCGCGCGCCCTCGAGCGCGCCAGCGAGCGAGCGGCGGTCGAGGTCGCGGAAGCGCACCAGGTTGTGGAACCGGCCGGCGCGGAGCACCCCGACGACGGTGATGGCGCTCATCCGCGACAGGCCCGTGGTCTCGATGTCCACGAAGGCGGCGTCGTCCCCGAAGGACGGGTAGAGCCTCCACAGGTGGCGCGTCCCCAGCCTGGCCGCGAGCGCGGGCACGTCGCGCCTGGCCAGCGCCTCCTTGGCCATGCCCAGCTCGTGGTCGGCCTGGGACTTGCGGTCTCGACCGAAGGGACCGACCGTCGTGCGGTCCAGGAACTCGTCCCAGTGGGAGACGCCCTGCTCCCAGATGCGCCGCTCGGTGCGCTCCCCCACACGGTCGATGACCACGAAGCTGCGCTCCAGGATCGGGGGGGCATCGGGCGCCCTGGATGGCTCGGTCCGGGCCGGCGCGTCGGTCACGGCCCTGGCAGGCGCACGGGGGGTCAAAAGGCTTGCCCCTGGGGGTGAGCGAATGTGAGGGGCGCGTCCGCCTCGCGGGGGGCCCGCTAGTGCCGGTACCAGCCGCACTTGGGGCAGGTCGAGATGCCTGCCAGCATTATCTGGTTGCACCGCTTGCACGAGTTGGGCTCGCGGATGATCTTGGTGCGGTTGGAAACCGCGTAGTGCCGGCTGTTGTGGTTGAAGGCCGTCGGCGCGGCGTAGCCAGAGGTGCTGATGAGGCCCACGTGGTGGGGGTTGATGCGGTTGGTGACGGAGACCGAGGCCACGATCGACACGAAGAACGCGGACATGAGCACGATGCAGCTCATGAGGATGTTCTCGACCAGCGGGAAGCCTATGTAGCTCAGCACCAGGAAGCTAAGGAGGACGGTCGCGATGAACACCGAGGCGAACACCTGCCGCCCGACCGACTTCCTCCTGTGGAACGAGCTTTGGACCGCCATCGAGCCCCACCTTTTGCCAACCGGCCTATACCTCTCCTTCATCCATCTCGGAAAGGGCTAGGGTACACCGGCCACGCTCTAGTCCGCTTTTATAGGCTGCGACTTTTTTTTCACCCGTAATTCTCACCGCTCGCAACTAACGCCCATACGCCCGGTGGCGGGCGCGCCCGGCGTGAGGGGCCCTGGCCGACGGTCCCGGGGGCCGTTCGGGCGGCATCCCCGATATGGGCCGTTTTATGGGAGGGACGCCCCGCTAGCGGACCGCGCCCGGGCGCCTGCGGCCGGCCGCCGCGGAGGCCGCGCCGGCCGCCGCGAGCAGGCCGATGGCGGTCGCGGCCGCCCCGGCGCCTGGCGCCTTCTCCTCCTTCTCGACGTAGACCGTGGTGCGCGCGACGGACGTGCCCGAGCCGTCCGATACCGTCAGCGTGACGGTGTACAGCCCGCTGCCGGAGTAGCGGTGGCTGACGTACAGGCCCTCCGCGGTCTCGCCGTCGCCGAAGTCCCACGTGTACGAGAGGCTGTCGCCGTCGCGGTCGCTCGATGCGTCGGCCGAGAACTGGACGTCCCTGCCCGAGGACGCGACCTTGGAGTCACCGCCGTTCGCGACCGGCGGGTTGTTGACGAAGAACCAGTCCTCCTCGCCGGGCGTCCAGAACGGGCCCCAGGAGCCGAGCTCGTTCTGCGCGCGGAACATGAACTGGTAGCGGAAGCCGCGCTGGGTCTCGAACTCCAGGTCCGTGCGCGCGTTGGACACGCGCTCCCACTCGGACCAGGCCCACTCGTCAGCGATGCGCGTCGCGTACCTCGCGCGCAGGTCGCCCAGCGTGACGTTGTAGCCGCGCGGGTCGGTCGTCGTGATGTTGATGGTGACGAAGGGGTCCACGACGGTCCCCCGCGGGTAGGAGATGGCGGAGCCGGGGCCGGGGATGGCCACCATGAACTCCTCGGACCACGACCACTCCGTCCACGCGCCCGCCTTGTTCATGGCGCGCACCCCCACGGTGTAGACCTGGGAGTTGGTGAACGCGATGCCCTCGACCAGGAGCCGGTCGTCGGTGGGGTAGGCGAGATACGTCGGCGTGAGCAGGTCGTACATCTGGCTCTCCGTGCCGATGCCCACCTCCACGCCCTCCATGCCGGACTCGGGGTCGGCGTAGCTGATGACCACGGTGAGCACGTCGAGGGTCTCCCACACCTCGCCGGCCAGCGGCACCCGCGGTTCCTTGAGCAGGATGGGCACGGTCGCGTCGATGCGCACGGCGAACTCGTCCGTCCACGGGCCCTGGTTCTGCGCGTTGTCGAGGGCGCGGGCCCGGAAGGCGTAGGACGTGTCCGAGTCGGCCGTGTAGACGGCCTGGGAGCTGCGCCACTCGGACAGCCAGCCCATCCAGTCGCCCGTCTCCTTGCGGACCTGGACCTCGTACTCCTTGATGCCAGTGCCCGGGGAGTGGTCTGACCCCAGCCAGCGCAGCACGAACGACCGGCTGGTCTGGAAGTTGGACATGTCCGCCCAGCTGACCGTGGGCACGCGCGTGTCGACGGTGGTCTGGGTGTCGCCCTTGCCGCCGATGAAGAGCTGCTCGTTCCACACCGCGTCGCGGGCCCGCATGCGGAAGAAGTACACGGCGCCCTCCTCGCCGGTGAACATGGCCGAGGTCAGGGTCGTGCCCTTGAACCACTCTGTCCACCCGACCTCGATGGACCGGCGGTACTGCACGTCGTACGTCCCGACGGGCGCGAGGCCGGAGCCCGGCATCTGGTCCTCGGCCATCCATGACACGGTGAAGTTGAGCGAGGTCGAGTACTTGGGCGAGTTGGCGTGGCCGATGGGCGATATGGTGTCGATCTTGATCGTGCAGACCCTCGACGACCGGCTCCACAGGTACATGTCGAACGCGTGGACGCGCCACCTGTAGACGACGTTGTCCTCGAGCTTGAACTTCTCTGGCAGCCGGAAGCTCCCGACCGTCCCCTGGCGGAAGGTCGCGCAGGCGAACCCCTCGCCCTCCTCCTCGTCGTAGAGGCTCGTCGCCATGTCGAACGTCATGGTGTTGAACGTGTCCATGAAGTCCGTCTTGGTTATCTGCACCCTGTAGAACAGCAGGTCGTCGTCCGAATCGTTGGAGGAGAACTTGAAAGTCGGGGTGGCGTTCGCGAACCCGTTGTCGGCGGGCTGAAGGATGAGCGCGGGGCGCGATGCGTTGTTGTAGAGTATGTCCAGGTCGTAGATCGCCAGGCTGCCAGGCGTCGAGGAGTATATCGACAGCGGGATGGTGACGAAGCCCTCCGCGTCGGGGTTGTGCGTCCCGTTGGTGACGTAGTCCGTGAGGGGCTTGGCGAGCTGCGCCGCGCCCAGCTGGGCGGCGCCGATGAGCTCGCCCCCGTGGTACCACTCGGGGCGCTTGTCGTCGCCGAAGTCGAGGATGAGGTCGGCGGGGTAGGTCTGGTAGGTCATGTTGAGGTTGATGGACCTGACCCTGTCGTACTTGGCCGCGCTGGTCGTGTAGGTGGTGACCTTGAGCGCGAAGCTCGTCGTGCGGTTGACCAGGTCGTAGGTCGTGCCGTTCGTGATCAGGGTCCAGTTCAGCCCGCCGTCGGTGGAGAACGAGACGCGCGTGTCGCCCCCGTTGCGGGCGATGTTGAGCGTGAAGTTGATGTACCTGATGAGCAGGGGCTGCGTTATGGCCGGGCTCGAGACCCAGGAGCCCGAGTACTCCTTCCGCTGCAGCCATATGCCTATGCGCTTCGCGTCCTTGTTCGCGGTGATGGCGTCGATGGAGCCGTCGCCGTTCATGTCCCCGGCGGCCGTCGCCTGAATCTGATCGGCGGTGTCCCAGACCTTGGCGGTGCTCACCAGCTCGTTGTCCTGCTGCTTGACGAACCCGAACTTCTTCCCGATGCCGCCCACGATCACGTCCTTCATGCCATCGCCGTCGAAGTCGGCGATGCGTGGCCTGGTGGGGTTGGTGATGCCGGAGCAGGAGTAGGGGCCCGTGAAGCCCCCGGACGAGACCTGGTAGTAGGCGCGCAGCTTCGAGCTGTAGTAGTTCGCGAAGACGATGTCGTCGCGGCCGTCGCCGGTCACGTCGCCCGCGTCGACGCCCTGGGCGTAGGTGTAGGCCCAGTAGACCCAGGTGTAGCCCGACGAGAAGGTGCCCGAGGAGCTCTGCAGGTGGATGCGGATGAACCCGTAGCCCACGTAGTCGTAGGTGTAGCTCACCGAGAGCGTCCACACCACGTCGTTGCGGCCGTCGCGGTTGAAGTCCCCGATGGCCACGCCGCGCACGTAGTAGGTGTAGTAGTAGTAGCCGCCGCTGTTGACGGTGGTGTCGAAGCTCTTGGTGAAGTTGCCGCTCGTGTCCTGGGTGTACATCATCCCCTGCTGGTTGTAGCCGGCGATGGCGATGTCGTCGCGCGCGTCGTTGTTCAGGTCCCCGACGTCGAGGTCGAGGACGTTGCGGCCCGTGTTGATGGTCGTCTTGGTGTTGAAGCCGCCGGTGGACTTGGACGTGAAGATGTCGATGTAGCCCCCCGAGCAGCCCACCGCGAAGTCGGTGCGGCCGTCGAAGTTGAGGTCGCCGGTCTCGACGTCCTGGGGCCCGGAGGAGGTCGCCATGTCGGTGCCCTTCACGAGGTCGCCCGCGGCGCTCTGGGTGAACACCGACACGGTGTTGCTGTCGGTGTTGGCGCACACCACGTCCATCCGGCCGTCCTTGTTGAAGTCGCCGGTCGCGACGCCGTTGACCATGCTGCCAGCGGCCTTGGTCTTCTCCGGGGAGAAGGGGGCGAGGGTGGCCATGTCCAGGTGCAGGCCCTCGGTGTCGTAGATCAGCTGGGCGTTGTCGCCCTCCTTGGAGAAGATGCCCGCGCGCCAGTCGCTGGAGGAGGAGATGGACCTGTTGTTGTTGGTCTTGAGGAAGTCCGAGCCCTTGAGCGTGAGGCTCGCGTCAAGGACGTTGGACTCCTTCGGCAGCCTGATGCTGTAGTCCGTCCTCGCGCCGTCCTTGGTGAAGTTGATGGTCACGTTCCCCTTGCCGACGGTGAAGTCCCTCAGCACCCCGGTCGCGGCGGCGACGTCCTCGGTGACGGTCGAGCCGCTTATGAGCATACCCAGGACGAGCAGCGCGAGCGCTGGAACGAGCGCGCCCCTGGTCATGGTCCGATAGCCTGCCAACGTGGTCCCTCCTCATGGTGCCGCCATGCGGCCGTCCTTGCGTCATTCCCTATTCGTGAGAGTGATTGCCCGCCCCGGGAGGAGGAGGCGGCGGCGCGGTCGCGCCGCCGTCATGCCCTCCGGCGGCGGCCGGTGGCCGCCGCCGCGAGCGCGAGGCCGGCGACCAGGCCGAGCACGGCGGTGGCCGCGCCGAAGCCGGGCGCCTTCTCCTCGGATTCGATGTAGACCGTGGTGCGCGCGACCGACGCCTCGTTGCCGTCGCTCACGGTGAGCGTGACGGTGTAGAGGCCGCTCTTGGCGTAGCGGTGGCTCACGTAGAGTCCGTCCGCGGTCTCGCCGTCGCCGAACTCCCACCTGTACGTGAGGGAGTCCGCGTCGCGGTCGGTGGACTCGTCGGCCGAGAACTGCAGGTCCTTGCCGGTCGTGGAGACCTTCGCGGGCCCGCCGTTGGCGACGGGCGGGTTGTTCACGAAGAACCACTGGTCCTCGGACGGCGTCCAGAACGGGCCCCAGGAGCCGAGCTCGTTCTGCGCGCGGAACATGAACTGGTAGCGGAA
>Ga0079037_100002223_pt1 | contig 10543 bp, 9 predicted proteins | sample Mud3Dept4metaG_FD_71479 | JGI IMG/M metagenome (GOLD analysis project Ga0079037, IMG submission 71479) | Freshwater wetland microbial communities from Ohio, USA, analyzing the effect of biotic and abiotic controls - Mud 3 Core 4 Depth 4 metaG | ecosystem: Environmental > Aquatic > Freshwater >... | reverse complement strand
AACTCAAACACAAGTCTGGCTTTACTGGTACCATTTTCACTGGCATTTTGTTATGCCAAGGAGAACTTAAAGGTTTTCAATAATTTAATTATCTCATTAATAATAATCGGAATACCTGCATATCTTATTTTCTTTGCCGTTTCGAATGACCGGTTTGATCTAAATTATAATCTTGCCTTTGAGCTTCTTATCATCGGGTCAGTTTTTCTCATTACTGTTATTCCATGTCAGATTTCCCGAAACAAATTTCTGATTATTCTGGGCAGCATCCTGCTTCTTTATCTGGGAATTGTTACAGGTTACAGAGTTATGTTGTTGCGTATTCTCTTGCTTTACCTTATGTTAATTCCAATTTATCTTTATATCAGGTACAATAGAAAGTGGATACCCACCGTAGTTCTGGTTTTACTTTTTATACCTTTCTTTTTGATAAAAAGTAGTATCGAAACTCAACAAAGTCCTTTTGAGAAGTTCCTTTCAAGGTTTGAGAGGATGGAAATGAGCGTTGACACCAGGACATTTCTTTATCTTGAAGTATATGATGATCTTAAGAAAAGCGATAAACTATTTGTAGGGAAAGGGAGTAATGGTACTTATTATAGTCCCTATTTTGATGAGACAGGTGAGGATACTTCAAACAGACTTTCAGTCGAAGTCGGGATTCTTGCTATATTGTTGAAAGGGGGATTAGTTGCAGTATTCCTCTACATGGCGATTCTTTTTATGGCGATTTATTACGCATTGTTCCGGTCAAAAAATCATTTTGTTATGAGCCTGGGATTTATGCTGGTAATTCACACATTATTGCTGTTTATTTCAAACTATCTTGATTATTCGGTTTACAATGTGGCAATCTGGTTTCTTATCGGGATCTGCTTTTCAGATGAGATAAGGTCGCTCGATATTTCCGGAATAAACAACATACTTAATAATGCTGATCAGATATCCTAAGATTTCGGTTGTTACACCCTCTTATAATCAAGGTCAGTATATTGAAGAGACTATTTTGTCGGTCATAGGTCAGGAGTATCCTGCTCTTGAATATATTATCATTGACGGTGGTTCAACTGACAATAGTACTGCAATAATAAAAAAGTACGAGCAACAAATTGCTTATTGGATAAGTGAGAAGGATAACGGCCAGAGTGAGGCCATAAATAAAGGATTCATAAAAGCCACCGGTGATATTGTTTGCTGGGTAAACAGCGACGATATGCTCCTTCCCGGATCGTTAAGAATAGTGGCTGAATATTTTTCGAAACATCCGGATGTGATGTTCATAAATGGTAATACTTTACGCATAAATCCCCGGTCGGAGATTCTGTTCAACAATTATATTTTATGTCAAAACTCCTGGTTCGCCCGACATGGGATCTTTAACATGTCGCAGCCTGCTATGTTTTGGAGAAGAGAGCTTTTTGAAAAAACGGGTTATATTAATGAAGGCTTTCATGCAATGATGGATCTGGAATTCCTTATCAGGATTTTCGAATCAAAAGCTAAAATAGGCCAGATAGATAGAACATTAAGCGCAATCAGAATTCATAATGTTACAAAAACATCTGTTGGAGGACCAATATGGGAAAATGACAAAAAAAATATAAGGCGTATGTATGGCGGGAAATATGATATTGATAATTACAGCATACCACATTTTGTGCTTTTTGCTTTAATAAAATTAACGAAATTGAAATATCTAAGGGATTTGATTTTTAAGATTCGATGGAAAGGGAAACCACTAAAAGTATATTCCCGATCTATATTAAATCGAAAGCATGAGAATAGCAGTTCTTATTACGGCTTTCAGAAATGAGGATCAGTTAAACAGACTCACGCAACATCTGAGTAAAGACTTTGATATCTATGTTCATATAGATAAAAGGTCATCGCTTTATTTGAAGGAATCAGAAAATGTCAGGGTTTTTAAAAAGTATAAAAGTTACTGGGGATCATATAATACTATATTAGCAATGTCATTCCTGCTAACAGAAGCCTCAAAAAAGGACTATGACAGGTATATCCAGATCACAGGCCAGGACTTGCCAATTAAATCAAACAAATATATTACAGAACATTTCGAAAGAAACAGGAATGTCGAATTTATAGAGTATTTCAAACTACCGCACGAAAAGTGGAGAAAGCATGGTGGAATGGACAGGATATTAAGATATTGGGGAACTGAGCCGTCAAGATTGACAGGACCTCACAAATGGCTAGCATATTTTTTGAAAGCAATTATTACCGTAATCTATAAATCTCCTTTTGCATTCTTATTCAGAAGAAGGATAGAGTACCAGTTTTACGGAGGTTCAAATTATATGGATTTAACCGGTCATTGCGTCAGGAGGATAATAAAATATCTGGATAATAATCCGGCATATTTTAAACGTTTCAGGTACACACTGATTCCTGAAGAAATTTTTTTCCATACTGTTATCTTAAACCTTGAACTTGAGACTTTTATCAATGACAAGAATTACAGATATATAGACTGGGACACTGGTCCGGATCATCCAAGAACGCTAACAATTGATGATTATAAAAAGATTATGGATTCGGAAAATCTGTTCGCCCGGAAATTTGACGAGAATATTGATAATGAGGTAATAATGAAGATCTATCAAAATTTATTGTGATTAAATCAATTAAACAGACAGATATTGTCTTATTATAAATCAATGCCTAAACCATTGATTAAAATTCCCGCGAAACGTCCCAGAATTCTTTGTATTCTTCATTACCCACCTCCGGTTCACGGAGCTGCTATGGTCGGTTATTATATACAGCAAAGCAAACTGATTAATGAGGAATTCGATTGCAATTATATTAATCTGTCTACATCACAGCAGTTGGATGAAATAGGGAAAGGTGGTTACAAAAAATTACTAACTTTTTTAAAGCTTTATTTTAAGGTTATCTTCACAGTGATTGCTGACCGATACGATTTCTGTTACCTGACAATAAACTCAAAGGGAAGAGGGTATTATAAGGAAATGGTCATAGTCTTCATTCTGAAGATATTAAATTATAAATTCATCTATCATTATCACAACAAAGGGATAAACTCGTATAAAAAGAATTGGCTCCTTGATAAAATGCACTCGTATCAATTGAAAAATTCCAGGGTTATCTTACTTTCAAAGCAGTTATACCCTGATATATCAAAGTACATGGCTGAAGATAAGGTATATTATTGCCCGAACGGAGTACCTGTTCTTCCCGATTTAAAAGTTGAAAATCTGAATATCTACAGAGCAAAAAAGAAGACACCGGAACTATTGTTCCTTTCAAATATGATGCGGGAAAAGGGTGTATTTACTTTGCTTGAAGCATGCAGGATATTACAGTCGAAAGGTATTGAATTCAAATCAAATTTTGTCGGATCATGGTCAGATATTAAAGAAGCTGACTTTAATGCATTCATTTTAAAAAACAATATGCAGGGTAATATTTTTTATGCAGGCAGAAAAAATGAAATAGAAAAATCAGATTATTTCAAGCATGCAGATATTTTTATTCTACCAACCCTGAACGATGCCTTGCCTCTTGTAATTCTTGAAGCAATGCAACATGGACTTCCTGTAATTTCAACCGATGAGGGGGCAATATCGGAAGTAGTTGAGAATAATTTCAACGGTTTTTTAATCCCAAAAGATGATCCTGAAACCTTAGCCCGAAGGATCGAATGCTTGATATATGATCCATCTTTAAGGTTAATGATGGGAACGAGATCTCTTCAAAAGTTTGAAAAACGATATTCTCTGACAACTTTTGAACAAAATTTTGTATCCACTATAAGAAAAATTGTCAACGATTTCACTTCTTTATCCGCTGCAGTGGATAACTAAGAATATTTGTATGGTATGCGGGCCGAAGAAAGCATGTTGTACATAAAGAAGTAATGATCAAATAAAATTTATATGAAAGTTATTATTTTATGTGGAGGTATGGGTACACGATTACGTGAAGAAACTGAATACAAGCCCAAACCCATGGTAGAGATTGGAGGTAGACCAATTCTCTGGCATATTATGAAGCATTACGCATTTTATGGGCATAAAGAATTTGTACTAGCGTTGGGTTATAAAGGGAATATAATACGTGATTATTTCCTGAATTATTACAATTATAATTCTGATTTTACTGTCAACCTGTCGAAGGTAAACGCAGTACAGATACATAACAACCGGCAACCCGAAGACTGGAAAGTAACCCTTGTGGAAACAGGTACAGATTCGATGACCGGTTACCGTGTAAAATTGTGCTTCCCGTTTATAAATGAAGACCGGTTTATGCTTACATACGGTGACGCAGTAAGCAATGTGGATATTGGCATTCTGGAAGCATTTAATCTTCAGATGAACACGATTGGAACTGTTACAGGTGTTAATCCTCCTTCGCGATTTGGAGACCTCGTAACAAAGAATGGAATTGTTACACGTTTCAAGCAACAGCTTAAGGAAATATCAGTTCAGAATACAATCAATGGCGGATATTTTGTATTCAAAAAAGAGTTTTTTAATTATCTGCCAGATGATCCAGGATGCAACCTCGAAAATGAGCCTCTGGACAACCTGGTAAATAAAAGCCAGTTATCTGTTTATCTTCACACTGATTTTTGGCAATGTATGGATACCTATCGCGATTACCAGTTGCTGAACACACTATGGTCGGAGGGTCCGCCCTGGAGGATCTGGAACAAGTAAAGGAAATAGTTTTTAAGATTATGAAATTGTAATAAACATGTCAGACACGAAAAAAATAATTGTCACAGGACACAATGGATTTATCGGGACTCTTCTGGTTAATCTCCTTCTTAAAAGAGGTTATAAGGTAACAGGGATAGATACCAATTATTTCGATAAAGATTGTATTTTTTATCCTTACAAACCGAGGATTTCGGAGATTTTCCGCGATATCCGGAAGGTTACTGAGAAGGATATTGATGGAGCTTACGCCATTTGTCATCTTGCAGCACTTTCCAACGATCCAATGGGAGAACTCAATCCTGATTTTACATATGAAATAAACCACAGGGCATCTGTGAGGCTGGCTGAACTTGCAAAAAAAACAGGAGTTGAGAAATTTGTCTATTCATCATCCTGCAGTCTTTATGGAATAGCTGGAGGAGATACAGCTCTTTCAGAAAATGCCGGTTTACAGCCTGTTACCGCGTACGCAAAATCGAAGGTTTATTCAGAACGTGATATAATGCCATTAAAAGACGATAGCTTTTCAGTCACTTTTTTGCGGAATTCAACAGCTTATGGTTCCTCACCAAGGCTCAGGCTCGATCTTGTAGTCAACAATCTTGTAGGCTGGGCTGTAACAACAGGTGAAATAAAAATCATGAGCGACGGTAGCCCTTGGCGGCCAGTAATACATGCTGAAGATATCGCCAGGGCATTTATTGCAGTAATTGAATCTGATAAGAGTGTTGTTAATGGACAGGCGTTCAACACAGGTGTCAACAGTGAAAACTACCAGATTCGAGATATAGCAAATCTGGTTAAAGAAATAGTACCCGGCTGTAGGGTTGTTATCACCGGAGAGCATGGTTCGGATTCCAGATCTTACAGAGTTAGTTTTGATAAGATAGCCAGGATGTTGCCTGATTTTAGACCGGAATGGAACCTTCTACAAGGAATTGAACAATTATATTCTGACTTCAAACGACTGGCTATGCATAAAGAAAAATTCATCGGAAGGTATTTTATACGCCTGAAACAATTGCAACACCTGCTTCAGACTGGAAGAATCAACAACAATCTTTACTGGATTTAATCAGATATTAACTTAAGCGTAATGGCCAATCATACTATTAAGTCAGCATCTGAATTTAGATTTATGATATGATTATACAAAAGGGAAAACTTAACGGGATATTCATTATTACTCTTCAGCCAAGAATCGATGAACGCGGTTTTTTTGTGCGATCCTTCGACTCAAATATTTTCAGGGAAAATGGTCTTGACAGACCATGGGTGCAGGAAAACCATTCAAGATCCATGCAGAGGGGGATAATTCGTGGCTTGCATTTACAAATTCCGCCATACTGCGAAACAAAGCTGATTCGCTGCATTCGGGGGAGTTTTCTAGATGTTTTTGCAGATCTCCGGAAGGATTCATCTACATTTGGTCAATGGGAGTCCATAGAATTATCGGAGGACAACTACAAAATGATATTCATCCCAAAGGGATTTGCTCATGGTTTCTGTACCTTAACCAACATCAGTGAAGCGGTCTATAAGGTAGATAATTTCTATTCTCCGGCACATGAAATCGGAATAATCTGGAATGATCCTGACATTGCTATAAACTGGCCAGTTTCAGATCCTGTTCTTTCGCGAAAAGATAAAAATAATACGACTTTCAAAGAGTTTATTGGCAAGTTTGGGGGAATAAAGACCTGAGCATAAGATCACCAGAAGATAACACTCAAAAAGTGAAGCATAAAATTCAGAATTAACAATTATGAATATACGACTATTTAAGCCATCTCTTGGCGAAGAGGAATTGGCTATGGTGAAGGATGCATTTGACAGGTCGTGGATCGGACTCGGACCCAAGGTAAGTGAATTTGAAACCGCCTGGAGCAGATTTATCGGCTGTACTACAGCAATCGGATTGAATTCGGCTACTGCAGCTCTTCACCTGGCCCTGCACGTTTTTAATTTTCCGAAGGGTAAAAAAGTTTTGGTTCCTTCTCTTACTTTCTCAGCTACAGCTTCTGCCGTACTTTATAATGACCTTGTTCCTGTTTTTGTTGACTCGGATCCGATAACCTTAGGTATCAGTCTGGAAGATCTTAACAATAAGTATGATGGTGATTGCGTCGCTGTAATACCGGTTCATTATTGCGGTCATCCTGTTCCGATGGATAAATTAATACCCTGGGCTGAAGAGCGCAGTTTGAAAGTAATCGAAGATTGTGCCCATACCGCCGGTACTCTTTATAAAGGGAAAACATTAGGTACCTGGGGTGATATAGGCTGTTTCAGTTTTGAAGAGAAGAAATGCCTTACTACAGGCGACGGGGGAATGATCTGTTCAAATGATTCAGAGCTGCTTAAGGATGTAAAAGCAATGCGTTGGGTGGGGATTGACAAGGACAACTGGAAAAAAGCAAAGGACTATATAAATGAAAATACGGATGCCATGCATTGGTTTTATGAACTGAATGTACTTGGGTGGAAGTATAATATGAACGACCTTGCAGCATCAATCGGATTAGCTCAATTAAAGAAACTACCGAAAATGAATAAAAGAAGATGCGAGATAATCCGCAAGTATTTGGATGGGATTAAGAATCTTAAAGGAATAAAATCTTTATTACCTTTTGATCCCGAAATTTATTCTTACCAGATGTTCGGTGTTCGTTCTGCTAATAAAGATGACCTGATCATTTTTCTTAAATCAAAGGGCATAGCAACAGGTTGTCACTATACTCCTCTGACAATGCAGCCATTATTTAAACCTTACGCCAGCCGGTGCCAGGTTGCAGAAACTGAATACTTTAAGCTGATCACTCTGCCTCTTCATGCCGACCTGACCGATCAGGAAATTGACTACATTATTGAGGCTTTGCAGGTATTTGACAGAAGTCATAATTAATTTTACCGATTATGTTCTAAATTATAAGACAAGAAGTTTCCTTTTTTTTATTTATTTTAATTCCATTATTATTCAATTTATTGACATTCCAGAAAAGGCAATACTTTAATAATAATTAATGATGAAATTACCCGGAGGTCGCCGATTAGATGTCAGCGGATGGTGTTTTAAAATTCAAAATTATTGCAGAGTAGTCTTTAATCTCAAAGTATTAGTACATCTTGTCCGGTTAAAGCTTTACATACGCGGCGTTGATTTTGGGAAACATATCAGATTCAATGGTTTTCCGTTAGTCCACCGGGTACCTTATTCTAAAATTAAAATTGGGGACAACTGCATGTTCAATTCATTCAGACATTCACAACCGATAGGCATTTATCGCCCATGTGCATTTGTCACTTTGAATAAAGGAGCTGAGATTATTATCGGCAATAATTCAGGAGCCACAGGTGTTTCCATAGTCGCATCACGCAGTGTAACCGTAGGCGATAACGTAATAATTGGAGCTTATTGCACTATTATTGACAATGATTTCCATAATCCTGATCCCAATAAAAGGAAGATTATTGTTTCCAAACCTATCGTTATTGAGGATCACGTATTTTTAGGATTTAACTGTTTTGTTCTGAAAGGTGTTACGATTGGTAAGAATTCTGTAATCGGAGCAAATAGCGTAGTTGTAAGTAATATTCCTCCGAATTCCTTTGCCATGGGAAATCCATGTAAAATTATTGTTGAAAGAAACTGGTAAACAACATATTACTATTATTTGTCATATAATATTTAGACTTACTGATCATCTACTTCACAACATGCAGAAGATTAATGCCAAAAATCTGATGCTTGTTTTGTTTTAAAAAAGATTTTTTGCCTTGATGTACTTAGCTGATTTTAAGCATAAACTTTTTGATAAGCCATTATCTGAACTGCCGGAAGCAAAAATGCTTATAACTACTATTAATGCCTATTCATTTAATGTTGTTCAGAAAGACAGGCCATTCAGGCGAGCCCTCCTCAAAAGCAATGTGATACTACCAGACGGTATTAGTATTGTGCTGTCGATGAGGTTTCTATCCGGAGTAAAACTGAAAAAAATTGCCGGAGCTGATTTGCTAAAGTGGGAGTTGGACAGGTTGCAGAATATAAAGGGAAAATGTTTTTTTCTTGGCAGTAATGAATTTACTCTGAAGAAGATCTATGAAAGAACAAAAAGAGAATATCCCGATGTAAAGGTGCACTATTATCAGCCTCCTTTTAAATCGAGGTTTACGGCAGATGACAACTTCTCAATGCTTCAGGCCATCAACTCATTTTCACCGGATGTTCTTTTCATCGGTATGACTGCTCCGAAACAGGAAAAATGGGCAGTGAGTCATTTCAAAGAATTAAAGGTCAATCATGCATGTTGCATTGGTGCAGCTTTTGATTTCTATGCCGGTACAGTAAAGCGTGCCCCAACCTGGATGATAAATCTGGGTATGGAATGGCTTTATAGGCTGATCCGTGAACCACGACGCAACTGGAAACGATACCTGGTAGGTAATACTGTCTTTATCGGGCTGATGCTCAGAGAAAAGTTCAGATTGATTACCTCGAGGAAAATGAGAAAGAAAATGGGCAATAATCCGGAATAGGTATCCGTCCACTCCTATACTGATTTTCAAGGGGGTTCTTTTATGAGCCCCTTTTTTTACCTCCGAATTTCTGCACAATGCTCATGCTGAATGATTTGCTTTAATAATCTCATACAAGTACACTGATCATTATTAACGTCGGATATATTTGATTGAATTATTATTAAGACTATATCGATTTATAATAGCTGGGAAATTAATTTTTCTGTCAACAAGTAAAAATTCATAGTAAAAAAGGTCAATAAGTGTAATAATATTACATAATTATCGTTTATTTTGCAGTGTTAATCAATCGTTTTTCACCGTTAGTCAAAAGTCCGTTTTTATAGATCTTTGAAGAAGATACTGGTAATATTATTTCTTTTCTACAGCCAGATTGCTGCTGCGACTGACTATTACGTCAATTCAATGGGTAATGATCTGTCTGACGGACTTTCTCCTTCAACTCCCTGGAAAACTATCTCAAAGGTCAATGCGGAATTTTACAGGTTTAATCCCGGTGACCGGATACTTTTTAAAAGCGGTCATTCATTTTACGGTGGTCTGATCATTACCAAATCAGGTATCTCAGGAAAGCCAATTACAATTGGATCTTATGATGCAGGGACAAAACCTGTCATTTCCGGATTTACAACTCTCAGCAGTTGGACAAACGAAGGTAGTGGTATTTATTCCGCTGTCCTGAATACTCCGTTTGTTTTAAATAATGTTATACTTAACGGTGTACATCAGCCGGTCGGAAGGTGGCCAAACTCAGGCTGGAGAATAATTACTAGTCATTCTGGCAATACATCAATAACTGACAATACCTTAACAGGCTCGCCTGATTGGTCGGATGCTGAGGTTGTTATCAAGAAAAACCGCTGGACAATCGATCAAAGTGCAATTACTGATCATGCCAATTCCACAATTATATATAAAAGCGGATCAAATTATGAACCTGCAAATGGATATGGATATTTCATACAAAAATCAAAACAAACTCTTGATTTGGTTGGAGAATGGTACCACGATCAGACTAATGGCAGGTTTTATATGTATTTTGGATCAAACAATCCCGTAAATTATACTGTCAGGGTAAGCACGGTAAATGAGCTTTATTATAGCCGTGCAGGAAATTATATAACCATAGACGGGTTAGCATTTGAAGGTGGAAATTATGCTGCGATACACAGATATCAGACAAACTATAATATAGTCAGAAATTGCGATTTTAATTTTTTTGGTTGCTATGGCATTTATGGTCAGACAGACAGTTATTCGACCACTGAAAAGAATAATTTTCGTAATTGTCT
>Ga0079037_100002220_pt1 | contig 10548 bp, 7 predicted proteins | sample Mud3Dept4metaG_FD_71479 | JGI IMG/M metagenome (GOLD analysis project Ga0079037, IMG submission 71479) | Freshwater wetland microbial communities from Ohio, USA, analyzing the effect of biotic and abiotic controls - Mud 3 Core 4 Depth 4 metaG | ecosystem: Environmental > Aquatic > Freshwater >... | reverse complement strand
CTTTCCATCTCTTCCGGGGGAGCCACTTCGGCCAGCCCATAGACGATCCCCAGACGGGCTTTCCAGTCCGGGTCCGGGCATTTCAGGAGGTGGCGATAGAGCGAAGCCGCTTCCTCCTCGGCCCCGGTTGCGGCCAGGTCTTTCGCCACCCGGGCGAAGACGTCGCCCGCGGTGCAGCTCTCCAGCGCCTCCCGGTTGGCCTTTAACATTCGGTTCAGGTCCTGGGGAGATGCGGGCTTGGCGAGCCTCCCATAAGCGCTTCGGACCTGGGCTTCCTGAAATTTCTTTTCCCATTGCCCGCGCTCTTTCTCCGGCAGGAGGGCAAGATAGGGTTTCGCCCCGGGGTAATCCTCATCGGCGAGGAAAAGAGGAATGAGGCTAGAAAGGACTTCGCCGGTTTTATAATTCTTGTGGATTAATTCCTCGAAGACCTTTTTGGCCCGAGCTTTCTCTCCTTGTTTCAGGTAAGCGTAGGCCAGCCCCAGTTTGGCCTCATTGGCTGTGGAAGCGTCCGACGAAGCTGAGGCTTTGGTTAAAAGGGGAATGGCCCGGGCATAATCCCCTTTCTTGAATAATCTCCATCCCTGGGCAAGCTGGTCCCTCTCCGTGGGAGGAGCACCCGGGACAAACCGCACCGGACTCTTTTGGATCGCTTTTCTCATCTCCTCCAATTCCGGTTCCAGGGCCCCGGACTCGTGGGGCTCCTGGGAAATCTCGGCGTCGTGTTTCTTCTGGGTCAGGTCCCAAAGTTGCGGCTGGCCCCCTTCCTGGGCAAGGACGTATCCCAAAGCGGAGACGATGACAGCAACGGTTATAAAAATCAAAACTTTTCTCATTTTGAAAGGCCGTTGGCCGGGGCATTACGGAGGCGGGTTTGAACCCCGTCCCTTTCTCTCCCCGGCCATTTCAACCGAACCCGGGACCTCCTCCGTCGAGGGAAAGGAAGAATGTCTGGGGAAACCCCCAAACTTTTCGCTCCTGGGGGGTTGGGTTCTTTAACGATAAATGGGCTTCTCTCTCTACCTCTATGGTTCAATTTCGATTTGGGAGAGCAAGTAGAGGATATGGGAATAGTAATCTTCTTTCTCTCCCTGCACCTTCTGGGACGCTTTCTGGAAGAGGGTGCGGCTCAGCTCCGCATCGCCAAGGTCCCGGGCCGCTCTTCCAAAAAGGGCATAATACCCTCCCGATCCCTCTTCCAGGGATATGTTATTCTGAACCAGGTCCACGCTTAAGGGCACATAGCCGAGTTTCTTATACATATCCAGCAAGGCCCGGGGACCCGGGATCACATTCAGGTTCCCATCCCAGGCCAGGTAGAGGAGGGTGCGGATGGCCTCGTACCCGAAGAGGCGGCTCCTTTTCTCATAGACCGAGGCGCCCGATTCGCCAACCAGGACCCAGTCGGCGGGCAAACCCAGCCGGCCGAAAGCCGTCTTTTTCAACATTTCCAGAGAGTCCTCATGGACCTTCTTCCAGAAATTCGGCTCTTCCGCCTTCCCGAACTTTTTGAAGGCGGATAAGATCAGGTAGGATGGATTGAGGACATCCCCCTCCTTCAGGGTGAAGCCATAGTATCCCGGCAATATACAAAACATCCCCCGCCGTTGGACGATCAGGTTTTCCCGAATGCTTTTGATGATCTCTTTGGCCTGGGTGCGGTAGGTCTCGTTCTTCCACTTTTCGGCCCCCATCAGCAAGGCCCAGGCGATGAGAAGGTCGCCATCGGTGGCATTATTATAATCGAGGACCGCCCACTGTCCGTTGGGCCTTCGGCCCCATTTCCAGGCGTGGAGAGAGTCCCCCTTCCTCATGCGCAGATTTTCCTGGGTCCACTTCCAGAGGGAGGAAAAGGTTTTGGGGTCGTCGTTTATGGCCGCCAGCAGCAAACCGTAGCCCTGCCCTTCCGAGTGGCTGACCCGATCCTGAATGAAGTCAATCACCCTTCCATCCCCGGTGAGGAAGCGGCCCTTGTAGGCTTCCCACTCCCTGGCAGGCTGGGCTTGGACCGTGCCCCAGATCAGGACCAGGCCCAGCCCCAGGAGGATTATTTTATGAGCCTTCATGGCCGATTCGTCTTCTCCTCTGTTTTTTGAGCAAGTGATAGAGGGCATAGGCCAGGATGAGGAAAGCCAGGATCAGGAGTCCAAGGAAAAGCCAAGGATAGCTGTAGAGAATGGTAGTCAGCCGGGAGGCCGCCCCCTTGTCTCCTATGTAATATTTCGAGCCCAACTCTGCGGTGGAGACCTGGAAATCAGGAGAACGGAGCTCCAGGATGGAGACATCCCCCCCGATTCGTCCCTGGACAATCGGTTCCCACATCATCAATGCCCCCCGAAGAATTTCCCGGGAAGTATCGGCGCTCAAAAGGAGAACGGACCTTCCCATCCGCTGGGGGGATTGAAACTGACTGAGGATGGCTCTTTCCGATCCCAGGCCGCTTGCCTGCCTGGTCAAAACCGCCCAGGCAGGGGTCACGCTCTTCTCCAGGGCCGGGGGAGAGACAAGCCGGCTCAGGAGCCTCCGGACCCAGGAGTCCTCTCCTTTGGATTCCGGGTCCGGCTTCTTGAGCTGGGGATAGGAAATCGAGCCATCCTTTCCGATTTGAATCGGGGCCCCTTTCAGGAAGTCCGCGGGGATTCGGGAAATCGGTCCTACCAGCAGAATTTCCTTGTCCGTTTCCTTGGGCGGTTCAAAAGAATAACGAACTCCGTAGGCTGGATAACCGATTTTCTGAGAAGCTATGGCCAAAAGATTCAATGCCGCGGAGACCGTGTCCAGACTCTTTTCCGGGAGGAAGACGACCGTCTCCCTCCCGTCCGGCCAGCGGGTAATCGGATATCCGTCTTGGGAAAAAAGCTCCATCCGGGGGAGGTCTACCCAACTGGTCATGGGGGGCAGTTTCAGCGAGGAGTCTCCAAAAATGCTGAGGAGCAGATTCTCGGTCTGAATGTAGTCGCACCTCCCGGTAATGAGCGGGGTCAGAACGGCGCTGAAGGTGAGAATATTCCGCCCCCTTTTCAGCTGGTAGGCGGGAATCGGGATCTGGTAATTCCGGAAAATTCCTCCCTGGGGATTATCCAGAAAAATGGAAGAGACATACTTCTCGTTGAAGAAGATATTCAGGACGGAATCCTTGCGCATGCCGCTGCCGTAGGCCATGTGCAGGGTCACCCAGACGAAATCGTTCGATTGGGCGACGAATGGAGAGGGAATCCGCAATTCGATGGAGCGGGACCCCCGCATTCCGCGGAAGGTGGTTGTCTCGAAGCCCAGGGTTTGGAAAGAATATTTTTCCCCGGGAGTAAGGAGGCCTTTCCCCTGTGCCTCTTCCCCTGCCGGGAAACGGATTTCTTTGACTTCCATGGAGGGAGTCCCGGGATAGGAGAACGAAACCGAAGCCAGGGTCCGGGCTGCCTCACGGACCTGCTCGAACTTCTCCCCCGACACCACGATCAGGGCATGGCCCGGGTCGCTGCCCCCCCTCCGGACGGCCCCCCCTTCCATGAGGGGAAGATGCATCAGGGATAGAAACGCCCCCTTGATCTCCGGGCTCCGGTCTCCCAGAAAGGCTTTTATGAACTTTGCCTCTCCGACGAGGACATTGTCCATCTGGGGCTGCAGGTTTTGGGAAACCGAGAATAGAACCGGCCGGTAGTCGAAGCGGACCGCCAGGCCGCTGGCGATGAGCCCGGCGAGTTCGGCTTTTTCCGCGGAAAGGTCTTCGATCACCAGGTTCACCCTGTTTTCCGCGCAGACCCGGGAATCGAAAAGAAAGTCGGCAATGGCGCCTAGCTGAAGCGGCACCGGTTTCAGGCGAAATTCCAATTCCAGATAAGATTTATCCAGCTCCAGGATGGTCCAAAGTTCCGGGGCGCTGGGGTCTTCGCAATCCAGGGTGTAGTGCTGGACCACGTTGAACTCAACCTCTTGGTAGCCGGGTTTCAGGAGACGGGGCGGAAGCGAGACAGCCACATTCCCCACCGGAGAGGTAGGCTGGAGGGTAACCTGGGCCAGAGGCCGATGGTTCAGTAATATCGTGAGCCGGGAGTTCCGGGGAATGAGGGCCGTTGAGTTCACATAGGAAAAGTGGAGGGTGGCCTTCTCGATCTGCCAGCGTTCGGGAATGGGAAGCTTCATCCAGTAGCTCCCGATTGTCCCCACGAGCTTCGAGGTCTCAACTGGAGCCACCCGGGTCAGCGGCAGCTTCAGCTTGATTAACTCCTGCGCTTCAAGAGATGAGAAGAGCCCTCCTGTCAGAATCAGGACAGCTCCCAGAAGAAAGGGGAGACTCTTCATCCCTTTCCGGCTGGCCTTCTTGGGGTATACCTGAGCGAATCCATGTTTTTCCATATCGTCCCCCATTATGAGTTGAGGTTCTTTTCGAGTGAGGTTGCCATCGGCGATCGGCGCCCCGGGAATCCGACGGACAGAGCCTTCAGAATTCTTCTCCTTAAAGATAAGCCCATGGCCAGCTTCCTCGGAAGCTCACGCAGGGAAGGAGCAACGCTTTTCCAGAAGGGCAAGAGAACGCCCTTGAAATTCCTGAAGGTCCCCTTCCAGCCGATTTTCATCAGGGAATAGAACCCCCAGAAGATCCGGGCCTCGCGCTCCTTCCGGGCCTCCCAGAACCGGACCCATCGATTGCTGTCCCCGTACACAAAACTGACGATATCCGAAAAAGCCGCCAGGTCCGGGATGGCAAACTCGCACCCCCATTCGGAATCATTTTTCCGGACCGACCGTCGTTTGATGGAAGCGGGAAGAGCGTAGGGGCTCCCATCGGGCCGGGGAGCACGGATGATCACCCGCTCGTCCTCTTTGGCCGGAATCGCCTCCGCGGGACGGATGCTGACTCCTCCGAGGGAAACATCCTGCAGGAACGCCGGCACGGTAATCCCCAGACGGGGAATGGTTACCTCCACCTGGCCTTCAATCCAGATACGGTGATACCGCCTCCGCTGTTGCAGCTCCCAGACTACCCCCAGGCAGAGCAGAACGAAGACGAAATTGAAGAGATTCCAGAAAAAACAGATCAGGATGGCGAAGACTTCCAGGGGATATTCGAACCAGCGGAAAACAGCCGCCAGAATTCCCATGATGGACAGGAAAAAGAGAATGTAGAAGGGACCTGCCAGGGGACTGAGGTATTCTTCCGCCAGGCTCTTTCCTTTGGGGGTGACTTTGAACCGGGGGCCGCGGGGGTTGAAAATCGTCGACAAAATAACCGGGACCAGGTATATGCTCTGCACGGCTTCATACAGCTCGGAAAAAAACGGGTGCCGCACCCGTCCGTACAGATAATCCGTCACCAGGATCGACCCCAGGATATGGGGTACGGCATACTCCAATACCTGCCACTCCGATGCGTTGTACACCCGAATCCCGAAAAAAAGGTACAGGAGGGGCGACAGGAAGAAAATCAACCGCGCCAGCCCAAAAAACCAGAACAGGCAGGAATTCAGATAACAAATCCGCTGGGCCCAGTTCAATCCCTTCGCCATCAAGGGGTTTTTTAAAGAGAAGATCTGCAGCATCCCCTGGGTCCATCGGCTCCGCTGGATCATAAAATCATCGAAGGTCTCAGGGGAGAGGCCGCAGACCATGGGCCGGGTCACATACACGCTGCGCAGCCCCTGTCCATGCAGGGCCAGGGATGTCTCCGCATCCTCGGTAATGGTATCCCCTTGGATCCCTCCGATGCGATCCAAATGCTTCCGCCGCACAACCGCCGCCGAGCCGCAGAAAAAGGAGGCATTCCAGAAGTCCAGCCCGACCTGGATCGAGGAGTAGAACATTTCGTTCTCCCCCGGACTGGCCCCATACGTCCCCAGATTCTTCTCCACCGGGTTGGGGTTGATGAAGAAATGCGGAGTCTGCACCAAAAAGAGTTTCGGGTCCCGCAGAAAATAGCCCACCGTGTTCTTCAGAAAATCCCGCGCCGGCACGTTATCGCAGTCCAGCATCAGGATCAATTCTCCCCGGCTGGCGGCCTGGCCCATCTCCTGGCCGAGGGTTTCCTTCAGCCATTCCAAACGATCCCGGGCCATGCTCCCCTTACCCTGAAGCTCATGAATCCCCAGCGCTTCATTCAAGTTCCCCGCCTTGGCCCGAGAATTCTTCTCCCGGGTGAGATAGATCACTCCCAGGGTTTTGGCGATGGAACGAAGGGTGTTGTACCGCTCCCAGGCTGCTTTGGCCTTCTCCAGGTCTTCATCGTTCCGCCTCTCCGCTGTAGACCCGTCATCCAGGATGAAGATGTTCAGCTTTTCCTTGGGGTAATCCAGCTGGGTGCAGGCGATCGCCGTGGTCATCACGATCTCGGGGGGTTCATTGTAGGTGGGGAGGAAGACATCCACGGTTGGCCACGAATCCGGGTTTGTCGGCCGGGGTGCCCGGTCGCGTTGCAGCGGCCATATAGAGACAAACATTCCCAGGAAATAAATCAGGATCCCGTAGGTCTCGGCCAAGTACAGAAGCATCATGCCCACGCTGTCCCAGAAGCTGATAAAGAGAAGGCTCTCAAAGCTCCGGAACATCCAATAGCGGAGAGTGATGAAGACGGCCAGGAGAAGGAAGAGGATCCTCCGGGGGGGTTCCTGGAAGGAAGGAATTCTTTTCAGGACCCATAGAACGGCCAAAACCCCCCAGCTTAAGATCATTTGTAAGGTGGAACCGGAAAATAAAGTGCTGGCATAAAGAAGGAAGATAAGGCTTGTTCCTATTCCCACGTAGATCAGAAGGTTGGATGATTTGCTGTCCAGCAATGGGTGTTCCCCCGAGAATGTTCTGGGGTTTAACTATGCAAAATCTATACCGATTCTAAATCTTTTCCCCTTTGATGAAATCCTTTGCCCTATTCCAAATGGCATCCCCGGGGGGGAGGCGCTCGGAAACCGGAATAGGGCGGAACGTCAAGGCGGTGGCCAAAACTTAATTCCAAAGAAACGAAAAGGCAGGTCTTAGGTGAAGAAAGGGATCGTTCCGGATTCTTTCGAAGGGGGGAGGCAGGAGAAGTTCTTATTGCAAGCCCTTGAGAGCCTTGCTGATGCGCGTCTCAAAAGCCATCTCCTGTTGATACTCTCCCTTCTCCAAATAGTCTTCTATAAAACTCCGCTTCAACTCCAGGAGGCTCGACTTTCCTTCTTTAGTCAGGGTGATCCGCCAGGTCCCTTTTTCTAACTTCGCCTCCAGGGTGATCGAGGGTCCTACTTTCTCGGCAATCAGGCGGATAACCTGCTCCCTGCTGACGGCGGCCATAATAGCTCCCTCCAATGAAGCTTGGAATGGCGGAATATAGGAAAGGAAAGGTTCCGGCTGCTCAGGATTTTTTCTTTCCTCTATTCCAATCTTCCAGTATTCAATCTACCATCGGGAGCAAATTTGGACAAGCCCCTTGTTTGGGGATCATTTGGGGGGACGGGAACCGAAGACGGCCGTTCCCACGCGCACTAGGGTAGCTCCTTCCTCGATGGCCACCTCAAAGTCGTTGGACATTCCCATGGATAACTCCTCCATCAGTATTCCGGTGATCTGGCGTCTGGAAACCTTCTCCGCCAGGACGCGCAGGGCCCGGAAGTAGGGGCGGGAATCCTCCGGATTTTCGGAGAAGGGCGGCATGGCCATCAGACCCCTGACCGAAATCCCCGGCAAAGGGGCCATCCGCTCCAGAAGCTGAAATACTTCCTCCTCCTGAGCTCCGAACTTGGTCTCTTCCTGTCCCAGATTGACCTGGAGCAGCACCGGGAGGATTCGATTCTGAAGGCTTCCTGCCCGACTCAAATCCTCGGCCAGCTTCAGGCTGTCCACCGAATGGACCCAGTCAAAGAAACGGGCCGCCATTTTTGCTTTATTGCTCTGCAGGTGGCCGATGAAATGCCAGCTGACCCTATGCTTCAGGGCCTCGATCTTCTTCTGAGCTTCCTGGATATAATTCTCGCCCAAGGAGTCTACCCCCGCCTCGAGGGCCTGTCTGATCCGCTCCACGTCTACTGTTTTGCTTACCGCCACCAGCCGGACCTTGCCGAGGTCCCGCCCTGCCCGTTTGGAAGCGGCCTCCATTCGAGCCCGAACTCGGGCCACATTCTCAGCAACGGTCATATCGTGGTTGCCTCCTTTGGAAGCATCATCGCCTTGAAAGGTAATATATTTGACTCTCCCGTTCAAAAAAATAACATGTTCCCAAGATAAGCGGGAAAATGCCAAGTCCTAATGATCCCATCTTACGGTGCCCCTCAGTTTGGCGCCAGGCCCGGGGGCAAGGACCTTCCGGGCAAAAATCATGAGGCACCTTCCGTTTCATGACGGGGCGGGCCAACCCTCTAAATTCTCCTTGGAACATGTTCTCTCAAGGTAGGGGTGACTGGCCGGTCGCCCGATCAGCCCGCCGCATTCTGCGGAAACCGGTCTGAGCCTCCCGGAAGAGGGCCAGCCCGGCCGCTGCTTTTTACCCTGAATCCCGCCGAAGGCGGGACCCCGGGCCACAACCGAAGCTTCCCGGAATTGTCAAGCTTTAAGAGTCACCCCGGCAGATCCGGTGTTTACCCAAGGGCAGCGATATGAGATTAGCGGCCCGTGATTTGGAGCGGATCACAGGGCCCCGCATCTCCTGCAATGCTTCCACCACCTCGCACAGGGGAAGGCCCACCACATTGGTGTACGATCCTCGGACCTCTCTGACCATGAATGCCGCTTTTCCCTGGATGGCATAGGCTCCCGCCTTGCCATAGGGCTCTCCCGTGTCCAGGTACCGTCGAATCTCGTCGGGTGAGAGTTTCTTAAACCGGACTCGGGTGACCACCCTCTCTTGCCGACTCTTTCCGGAAGACACCTGGAGGAGGCAATAGCCGGTGACCACCCGATGCTCCCGGGCGCTCAGCATTTCGAGCATCCCTTCCGCTTCCCGCCGGTCCCGCGGCTTCCCCAAAATCCTCCCGCCGACCGCCACGACCGTATCCGCCGCCAGGACCCATCGGGTCCTGTTCTTCTTGCCGACCTTGGCCGCTTTTAACCGGGCCAGACGGATAACATGCTCCTCCGGCGTTTCCCCCATCTCCATTTTCTCATCCACTCGGCTCGGAATGACTTCAAAGCGGATGCCCGCCGAGCGCAGAAGCGCTTGCCGCCTCGGGGAGGCAGAGGCTAAAATTAGGCTGGGTTGATGCATGGCTGCCCTTTAAGGATTGAGGGTAAATGTTTTAGAAAAAAGCGAATAATCAATAAGGAGCCGGAAATGAACCATCGGGAAATCAGTGTCCGGACCAGGAGCCGGTCGGAACTCCTGGATATCACCCCCCAGCTCTCCCGTTTAGTCCAGGAGAGCAAAGTGGCCGACGGTCTCATGGTGGTCTTCGTCCCCCACACCACAGCCGCGGTCACCATCAACGAAAACGCCGACCCCAGCGTGCAGTACGATATCCTGAATGAGCTGAAACGCCTCGTTCCCCTAACGGGTTCCTTTACCCATTCAGAAGGGAATTCGGCCGCCCACATTCAATCCACCTTATTGGGACCTTCCCAGACCCTTTTCATCCAAAATGGACAATTGGCCCTGGGAACCTGGCAGGGAGTCTATTTCTGCGAATTCGACGGCCCCCGGACCCGAAAGATCTGGGTGAAGATCATTGCCCAGTAAGAGATCAACGGGCAATAATCAATGGTCAATGGTCATCGATCCATGATTTAATGTCAAGGGGCCATTCCATTTCCCATTGACCATTGCTCATTGATTGTTGGTCCTTATTCATCCGGGTCCGCCCGTTCATACCCCTCTCCCCTCAGCTCGGAGATAAACCTGGAGGGCTGCTGGATCATGTCTCTCCCGCCCCGGTCGGGCGCGAAACGGGGATAGCAGAGGTAGAGCTTATCCCGTGCCCGGGTTACCGCCACGTAGAAAAGCCTCCTCTCCTCTTCCTCTCCTTCTCCGCCCGAATCCGAAAGACTGCGCATGGAAGGAAAACGGCCCTCGGCCAGCCAGATGATGAACACCGCCGACCATTCCAGTCCCTTGGCCTGGTGGACCGAGGTCAGGGTGAGCATTCCATCTCCTTCTTCGAAAGGCTGGGCCTCGCTCTCGATGGAAGTGAGGAGGGCAAGGTCGCTCAGAAAATCCTGGCAGGATGCGTATTGTCCCGCAAAGACCGCCAGCTGGCGCAGGTCGTCGGCCCGGGACTCGAAATTGGGATACTTGGCCTGCAGGTAGGCCTCATACCCTCCCCCCATGACCCCTTCGATCATTCCTGCGGGGTCGGATGTCCTTCCCTCTTTGCGCAGCTGGGACAGAGTCTTCAAGAGCGTCCGCCAGCCTTCCCGCGCCCCCGCCGGAATCTTCTGGGCCGTCTCCTTGGAATCCAGGACCCTCCAGGGATTCGGAGCACCGGAAGAGATCAACCGCCAGATTTTCTCCGCCGTGGCCTTTCCCACTTTGGGGTAGAGTTGGAGCACTCGTTTCCAGGCCAGCTCGTCCAGGGGGTTGCACACCACCTTGAGGTAGGCGCACACATCCTTGATGTGGGCCTGTTCGAAGAAGCGCAGGCCCGATCGGACCTG
>Ga0079037_100002219_pt1 | contig 10549 bp, 12 predicted proteins | sample Mud3Dept4metaG_FD_71479 | JGI IMG/M metagenome (GOLD analysis project Ga0079037, IMG submission 71479) | Freshwater wetland microbial communities from Ohio, USA, analyzing the effect of biotic and abiotic controls - Mud 3 Core 4 Depth 4 metaG | ecosystem: Environmental > Aquatic > Freshwater >... | reverse complement strand
GAGTTCATCGCGAGAAAACTCAAGGAAAACAGCTGGAACGTATCGAAGACCGCGGAGGTCCTTGGCATTGAGCGGAGCAACCTGCACCGCAAGATCAAGGCGTATGAGATCAAAGTGCCCTGAGAGGCACCCGACAGAGCCGGCGGCTATTTATTCGCTGCCGGAGGAATTTCACAGAGCTTGTCATTACCTTCAACCGTTTTCCCTGCCACATGTTCTTTCTTCAGGAACTGACGTGCCTGAGCCCTGATTTTTCAAGCTTTCTCTGTCCCAGGCAAAGTGTCGCTGCCAAGCCTCACCCCGTTCCTTAAAATCAGAACGGTAATGGGCTCCGACGCTGCCTTTTCTCGACATCGCGGCATGGACAATGATTCTTGCTATGGTCAGCATGTTCTTCAGCTCGAGTTCGCGGCGGGTGATATAGTCCCGTTCGGTGATGACCTGCCATTCAGAGAGGCGTTCACGGGCTTCACCAAGGGATGAAGCGCACCTGATGATCCCTACGCGCTCCCACATCATCTTTCTGAGCGTATGTCGTATCTCGTCATGGTCTCTGATCGAGGCGGGATTGAATATTGAGGGCCCCTTCGCAGCAGGTTTGACAGGCGAGGAGAGGGCGGCTTGTCCGGTCCGCATGCCGAAGACGAGTCCTTCCAGAAGGCTGTTCGATGCGAGCCTGTTTGCCCCATGGACCCCTGTGCATGCAACTTCTCCAGCTGCATACAGCCCCTGTATCGACGTCCTGCCGTTGATGTCGGTTTTTATGCCTCCCATGATGTAATGGGCTGCGGGTGAGACCGGGATGAGGTCCTCAGTGATCTCGATGCCATACTGCAGGCAGGTGGCATGAATGCCGGGAAACCGATTTTTCACGAACTCCTTTTTGAGGTGCCTGAGGTCAAGGAGCACGTAGTTGCTGCCTGTTGTTACCATCTCGGACATGATTGCCCGGGAGACAACGTCTCTTGGCGCAAGCTCTGCGAGCGAATGATACGACTGCATGAATCTCTGTTTGTTGCTGTTGAGGAGGATTGCTCCTTCTCCGCGCATTGCCTCGCTCAGAAGAAACTGGGGAGCTGTCGGCGAATAGAGGCTTGTGGGATGGAACTGGATGAACTCCATATCTTCGAGCTGAGCGCCTGCCCTGAAGGCTATCGCCATGCCGTCTCCTGTGGCGACCTGGGGATTTGTTGTTCGTGAATAGAGCTGACCCGCACCCCCTGTGGCTAGGATGGTCGCTCGGGCGAAAAGAGAGATTATTTCACGGTCGCGGAGCACATAAGCGCCCCGGCATTCACCGTCATGCATGATGAGGTCTACCGTTATGGCAAAGGGATATTTGCGTACGGAAGGAAATGACCGTGCCTTGTTCAGGAGTACGCGCGCAAGTTCTTTTCCTGTTGAATCGCCATGAGCATGGAGCACGCGCCTTCGGGAATGTGCTGCCTCAAGTGTCAGGTCAAGCTTTGTTCCTTCCCGGTCGAACTCCGCTCCCCAGGAGATGAGCTCAGCAATGCGTTCCGGTCCCTCCTCAACGAGCTTCCTGACCGCGTCCCCCCTGCAGAGGCCGTCTCCTGCCTTGAATGTGTCTTCGAAGTGGATTCCTACCTCGTCCTCATCGCTTATCACAACAGCAATACCGCCCTGGGCATACTCTGTGTTGCTCTCGGTCGGCTTGTCTTTGGTAACGACGAGAACACTGCCATACGGAGCAAGCTCAATAGCGGCCCGAAGGCCGGCAACGCCGCTTCCGATGATGAGGAAATCAACGACCTCCTGCTGCATACAGGAAGGATACAGGATAGGGTACGGGAAATCAAGCAAGGGCATATTGCTAAAAATATCCCGTATTTATTAAAATAGAAGATCACATTTCAGGAGGAAGAAAGTGAAAGCAGGTATTCACCCGGATTACAAGGAAGTTAAGGTGGTCTGCGCATGCGGCGAGGCCTTTTCAACACGTTCGACACGCAAGGACATCCATCTTGACATCTGCTCGAAGTGCCACCCGTTTTTCACCGGCAAACAGAAGATTCTTGATGCCGAGGGAAGAGTAGAGAAATTCAAGAAGAAATACGCCAAGAAATAGCCGGCGCGAGAACCCATAAAAAAACAGGAAACCAGTGCGGTTTCCTGTTTTTTTCTTCTTAATTCCATGATAACACAGCAGAGGATAAAGAGCGTAGGCGGCCAAGCGGTCATTGAGGGGGTTATGATGAGATCCCCCGGTAACTGGACTGTTGCCGTTCGGGACCAGAAGGGCACGATCCATCTCTTGAGGGAGAAACTGACCGAGATGCCCCGTCTTCTGAAGCTGCCCTTGATCAGGGGGGTGGTGGCCCTGTTCCAGGCGCTGTCGCTCGGCATCAGGGCTATCGAGTTCTCAGCGAGCAAGGCATATGAAGAAGAGAGCGCAGAGAGCATGAGCAAACTCTCCATGATATTGACGATCACGGTGGCGATCGGTTTGAGTATCGGTCTTTTTATCCTGCTTCCTCTGTATGCGACAAAGCTCGTCGGCCTTGTATTTCATGGCGTGGCAACCAGCTCGTTCCTTTTCAATTTTGTTGACGGCATCATCCGCGTCCTGATATTCCTCTGCTATGTTCTCGCTATCGGCAGGTGGAAGGAGATGGCGAGGATCTTTATGTACCATGGTGCAGAGCACAAGGTGATCCATGCGTATGAAAAGGGCATGGAGCTTACTCTCGAGAACGTCAAACAGTACAGCCCGCTCCATCCCAGGTGCGGCACCAGTTTTCTTATGATCGTCATGGTTGTCAGCATCCTGGTCTTTTCGTTTATTCCCCAGCAGTGGCCGTTCATATATAAATTCCTTTCGAGGATCGTTCTGATACCGCTCATTGCGGGCTCATCGTTTGAGCTCCTGAAACTCTCGGCAAAGTGGGACCATCATCCAGTGATGCACTTCATGATAACGCCCGGACTGATGCTCCAACGGCTTACCACCCGTGAGCCCGACGATGCCCAGCTTGAGGTCGCCCTGAGCGCCATGATCGAGGTGCTGAAACTGGAGGAGACGAATGCTTGACGGTTTCGTAAAAAGTCCGCATGCGGCATTGCTCTTCATCCCTCGTCACTGCGACGTACCGGTAGAGGTGACCCTCGGTGGTTGCCCGAAAGCCTTTGCCGTTTGTGTTTCGGCCTTCAGAGAGATCGCGAATGCTTGACAAGCTCCAGATGATCGAGGGCAAGTATGAAGAGCTGAACAGACTGCTCAGCGATCCCAAGGTGCTTTCAACCCCCGGTGACTTTCAGAAGTATTCCCGGGAGCACGCTGAACTCCAGCCTATTGTGGAAAAGATCATCGTCTACCGCAAGCTTCTTGATGACCTTCAGAGCACAGAGGAGCTCCTGAGCAGCGGTGACGCCGAGATCAAGGAACTTGCCAAGGCAGAGCTTGATGACTTGAAAAAACGGAGGCCGCTGCTTGAGGACGAACTGAAACTCATGCTTCTGCCCGCAGATCCCCGTGATGCAAAAAGTGTTATCCTTGAGATACGAGCGGGCACAGGAGGAGAAGAAGCAGCGCTCTTTGGCGCTAATCTCCTCAGGATGTATACGAAATATGCCGAGTCAAAGAGATGGAAGGTTGAGGTCATCAGCATGAACGCGACCGGTATTGGAGGCTTAAAAGAAGTCGTGGCGTCTATTGAGGGAAAAGGCGCCTATAGCAGACTTAAGTATGAAAGCGGGGTGCACAGGGTCCAGCGCGTGCCCAGTACCGAAGCGTCAGGCAGGATACATACCTCGGCAGCAACCGTTGCCGTGCTTCCGGAAGCAGAAGAAGTCGATATCAAGATAGACCAGAAAGACCTTAGGATAGATACCTTCTGTTCTTCGGGGGCAGGCGGACAAAGCGTCAATACAACCTATTCGGCCGTAAGGATCGTACATATACCGACAGGCGTTGTTGTCCAGTGCCAGGATGAAAGGTCGCAGACAAAGAATAAGGACAAGGCCATGAAGGTGTTGCGTGCACGGCTCTACGACATCGAGCTTGAGGAGAAGGAAAAGGAACGGGCACAGACACGGAAGTCACAGGTAGGAAGCGGTGACAGGTCTGAGAGGATCAGAACGTATAACTTCCCGCAGAACCGGATAACGGACCACAGGACAGGGCTGACCCTGCACAAGCTCGAACAGGTGCTCGAGGGCAACCTCGATGAGATGATCGATAACCTCACCACCCATTTCAACGCTGAACGGCTCAAAGAGCTCTAGTCCGCATAGATGAAGGCGCTTCAAGAGCTGCTTGTTTCATAAACTCAATGAATCGGCAGCATTATTACGTGGCAGTGCTGTTATTCCCGCAGAAATGAAATCGAGAATCCTGGGATGTGTATCAAGTGTGATTTTGCTCTTATCTTCAAGGTGTCGGCATTGAGTTTATTCATCAAACAGCCCTTTCGCGGCAAAGCTGAGGCCTAAGAATGCCAGCCCTGTTTCGAGCCCGAGGTATCCTTTTTGAAATATGCGACTGCTTGATCTGTTAAGAAAATCAACTAAAGAGCTTGAAGCTGCCGGCATTGAGGATCCGCTGCCTGATGCGGAGATGATTGTCTTCCACGCGGTCGGAATGGACAGACTCGATGCCTATGTGAACAACCCTGAGATCAAAAGCAGTGACGCTGCAAGGGTCAGAAGACTGGTCCGGCGGAGGATAAATGGCGAGCCGGTCCAATATATCGTCGGCCGTATCGAGTTTCTCGGCCTCACCATAAAAGTCGGCAGGGGCGTGCTCATACCACGACCGGAAACGGAATTGCTGGTGCAGGAAGTCATAACGGCGGTTAAGAGTGAAGAGTTATGCGTAACCAGTTTAGAAAGGAACAGATCACGCGTTACGCATCTCGCATTACGGTCTTTTCTTGACCTCTGTACCGGAAGCGGCTGCATTGCCCTGTCGCTTGCAAGGGAATTCCCTAATGCAGAAGTTTTCGGAACAGATGTATCAAAAGAGGCCCTTGTCTTTGCAAACAAGAATGCAAGGTCAAATGATATCAAGAATGTGACCTTCCTTCATGGCTCGCTTTTCGAGCCTGTGAGAGGCAGGACGTTTGACATCATCACCGCCAATCCCCCCTATATTCGGAGTGATGAGCTTGACACCCTGCAGCGGGAGATCAGGGATTGGGAGCCTGTTGCCGCTCTGGACGGCGGTCAGGACGGCCTGGACTTCTACCGGAAAATCCTTTCTTCAGCCAACAATCAACTCAACCGCGGAGGGTTCATCTTCCTCGAACTCGGCTATGACCAGGCAGAGGCAATTCAAAAGCTCGCCCAGGAACAGGGTTTTAAAGATGTTTCCATTATCAAAGACTATTCTGGGATCGGAAGAATTCTGAAGGCGGGGGCAACGCGTTGAGTTGAGCTAAAGACGCTTTTCATCGCTACCGAAGTAACCCCCGTATATTCCTCACTACTGGTGCATGCAGGTAATGCGTTGATGACAGAAAGGCATGCGCTATTTTCCCTCACCGAGCTTAGCGGGATTTGCCGCATCCATTCAAAATATCTTGCGTAATTTCCGGTTGTTGTAATAGGACGACAAGAATAAATTACGTATTCTGCTAAGTCACCCCTCTAAAACCAATTATGCGCTTCTGTGGTAACGTATATATGTCTTTATAACGTGGAATCCCGTAAGAAAGGGGTAAGAATTATGGAAAGTCACAAGAAGGTGCAATGTTGGGATTACAATAACTGCGGTCATGGAAAGGATGCATTATGCCCTGCGGTAGATCAGAAAGCGGGCGGATCTTGCTGGCTCGTGGCAAAGACATTATGTGGGGGCAAGGTGCATGGCAAGCACGCCGAAAGGATCAAATCATGTGAGGGATGTAGCTTTTACATTTATATGCATATAGTGCGGTCCAAACCATCCTTGGCTTATCAACCCTACAAATGATACGAGTGGGCAGAATGACACTGTAGTAGTCTGCCGCGATACGTGTTATGAGAATCTCCAAATGCGATGAAAGAAAGATCAGGAGCGTCTGAAGGGGTTATGAGTAAATCTTATCAAGGAGATATTGTATGAGCAAGGAAAAAGACAAGCAAAAAACAAATGTAAAGAAAAAACCACAGCACACCCTGAAAGAAAAAAGGCAAGCAAAGAAAGAAAAGGCTGAAGGTAAGACCCCGCAGTTGATCTCCAAGTGAGCGTATAACGGGCAGGTCTGATCCCTGATCCCCAAGCCCTGCCTGTTATAATTTAAACAATATATTACGGGCGTCAGAAGAGATAAGGGTAAGGTTTGTCGTGAATCGGTGAAAAATTAATGTTACACCAGAAAATCCTCAGAGTTTCAAACTTCCCTACCGCAGATTCGGAGGCGTTCTCCTCAAGGGGCTGTATGAAAAAAACTTCTCCCTGTCAGAATATACATAAAAAGGCTCGGCAGACTTCTTCCCCAGCGCCTTGAGTATTTGAATGCTCTTTATGCCGCCGCCGTGGAGATATCTGCTTCACCCGCCATCAATAACATGCGATTTGATAAAATAATAAGCAGGAGCGCTTGGCAATCAAATCCAGAGCAAGAAGTTACAGAAAGATTAGGAAAGGCGCGTGAAAAAGCCGGGTATGTCGGATTCTGTAGAAGATCAATTCCATAGGGCAATGATTGCGGTCTATCAGAATGCACTCAGAGAATGCACCCAGAGGGCTGCGTATTTCCTTCAGATGGTCGGCAGTCAGGGAGGGGTAGAGACTGCACGGCAGCTGCTTCAATCAGATGATGCAGAGCGCGGCTCTGCATCACTTTGGGAATGCGGCAGACCCGACCTGATGTTTGAGTGTTTGATTCTGCAGCCACAGTATGCTGAGTTATTTACTGATGAAGAAAAGAAAACGGCAAGACAGAGGGTAAAAGAATACGGTTATTCTCCGTAGGCACACATGATAAGATCTGAACGGGCGGCAAGCAGAATGAAAATGCCGGCACTTCAATCCGCACATCTGCAGGGATAGTAGATCTTGAGCGCTGTCTGTATCTTTTCAAGTGCTTCTTTCTGGGTCTTGCCCCGCATGTGAACACCGGGGAGTTCCTTTGCCTCGGCAACCCAGGTGCCGTCATCGTCCTGATAGATGATGAATTCCCGCATATCTGGAATATACCATATTTGGCGAAGTCGTAAAAAGTCCATAAACTGCGTTGCGCTTCATCCCTCGTCACTATGGTGAACATTCAAAGTACTCCTCATCCCTTGGTATTCGCGCGCCTTGCATATGACCCTTTCTTGTCGATTTCGTCCGGGCAGCAACTTTTTGCATGCAGTATCATCATATTGTGGTGTGCCAAATAACTGCTTTTATATTACAATAGCGAACACGATATAAAGAGGAGAGAAGTTTGGACAAGCTTGTCATCAGAGGCGGCAGGAAACTGAAGGGTTCGGTTACGGTCAGCGGTTCGAAGAACGCCGCCCTGCCGATCATGGCAGCAACGCTTCTTGCTCCCGGCGAGCACATTCTCAGAAATGTGCCGCACCTCAGAGACGTATCCACCATGGGCAGGCTTATCGCAAATCTTGGCGCAGGTTTTCACCTTAAGAAGAACAAGGCGATCCTTGACTGTTCAGAAATAAGGAACTACGAAGCGCCCTACGATCTGGTCAGCACCATGCGCGCATCGGTTCTGGTGCTCGGCCCCCTCGTTGCACGTCTCGGCAAGGCAAAGGTCTCGCTCCCCGGCGGGTGCGCCATAGGTGCACGTCCTATAAACCTCCATCTGATGGGTCTTGAAAAGATGGGAGCGACCATCACCCTCGATTCAGGCTACGTGATGGCCAAGGCGAAGAAGCTGAAGGGCGCATCCATCTATTTCGATATGCCGACAGTCACCGGCACGGAAAATATCATGATGGCGGCAGCCCTTGCTGACGGCAAGACCCTCATCGAGAATGCAGCCCGCGAGCCTGAAGTGGTCGATCTGGCAGATGCCCTCATTGCTATGGGCGCAAGGATAAAAGGTGTCGGAGAGAGCGTCATAGAGATCGAGGGAGTCAAACGACTGAAACCGCTCAGGCATACGGTCATCCCTGACAGGATAGAGGCAGGAACCTTCATGGCGATTGCCGGAATAACCGGCGGTGACATCACGATCAGGAACTGCAGGACGGACCACCTTGATGCGGTGATCAATAAACTGAAAGATGCGGGCATGACATTCAAGCCGGAGCAGAAGGGGGTGCGTGTCATTGGCCCTGAAAGACTGAAGGCCGTGAGCACAACGACCATGCCTTATCCGGGGTTTCCGACTGATATGCAGGCCCAGCTGATGGCGATGATGTGTGTCGCAGAGGGGGCGAGCGTCATTTCGGAGAAGATATTCGAGAACCGGTTCATGCATGTTGCTGAGCTGAAGAGAATGGGTGCGGATATCACCATCGAAGGCGGCATAGCTACGGTCAAAGGGGTGAAGAAGCTCACTGGCGCCCCACTTATGGCGACCGACCTCCGTGCAAGCGCATCGCTCATCGTTGCCGCGCTTGCTGCTGAGGGTGAAACATCGGTAAAGAGGATATATCATCTCGACCGGGGATATGAAAGGATCGAAGAAAAACTGAAGCCCCTGGGTGCTGATATCATAAGGGAAAAAGAGTAACGCCGTATGCTTGGTGCCGAAGGGGGGACTCGAACCCCCACGGCGTTTCCACCACTAGACCCTGAACCTAGCGCGTCTGCCAGTTCCGCCACTTCGGCAATAAGGCTACTATATTAATCTCACTCGAAAAACTTGTCAATACGGATACGGGAAGTGCACAAAGAGGATGCGGGCAGCTACGAGCGATTACTTCTTGTCGATCTGCTGGATGATTGCCTCGGCTTCTATGGCCCCGGATATAAGCGTTCCGTCCGGGAAGATGACCGCGGGCGTTCCGGAGATGCCTAACTTTTCTGCCAGCTTGATATTCTCATCGACTGCCTTGGTTTCGCAGCCCGGCTTTGGGAGCGGTTTCCGTTCAAAGGCAGCTTCAAGGAGGTCAAGAGATTTTTCGCAGAGGATAGTTTTTGCCTTTCCATATGCCTCCTTATGCATGGGCAATGGATAGAGGATGATATAAAAAGCGATATCTTTTCTCTCCGCTACCACCTTCTTCATCGACTGATGAAGTTTTCCGCAGTAGGGTCAATCAGGGTCGTCAAAAACAATGACTTTGTGTTTGGCTGTTTTGTCTCCCATCACGAGTGCGTTCGTCAACGGTATCTGTGATGCATCGACCTTATTGATCTTTTGAAAACTTTCCTGAGTGAGGTTTGTTTTTGTCTTGATGGTTATCACCTCTCCGCGGGTTGCGGGGGAGATGATATGTTTTTTGGCGTAATCGAGGTATACGATGGCTTTTTTGCCCCCTGTGTCGATGCCGATCTCCCAAAGTCCTGTGATGGGGGCAGTCTGAACATTGATAATCTTCACGTTGGGTATAAGATCTTTCAGGATGGTTTTTGCCTGTTCGGCATTGAGGGTATGACAATTATTACAGTCCTGATCGGTTTTCGCAAACGAAAAAGCACCTTCCGGCAACGACACCGTAAGCACCATAAGCGTCAGGAATAGCAATGACGTGCGCATGAAAAAGTATAGCACAGATGGAAGAGATCACGATATGGTAAAATGCTTTCATTTCAAGGACAACTATGCGCAGAAAGACGCTCATATACAGTTCGCTTTCTGTTCTTGTTCTCCTGGTTGTCGGGGCGGGCATTCTCCTTCACCATGCGAACAAGATCATCAAATACGAACTCCAGCAGTTCCTCGGCAGGGGATTTTCCGTTCAGGATATCTCGGTCCGCTGGGGAAGAGTTGCCGCGCAGGGCGTCAAACTGCAAAGACCTGACGGGCAGGAGGCCTTTTCGACAAAGGATCTCGGGGTTCTGGTCAGTTTCATAGGATTGCTGAAAAAGGAAAAGATGATTTCGGATGTCACCTTGGATAGACCGTATCTTTTTCTCGAGGTGGACAAAAAAGGAGAGATTGCCCCGCTCCTGCCTGCGCGTGAAAAGTATAGCGGAAAGCAACGGAAGCAGCAGGAATCTTCCGGCAAGAGGGCCTTCCCTGTCCGTATAAAGAAATTCGAGGTGAATCAGGGATCTCTTGACTATCTTGACAGAAAGGTTTCCGCTGTCCCCGCGCTTATCAAAATGCGGGAGGTTCGGGCGGAACTGAAGAATTTCTCCGTGCCGCCTGACAACAGGGCATCGGACTATGAACTTGATGCCGTAATCGCCGGAAAAGTCAGAAAGGGCACGCTGATTTCCAAAGGGACGATCAATCTCAGAACTAAGGACACGAAATCAAAGCTCACAATCAGGGATCTCGACATCACCCAGCTGCGGCCCTACTACGAGAAAAAGGGCGACGTAGAGGTGACCGGTGGGCTTCTTTCCCTTGACTCGAGCATTACGATGACAAAAGAAAGATCAGCTCTGCTGGAACGATCACCATCAAGGGGCTGAAGTTCAAGTCAGACGGCGGAAGTTTTCTCGGCCTGCCTCTTCTCGGGATAACGAAACTGCTCAGGG
>Ga0079037_100002218_pt1 | contig 10549 bp, 11 predicted proteins | sample Mud3Dept4metaG_FD_71479 | JGI IMG/M metagenome (GOLD analysis project Ga0079037, IMG submission 71479) | Freshwater wetland microbial communities from Ohio, USA, analyzing the effect of biotic and abiotic controls - Mud 3 Core 4 Depth 4 metaG | ecosystem: Environmental > Aquatic > Freshwater >... | reverse complement strand
CGTCGCGGGTGTCTCCGGCGTGATGCCGGGCGCCTCGGTGTCCATCACTTCCCCGACGGTGCGCTCGGGGTCCTCCGTGAGCAGGCGGGCCAGGTCGAGCGTGCCGAGGTAACGGTCGTGGCGGTTCACGACGAACAGCGAGTCGGTGTTGTCCGGCACGTCGCCACGCATGCGCAGGTAGCGCAGCACGGTCTCGAGCGTGACGTCGGGGCGGACGCTCACCGTGTCGGTGTTCATCAGGCCACCGGCGGAATCGGGCTCGTAGGCCAGCACCGCGTGCAGTCGCTCGCGGTCGCGCGAGTCCATCGAGAGCAGCACCTGCCGGTGGACGTGCTCGGGCAGATCGCCCAGCAGGTCGGCCAGGTCGTCGAGTTCGAGGTTCTCGGCAGCCGCCACGAGGTCCTCGGTCTCCATGTCCTGGATCAGGTCTGCCCGCACCTCGTCGTTCAGCTCGACGAGCACGTCGCCTTCGACCTCCGGATCCACGAGGTCCCAGACCACTTCGCGCTGGGCCGGCGGCAGCGACTCGAGCAGCGAGGCGATCTCCGCCGGGTGCATCGAGTTGACGAGCCGGTGCACCTGACGGCCTGCGCCCTGCCCGAGCGCTTCGCGCAGCGCCTCGAGTCGGGTCGGTCTGGCGGTGTGCAGTTCGTCAGTCATGGCGCGCGAACTTTACGCCGTCGTGTCCGGCGCCGCGACCCGCCGGCGGCCCGGCAGGCGGAGTCTGTTCCCACTCCTGGTCTCGCGCGCTTCGAAAAGCCTGCGGCTTTTCGGCGTTCCCTTGCGCCGTCGGTCCCGAGGCGACGTGCCGGCGGTCGAAGCGGAGATGATGGTGACCGCCTCGGGCCAACGACGGCGCTGCGGCGCTCGACAAGGAGTGGGAACAGATTCCGCCTGCCGGGCCGCCGGTCGCGGCTGGCTCTTCCGAGAGCGCGAACCTCGCGCCGTGCTCCATCGCCGCAGCGGGGCACACACACAGCTTGCGGCCCTGCAGGCGGTGCCGGCCCGGGGAACTGTCGGCCCAGCCCCTGTCGAGCGCCGCAGCGCCGTCGTTGGCTCGAGGCGGCCAGCGGCACACGAGTACCCGCCGTTGGTACGTCGCCTCGAGACCGACGGCGCAAGGGAACGCCGAAAGGGCGGGGGAAATAGGGGAATGTCCCCTATTTCCCCCGGTCTTTCGAAGCGCGCTAGACCGGGACTGGACCGACAGTTCCCCGGGCCGGCACCACCGGTCAGGGCCAGCTGCAGCTACTCGTGCCGCCGGCTCGCAAGATCGCGGTGGCGAATCAGCGCGCGCCCGAACCGGCCGTCGAAGTGGGCGGCGAGTTTCTCCGCGAAGTACACCGAGCGGTGCTGTCCGCCCGTGCAACCGACGGCCACGGTGAGGTAGCTGCGGTTGGAGCGCACCAGCGACGGCAGCCAGCGCTCGAGGAAGCCCGTGACGTCCTCGAGGAAGCGGGCCGCTTCATCGTGACGGGACATGAAGGCCGCCACGGCTTCGTCGCGGCCGGTGCAATCACGCAACGACGGTTCCCAATAGGGGTTCGGCAGGGCGCGCGCGTCGAAGACGAAGTCCGCGTCGTCGGGGACGCCGTGACGGTAGGCGAATGACTGGAACAGCAGCGACGGGCCGCCTTCCTTGCGCTCCACGACGCGCTCGCGGATCAGCTCGCGAAGCTCGTGCACCGACAGGCGTGACGTGTCCACGGCCAGGTCGGCGGCGTTCGCCACCGGCGCAAGCATGCGCTGCTCCTGCTCGAGCGCCTCGTGCAGCCCGAGTCCGGCCCGGCTCAGCGGATGGCGCCGCCGGGTCTCGCTGAAGCGCTTGACCAGCGTATCGTCGTCGGCGCGCAGGAACAGCACTTCGCAGCCGATGCCGCTGCGCCGCAGCTCCTGGACGAGCCGCGGCACGTCGGCCAGGTCCTCAGGACGGTTGCGCGCGTCCACGCCCACCGCCGTGCGCCGATAGGCGGGCTCGCTGGTGCGGACGGTGTAGGCGATGAATCCCGGCAGCAGTCCGGCGGGGATGTTGTCCACGCAATAGAACTCGAGGTCCTCGAGCATGGCCAGCGCCACGCTCTTGCCGGAGCCCGACAGGCCGCTGACGATGATCAGTCGCATTCGCGGCCGCTGCTCATAGCGCCGGCGCGAAGCCGTGCTTCTGCGCCTCGGGCGCGCGGTGGTCGCGCACTCGCTCCTTGTGCTTGCGCACCCGCCGGTCGAGCCTGTCGGCGAGGCCGTCGATGGCGGCGTACATGTCCTCCGCCTCCGCCGAGGCGTGGATGGTCGGCCCGCGCACGAACACGGTGGACTCGGCGCGATGGCGCAGCTTGTCCACCGTCAGCGTGCACTGCACCTCGATCACCTTGTCGAACCGCCGCAGGATGCGGGCGAGCTTGCGTTCCGCATAGCTGCGCAAGGCCGGGGTGACGTCGACGTGATGTCCGCTCAGGTTCACACGCATCGCCTGCTCCTCCTGACTGGTGGGTTGTCTTTGTCGATTCGACTGTCCGCGCGCGACCCGGTTCCTCTGTTCAGGCGCGGGCGCGCGCCACGCACTGGCGCCGCTCGCTCGAAGAGGCCAGGCCGAGCGCCTCGCGGTACTTCGCCACGGTGCGCCGCGCCACTTTCACGCCCTCGCGCGACAGCACTTCGGCGAGCTGCGCGTCACTCAGGGGCTTGCCGGGTACTTCGTCCGCGATGAGCTTGCGGATGCGCGCCCGGATCGCGACCGAGGACACGTCCTCGCCGTCCGCCCCCGACACGTGGCTCGAGAAGAAGTAGCGGAACTCGAAGATGCCGCGCGGCGTGTGCATGTACTTGCTGGTGGTGACGCGCGAGATCGTGGACTCGTGCATGCCGACCGCGTCGGCGACGTCGCGCAGGATCATCGGCTGCATCGCCTCGTCGCCCTGCTCGAGAAAGGCCGCCTGCCGTTGCACGATGGTGCGCGCCACCTTGAGCAGCGTGTCGTTGCGGATCTCGAGGCTGCGGATCAGCCAGCGTGCCTCCTGCAGCTGGGCGCGCAGCGTCGCGTAGTCCGCGGAGCGCGACACCAGGCTCGCATAGCCCTGGTTGACCTTGAGGCGCGGTACGGAAGCCGGGTTGATCTCGACGGACCAGCCCTGGTCGGTGCGCCTGACGAACACGTCCGGCACGATGTACTCGGGCTGCGCGCCCTCGAAGGCCGAGCCGGGGCGGGGGTTGCAGGCACGGATCAGTGCCAGCGCCGCGAGCAGCGCGTCCTCGTCCGCCTCGACACTGCGGCGCAGGCTGGCGAGGTCCCGGTCGGCCACGGCCTGCAGGTGGTCGTGGGCGATGCGCAGCGCGAGGTCGCGCCCGGGCGTGTCCGGCTCGAGCTGCGAGAGCTGCAGACCGATGCACTCGGCGGCCGTGCGCGCGCCCACGCCCGTCGGGTCGAGCGTCTGCACGAAGGCGAGCACCTGCTCGACGTCCTCTTCGCTGACCGGCAGGTCGGCGCTCAGGCTGCGCGCGATGTCGGCCACGGTCTCGGTCAGGTAGCCGTCGTCGTTCAGCGCGTCGACGATCGCCTCGCCGATCCACACCTGCCGCGGATCGAGCCGGCTCACCTCGAGTTGCCAGATCAGGTGCTGGTGCAGGCCGCGCTCGCGCTCGTCGGTGAACTCGAGTGGCCGGTCGTCGTCGTCCTGGGCACGGCCGTCGCCCGAAGGCGTGGAGGACTCGGCCCACGGGTCCTCCATCTCGACGACGATTTCGTCGGACTGTTCACGCTCGCCGTCGTCGTGCTCGGCCTGCGGCGCCGGCTGGTCGAGCGAGGCGAGGTCGATCTGCTCCTCCTCCTCGGCCTCGAGCATCACGTTGCTCTCGAGGGCCTCCTGCACCTGGGCCTGCAGCTCGAGCACGGGCAGCTGCAGCAGCCGGATGGCCTGCTGGAGCTGAGGCGTCATCGTCAGCTGCTGACCGAGCTTGAGGTGCAGGGCCGGCTTGAGCATCGCGATCGGGGCCTGGGAGGAGCGCGCCCTCCGTGGGGTCAGAGACGGAAATCCTGGCCCAAGTAGACCTCACGCACCTGAGGATTGGCAAGAATCTCGTCCGCAGACCCGGACGCGATCACACTTCCGGCGCTGACGATATAGGCACGACTGCAGATGCCGAGCGTTTCGCGGACGTTGTGGTCCGTGATGAGCACCCCGATGTCGCGCGAACTGAGGTGCCGGATGATGCGCTGGATGTCGTCCACCGAGATCGGGTCGACGCCCGCGAACGGCTCGTCGAGCAGGATGAAGCGTGGTTCCGCGGCGAGCGCGCGAGCGATCTCGACGCGCCGCCGCTCGCCGCCGGAAAGGCTCAACCCCTGGCTGCCGCGGATGTGGCCGATGTGCAGTTCCTCGAGCAGGGACTCGAGCGCAGCTTCGCGCGCGGATTCCTCGTCGAGGTCGTCGCGCGTCTCGAGGATGGCGCGGATGTTGTCCTCGACGCTAAGCTTGCGGAACACGGACGCTTCCTGCGGCAGGTAGCCGAGGCCGAGTCGCGCGCGGCGGTGCATCGGCAGCGTCGTGAGCTCGCGGTCGTCGAGCCAGATGCGGCCCGAGTCGCAGGGCACCAGCCCCACGATCATGTAGAAGGCCGTGGTCTTGCCCGCGCCGTTGGGCCCGAGCAGGCCGACCACCTCGCCGGACTCGATCTCGAGCGACAGGTCGGTGACGACCTGCCGCGAGCGGTAGCGTTTACCGAGGGACTCGGCCCGCAGCCGGCTCATGGCGGGGGAGTCTCGGCCGGTGGCGTCGGCGGCTTCTTGTCTGGCAGTTCCTTCGGGTTGATCGTGATGCGGACCCCGCCCGGATCGGTCTCGCCCGGGTTCGCCGCCACGCGCTGGCGCGCGATGTCATAGACCAGCGTATTGCCGCGGATCTCGTTTTGTCCGTCGCTGAGCCACGCCTGGCCCGAGAGCTGCACCGTGCCGTTGCGCACGTCGTACTCGATGGACTCGGCGCGGCCTTGCGCGAGCTGGCGGCTGTCCTCCAGCCGCTGCTCGAATACGGCCGGCTTGCCGCGGATCTGGGCGCGGACGATCTGGTTGTCACGAAAGCTCACCGTCGCGGTCTGCGAGGTGAGCTTGCCGTCCGGCACGGTGATCCGCACGTCGCCGGTCAGGGTCCACTGCGAATTGACGAACTCGAGCCCGGAGGCCGTGGCCTCCTGCGCTTCGACCTGCAGCGAGCCCTGCGTGATCTTCACGCGGCGGAATACCAGCGTGTTGTTGCGGTAATCGAAATCCGTGGACGCCGCTTCGAGGTTGATCGGCGCCTGCGAGTCGTACGGGGCTGCCGCTGCGCCGCACGCGAGCAGGGCGCAGAGCACGGTCGCCGCGACAATGTCGCGCGCAGCGTTACGGGAGGAAGCGGCCATGGACGTTCGATTCTAGCCTCAGGGTGCCGTCGTTCAAGACGACGCGCAGGCCGCGACCCGCGAGCTGGTGCGCGCCGAACTGCACCGAGACGGGTTCGGCGGTCTGGATGACGCTGGTTGCCGTGTCGTAGGCGAGGTTGTCCGTGCGAATCACGGCCGACCCGCGTGCTTCGCTGCCGGTGACCTGCACGTCGCCGGAGAGCAGCAGGGATGTTGCGGCAGGCGGCATCCGACCCGTCGCGGCCGTGACGGTCCACTGGCCGGACTCGGCGGTCGAGTAGTCGAGCTCGAGTTTGGTGAGCAGCACGCTCTGGTCCGACAGGCGCTGCTCGATCGAGTCCGCCCGCAGCACGATTCGCGGCGCGCCGTCGGGCCCGAACTCGGTCAGCGTCGCCGCATTGACGTAATAGCCGCGATCCTCGTCGGCCGCCGCGGTGTCGAAATCGTCGTCTTCGCCGGTGAATACCCCATAGGCCAGCGCGGCGCCCGCCACGACGCCGGCAACGGTCAGCAGCCGCTGCCTCAGGATCCGTGCGCGCTGAGCAGGAGATCGCATACTTCGCGGACGGCGCCCTGGCCGCCATTGGACTTGGTGACCCAGTGCGCAGCAGCGAGCAGGGCCGGATGGGCGTCCGCCACGCCGATCGCGAGCCCGGCGCGGCGCAGCATCGGGGCGTCGGGCGTGTCGTCGCCCACGCAGGCCGTTTCCTCCGCAGCGATGCCGAGCTCGTCGAGCAGCCGCTCGAGCAGGGCGCCCTTGTCGGCCACGCCCTGGTGCACGTGGCGAATGCCGAGCTCCGTCGCGCGGCGCGTCACGGCCGGGCTGTCGCGGCCGGAGATGATCGCGACGGTGATGCCGGCACGCTGGATCGCGACCAGCCCGGAGCCGTCGCGCACGTGGAAGACCTTGAGTTCCTCGCCGGCGGCGGAGATGAAGAGGCGGCCGTCGGTCAGCACGCCGTCGACGTCGAGGACCAGCAGGCGGATGCCGCGCGCGCGTTCCAGCACTGCGTCCATGGCCTACATGACCCCGGCGCGCAGCAGGTCGTGCACGTTGAGCGCGCCGACCAGCGTGCCCTGCTCGTCCACCACCGGCAGCGCGGTGATGCGATGCGCTTCCATCAGGTGCACCGCTTCGGCGGCCAGCATCCGCGGCCGGGCCATCTTCGGGTTCGCGGTCATCACGTCGTGCATGCGGGTGGCGTGCACGTCGAGCTGCTTGTCGAGCGCACGGCGCAGGTCGCCGTCGGTGAACACGCCGAGCACGCGGCGCGCACCGTCCACGACGGTGGTCATGCCGAGGCCCTTGCGGCTCATCTCGAGCAGCCCGGCGCTGAGCGGCGTCTCCGGGCCGACCGCTGGCAGGTCGTCACCGGTGCGCATGACTTCATCCACGTGCAGCAGCAGGCGCCGGCCCAGGCTGCCGCCCGGATGGGAGCGTGCGAAATCCTGCTCGGTGAAGCCGCGCGCCTCGAGCACGGCGACGGCGAGCGCATCGCCCATCGCCAGCGTGGCCGTCGTGCTGGTCGTCGGGGCGAGATTGAGCGGGCAGGCTTCGGCCGGCACGCTCACGTCCAGGGTCACGGTCGCGTAGCGAGCGAGCGTCGAGCCGGGCTTGCCGGTGAGCGCGATCAGGGGCACGTCGATCCGCTTGATGACGGGCAGGATGGTGAGCAGTTCCTCGGTCTCGCCGGAGTTCGACAGCGCGAGCACGACGTCCTTGCCGGTGATCATGCCGATGTCGCCGTGCTTCGCCTCGGCCGGGTGCAGGAAGAATGACGGGCTGCCGGTGCTGGCGAGCGTGGCGGCGATCTTGTTGCCGACGTGGCCCGACTTGCCCATGCCCGTGACCACCACCCGACCCTCGCACCCCAGGATCAACCGGCAGGCCTGCGCGAACGGCTCGCCGAGGCGGTGCTCGAGGGCTGCGACGGCCTCGGCCTCGGTGGCGAGGACGCGTCGGCCGCGGGCAATCAAGGGGCTGGAGGACATGGCGGATAGGGGACAGGGGACAGGGGGCAGGGGATAGTGGGCGGCAGTCTACTACTGACCGCGGTGCGATGACTGGGGGCGAGCACGCCGCGGGGCAGCCGTCAGGTTAAACTGCCCGCGTTCCCGCACTATCCCCATTCCCTGTCCCCCATCCCCTTACGAGCACCCCATGACCGCCGCCGAGGTGAAACAACTGATCCTGTCCGGCCTGCCGGGCGCCGATGTCCGCGTCCTCACGGACGACGATACGCATTTCGAGGCCGTGGTCGTGGCGGCCCAGTTCGAGGGGAAACGCACGCTGCAGCGCCACCAGCTGGTGTACGCGGGCCTCGGCGAGCGCATGGGCCGTGAGGTCCACGCGCTCTCGATCCAGGCATTCACTCCCGACGAGTGGCGTGCCGCGGGCGGCACCGGCTGAACGGAGCACGCGGTTTGGACAAGTTGCAGATCCGCGGTGGCGTGCCCCTCGACGGCGAGGTGCGCATCTCCGGCGCGAAGAACGCCACACTGCCGATCCTCGCCGGCGCACTGCTGGCCGACGGCCCCGTCATCATCGGCAACGTCCCGCACCTGCAGGACGTCACCACCATGATTGAACTGCTCGGCCGCATGGGCGCGAGCGTGACCGTGGACGAGCGCATGCGCATCGAGGTCGATCCGCGCACCACGCGCGAGACCTTTGCCCCCTATGACCTCGTGAAGACGATGCGGGCCGCCATCCTGGTGCTCGGGCCGCTCGTGGCGCGCTACGGGTCTGCGGACGTGTCGCTGCCGGGCGGCTGCGCCATCGGCGCGCGGCCCGTGAACATCCACGTCGCGGGCCTGCAGGCCATGGGCGCCGAGGTACACATCGAGAATGGCTACATCAAGGCACGCGCCGGGCGGCTGAAAGGCGCGCGCATCGTGCTCGAGACGGTCACCGTGACCGGCACCGAGAACCTGATGATGGCGGCGGCACTGGCCGACGGACGCACGATCCTCGAGAACGCGGCGCGCGAGCCGGAGATCGTCGACCTGGCGCTGTTCCTCAACGCGATGGGCGCCAGGGTCAGCGGCCACGGCACCGACACCATCGTCATCGACGGCGTCGAGTCGCTGCACGGGGCGAGCTATGACGTGCTGCCCGACCGCATCGAGGCCGGCACCTACCTCGTCGCGGGCGCCATTACCGGCGGCCGCGTGCGCGCGCGCGGTGCCCGCGCCGAGCACCTCGACGCGGTGCTCGCCAAGCTCGAGGAGGCCGGCGCCACGGTCACGCGCGGCGAGAGTTTCGTCGAGGTGGACATGCGTGGCCGGCGGCCGAGAGCCGTGGACATCCGCACGGCCCCCCACCCGGGCTTCCCGACGGACATGCAGGCGCAGTTCGCGGCGCTGAATACCGTGGCCGAGGGGGTCGGCACCATCGTCGAGACCATCTTCGAGAACCGCTTCATGCACATGCTCGAGATGCGGCGCATGGGCGCCGAAATCCGCCTCGAGGGCAACACCGCCATCATCAAGGGCGTGGCCCGCCTGACCGCCGCGCCCGTGATGGCGACCGACCTGCGTGCGTCCGCGAGCCTGGTGCTCGCCGGCCTGGTGGCCGAGGGGACCACCGAGATCGAGCGCATCTACCACATCGATCGCGGCTACGAGTGCATCGAGGAGAAACTGCAGGGGCTTGGGGCGCAGATCCGGCGCGTCGCGGAATAGGGGATAGGGGATGGGGGATGGGGGATAGTCGGAAGGTGGCAGCTTCCGACCTGCAGCGGCATCGCTGTCAGCGTGCATACGTACTTCCCGCAGCCGCCACACCTCCGACTATCCCCCATCCCCCATCCCCCACCCCCTATCCCCTTTCTTCCTCCGGCCTTGCTGCGCTGCTTATAATGCGTTGTTGCCCGCCGCGGCCCCGACAGACCGCCACTAGCGTGCACCCGAATCCGTCGAGGAGAGTGCTGGATGACCGAAGAAGTCGATACGGGCAGGCGTCACTTCCTGACCGTCGCCACCGTTGCGACCGGTGCCGTGGGCGCCGCGTTCGTCGCCGTTCCATTCCTGGCCTCGTGGAAGCCGAGTGCCCGCGCCAAGGCGATGGGTGCGCCGGTCGAGGTCGACATCGGCAAGCTCGAGCCGGGCGCCATGCTCAAGGTCGAGTGGCGCGGCAAGGCCATCTTCATCGTGCACCGCACGCCGCCGATGCTGGCCCAGCTCGAGGGCGTCGCGTCGCGGCTGCGTGACCCCGAGTCCGCGGAGTCCGAGCAGCCCGAGTTCGCCCGCAACGTGGCCCGCGCGCTCAAGCCGGAGTACCTCGTGCTCGTCGGCGTCTGCACGCACCTCGGCTGCGCGCCGCTCGACAAGTTCACGCCGGGCGACGCGACCGTGTCCGCCGACTGGCCGGGCGGATTCTTCTGCCCGTGCCACGGCTCCTCGTTCGACCTCTCGGGCCGCGTCTTCAAGGACGTCCCGGCCCCCACCAACCTGCCGGTGCCGCCGTACCGCTACCTCAGCGACACGCGCATCCTCATCGGCGCTGCAGCGGAGAACGCGTGATGGGCAGCACGGGCCAGACTGCAAAGGCTGCCGGCGGGCGCCTCGGCGCGCTCACGGGCTGGATCGACGAGCGCTTCCCGATGACCAAGCTCTGGAAGGAGCAGGTATCGGAGTACTACGCGCCGAAGAACATGAACTTCTGGTACTTCTTCGGCTCGCTCGCGATGCTGGTGCTGGTCATCCAGATCCTCACCGGCATCTTCCTCACGATGAACTACAAGCCCTCGTCGGCCGAGGCCTTCGGTTCCGTCGAGTACATCATGCGCGACGTGGAGTGGGGCTGGCTGATCCGCTACATGCATTCCACCGGCGCGTCGGCGTTCTTCATCGTCGTCTACCTGCACATGTTCCGCGCCCTGCTCTACGGGTCGTACCAGAAGCCCCGCGAGCTGCTGTGGATCTTCGGCATGCTGATCTACCTGCTGCTGATGGGCGAGGCGTTCTTCGGCTACCTGCTGCCGTGGGGCAACATGTCCTACTGGGGCGCGCAGGTGATCGTGTCGCTGTTCGGCGCGATCCCGGTCGCCGGTGACTTCCTGATGGAGTGGATCCGCGGCGACTTCTACATCTCCGACATCACGCTGAACCGCTTCTTCGCGCTGCACGTGATCGCGCTGCCGCTGGCGCTGGTGTT
>Ga0079037_100002217_pt1 | contig 10551 bp, 9 predicted proteins | sample Mud3Dept4metaG_FD_71479 | JGI IMG/M metagenome (GOLD analysis project Ga0079037, IMG submission 71479) | Freshwater wetland microbial communities from Ohio, USA, analyzing the effect of biotic and abiotic controls - Mud 3 Core 4 Depth 4 metaG | ecosystem: Environmental > Aquatic > Freshwater >... | reverse complement strand
GAGGCGGCGCGCCGCGCGCTCGCGGGCGAGGTCGAGCCCGGCGCCTGGACGCCCACGCAGGCTTACGGCCGCGCCCTGCTCGACGCCCTGCCGGGCGTCACCTGGTCCGGGCGCTGAGGATCCCGCGCGGCGGGCGCTCCAGGGCGGGCGGCGCCGCGGCCCGGAGCCGTCAGCCCGCCGCGGCCGGCGACACGGCGTCGGCGGGCCGGCCCTCGCGCCCGTAGACACGGTTGAAGAACGGCACCGCCATCAGCGTCGTGACCACCGCCATCAGCACCAGCATGGTGAACAGCGTCTGGGTAATGACGCCCCGCTCGTAGGCGATGTTGAGCAGGATCAGCTCCATCAGGCCGCGGGCGTTCATCAGCGCGCCGATCGCCACCGAGTCGCGCGGCGACTCGCCGCACAGCCGGGCGGCGACGCCGCACGCGATCCCCTTGCCGGCCACCGAGGCGGCCAGCACGATCAGGGCCACTCCCCACATCGCCCAGGAGTCGAGCAGCCCGATCGAGGTGTTGAGCCCGGAGTTGATGAAGAACATGGGCAGCAGGAGCACCGTGGTGAGCGGCGCCATCTGGCCCTCGAGCCGCTTCTGGAGCGGCCCGCGCGGCAGGCAGGCGCCGAGCACGAAGGCGCCGAACACGGCGTAGATCCCCATCGTGTCGGTCAGCCACGCCGCGAGCGCTAGCAGCACCAGTGTCACGGGCAGCACGAGCCCGTCGCGCTCGGGCCGCGTTTCGAGCCAGCGGTAGAGGCGCGCGAGAGCGCGCCGGCCGAGCAGGAACATGCCGAACAGGTAGACGCCGCCGCCGCCCACGGCGAGCACCGCGATCGAGAGGTCGCCGGTGAAACCGGACAGGACGACCGCCAGCAGGCACCACGCCGCGGCGTCGTCGAGCGAGCCGGCGGCGAGCGCGAGCGTGCCGAGCGAGGTCCCCGACAGGCCCCGCTCGTAGATGATGCGCGCCAGCATCGGGAAGGCGGTGATCGAGAGCGCGGCGCCGAAGAAGAGCAGCGCCTGGAGCGTCGTCACCTCGGGCGCGAAGAGCGGGAAGCGCTCGCGCAACACCCACGCCAGTCCGGCGCCGAGCATGAACGGCGTCGCGATCCCGGCCCACGACACCGCCACCGCGCTGCGCATGCGATGCCGGATCAGGTCGAGGTCGAACTCGAGGCCGACCAGGAACATGTAGAGCGCCAGCCCGATCTGCGCCAGGACGTAGATGATCGGCTTGGTCGGCGCCGGGAAGAGCCAGGCCTGCGCGGCGGGCGCGACGAGGCCGAGCAGCGAGGGCCCGAGCAGGACGCCCGTGATCATCTCCGCCACGACCTGAGGCTGCCCGAAGGGCCGCACCAGGCGCCCCACCACCCGGCAGGCGAGCAGGATCACCGCCAGCTGCAGGAAGACGCGAACCGAGATCTCGAAGGGTGTCATGAGTGCCGCCGCGAACGGCGCAGTCTAGTCGATCCGGGGCGGCAGGTCGGGCGCACCCCGGCGTGGGCGCCCGCCGCCCGGCACCGGGATTGCTGCACCCGACCGGCATGATCCACATCCCCCGCTCGCCCTGGACGCTCCTGCTGCTGGCCCTGGCCGGCGCCGCCGCCTGCCGCGCGGCCCAGAGCTCGCCGCCGAGCACCGCGCGCGTCACGGCGCACGAACGGCCCGCCGTCCTGCGCCCCGACGCCCCGGCGCTGCTCGCGCCGGACGACCAGGTCGCGGTCCAGGACAGCGCGGTCCGCCTGCGCTTCGCCGGCGTGGTCGAGGACTCGCGCTGTCCGCGCGAGGTGACCTGCGTCTGGGCCGGGCGCGCCGTGGTCGAGGTCGAGGCGACGGTCGGCGAGGACGGACCGCAGCGCACGGTGCGCCTCGAGGTCGGCGCCGGAGAGGCCGCCACCGCCGAGCTGTTCGGCGTGCGCGTCGAGGCCCGGGAGCTCGCGCCGTATCCGAGCGCCGGCGCGGCTGCACGCCGCGACGAGTACCGGCTGCGCCTCGCGCTGCTCCCGTCCGCCGGCGGGTAACTTCCCCGGCGCCCGCCCGTATCAGAGGACGTGGGCCGAGCGATCGCCGCTCCGCCTCCGCTCCTGGGTTCCGGGCGCCGCGTGGGCGCCCGGTTTTTTTCGGCTAGGTCAGCAGGAAGCCGGCCCCGAGCGCGGCGCCGAAGACCGCGAGGCCGATCAGGCTCACGCGCCGGAAGCCGGGCGAGCCGAGGATCGCCGCCAGCACGGCCTTGAACGCGGTGTTCGAGATCATGCCGATGAGCAGCGCGTGCACGGCGGTCGCCGCGGGCGTGCCCGAGGCCGCCAGCTTGCTCATCGAGTAGGTCAGCGCGTCGAGGTCGGTGAGGCCGAGCAGAGCCGAGGTGCCGAGCAGGCCCGCGGACCCGAAGCGGTCGCGCACCGCGGCCAGCAGCCAGAGCATGGCCACGAAGAGCAGGGTCATCTGGATCGCGGCGGTGAGCCGCAGGGGATTGCCGGGCAGGACCTCCTCGCGCGTCGCGTTCCGGTCACGGCTGCGCAGCGCGAGCAGCACCGCCCCGGCGCCGGCCAGGATCGCGGGCAGCAGGGCCGGAACGAGGGCGCGCGCGACCTCCAGGTTGAGCACGCCCGAGAGCACCAGGACGCGCACCGGCAGCACGGCCGAGGCGGCGAGCACGCCCACGCCGAGAGCGCGCGCGAGCCGGTCTTGGCCGCGGCTCTCGCGCGCGAAGTTCAGCGTCACCGCGGTCGAGGAGACGACGCCGCCGAGCAGGCCGGCGAGGCCGTAGCCGCGCTCCGGGCCGGCCACGCGCAACGCGATGTAGCCCGCGAACGAGAGGCCGGCGAAGATCAGGACCAGGATCCAGAGCCGGCGCGGCTCGATGCCTCCGTACGGTCCCCAGGGCTCGGCCGGCAGCAGCGGCAGCACGACCAGGGCGAGCACCGCGAAGCGCGCTCCGGCCTCGAGCTCGGCCGACTGGATGCGCTCCACCGCCGCATGCATGCGGCCCTTCTCGGCCAGCACCAGCGCGGTCGCCGCGAATACCGCGCTGGCGAGGACGAGCCGGCCGGTGCCCGCGAGCAGACCGGCGCCGAGCACCACCACGGCCGCGACCTCGGTGGTGGCGTCGATCGTCCCCTTCCAGGCCGAGACGAGGTAGGCGACGACCACCAGCGCAGCGGCGCCGGCCAGCATCACCAGGCCGAGCCGCGGGTCTTCGCGCCCGACCGCCGCGGCGAGGCCGCCGGCCAGGCCGAGCAGCAGGAAGGTGCGCACGCCGCCGAAGCGCGAGTGGTCCCCGTCCCGGCGCGCCGACCACTCGCGCTCGATGCCCACCGCCAGCCCGCCCAGCGCGGCCGCCGCCAGGCGCAGGAGGATCTGCTGGGTTTCCGTCATCGCGCCGCCTCCTGCCGCCGGCCGTCGCTCGCGCGCGCGCCGGCGAGCGCCCCGGCCGCGACCAGCGCCAGCACCGCCGCGCCCGCGTTGAAGCCGACGTCGCGCAGATCGTACTGCCGGTTGGGCAGCACGCCCTGGATGAGCTCGTCCACGAGGCCCGCGAGGGCGGCGAGGCCGGCCGCGCCAGCGGCGGTGCCGAGCGCGCCGGGGCGGCCGCCCGAAGCGGCGGCGCGCAGGGCGAGCGCGCGCCGGAAGGCCAGGGCGAGCAGGCCGTACTCCGCCAGGTGGAGCCGCTCCTGGACGATCGGCATCCGCATCGCTGCCAGGACGTAGGTCGCGCCCACCAGCACGAGCACCAGCCACTCGCGCCGTCCGGCGCGCCGGCGCGCGAGCACCCGCACCGCGACTCCGGCGAGCACGAGCGCCAACGCCGCCAGCGAGAGGCGCAGGAGGTTGCGCGTGCGCAGGAAATCGAGCGCGAACTGGAGCGGGTAGAGGGAGAGGTAGATGGCGGCCACGTAGGCCCACGAGATCCGCCACCAGCGCCGCTCCTCGGCGCTCTTCGCCCCGGTCACGCGGCAAGCCTAGCGCGCCTGGACCGGCCGCTTAAGGGGTCGCGCCGCCGCGCGCGAGCAGGAGCTTGATCAACTCGACCTGGCGCGTGGTGCCGATCTGCTCGTAGAGGTTGCGCAGGCTGCCGGCCACCGCCGCCTTCGGCACGTCGAGCGCGGCGGCGATCGCCGCGACGTCGCGTCCGTGCAACAGGAGCGACACGACCTGGCCTTCCTCGAAGGTGAGGCGGAACCGCCGCGCGAGCACCGCCGCCGGATTCTCGGACTCGGCGCGCGGATCGAACACGAGCGCCACCGCGACCGCCTCCGGGTTGCCGTCGGAGAAGCGGGGCGAGGCCACGACCAGGAACTCGAGCGGGCTCTGGTCGCCCGGGCGCTGCAGCAGGAGCGTCTCGGTGGCCACGCCGCGCTTGTCGAAGCGCGCGGCGCGTGCCAGCAGCTCGGCGAACGAGCGCTGGAGCGCGCCGCCCGTCGCGCGCACGATGCCGCGCGCCACCGACAGCTCCTGCTGCTCGGCCAGCCTGCGCCGCGCCGCCTCGTTGGCCTGGAGCAGGCGGCCGGCGGCATCGAGCACGAGGATGCCGGTCGCCTGGCGCTCCAGCAGGTTCGCGGTCCAGGCCTGGTGGCGCTGACTGGCGGCGAGCGCGTCGGTCAGGCGCCAGGCGCGCGCCACGAGCGGCGCCGCCTGCGCCAGCAGCTCCTCGCCGGCGGGCTCGATCTGCGCGCGGTCGAGCAGGAGGCGCAGGCTGGGGTCGGCCGGGAGCTGGACCTCGCGGTGCTCGACCGGCGGCACGATCAGGCGTTCCTCGCGCGCGTCGAGACGCCGGCCCGCCATCCGGCGCACCGCCGCGGGATCGAGGTCGCTGGTGGCGAGGATGACGCGGCGGGCCGCCTCGGCGCGCACCAGCAGCACGCGCTCGCAACCGAGCTCGGCGGCGAGCTGCGACAGGGCCGGCGGCCAGAACGCCGGCTCGAGCACGGCGTCGAACAGGTCCGCCGCGATGGCGGCGAGGGCTTCGAGGGGCGCACGAGCACCGCGGACGGACATCCCCGGCGTTCGCTGCATCCTTCGCGCCAAGCGCGTCAGGGGCCGGGCGGCGCGGGGCGGGGCCCGCGATCGCACTCAGGCCGCGTTCGCGGCCCTGGGGACGATGGCCGTTCCCGGGCCCGCCCTCCCGGGCGCCGAAAAACGGCCCCCCGAGGTGCCGTAAAATGTCAGTCCATCTGCTTCCGCAGCACGGTCGGAATGTCGTAGTCGTCGACCCCCGACCAGTTGGGCCCGAACCCGCCCGGGTCGTCGCCGCGCGTCCCCTGCGCCACCAGCTTGCGATAGAAGGGGACCTTCTCGTTCGCCTTCTCGGCGGGCGCCGCGGCCGGCGGGCTCGCCGCCGCGCCCGGCGTCTCGTAGCGCGCGGCGCCCGCGCTCGCCGGGCGCGCCGCCGGAGCCACCGCCGGACGCGAGTCCTGGACCTCGCCCGCGTAGCGGAAGCCGGTGGCGATCACGGTCACCTTCATCTCCTCGTCGAGGTTCTCGTCGAGCACCATGCCGGAGATGATGTTGGCGTCCGGATCGACCGCGCTCTGGATGATGCGCGCCGCCTCGGCGACCTCGTGCAGCGTCAGGTCGCGGCCGCCGGAGATGTTGATCAACACCCCCTTGGCGCCCTCGATCGAGGTCTCCTCGAGCAGGGGCGAGCTGATCGCCCGCTGCGCCGCCTCGAGCGCGCGGTTCTCGCCCTTGGCGATGCCGGTGCCCATCAGGGCCATGCCCATGCCGGCCATGATCGCGCGCACGTCGGCGAAGTCGACGTTGACCTCGCCCGGGATGGTGATCAGGTCGGAGATGCCCTGCACGGCCTGGCGCAGCACGTCGTCGGCGATGCGGAAGGCCTCCGCGAGCGGTGTGCCGCGCTCGACGAAGTTGAGCAGGCGTTCGTTGGGGATGGTGATCAGCGTGTCGACCGAGCCGCGCAGCTCTTCGATGCCGCGCTCGGCGACCTGCATGCGCCGGCGCCCTTCGAAGCCGAATGGCTTGGTCACCACCGCGACGGTCAGGGCGCCGATCTCGGACGCGAGCGACGCCAGGATGGGCAGGGCTCCGGTGCCGGTGCCGCCGCCCATGCCGGCGGTCAGGAAGATCATGTCCGCGCCGTCCATCAGCTCGAGCACCTTCTCCGTGTCCTCGAGCGCCGCCTTGCGGCCGACCTCGGGGTCGGCGCCCGCGCCCAGCCCGCGCGTGATCTGCTCGCCCAGCTGGAGCTTGACCATGGCACGGCACTTGGCGAGCGCCTGCAGGTCGGTGTTGGCGGCGACGAACTCGATGCCGCGCAGGTTGGAGGCGATCATGCGGTTGACGGCGTTGCCGCCGCCGCCGCCGACTCCGATCACCTTGATCTTGGCCGGAACGGCCTCCACGGCGGGCGCGGCCTCCCGGCCGGCGTTGCGGCTTCTCGAGTCCTGATCGTCGAACAGGATCATGGTCGTCTCTCCTCGGGTTCCTTTGGATTTCATGCGGCAGCCGCCTCAGAGCAGGTCGGAGAACGCGCTGCGCAGACTGCCGACGAAGTTGCGCATCCGGAAGCCGCGCCGTGGGGCGCGGGCCGGGGCCGCCTCGGCCGCCGCCGCCCAGCGCAGCAGGCCGGCCGCCGCTGCCCAGCCCGGCGAGCCGAGCACGTCCACCAGCCCGCCCAGCCCGTGGGCGACGCCGTACCGGACGCTCGAATTGAAGACCTGGCCGGTGAGCTCGAGCAGGCCGTCGAGCTGGGCGCCGCCGCCGGTCAGCACGATGCCGCCGCGCAGCTGACCGTCCCAGCCCGCCCGGCCGAGGTCGCCGCGCACGAGCGACAGCATCTCCTCGGCGCGCGGCTGGAGGATCTCGCAGATCTCGCGGCGCGGCACCACGCGCGGCGCGCCACCGGCGACCGCCGGCACCGAGATGCCTTCCTCGTCCTGGACCATCGAGAGCAGGCAGCAGCCCTCCTTGAGCTTGATCCGTTCCGCTTCGGCGTAGGGCGTGCGCAGCACCATCGCGAGGTCGTTGGTGAAGTGCCCGGCCCCGATCGGCAGCACCGAGGAATGCCGCGCCTCGCCGTCCTCGAACAGGGCGTAGCCGGTGGTGCCGGCGCCGACATCCAGCAGCAGGACGCCCAAGTCCTTCTCGTCCGGGGTGAGCACGGCCTCGGCGGTGGACAACGGCTCGAAGACCATCTCCGCCACCTCGATGCCGGCGCGGTTGATGCAGGTCAGCAGCGTCTTGGAGCGGGCGGTCTGGCCGGTGACCAGATGGACCTGCACCTCGAGCCGGGAGCCGAGCATGCCGAGCGGATCCGAGATGCCGCCCTGCTCGTCGACCACGAACTCCTGCGGCACCGCGTGCAGGATCTCGCGATCGGACGGCAGCGCGGCCGATTGCGCGGCATCGAGGACGCGCTCGATGTCGGCGCGCGTGATCTCGCGGTCCTTGCGCGACACCGAGACCATGCCGCGCGCGTTGACCGAGCGCACGTCGGCACCCGCGATGCCGACCCAGGCGCGCGAGATCTCGACGCCCGCCATCACCTCGGCCTCCTCGCTGGCGGCCTTGAGCGCTTCGACCGTGGCCTCGAGGTTGACGATGTTGCCGCGACGCGTGCCGCGGTTGGGGGCCTGCCCCCGTCCGGCGATCTCGAGGCCGCCCCGGCCGTCCCGCTTGCCGATCAGGACCGCGACCTTCGAGGAGCCGACGTCGATTCCCACCACGTAACCTTCAGCCTTGGCCATCCTCAGGACCTCTCCACGACAGGTTGAAAGACGATCCGGCGTTGCGCACGGAGATCGACGAATGCGAGGCGCGGATAGCGCCCCTCGAGATCGGGAAGCAGCGCGGCGAGCGCGGGCAACCGCTCGGCGAGGGTGCCGCTGCGCACGAGGAGCGGAAACGGCAGCGCGCCCAGGTCGAGGCGGTAGTCGTCCTCGCCGAGCGCGGCCACCTCGGAGAGCGTGGCCGCCCACGCCGGCGCCGCGGCGGCGAGCTCGTCGGCGACCGCGAAGGCCCCCGCCAGGTCGACCTCCGCGGTCGTGCCGATGCTGACCAGCAGGAGGCCCGTCGGGCCCTCCGACCCGACCAGCGGCGCGATCACCCGGCCGTGCCGGTCGAGGTAGGCCAGGCCGGCCGACGAACGCAGCAGTCCGGCCGGCCGCCGCTCGTCGAGGATCAGCCGCAGCCGGTTGGGCAGGCGCTTCTCGACCGTCACCGCCGCCACCCAGGGATGCGCCGCCACCCGGCGCTCCACGTCCTCGAGCGGCAGGCGCAGGAGGTTCTCGCCGCGCAGGGGTGCGAGCGCGCCCTCCACCCAGGCCTCGTCCACCCAGCGCTGGCCGGAGAGCTCGAGATCGGCCAGCGCGAAGGCGGGCGAAGAGAGCGCCCAGGCCACCACCATCGCGGGCAGCCCGACCACGGCGACCGCCTGCACGAAAGGACGGCCGAGCGTCGCCCACGCGCTGCGCCGGCGCACGCGCACGGCCGCCGCCGGGCGCCGGAACGGCAGCACCCGCGCGGCCTCGAGCGGCGGCAGCTCGCGCCCCTTCATCGCTTCGCCTCCGCGACCAGGTTCTCCGCCAGGCGGTAGATGTCGCCCGCGCCCAGCGTGAGCACCACGTCGCCTTCGGAAACGCCGTCGAGCAGCGCCGTCGCCGCGTGCCAGTCCGCGCAGTAGGCGACGCGGCCGTGCCCCAGCGCACGCGCGGCGCGCGCCACCAGCTCGCCGGTCACGCCCGGGATCGGCTTCTCGCGCGACGGATAGACGTCGGTCACCACCACGCGGTCCGCGCCGAGCAGAGCGCGGCCGAACTCCTCGGCGAGGTCGCGCGTGCGCGAGTAGAGGTGGGGCTGGAAGACCGCGTGCAGTTGGCGCCGCGGGAAGACCTGGCGCGCGGCCGCGAGCGTCGCGGCGACCTCGGTCGGGTGGTGGGCATAGTCGTCCACCACCTCGGCGCCATGCCACGTGCCCAGCCGCTCGAAGCGGCGGTGCACGCCCGCGAAGCCGGCGAGCGCGCGGGCGATCGCCGGCACCGGGATGCCGAGCGCCAGCCCGACCCCGATCGCCGCCAGCGCGTTGCGCACGTTGTGCAGACCGGGCAGGGGGATCTCGATGCCGCCCAGCTCGCCCGCGCCGCGCTGGTGGAGGCGGAAGCGGCTGCCCGCCGGCGTGGTCTCGAGCTGGCGCGCCGACAGGTCGTGGTCGTCGTCGAGGCCGTAGGTCACCACGCGCCGGTCGGCGAGCCGCGGCAGCAGGTCGCGCACGTTGGGATCGTCCGCGCAGGCGATCACCTGTCCGAAGAAGGGCACCCGCGACGCGAAGGCGCCGAAGGCGTCCTGGATCTCGTCCAGGTCGCGGTAGGTGTCGAGGTGATCGCGGTCGATCGAGGTGATGACCGCGAGGATCGGCGCCAGCGACAGGAAGCTGCGGTCGAACTCGTCGGCCTCCACCACCATGTAGTCGCTGCGCCCGAGCCGCGCGCCGGTGCCCGAGACGCGCAGCCGCCCGCCCACGATCACGGTCGGGTCGAGCCCGGCCTCGGTGAGGATCGCACCCACCAGCGAGGTGGTGGTGGTCTTGCCGTGGGTGCCCGCCACGGCCACGCCGTACTTCAGCCGCATCAGCTCGGCCAGCATCTCGGCCCGCCGGACGACGGTGATGCCGCGCGCGCGCGCCGCGGCGAGCTCGGGGTTGTCCGGGGCGATCGCGGACGAGATCACGACCAGGTCGACGCCTTCGAGATGGGCGGGCGCGTGACCGAGGGAGATCGCCACCCCGAGCCGCTCCAGCCTCGCCACGGTCTCGCCGCCGGCGAGGTCGCAGCCCGAGACCTTGACCTCGTACTGCGCCAGGACCTCCGCGATGCCCGACATGCCGGCGCCGCCGATGCCCACGAAATGCGCGTGCCGGAGCCCGGCGAAGCGGTGGAACATCATCGGCCGCCTCCGGCCAGCGCTTCGATCCGGTCCGCGATCGCGGCCGCTGCCGAGGGCAGCGCCAGGGTGCGCGCGCGCGCCCCCATCGTCGCCAGCGCGGCGCCGCCGCGCGCGAGCTCGCCCAGGCGCCGGCCCAGCAGCTCGGCCGTGAGGCCCTCCTCCTCCAGCACGACGGCAGCGCCCGCCTCCGCGAGCCGGCGCGCGTTGTCGCGCTGATGGCCGCCCGCGAGCGCGAGGGGGACGAGCAGCGAAGGACGCCCGGCGGCGCACAGCTCGGCGAGCGAGATCGCGCCCGCGCGCGACAGCACCAGCGTCGTGCGCGCCAGCTCGCGCGCCACGTCGGCGACGAACGGCACCACCTCGACCCTGGCCTCCGGCACGCCGCTCTCCGCCCAGCGCGCGCGCGCCGCCTCGGCGTGCTGCTCCCCGCACTGGTGGAGCACGGTGAGCTCCGGCGCGAGCCCGAGCGCGACGGCGACCGCGGCGGGCAGCAGCCGGTTGAGCCGCTCGGCGCCCTGGCTGCCGCCCAGGGCGAGCAGGCGTGGCCGCGCTCCGGCGTCGAGCCCGGGCACCGCGAAGAACTCCGAGCGCACCGGCACGCCGGCGACGAAGCTGGGGCAGGCGAGCGCGCGGCCCGCCTCGGGCCAGGCCAC
>Ga0079037_100002216_pt1 | contig 10554 bp, 12 predicted proteins | sample Mud3Dept4metaG_FD_71479 | JGI IMG/M metagenome (GOLD analysis project Ga0079037, IMG submission 71479) | Freshwater wetland microbial communities from Ohio, USA, analyzing the effect of biotic and abiotic controls - Mud 3 Core 4 Depth 4 metaG | ecosystem: Environmental > Aquatic > Freshwater >... | reverse complement strand
CCGATGCGGACATCATCCCGTGGAGTCCCGTGGCTCAGAAGAGCGCGAACTGCGAGCCGAGCGCGGCGAGCGTTCCGGCTGCGGCGTTGATTTGGGCGATGGCCTGGTCGGCGGCGGCGAATTGACGCTGGAGCGCCTCGCGGTGGTCGAGTAGACGGCTCTCGAGATCCGCGATGCGCTGACCGAGCCCGGCAACCTGCACGTCGAGCCGGCGTTGCGCCCCTGCGACGAGGCCACCCGACTCGGTGTACTGCTCGATCAGATGATCGAGCTGGCTGAAGAGCCCCACCCCGCCGTCGTGGCCGCGGAACAACTGCTCGACGGCGGTCGGATTCGCCGCCATGGCCGCGTCGAAGCGTTCGGCGTCGAACACGAGCTGGCCGGTCCGGTTGAAGCCGACGCCGACCTGCGCGAGGGAGGTGATGGCCCCCTCGCCGAACCGTGCGCCAATCGTGGCCGCCACCATGCGCCGCAGGCCGCGCGCGAGCGGGTCGCGACCGAGCGCGGCGTCGTCGCCGCTGTTGGTGGCCGCTACCTGCGCGTCGACGAACGCGGCGAGCGCGTTGAAGGCGCCCACCATGTCCTCGACCAGGCGCCTCACGGACTCGGCGCTCGCGCTGATCGTCAGCGTCACCACCGTTGCGGGGTCTTCACGAGCGATCGTGAAGTCCACACCGCTCACCACACCACGGAGGGTGTTGGTCGCGCCCGTCACCTCGACGCCGTTCACGCGAACTCGCGCGTCGCGAGCAGCCTGCACCGCGTCGGGTGAGAAGGCAATTGGGGTCCCACCGGTGAGCGTGAGCCGGTTCTCGACCGAGAACGCCGCCGCGGCGCCGGTGTCCCGGCCCGTGAGCATGAGCCGCACGCTTGGACCCGTTCGGACGAGGCTTGCGCTGACGGCCATGCCCGGCACGGCGTTGATGGCCTCAGCGAGGCCCGACAGCGTGGTCGGGCCCGTGAGGGTCACGGTCTTGCCCGCGATGGTCAACGACCCGCCGTCGGCCACGACATCGTCAGGGGACGTGTACGGCGAGGGCTCCACGCTCGTCGTGACCTGCGCACGCGCGAGGTGCTCCACCACGATGTCGTAACGTCCCGCCGGCGGCGTGCCGACGGCCGCCGCCGTCACCCGGCCCGGATCCGACGAGCTCACGGTGACGCTCCGGAAGGCCGATGGCGACGCGAGCGCCCTCACGGGAGTGCGCAGCGCGTTCAGGGCCGTGGCCAGTTCGCCGAATGCGCTGCGCTGCGTCTCGAGTGCCTGCCTCTGCGACTCGAGCCTCGTCAGCGGAACCCGTTCGCGCTGCATCAGGGCTTCGAGCAGCTGGCTGAAATCGATCTGATTGAATCCGCTCAGCGTGATCGGGGAACTCACGGCGCCCTCCTCAACGCTGAGCCCATCGGGGATTGGTGCCCCGCGTCGGGGGCGTCCCCGCGACGGGCCGCCCGAGCCGGGCCGGGAAGCCGGGCACCGCGCGGCTCGGCTGGACTCGCGCAATCCGGCCCGCCTCCTGGGCGAGCATCCAGAGCGCCAGTCCCGCCATCACCGCCATCACGATCTGCACATGCGCCATCACGATCCACCTCCATCCGTCATGGCCGCGCCGGCTGTGCGCCGGCCCGGCGACGTGCTACCGGAGGAGGGCCAGCACGGCAGCGCTCTGCTGCTGGGCCTGCGCGAGCGCGGCGAGGCCCGCCTGGTTGAGGATGCTGTAGCGCGTCAGGTTCGCCGACTCCTCGGCGATGTTGGCGTCACGGATGCGACTCTCCGCCGCCTTGTTGTTCACGATCTGGGACTGCGCGAGCGAAATGGCGTACGAGAGCCGGTTCTGCAGCTGCCCGACCTGCGCCTGCGAACGGCCGAGCGTCGTGATCGCCGACTGCACGGCGGCCACCGCCGCGTTCGCGTCGCTCGTCAGGTCGAGTCCCGTGATGCCCAGGCTATCGGCGTCCACCGGCGACACCGCGCCGCCGATCGTCTGGTTGAAGGCCAGGTACACCGAGAAGTCCACTGGCGCCCCGGAGAAGCCGGCTACCTCCGCCTCGCGGGAGATCTCGGCCACGACGTCCTGGAACTCGGCGTTGAGCGTCTCCTTCGAAATCGCATCGCTCGTTCCGGAGGCGGCCTGCGTCGCGAGCGTCGCCAGCCGGTCGAGGAGCCTGGAGATGTTGTCGAGCGCGCCATCCCCAATCTGGAGCTTGGACAGACCGTCGTTCGCGTTGCGAACGCCCTGCGTGAGCACGGCGACCTCGGAGCGATAGCGGTTCGCCACCGCGAGCCCCGCGGCGTCGTCGCCCGAGGAGTTGATCCGGTAACCGCTCGAGACGCGAGTCAAGGCGGTCCGCAGGCCCACACTCGTGGTGTAGAGGTTCGCCTGGGCGTTGAGCGCAGAGATGTTGGTGACGACGGAGAACGACGCCATGGGGATTCCTCCTTGAATCGCGGCCCGGATTCCATTCCGGAGCCTCGGATGTCGGAAGGGTAATCGTCACGGCATTCGCGCGGCTTGAGCCGGGCTCGCCAGCCGGCGTCGCGCCGTGAAGCACCGTGTCATACGGGGCACCCGTGTGGACCGGAGGTTGCACGAGAGCAGACGGCGCGAGCCCGTGTGCGCTGCCGCACACAGGCTGTCCGCGAGCCAACGGTGCAGTCCGGGCTGGTGGCGGGACCGCTCACGTCCCGCGCGTGGCGGCCGATGACCGGGGATGAACGGGAGAGGCCTCGATGATCGCGGTCACGCGCCTGGATGGATCGGAGATGGTGCTCAACAGCGACCAGATCGCCTGGATCGAGCGCATGCCCGACACGGTGATCTCGCTGATGAACGGCGAGAAGCTGATCGTGCGCGAGCCCCCTGACGCGATCATCGATCGAATCCAGGAATTCAGGCGGGCGGTCCTGTCCACACCACAGCGGGTGCCCCGCACGCCACCCAGCCTGACGCTCGCCGTGCCCGAGGGGAACCGGTCGTGAGACAACGCCGGCGTCTGGACCTGACCTCCGTGCTCGGGGTCCCGATTGGCGTCGGGTGCATCCTGCTCGGCCAGGTGCTCGAGGGTGGCACGTTGAGGTCCGTGCTCCAGTTCACCGCGGCCGCCATCGTGTTCGGCGGGACGCTGGGCGCGACGATGGTGAGCTTCTCCCGCCGCGAGCTGGGCGCGGCGATCAGAAGCCTCACGTTCGTGTTCTTCGACGACGATCGCCCGCCGCAGGAGATCATCGATGCGGTGACTCGGTTCGCCGTCAAGGCGCGCAAGGACGGCATCATGTCGCTCGAAGACGACGTCGAGGGGGTGGAGGACGTGTTCCTCCGTCGTGGCCTCGGCCTTGCGGTGGACGGCACGAACCCGACCACCTTGCGCGCCATGCTCGATGCGGAGTGCGCGAGCCGCGAGGAAGCCGACGAGCTGCCTGCCCGGGTCTTCGAGTCGGCCGGCGGCTACGCGCCCACGATCGGGATCCTTGGCGCCGTGCTCGGCCTGATTCACGTGATGGAGAACCTCACCGATCCGGCCAAGCTCGGCGCAGGCATCGCGGTGGCGTTCGTCGCGACTGTCTACGGGGTGGGCTCCGCGAACCTGATCTTCCTGCCCATTGCGACGAAGCTCCGGGCACGGGCTGCCCGGAACGCCAAGCGCCGCGTGCTGGTGCTCGAAGGCATCCTCGCGATCCAGGAAGGACAGAACCCGCGACTCATCGATCACAAGCTGCACGGCCTGCTGGGTCTCGAGACTCCCGCGCGTCCCGCTGCGGTGCCCGAGTCGCGGGCGGCGTGACATGACACCGAAGCCGCGGGGGCGTCCCGCTCACTACATCGGCCAGGACCGCTGGCTCGTCTCCTACGCCGACTTCATCACGCTGCTCTTCGCGTTCTTCACCACGATGTACGCGATCTCGAGCGTCGACGCGATGAAGCTCAGCGAGGTGGTGAGTTCGATGCAGTTGGCGTTTGCCACCGGCTCACCAGCCGTCGTGCGGGCGGGACCCGGACCAGGAACCGGCGGCATCCCGCACCGGCTGATGCTGCCCACGCCTCCGCCCGGCGCTGGGCGGCGCGCTCCGCCCTCGGAACCCGCCGGGGAGTTGCCGGAACGCCTGACGCGCCAGCTCGAACCACAACGGCGGGCCGGACTGGTCGACCTCGCCGAAGATCCGCGTGGGTTCGTGGTGTCGATCCGCGAGGCTGGGTCCTTCGCGACGGGACGGGCGGACCTGTCACCGGCCATCCGCGAGGTGCTCGACGAGGTGGCACGCGCGCTCGCGCCGATGCCGAACCTCGTGCGCGTCGAGGGACACACCGACAACGTGCCGATCCACACGGAACAGTACCGGTCGAATTGGGAGCTCTCGACGGCGCGAGCCACCAACGTCGTGGCCTTCCTGCTCGACCAGGGTGTCCCTCCCGAGCGGTTGTCGGCCGCGGGCTATGCCGAGTTCCGGCCGCGGCAGCCCAACGACACCTCCGAGCAGCGCGCCGGCAATCGTCGCATCGACATCGTCGTGCTCGACCCGACGGTGGAACAGCGCGAGGAACCGCGCCGGATCGTGACCGGCGCCACGCCGAACGCGGTGAGTCGCCTGCCGGATCGGCCGCCGTCGGACCTGTCGTCGTCGAACTAGCCGCACGACCACGAGGACTGGCAGAATGGCGCCATGCGCCTGGCCATCCTGCAGGTCAATCCGACCATCGGGGATCTCGAGGGCAACGCCGCCCGCATCGAGCGGGCCGTGCGGGCACTACCCGGCTCCGCCGATCTGATCGTCACCCCGGAGATGTCCATCACGGGGTACCCGCCCCGGGACCTGCTCCTGCACGCCGGGTTCGTGGCGCGGACGTCGGAGGTGGCGGCTCGGCTCTCGCGGAACCTAACCGGCTTCCCCCCCGTCCTCGTCGGCGTGCCGGAGCCGAACCCGTCACCGCGCGGACGGCCCCTCTTCAACGCCGCCGCGCTCCTGCAGGCCGGGACCGTGACGAGCCACGTCCGCAAGACGCTGTTGCCCACCTACGACGTGTTCGACGAGGACCGCTATTTCGAGCCGTGGACGGGCGCACAAGTGATCGAGCTCGGGGGCGCCCGTCTCGCCGTCTCCATCTGTGAGGACGTGTGGAACGACCCCGACTTCTGGCGCCGCAGCCGCCGGCGGTACCACGAAGACCCCATCGACGAGATCGACGAACTCGGGGCACACGTGCTCGTCAACATGTCGGCGTCGCCGTTTGCCGTGGGCAAGCCGGCTCTGCGCGAGCGGATGCTGGCCAGCCTCGCCAGGAAGTACGCGGTACCGCTCGTTTATGTGAACCAGGTGGGGGGCAACGACGACCTCGTGTTCGACGGCCGCAGCCTGGTGCTCGCGCCCGACGGCCGCGTCGTGGCACGCGCCGCCGCGTTTTGCGAGGACGGGGTGCTCGTGGACCTGGGGGAGTCTGCACCGGGCCTCCCGGCGCCGGACGTCGGTGACGAAGCCGACATCTTCCGGGCGCTGGTGCTCGGCACGCGGGACTACGCGGCGAAGTGCGGCTTCGCCGAGGTTCTGCTCGGGCTCTCCGGGGGCATCGACTCGGCGCTCACGGCCGCCATTGCCGCCGAGGCGCTCGGGCCGGCCCACGTGCTCGGCGTGCTGATGCCGTCTCCCTATTCGACTGAGGGCAGCATCGCGGATGCGCAGGCCCTGGCGAGCGCACTCGGCATCCGCACCGAGACGCTCCCCATCGCCGACATCATGCGCGCGTTCGACGAGGCGCTCGCCGGGCCCTTCGACCGACGCGCCCCGGATGTGACGGAGGAGAACATCCAGGCGCGAATCCGAGGCAACCTGCTCATGGCGCTCTCGAACAAGTTCGGGTCGCTGCTGCTGACAACGGGCAACAAGTCGGAGCTGGCCGTCGGCTACTGCACGCTCTACGGGGACATGTCCGGGGGGCTCGCCGTCATTGCCGACGTCCCCAAGACGATGGTGTATCGGATCTCGCGGTGGCTGAACGGACAGCGGCCCGTGATTCCCGAGTCCACGCTCACCAAGGCGCCCTCGGCGGAACTGCGGCCCAATCAGACCGACCAGGACTCGCTACCGCCGTACGACGTGCTCGACGCCATTCTCGAGCGCCACATCGAGCGCAACCAGTCGGTCGAGGAGATCGTCGCCGGCGGGTTCGACGAGGCGCTCGTGCGCCGCGTCATGCGGCTGGTGCGCATGGCCGAGTTCAAGCGCAAGCAGGCCGCGCCCGGGCTGAAGGTGACCGACCGCGCCTTCGGGAGCGGCTGGCGGATGCCGATCGCACGCGGGGATTGGGAGCGCAGGTGAGGGCCGTCCGCCCTCGGCAGGCAATCGACGCGCGAGCGGCAGGCTGGGGGCTGCCTGCCCGAACGAGTGCGCTCACTTGGGCAGCCACTGGAAGGCGGGGTTGCCGCTGCTGGCACCGCGCACCACGTCGATCCAAGTCTCCCGTCCCTCGATGCGCAGCTTGAGCGAGTCGCCGCGGACGTCGAGCACGTCGAGACCGGCCGTCTGCAGGTCGGGCAGCAACGACCGCAGTACGGCCTCCGCGCCAGCCTTGTCGCGGACGCCGGCGAGGTCGGCCTGCTGCGCAACGCGGGCGAAGATGTACTTTGGCGTGCGGTGATTCAGGTTTGCCAGCTTTTCGTGGTTGAACCCCTCGAGCACCGCGCTGCGTTCGCGCAGACCCGTCTCGGGCGCCGCATAGAGCACCGGCGCCGCGGCGGCAACCGTCGCGCCACCCGCCGCACTCGGTGCGAGGGTCCCCTGGCCGGTCAACCGGCCCATGAGGCTCGAGAACTCGTCGGCATCGAGCCGGCCATCACCGTTGGTGTCGAACCGCTGGACGATTTGTCGCGCCACGTCGACGATCGACGGGCCGCTGGCAAGGGGACTGACCGACATTCGAGCCTCCTGGGACGGCCGCGCATCAGGGCCCGGCCACGGCGAACCGAGCAAAGGCGGTGCCGCGGGGACGCGCCCGCCAACCCGGTCACGACCTTCGACTCCGGGCCGATGGCCGCAAGGACCGCCGGTGCATGGTCGCGGGCGACGGCCCCAAGCGTCGGCGCGGCGACAGCCCGATGCCGGCCGACGGACCGCGGCCACCGCCGGCGCCGGTCGATCACGGAGGATGTGGCCGGTGGCAGCGGCCCGCCAGGCGGAGTACGCTGGGTCGCCCGCGTCCCCGCGCACGACGTGCCGGGCAGCGTGCCCCCGACGGAGAGTAGAGCATGGGCGAAACGAACATTCACACGGTCACGGTCACCCGCGAGGAAGGGTTCCGCTTCCGCGCCACGTTCGACAGCGTGCCCGGGGCGCCAGCGCTCGTGTTCGATGAGCCAGCGCCGCTCGGCACCAACACCGGCCCCAACGCCGCCGATGTCCTCGGCGCCGCCCTGGCGAACTGCCTGTCGGCCAGCTTGCTGATGTGCCTGCAGAAGAGCCGAGCCACGGTCCACGGCCTCACCACCGAGGCACGCGTCCGGATCGAGCGCACCGAGCGGGGTCGGCTGCGGATCGGGGGGGTGGAGGTGACCATCACCCCCGCGATTGGCGCTGACGATCTCGACAAGGTGGAGCGCTGCCGCGCGTTGTTCAAGGACTTCTGCACCGTGTCGGCGAGCGTGGAAGCGGGGTTCCCGGTCACCGTGACGGTGAAGTAGCACTCAGGCGGGACCGGGCCGATCCGGACGCGGCAACTCCGTCTCGCGCGGCACAGCCCGTCGGGTACGACCCTCGTCGCGCCGATCCACGGCGCAGGTCGGGCCCATTCAGGTGGGCACGCCCAGGCGCGGCAAGACCCAGCGGTTGAGGGCGAACCACGCCACGACGAACAGGAGGAAGCCCAGCCCATCCATCGGCTACTGGCCTCGCTCGAGCGCGGCGAGCGCGCGGCGCAGCTTCGTGTCGGCTTCGCTGGCGACCGCCGCGAGCGCGGCGTTGTCACCCACCACGCCCATGGCCGCCTTCGGCGCCATGGCCGCCACCACTGAGACGTGCGGCGCCTTCTCGTACACGATCACGTTGCAGGGAAGGAGCAGACCGATCTCGAGCTCCGACTGCAGCGCCTTGTGAGCCAGGGGCGGATTGCAGGCGCCGAGAATCACGTACTTGCGAAAGTCCGCATCGAGCTTGGTCTTGAGCGTCTGAGCCACGTCGATCGTCGTCAGCACGCCGAAGCCCTCGGCCTTGAGTGCATCGGTGGCGCGCTGCACCGCCGTGTCGTAGTCGAGAGGGAGGTCGACGCCAATGCCGTAGGGGGTCTCACGAATCACATCAGCCTCGCAGTCCGGCCTTCCGCAGGATGGTCATCATCGGGCACCAGTTGCTGAAGCCCGACTGGAACAGGTTCGCGCCCACGAACACCGTGAACCACAGGAACGCCGGGTGGACATACATCCCGAGCAGGACGCTCAGGACCACGAACAGGCCGGCAATGATGCGCAGCGTGCGGTCTACGGTCATACGATCCCTCCACAAACACCCGCCTCAGCGGCCGGGCTCCGGTACGAACAGAACGGGAATCTCGCAGTTTCGAAGGACCCGCACGACGGCCGGGTCGGTGTCACGCGTTCCTCCATCATGCCGGTCCACGCCCACGACGACAAGACCCGCGCCGCGCAGGCGGGCCGGATCGCAGGCGTTGGCGGGCGGCGCCTCCTCGACGGCTACGCCGAGCGCGTCGCCCAGCCGGACCGCCCACTCCCAGGCGGCAGGCTGCACCCCGCCCGGGCCGAGGACCCTGATACCGGCGGCCTCGGGGGCGGCTGCGCCCTCGTGCACGACCAGCACCGGCCGGTCGGCAGCACGCAGGACGCGCTCCGCCACCGACCCCAGCCACCACCGGCTCGGCCCCCTCCGGCCGTGCGTGCCCATCACGACGAGGGCGGCGCCGCGAGCGGCAGCGAGGATCGCGTCGGTCGGGGGCGCGTCGACGACGCTCAACTCGGCCGGGACAGGGGTTTCCTCGGCGACAAGCGCCCGGAGGTAATCGGTGGCCGCGGCCCGCGCTGCCTGCCGTTCCTCCTCGAGCCGGGCCAGCTGATCGTGGGTGAAGTAGACGGGTGCCTCGAGCGTCTCGGCGTGGAGGACGTGCAGCGGTAGTTCCAGCCGACCGGCGAGGCGGACCGCCAGCGTGAGGGCGCGCGCCGATGCGGCCCCAAAGTCCACGGCGACGAGCACGTGTCCAGTGTCGGTCATCACAACCTCAGGCAGCGGCCACGGGTTCGGGCGTCGGTGCCACGGCGTGGAGTCGGCGCCGGCGTGACATGTAGTACATGACCGGGACCGCGACACGGGAGAGGAGCAGCGAGGCCACCTCCCCGGCCATCAGCGAGATCGCCAGCCCCTGGAAGATCGGGTCGAAGAGGATCACGCCGGCGCCCACGACCACCGCGGCGGCCGTCAGCGCCATGGGGCGGAACCGCACAGCGCCCGCGTCGACGACCGCCTGCTCGAGCGGCATGCCGTCCCTGAGCCGGAGCTCGATGAAGTCCACGAGGATGATCGAGTTCCGCACGACGATGCCCGCGCCCGCGATGAACCCGATCATCGACGTTGCCGTGAAGAAGGCGCCCATCAGGGCGTGCGCCGGCAGGATGCCGACGAGCGAGAACGGGATGGCCGCCATGATGGTGATGGGCGTCTCGAACGACTCGAACCATCCCACCACGAGGATGTAGATCAGCAGCAGGACTGCCGCGAAGGCGAGCCCGAGGTCGCGGAAGACCTCGATCGTGATGTGCCACTCGCCGTCCCACTTCATCGCATAGCGGCCCGAGTCGGAAGGCTGCTGGGCGTTGAACACCTCGAGCCCGTAGCCCTCCGGGAGCGTCAGCTGCTCGATCGCGCGGTTCATCTGCAGGATCGCGTAGACCGGGCTCTCGGCGCCGCCGGCCATGTCGGCCGTCACGTAGGTGACCGGCTGCAGGTTCTTGTGGTAGATCGAGCGCTCGACGGTGCTCGCCACGGGCCGGGTCAGCTCTCCGATGGCCACCGGCTGGGCGCCGTTGACGCGCAGGGCCTGGACTGGGCCCAACGTGCCGCGCTGGGCCCGCGGCAGCCGCAGCACGATCGGCACGTCTTCCCGCGCGTGGGGGTCGTGGAGCAAGCCCACCGTCTCGCCCGACGAGGCCATCCGCACCACAGAGGCCACGGCGGCGGCCGACAGGCCCGCCGCGGCGGCCTTGTCGGTGTCCACCTGCAGCGTGGTTCGCGCCTGCGGCGCTTCGACGTACCAGTCGGTGTCGACCACACCCTGGGTCTGCTCGAAGATCGTCTTCACTTGCCCGGCGATCTGCACGCGCCGTTCCGGGTCCGGCCCGTACACCTCCGCCACGAGCGTCTGCAGCACCGGTGGGCCAGGCGGAACCTCGGCCACCTGGATCGTGGCGCCGTAGCGCGTCGCAATGGGGGCGAGGCGGTCGCGCACCCGCTTGGCGATGTCGTGGCTCTGATCGGCGCGGTCGTGCTTCGGTGACAGGTTGACTTGCAGGTCCGCGAGGTGCGGTTCCCGACGCAGGAAGTAATGGCGCACGAGGCCGTTGAAGTTG
>Ga0079037_100002214_pt1 | contig 10561 bp, 8 predicted proteins | sample Mud3Dept4metaG_FD_71479 | JGI IMG/M metagenome (GOLD analysis project Ga0079037, IMG submission 71479) | Freshwater wetland microbial communities from Ohio, USA, analyzing the effect of biotic and abiotic controls - Mud 3 Core 4 Depth 4 metaG | ecosystem: Environmental > Aquatic > Freshwater >... | reverse complement strand
CGGAGCCGACGCCCGCCGCGCCACCCTGCGTCGCAGGGTCGCCGCCCACCGCGGCGTCGCGTACCGCCTGTTCCGGCAGGTTCGAAGCCCCGTCGGCGCAGGCCGCGATCGCCCGTTCGACCCGCGCCAGCAACGCGTCGCGCTGGTCGAGGGTGAGACCGCCGGTCGGAATCGGCGGCTGAATCACCACGCGCACGTCGCCGCCGCGTCGGACCAGCCATCCGTTGCGCGGCAGGATACGCGCCGTGCCGCTGATGCCGATCGGCACCACCGGCGTTCCGGTCTCGATCGCAAACACGAACCCGCCCTTCCTGAACGGCAGCAGCGCACCCGTGCTGCGTGTACCCTCCGGAAAGAACACCACCGAGATGCCGTTGCGAATGCGATCCTTGGCGATCGCAAGGCTGGCCACCGCCTGCGCGTGGTCGGCGCGATTGACGATGATCTGCTTGGTCGCCTGGAGTGCCCACCCGAATAACGGGATGCGCACCAACTCTTTCTTCGCCACCCACCGGAGCTGAAACTCCCACAAGGCCACCACCAGCGCCAGCACGTCGAGGTTGCTGCGGTGGTTGGACATGAAGACGTAGGCGCCGCCCGGGTCGAGGTGCTCGCGGCCCTGGACGTGGACGTGCGTGGCGCAGAGCTTGATGTTCAGCCACGCCCAGTGCTGCGCGATCCGGTACGCGAGCTTGGCGTGCCGATCGGCCAGCGCGGCCAACAGGACAAGCGGGATCACGACAGCCGTATCGAGCACGAACACGACGAGCCTGACGATCCCGCCAATCACCAGACCTCCGCTGGCACGGATGAGCGCCCGGGCAAGCACTATCGACGCCGCGGCCCGCGTGTCAATTGACGGGCCATCAGTATGCGCTGAGCCGGCGTCAGGAACAGCGATCTCCTACCTCCGCTCTCTGATTTCCAGTACGTCAGCTGTCCAACGTCATCAGTTTTCAAATAGTTGACACTATGAATGTTTCTGGAAAGAATCGATCTGCAACGCCGCCGACTCGGTCAAACCCTTAGGAGACAGGATGTCGATGAGCGTGATGGAAGCCGCACCGCCTATGGAGGACATTCTCACCAGCTCCCCCCCCACCCGGGAGAACCTGATCTCGGTCCTGCAGGAAGTCCAGGAGCACCACGGGTACCTGTCCGAGAGCGCGGTGCGGCTGATCGCCGGGGCAAGTGGCGTCTCGGAAAACGAGATTTACGGCGTCGCGACGTTCTATGCGCAGTTCCGGTTCCAGCCGCCCGCAGAGCACACCATTCACGTCTGCCAAGGCACCGCCTGCCACGTGCGCGGCGGGCATCAAATCATGTACGATTTTGAGGAACGGCTGAGCATCAAAGCCGGCGAGATGACTCCCGACCACAAGTTCGGCCTGGAGCGTGTGGCGTGCGTCGGATGCTGCGCGCTCGCTCCCGTCGTGCTCGTCGACGGCAAGGTACGCGCCGGCATGAAACCCAAGCTGGTGCGCGGCCTCCTCTCCCAACTCGGGTACCAGCCGAACGGCAAAGCCGCATGACGTCCCTCGCTGATGCCTACGCTTCGGCGCGCGAGCACTGGCAGGCGCTGGAAACCAGCCCCGTACCGATCTTCTTCGTCGGCGCGGCAACCTGCGGTCGCGCCGCTGGATCCGGCGATACGCTCGATCGGCTACGTGCCGAGATCAAGGCCCGCCAGCTCCAGGCACAGGTCATCGAGACCGGCTGCCTCGGCCCGTGCTCGCTCGAGCCGCTGATGGTGGTGCACAAGCCCGGAACGCCCCGGGTCTGTTTTGGCAACGTGGGGCCCGCGGAGGCCGTTCAGATCCTGCAGCGCCACGTCCTCGGTGACGACCCGTGCGCCGAGTGGACTCTGGGCAGCATCGGCTCGGCGAGCGGGAACGGGACGGGCACCTTCAGCGATCACCCGATGATGCGCGGCCAGGTGCGCCGTGTGCTCGCCAACTGCGGCCTCATAGATCCCGAGAACGTCGACCACTATTTGGCGCGCGATGGGTACCGCGGGTTCCTGCGCGCGCTCGAGATTGGCGGCGACCAGGTCGTGGATCTCGTCAGGCGAGCTGGTCTACGCGGGCGCGGGGGTGCGGGCTTTCCGACCTGGCGCAAGTGGGACACATGCCGTCAGACTGGGGCAGACCAACGCTATCTGATCTGCAATGCCGACGAGGGTGACCCTGGCGCCTTCATGAACCGCTCGCTGATCGAGAGCGATCCGCACGCGGTGCTGGAAGGAATGTTGATCGCCTCATTGGCACTCGGCGCCAGCAAAGGCTACGTTTACTGCCGGGCCGAGTATCCGCTCGCCATCGCTCGCCTCAAGGGCGCCATCGCCCAGATGCGGGCCTTGGGGTTGCTGGGCGACAACATTCAGGGCTCGGGCTTCTCGTTCGACCTCGAGATCAAGAAGGGCGCCGGCGCGTTTGTTTGCGGCGAAGAGACCGCGCTGATCGCCTCGATCGAAGGCCGACGCGGCATGCCGCAGCCCCGGCCGCCGTTCCCCGCCGTCAGTGGCCTCTGGGGCAAGCCGACCATCATCCAGAACGTCGAGACGTTGGCCAACCTGCCGCTCATTCTCCGCAACGGTCCCGAGTGGTACGCCGCGGTGGGCACCGAGGGCAGCAAGGGCACCCGGAGCTTTGCCCTGGCGGGCAAGGTCAAGAGGACCGGTCTGATCGAAGTGCCGCTGGGCACTACGCTCCGGCAGATCGTCGAAGAGATCGGCGGCGGTAGCTCCGACGGCAAGCCGATCAAAGCCGTGCAGACTGGCGGACCCTCGGGCGGCTGCATCGGAGCCGAGCAGCTCGATCTGCCGGTCGATTACGAGTCGTTGGCGCAGGCCGGCTCGATCATGGGATCGGGGGGAATGATCGTCATCGACGAAGACACCTGCGCGGTCGACCTGGCGAAGTACTTCATCTCGTTCACCCAGAACGAATCGTGCGGCAAGTGTCCGCCGTGCCGGGTGGGAACACGCGCCATGCTCTACCTCCTGGAGCGCATCGTCGAGGGCAAGGCAGGCATTGAAGACCTGCGGCGACTGGATGCGCTGGCGGTGACGGTCGCGCGCGGCTCGCTGTGCGGCCTCGGTCAGACCGCGCCCAATCCGGTGCTGACCACAATGCGGTACTTCCGGGACGAGTACCACGCCCACGTGGAGCAGAAGCAGTGCGCGGCATTCGTGTGTCGCCCGCTGGTTCAACACCGCATCGATGCGGAGCGCTGCCCCGGCTGCACTGCCTGCGTCAAGGTGTGCCCGGCCGAAGCAATTATCGGCGTCCGCGGCGAGCCGCACGTCATCGCCACCGAGCGCTGCTCCCAGTGCGGCTCGTGCCTCAGCGTGTGCCCACCCGCGTATGCGGCGGTGTACCGCGTCAGCGGCGAGCTGACGCGCTACGAGGAGATTCACGCCAAGAAAGGCAAGCCGGGAGCACCAACCGAGGCCTCGGCCCAACTCGAGGCGCAGAGCGAGGAGCTCGATCAGTGCAGCTGAACATCGACAACCAGACCGTGACGGCACGTTCCGGCGAATCCGTGCTCCAGTGTGCCTCGCGGCACGGCATTGCGATTCCGCGCCTCTGCTCCCACTCGAGCCTCCCGGCATTCGGCGCCTGCCGGCTATGCATCGTGGAGATCGACGGCATGCGCGGGACCCCCGCGTCCTGCGCGACGCCGGCAGTCGAGGGCATGGTGGTACGCACGAACACCGAGGCGCTGAGAGACCTTCGCCGCGGGATCCTGCAGTTGATCCTCCTCGAGCATCCCAGCGCCTGTCTGGTCTGCGACAAGCACGACCTGTGCGACGAGTTCCGCCCGGCAGCCGCGAAGGCCGGACGCACCACCGGCTGCCACACATGCAACAACAAGGCAGTGTGCGACGTCCGTGTCCTGGCCGACGAGCTCGAGTTGACGGATCTCCCCGTCCCGCCAGTGTACCGCAACCTGCCACTCGAGCGATCGGACCCGTTCATCGACCGCGATCTGAACCTGTGTATTCTGTGTGGTCGGTGCGTGCGCATCTGCAAGGCTCAGCACGGACGCGGCACCATCGATTTCGTCGGGCGCGGCAGTCAGACGCGCATCGGCGAAGCGTTTGGCCGGTCGCTCAGCGAAGCCGGGTGCCGGTTTTGCGGCTCGTGCATCGACGTGTGCCCCACCGGAAGCCTCGCGGATCGCTACGCGAAATGGTACGGCGCGCCCAGCCGGTTCACGGCCACGACCTGTACGCTCTGCGACGCGGCGTGCGCCGTGACGGTCCACACGACGGCGCACGAGCGCGCCGTCGCCGCCCGGGGCGTCGACCCGCGCGTGCCGATCTGCGTCCTCGGGCGCTTCGCCATTCCGGAGTTTCTCAACGGCACGCGCCGGTTGAAGACGCCCCAGATCCGGGTTGGCAGCCGCCTGCGGGATGTTCCGTGGCAGCAGGCGCTCGCCCGGGCCGCTGAGCACCTGCGGCCGTTCGTCGGCGACGGGTTTGCGCTCGTGTGTGACACCACGAACACGCTGGAGGACCGCTACGTCCTCTACAAGTTCACACGCGATGTGATGCGGTCACCACACTACATCGAGCTCCAGCCCGACGCGCGCGGCGTCTCGCGAGCGGGTCTGCCCGACGGGGTGCGGGCAGCGCTGCTGACCGGACCGTTCGTCGATCACGAGAGGCTACAGCAGCTCGATCTCCTGATCGTGCAGGACTGCTACGCGACAGCCACCAGCGAGCTGGCCACGGTTTCGCTTCCAGTGGCGGTGCTGTCCGAGGTAGCAGGAACGTGGGTCGACGGTGATGGTCGGATGCGTCCGCTGCGCAAAGCCTGCCGTGGACCCGGCACGGCCAAGCCCGATTGGGAGATCATCAGTGAGTTGGCTCGCACGATGGGCGAGACGGGGTTCGAGTACGAATCCGCGGCGACGATCGCCCGAGACATTGGGGCGGTGGGTGCCCGTCTACGAATCAGACAAACGGAGGCCCCGATTGCCGCGACCGACCCGAGCCGCCGGCGCACCCATTTTCGCGGCCATTGCCTCGACGACCACGTGGGCGGGCTGAGCGAACTCAACGGTGTCGAGCCGGCCCTCGCAACCGCTGCGGTTGGAGGGTGACCCGTGTTCGAGATCACGAAAAAGCGCGAGGTTGCCCCGAACGTTCACGAGATCGTCATCCACGCCCCTGCCGTCGCGAAGAAGGCACGTCCCGGGCAGTTCATCATCCTGATGGTCGACGAGAAGTCCGAGCGTGTGCCGTACACGCTGTGCGACTGGGACCGCGAGGCCGGCACCGTAACCCTGGTCGTTCAGGAGGTGGGGCAGTCCAGTCGGAAGCTGGTCCTGCTCCGCGCTGGTGATCAGGTCGCCCACCTGGTTGGCCCGCTCGGCGTCCCGTTGGAGATCGAGCGGTTCGGCACGGTAGCGCTGGCGGCCGGCTGCTACGGTATAGGGGCGATCCTCGGTATCGCCCGCGCGATGAAGGCAGCGGGCAATCGGGTCATCGCCATCGTCGAGGCGGACAGCCACTACCTCCATTACTTCCGTGCCGAGTTGGAAGCGGCCGCGGACGAGTTCATCCAGACCACGATTGACGGCTCCGAAAACATCAAGGGCCACTCGATCGACGTCGTCAAGCGGAAGTTGGAGAACGGCGAGTCACTGGATCGGGTGATCGCCGTCGGCTGCCTGTTCATGATGATGCTCGCTGGAAACGTGACCAAGCCATTCGGCGTCAAGACACTGGTGGCGTTGAATCCGATCATGCTGGACGGCACCGGCATGTGCGGTGCCTGCCGAGTCGCGGTGGGGGAACAGACGCTGTTCGCCTGTGTCGACGGCCCTTTCTTCGACGCACACCAGGTCGACTGGAGCGAGCTGAGGGACCGCCGTGTCGCCTACAGCGACGATGAGATTCAAGCGGTGGCGCGCACCGACGTGGCGGCCCCCCGGAGAGAGCGGGCGCACGCCCGCACGGCGTGAGCGGTGACGATGGCCACGGTGACAAAGAAGAAGGAGATTCCCCGGCAGCCGATGCCGGAACAGGATCCGGAAGATCGCGTCGGGAATTTCGACGAGGTTCCGTACGGATTCACCGAAGAGCTCGCCACGCTCGAAGCGCAGCGCTGCATTCTCTGTAAGAATGCCAAGTGTGTCGCCGCCTGCCCGGTCAACATCGACATCCCCGGGTTCGTTGCACTGATCCAGCAAGGAAAGTTCCTCGAAGCCGCTCGCCGGATCAAGCAAGACAACGCCTTGCCCGCCGTCTGCGGCCGAGTGTGCCCGCAGGAGGAGCAGTGCGAGGGCAGCTGCGTGATCGGTATCAAGCACGCGCCGGTCGCGATCGGCCGGCTCGAGCGCTTCGCGGCCGATTACGAGCGCCGGATGGGGGCGGTGACGATTCCCGAGATCCCCCCCAAGACCGGCAAGCGCGTGGCCGTGGTCGGCGCCGGACCGGCAGGCCTGACGGTGGCCGGGGACATGATTCTCAAAGGCCACGAGGTCACCGTGTTCGAAGCCTTGCAGGGACCCGGCGGCGTGCTGATGTACGGCATTCCCGAGTTCCGCCTGCCGAAGGAGATCGTCCGCGCCGAAGTCGATTACTTGAAGCAGCTCGGCGTGGAGTTCGTGATGGACTACGTCGTCGGGCGCAACAGCACGATCCGCGAGTTGCTCGATGAGGAAGGATATCACACGGTGTTCATCGGTACCGGCGCGGGGCTGCCGTCGTTCATGGAGGTGCCGGGCGAGAACCTGATCGGCGTCTATTCCGCCAACGAGTACCTGACGCGCGCCAATCTCATGAAGGCGTATCTGTTCCCCGAGTACGATACGCCGCCGATCCGGCGCCAGCGCGTCGCCGTGATCGGCGGGGGCAACGTCGCGATGGACTCCGCCCGGACGGCGCTGCGCCTGGGCGGCGACGTGACCGTAGTGTATCGCCGCGCACGCGAACAGATGCCCGCCCGCGCCGAGGAAGTCCACCACGCCGAGCAGGAAGGCGTGAAATTCATGCTGCTCAACAATCCGACCCGCGTCGTCGGCGACCAGCACCATCGGGTCGTCGGAATGGAGTGCATCCGGATGGAGTTGGGCGAGCCTGACGACTCGGGGCGGCGGCGCCCGGTGGCGGTCAAGGGCTCCGAGTTCGTGATGGATCTCGATACCGTCATCGTGGCGATCGGCAATAAACCAAACCCGCTGGTGCCGCGCACGACGCCCGAGCTGAAGACCACCAAGTGGGGCACCGTTGTTGCCGATGCGAAAACGATGGCGACCTCGATCCCCGGAGTCTTTGCCGGCGGCGACATCGTTTCCGGTGCTGCGACCGTCATCCTCGCCATGGGACAAGCTCGCCTCGCCGCCCGGGCAATGGATGCCTACTTGCACGGCGACTCCGTCGCCAACCCGGCAGCCGACTCGCCATGAGCCGTTGCCTCTCCTTCGCGCGAAGGCCGGGGTGAGGCGTGAAGGACTTCGAGCACGCATGACCATGGGACGCAGAAGCATCCAACGCGAGCGCAAGACGATCGATGCGATGATCGCGCTTTTCTGCCACGACCAGCACGCGTCCAAGGGCGGCCTGTGCGTGGAGTGCGCGGCTCTCGCGGTCTATGCGTGGCAGCGGATCGAGTGCTGTCCTTACGGGGAGGACAAACCGACCTGCGCGAAGTGTCCGATCCATTGCTACAAGCCGGAGCGTCGTGAACAGATTCGAGGGGTGATGCGGTACTCCGGCCCACGGATGCTGCTCCACCGGCCGATACTGACTCTCGGGCACATGCTCGAGGGGCGCAAGGCCGCTCCCGCCCCTCCGCGCCGCCGGACCGGGGAACGCGCCACTCGGGGCGAAACCGACCGGCGATGAGAACATCGCGTCGCGCTGTGGCCCATCAAACGGGCTCGCCCGCCGCACCCAGGCTCGCTGGTATCATCACCCGCCGCGGCGTTTTCACCGCTCGCCGCCGCACATAGGATGCTTGCCCCCCAAAGAATCGGTCAGATGCCGGAGAGAAATCGGGTGTTTGATTGATTGCCGCCGGAGCCGCGGAAACTTACCATGGGCAGCGAAAGGGGGTGCCTCATGAAGCGCTACAGAGGAAACGAGAAGGTCGAGCCGGGGATCTACCTCAACGTCGAGCGGCTCGCGTTCAGGTCGATGGCGGAGGAGGGGCGCCTGCCGGGTACCGCGCGTGATGAGTACCGCCGCGTCCCGACCCTGGCTCTTCTGGTAGTCGGACCGTTCCTGGGTGGAGCGTACGTCATCTTCCTGCCGTTCATCGGTTTCGGCATGCTGGCTTGGGTCGGTGGAACGAAGTTGGTGCACGTGACGGCGGAGGCCGGAACGGCCTTCATCCGCGTGCTCCGGCCCGTCTGGCAGCCCGCGATGGCTTTCCTCAGCCGGGGCAAGACCGCCAAGGCTGGGCGCACGGACCCAGACCATTGGGTCGAGGGCGTGAAGAAGGAGCTGGAAGCCAAGAACGAGGAAACAACGAAGTGATGGCGGGGCGTTCCCGAATGGCGGGACGCTTGGACTCCACGGTCGCGCCCGGAGATCCGAGCTGACCGGCGCCTGCGGCGTTCACCGGAGCGCTTGAGACTGGGCCTGACGCTGACATAGAAGGGGCGACACCAGACGACGGGAGACCTCGGTCGGGAATCTCAGCCAAGACATGGACTGCGAGCGAACCCCGTGGCAAGCGCCAGTGGCGTCATCAGCGGGGGCCCGCTCCCAAGCACTCGTGCCTCCGGGCTTGAGAGCCGGATCTGGCGGGCGGGTGGCTGCAATCGGCATCATCGCTACGGCTCGCTCGAGCAGATGAACGCCGCTGCGGGGAATGTGGGGGCCCGGAATGATGATGGAAGCCAGCGTTGCAGAGCGCGGCAAGGGGTGGCGGGTGCTAGGAGTCTCTGCCGCCGATGGGTTTCGGCTACCAGCCGCCATTCATCTCTGGCGGACGCTCCTCACCCTGATCGCCGGCGGCTGCCTCGCGGCTAGCGCCGTGGCCACCGAGCTGCCCGAGGCGATCTCGCGCTGCCTCGACTGCCACGGTAACGAGGGCATGTCGATGAGCCTCGACGACGACTCGTCGATGGACCTGTACGTCGACGGGGAGGCATTCACCAAGTCGGCGCACGGGCAGCACCTCGTCTGCGTCGATTGCCACGAGCACTACGACGAAGAGGGTCATCCCAAGGGCGCTACCTTCGCGAGCAAGCGCGATTACGTCATCGCCTCGTACAACATCTGCAAGAAGTGCCACTTCGACACCTACTCCCGCACGCTCGAAAGCGTGCACTACGAGCTCCTGCGGGACGGTTTCCAGTTGGTGCCGGTGTGCACCGACTGTCACGGGGCGCACGACATCCACGATCCCCATGAGAAACGCGTCATGATGTCGCGGAGCTGCGCCGAGTGCCACGTAGACGTCTACAAGCAGTACGCCCAAAGCGTCCACGGCAAGGCGCTCGTCGAGGAAGGCATCACCGACGTGCCAGCGTGCGCTGATTGCCACACGGCTCACAGCATCGAGCACCCGCGGACCATCAAGTTCCACCTCGCCTCGCCGGACATCTGCATCCGCTGCCACGGGGACGAGAAGCTGATGAAGCAATATGACATTCCAACCACCGTGGCCACGACGTACTTGTCCGATTTTCACGGCGTCACTGCCTCGCTGTCCAAGGTCTCCGATGATGAAGACAAGCAGCTCGTCGTCACCTGCGTCGATTGCCACGGCGTGCACGACATCCGATCACCGGCTCTCGTGGGAAGCGAAGAGATGAAAGCAAAGGTCGCCGCGGTATGTGCCGGTTGTCATAAGGACACGGCGGCCGACTTTCCCTCCGCCTGGCTTTCCCACTTCCGGCCCTCGCTGCAACACGCACCGCTGGTGTTCTTCGTCGATCTTCTCTACCGAATCTTCATTCCGTTCGTGATCGCGGGCCTGGTTCTTCAGGTCCTGCTCCACCTCTACCGGGTGGCGATACGCAGGTGAGGGAGACTACCATGCGAGCTCACGCTTCCACTGGGTACGTGATTCGCTTTTCCCGCTGGGTGCGCTTCCAACACGCGGCGGTCATCCTCCTCTTCACCCTTCTACTGGTGACCGGAATGCCGCAGAAATGGCCGTACGCCGAGGCAAGCCGTTGGATCGTCAAGGAGCTCGGCGGCGTCTTCGCCGTACGCTGGCTGCATCGGATGTCGGGAATCGCCTTCGCGCTGATGACCGTCGCGCACCTGGGGACCGCTATTGGCGGCCTCCTCACGCGCCGCGTGCAACCGAGCATGCTCTTCACCGCCAAGGACTTCAGCGACGCCGTCGACAGCCTGCGCTACTACCTGGGCCGGATACCCGAGGCACCACGGTTCGGGCGCTATGACTACCGCCAGAAGTTCGAGTACTGGGGCCTGGTCTTCGGAAGCACCATCATGGTCTTGAGCGGGTTCATCCTGTACTTCCCCATCCAGTTCTCGCGCCTGCTCCCCGCCGAGCTCATTCCGGCGGCAAAGGTGATGCACAGCAGCGAGGCGCTACTCGCTTTCCTGATCATCCTCGTCTGGCACATG
>Ga0079037_100002213_pt1 | contig 10562 bp, 12 predicted proteins | sample Mud3Dept4metaG_FD_71479 | JGI IMG/M metagenome (GOLD analysis project Ga0079037, IMG submission 71479) | Freshwater wetland microbial communities from Ohio, USA, analyzing the effect of biotic and abiotic controls - Mud 3 Core 4 Depth 4 metaG | ecosystem: Environmental > Aquatic > Freshwater >... | reverse complement strand
GAAGATACCGAACCGGAAGAGCAGGAACCGGAAGAGGACGAAACCGAGGCACTGTCGGACGTTGCCTACGGCCTCTTCGAGGTGCTCCTGAACCGGGGGCTCCGGATCCAGGGACCGTACCTCTTCGAGCTGGTGGAGAAAGGGGTGGAGTTCCTGGCGGAATTCGACACGATCTTCAAGGGCTTCCGCTCCGAGTACCCGCCGCTGGCCGATGCCCTCATCCAGAGGTTTGGATCGCCCGATGCCATCTATGCCCGTTTCCGTGGCGGAGAGGGTGTCATCCCTTCCAGGACCACGCTCATGTACTGGATCGTCCAGGACGCCCCCGGTGCATCACCGGGCCAGGTGGACGACGAGAAGGTGGGGAAATGGCTGATTTTCCTCGAGGAAGACCAGGTGGACGAGGGGTGGAGGAGGGTCCGGGATGATACCTGTGCCGGGCTCCTGGGCATCTCCTCCAAGGTCTCCACGGCGAAGCCCAACCCCGAGTCCCGGGACCGCCGGAAGGTCATCTACGTGTACACGAGGGACTGGGCCGATGAGGCCGACGTGATGCGGATCCGGGAACGCCTCAGGGAACGGGGGTTTACCGAGCGGATCGGGTACAAGCGGAACATCGAGACCTACCGGGGCGAATACAGCCAGAAGGGGAAGAAGGTCACCTTCTACAGCGCCTGACCCCCAAGGCGGACGACTTTTCTCTTCGTCCCTGCTCATTTTTCCTGTCACACGAAGGGGTCAGTGTACTGAGACCGGTGATACGACTACTGGGGCGCTCCTGGGGGCTCCCGCCCCCACCGCGCGGGCGTCCCCCCGGTTGATGGGATTGGTGCTTCTGCGGGGTCAGAAATGAGCTTCTGGTTACTCGCCGGATTGGGATATCCCTCGGATTTGACTATCCCCACCGGGGGAGGGACCAGGAGGGGGCAGAGCCCCCTCCCAATGAATGTCCCGGGATCCAGTTGCAGCAGAAAGAGGAAAGGACACATCAGAAAAAATGAGAAAAAATAGGGAGAAGAAAAAAATTGCTCAGTCCTTCCGCTCCTTGTTCTTGGGGCGCAGGTGCTTGTAGTTGCACTTGCGGCACTGGGTGGCGCGGATGGCATTGCGTGCGTTGCAATGCATGCAGATCTTGACATTCAGCAGGCGTGCCTCTGCCTCGGGAAATCTGGCCAATGGACTTCACCTCGTGGAATCAGTTCTTAAAAAAACGACGCGGGGGATATTAAGGATTTGGATGGGAAAGTGATTGGGATGGACCGCATCATTCGGGAAAACCGGGAACGCTGACGGGAGGGGGAGACCCCCTCCCGGCCCCACCCCCGTGAGGATAGTCGGTCGAGCGGTCCGGGAAGGGAGGATCCACAGGTGAGAGTAAACCGGCGGGGGGTGTCCACGCGGCGGGGGCGGTGAGCCCCCGAGAGCGTCTCTGTACTACGATACGAAGGGATTCCACCGACACACATCGATCAGAGAAAACCGCGGGCGTCGGGGCGGGGGCGGCGGGAATCGCCGCTACTCCGGCAGGCTCTCCATCCACGTCCGCAGGGCCTGGAGGGCACGGGCACGGTGGGAGATCCGGCTCTTCTCTCCAAGGGTAAGCTCAGCCAGGGTCCGGTCGTTCACCTCGAAGATGGGATCGTAGCCGAACCCGCCGGTTCCGCGGGGGGAGCCCGTGATGGTACCGTCGATCCTGCCGCGGAAGACACGGATGGTCCCCGTGCGGTCAGCATGGGCAATCGCCGTCTCGAAGAACGCCGCACGGTCCTCCACACCCTCAAGGAGCTTCAGGATCCCCGTGTTCCCCAGGGTGGAGAGCACGTAAGCCGCATAGGGGCCGGGGAATCCGCCCAGCGCATGGATGGAGAATCCGGTATCATCCACGATCAGGGGCCGGTGGAGCTGCCCGAAGGCCCAGGCGGCCTTGCCCCGGGCGATCTCCCCCACGTCGTCATGCTTCAGCTCGGGGCAGTCCAGCGGCACATGCTCCACCTCCAGGATGCCCTGGAAGAAGGCGGCCACCTCCCGGGCCTTGTGGGCGTTCCCGGTCACGACGGCCAGTTTCAGAGGTACCGCCCCCTTTTTTCGATCTCCTGCTCCCGTGCCAGCACCTGATCCGCCTCCGGGAAGTTCTCCCGGTACCCCTCCAGGAATGCCGAGCGGAGCAGTGCATGATCGGCCCTTGTGGACCGGAGTGTCTGGAACAGGACATGGAGGTCCACGCCCCGCGACTCCACCTCGTCGGAAACGACAGAGAGACCGAAATCGATAAGGGCGATCCGGTCGCCGAGGACCACCATGTTGGAAGTGGTCAGGTCCCCATGGATGATCCCGGCCCGGTGGAGGCAGCCCACCATCCTCCCTGCCTCCCGGAGGTGCTCCGGTATCATGGATTCCTTCAGGAGCGGCCCTGCGATCCGCTCCATGACGATCGTATCTGCGGTGATCTCCCTGATGATGGGGGTGGGCACGCCGGCCTTCCGGGCCGCGGCGATGAGCCTGGCCTCTGCCCGGGTCCGCTCCGCGATCAGCCGCCGGTCCAGCGGGGGAACCCGGTAGGCCTTGGGGAGGCGCCGCTTCTCCACCCGTTCCTCCCCCAGGGTCACCACGGCCTCTGCCCCCCGGGCGGTGCCGGTGGTCCGTGCCCCGGGGCCCCGGGGCACGATCCCCTCTCCCGGTTCCCGCCAGGTGACCTCCACCTCATCGGCCCGGTAGCCGGGGAGGATGCGGGAATCGCCTACCGGGATCGAGATCCCGTGGTCAAGCATCAGCTTCCCGGTGTAGGCGATCATGGCCCCGTTGTCCCCCAGGTACCGCTGTTCAGGGACAAAGAAGCGGGCCCCCCGCTCCCGGCACATGGTGGCCAGCATCTCCTGGAGGCGCCGGTTGGCCCCCACGCCGCCGACGAGGAGCACCTCCTCCTTCCCCGCATGGGCCAGCGCCCGTTCCGTCACCTCCACGCACATGGCAAAGGCCGTCTCCTGAAGGCCGCAGCAGATGTCCTCCAGGGGGGCCCGGGATTCCCGGGCCGCGGTGACGATGCCGGAGAAGGCCAGATCCATCCCCTTCACCGTGTAGGGCAGGTCGATGGGCTGACCGTGCCGGGCCAGCTCCTCGATCTTCGGCCCGCCGGGGTGCGGCAGGTTGCGGTACCGGGCGAACTTGTCCAGCGCATTTCCGATGCCGATATCCAGGGTCTCTCCGAAGATCCGGTACCGGTGGGAGAGGAATCCCAGCACCTGGGTGTTGGCGCCGCTGGCATACAGGACGATAGGGTCCCGGCAGCCGGTGGCAAACCGGCCGATCTCGACGTGGGCCACGCAGTGGTTCACGCCGACAAGCGGGACGTTCCATGCGAGAGCCAGGGCACGGGCTGCGGTGGCGGTGGTCCTGAGGCAGGGGCCCAGGCCCGGCCCCTGGGAGAAGGCCACGCCCCGGATCTCGCCCGCGCCGGAGAGGGCCCGTTTCACCACGTCCTTCATCACCTGCGCATGGTGCTGGGCGGCTTCCCGGGGATGGATCCCTCCCTGGGGCGGGGCGTAGGCATGGGAGTGGAGGGTGATCAGATCGTCACCAAAAACCGAAGCGCTCAGGTTCCAGGCGGTGCCCTCGATCCCGAGCACGTGCCCCTGCGACATGGGAAAAGAGGTTATTTCTTCTTGAATTCGGTGTATCCGCACTTTCCGCACGAGGACCGGTCCTTATGCTCGGCGAGCAGCACCCCGGTCCCGCACCGGGGGCAGCTCCGCCGCTGGAGCACCGTCTTCCCGTCCGTGACGGTGTAGTAGGCGCTCCGCCTGACTCCCTTGGGGGCTTTCGCTGCCATCCGTTACGTGCCCCCTTCCGGCGCGGCCTTGGGCTTGCCCCGCTCTGCGAGATAGCCCCTCTCGGTCTTCACCCGTGACTCCTCATCATCGTAGATGCGGGCAGATCCCGTCACCACCCGGGTGCCGAACCGGCTCTTCACCTGGTCCAGCACCACGGTCTTCTCGTTCAGGTTCAGGATGGCGCAGACCTTGCCCATCACCTCGCTGCGGGAGGGGGTGGCCTTGTCGTACCCCAGGGTGAACGTGATCTCCCGCCGCTTCAGGAGCTCGTTCCTCCGGTCGCTCGTGATCTTGAAATCCATCGGTATCCTCAATAGGTACGCGCCGTACCGATATAAAATATCCCCCGTCACCGGTTACCCGGCGTTCCGTCGGCGATGAACCGGGAGAGGAACGAACGGGCGGCCTTCCGGGCCTTCCCATCCACCCGCCGGAGGACCACGCCCTCCCCCGGCTGTCCGTACAGGATCATCGCTCCCGTCGGAGCCGCCAGGACGAGCGGGATCACGGCCAGGTCCTCCTCACCTTCCACCACGATCATGGCCGGGGGATCGGCCACCGCGTCCCGGATGGCCAGGACCAGTTCATCGGAGATGGTGCCGGGAGGGTTCCTGGCCGGAAGCGTGCGGACAGGGAGCCGGGGCACCCGGGTGCAGGGGGCCCGCATCGTATGACCGTCGATGATGGCCACGTCAGGGGTGATCCCGGCCTGGATCAGGTGATGGGTGACCACGTCCCCGACCGAATACACCGCATGCCCCGCGAGGAGGGGGAGAAGGGCAGTGAGGGAAGGATAGAGATCCCCGAAAGGTTTCTTCAGCTCGGACCGGATATCGTCGGGGAGCCGCCGCATCAGCGGACCTTCAGGGCATAGCGTCCCGGAAGCTTGATGTTGAGCCGGCGGGCCATCTCCGAGTGCTCGGGATCGATGATCACCAGGTAGCCGGCCCAGTCGTTGGTGAGCGTGGTGGAGCCGCAGACCGTGCAGGCCTCGCCCTCCACCACCCGGTGGCACTGCCGGCAGACATTCCCCTGCTTCTTACGCACTACCATGGCCGCTCTTCTCCTTCTCCCGCTCCAGGTCCTCGGCCAGCCACCGATCGGTGCCGAGCCCGGCCTGCCGCATGGTGAGGCCGATCTTGGACTCCCGGGGTTCCCGCTCGTTCAGGGAGAGGGTTACCACCCGTGCCCGGACCGCGTCGCCGACTCCGATGAACCGCTTGGACTCCTGGCAGATCAGCCTGCCGTTCTTCTCATCGTAGTTGATGAAGTCGTCCGAGATCTGGCTCACATGGAGCATGGCGTCGATGGGGCCCAGGGAGACGAAGCAGCCGAAGGTGGTGGTCTCCACCACGTCCCCCTCGATCACCTCCTGGAGCGCGAGACGCAGCACCAGCGCCTCGAAGGTCACGTCATAGTAGACGGCCCCGTCCCCGGGGATCAGTTCCCCCTCGCCGATATCGTGGACCCTGGTCACTGCAATGAAGATCCCGATCTCGCGGTCAATGGACCCTTCCAGCTGCTCCTGCAGCACATTCAGCACCACCGCGCCCAGGTCCTCCCCGAGCCGGTTCGGCGGCACCCTCACCTTGTCTGCCAGTTTCATCCGGTAATACATGGATGCACCCTATCCCCTGATCAGTTCCAGCCTGTTCTTTCCCCGGAGGGAGACGACGGCGATACCCCGGCCCAGGAGGTCGTCGCGGAGAACGCGGTCGCAGGTGACCACGACACTTCCGTCCCGGGCGGCCACCTGAGCGATGCGCGCATCGGTATCGGTACCCGCGGGCCCCGCCTCCTCCACCGTGCACCGGGAGAGGAGGGAGAGACCCAGGCGGGCGGCTGCGGCGTCCCTGCCATGTCCCCGGGCGACCCCCTCCAGCTCGGCGGCCACCTCCCGGATGGTGCGGACCTCGCAGGCCCCGAGGAGACGCTCCAGCTCGCCGAAGAGGTCGATCCCGAACTGTCCGGGCAGGAGGAATGCGTTCGTGTCCACGACGACCCTCACTCGGCCAGGACGCCCATCCCGATCAGGCGCCACCGCCCGCCCACCTGCCTGCTGATGGCGATCCGGGCGCCCACGTCGGCACAGACGGGCCGCTTCAGCGTGGTCTCCACCAGATCTTTCTTGGTATTCGTGACAACCCCCACCGTGACCGCCGTCCCCACCGAGAGCATCAGCGGCTCCTTGTGACGGAGGGGCTCGATGGAGACCTCGCTCTCGGCGCCCACCACCCGTTCCATCAGGGTCACGTGGAACGTCAGGTGGTCCCACACCGGCGGCAGCTGGCCGGGGCGCCCCGCCACCTGGCCTGCCAGGGCATCGCTCTTCGTGAGTGCCGGGTCCAGGTTGGTGCCGATACCGAGCAGGCCGCCCGGGGTAGCCTCCTGCACCCTCTTGTTCCCCGTGTGGATGGAGGTGATGGTGGTCAGGACCGGTTCCCACCTGATCCGGTTCTCGGCCTGCACCTGGAGGCCGGGCCGGATCTCGACCTCCTCGTTCTCGTGGATCACGCCCCGGATCAGGGAACCGCCGATGACCCCGCCCTTCAGGTCCTTCACGTTGCTCCCCGGCTTGTTGATGTCAAAGGACCGGGCGACGAGCATCACCGGCGCTGCCGACGGGACCCGGGCAGGTTCGGGGATGGTCGCGTCCAGGGCCTGGATAAGGGCCCCCAGGTTGATGTTCTTCTGGGCCGAGACCGGGACAATGGGTGCCGACTCTGCCACCGTTCCCTTGATGAATTTCCTGATCTGGCCGTAATGCTCCAGCGCCGTCTTCTGGGTCACCACATCGATCTTGGACTGGACGATGACCACGTTCCTGATCCCCACCATCGAGAGCGCCATCAGGTGTTCCTTCGTCTGCGGCTGGGGGCAGGTCTCGTTGGCCGCAATGACGAGCATGGCACCATCCATGAGCGCTGAACCGGAGAGCATGGTGGCCATCAGCGTCTCATGACCCGGTGCATCGACGAAGGAGATGGTGCGGAAGGGCGTGGCCGTTGCTCCGTCCGGGCAGGCGGCCTTCGTGGTGTAGGCATCAGGTCCCTGGATGCCGGGGCATGTGGAGAAAGTGGCATCTGCATACCCCAGCCGGATGGAGATCCCCCGCTTGATCTCCTCGCTGTGCCGGTCCGTCCAGACACCGGTGAGGGCAGAGACCAGCGTCGTCTTCCCGTGGTCCACGTGCCCCACGACCCCGATATTCACGCTGGGAATGGAGATATCCCTCACCGGCAGTCAAACCTCCCTAACCACTAGAACGCCGGCCTACTTATACCTGATCCGACTCTCCCCCGGGTTCTGCCGTCGGTGGAGGCGTATGTGCGGGCGATATGCCGGCGGGAGGGGGAGACACCCTCCTGGACCCTCCCCCATGAGGATAGTCAGACGGGCGGGTTTGCTGCCGGTGGTGTCCGGTGGTGGCTGCGGGAAACCGGCGGGGGGGTGCCCACGCGGCGGGGGCGGTGAGCCCCCGAGAGCGTCCCGGAAGCACTCTGCGGAATGGTGACACCGGCACATCTTGATCAGAGAAGACCGCATGCAAGGTGGCGGGGGCGGTGAGCCCCCGAGAGCGTCCCACTAGGAGAACCTGGCCCGAAACCACAGACATGGTTCAATCAGAGAATACTGGATGGGAGGCAGCGTGAATGGGAAAAACCTTATCCCGGTCCAGAAAAGGGTACCATACGTGATCCGTGATGTCCCCAGAGCCTGAATCCGAGCTCTCCCGCATCGGCATCTCCCTCCCCCAGGGCCTCCTGGACCGGTTCGATGAGATCATCCACCTCCGGGGGTATTCCTCCCGTTCCGAAGGGATCCGGGACTCCATCCGGGCCTACATCACCCACTACCAGTGGATGGCGGACGTGAAGGGGGAGCGGCAGGGGGTCATCACCATGGTGTACGACCATCACCAGCGGGGACTGATGCAGACGATCCTGGACATCCAGCACGAGTACGGGTACGTGATCCAGGCCTCGCTCCACTCCCACGTCACCCATGACAGGTGCCTGGAGGTGATCCTGCTCCGGGGCGAGGGCTCGGAGCTGAAGCGGGTGGCCGAGCGCCTCATGTCCCAGAAAGGCGTGGAATCGGTGAAGCTCACCACCATCGCCGTGAAGGACTAGCGGCCCCCGGACGACGGGGTGGGGGTCTTCTCCCCAGGTTCTGTTGACCGACGGACCCTGTCGTATTCTCTTGGAATACAACTCTTCCCTGACCACCGAAGGAAGCGAACCTCAGCCCGTTCTCACGGGAGAGGTCTCACCCTCTGCTGGGGTACGCCGGAGGCTCCTGTCCCCGCCGTGCTCCCCGACGGAGAGGCCTCAGCCTCCCCCGTCACACATCTCGTCCAGGTGGGTCGTATCGGTGTGGAGCTTCCTCGCGAACTCCCGCTCCTCGGCGAGGCGTTCCAGGTCGCCCCTCTCTGCCGTCGGCCCTGCCTTCCCCTTCCCCTCGTAGGTGACCAGCTGGTCGATCCGGTACAGGAGATGGGTGCTGTCCAGCTCGGCGAAGAGGTCCCGCTCCTGCTTCTCCAGCCGCACCACCTTCCCCACGGTGCCGGTGCGGGGATACCGGACCTGCATGCCGACAGTAATCTCCCCTGACTCCATCATGATCCCCCCTGTCGGCCAAAGTATAAAAGATCTCCTGCCGTACCTTCCGGACATGTCTCCGGATATGCCTCCGGTCATGCCGCCGGCCATGCCTCCGGTCATGCCGCCGGCCATGCCTCCGGTCATGCCGTTCACCCTTGCCCGCGGGGAGAAGCGGTACTTCACGGGCACCCACCGCACCCGGACCCCGGAGGAGACGCTCACAGCCGTCGCGCCCCTCATGGAGGACATCGGCGTCACGGAGGTGGTGGACCTCACCCCGCTCGATCGGCTGGGGATTCCCTGCTTCGCGGCGATGAGGCCCAGCCGGGCCTGGGGGTCGGTCCAGATCCACCCCGGGAAAGGGGCCGACCCGCTGCAGGCCCGGGTCTCGGCGATGATGGAGGCGGTGGAGCGGTTCTCCGCAGAGTACCGGGCGGACCCGATGCAGATCGCAAGTTACGAGGAGATCGGGGTGGCACGGGCCGTGGACCCCCAGGATCTGATCCTCCCCCGCAGGCTGGCCATGGGGGAGAAGGTCCACTGGACGGAGGGGTGGGACCTCCTGAACGAGGAACCGGTGTGGGTACCGGCGAACGCCGTCTTTTACCCGTACGACTCCCGGGGCATGGTGACCCCGCTCTTCCGCCCGGATCCGAACGGTCTGGGGGCCGGGAACACGCGGGAGGAGGCGATCCTCCACGGCCTTCTGGAGGTGGTGGAACGGGACGCCCTCTCCGTGGCCACGCAGGCGAACCGGCTGGGGAAGCGGCTGGTCCTCCCTGAGGGGGGGATTGCCCGGGGGCTCCTGGACCGGTGCCTGGCAGCAGGCCTCGCCGTCCATCTCTGGCTGGTTCCCGGCCGGACCCGGGTACCGGTGGTGGCAGCGGCAGCAGATGACCCCGTGGCCCGGGACCCGGCCCTCCTGGTCACGGGATCAGGGGCCCACACCGATCCTGAGATCGCGGCGATTCGGGCCCTCACCGAGCTGGCCAATTCCCGGGTGATCCACTTCCACGGGGAAGGGAAAAATCCCGGGCGCCAGGAGATGGTGCAGCGGATCGGGTATGACCGGCTGAAACGGGTGAACCGGGCCTGGTTTGCCGTTGCGGAAGAGATCCCCCTCGGGCAGGTTCCCGGGCTCGCCACGGATACCATTGATGGCGATATCCGGGCGGTGATGCGGGAGCTGGAGGAGCAGGTCCCGCGTATCTGCATCTGTGACCTGAACCGGACCGGAATCCCGGTGGTCAGGGTGGTGGTCCCGGGGATGGAGGTTTCCCACCTGAACGTGGACCGGAGCCGGTCCGCGGTGGCCTTCTCCGGGGGCGGCCTGTCAGAGCGGGTCTAGAAGTATCCCACTTTTCTGAGGACCCGTGCCACCTCTGCCGTGGAGGGACGGGGAGCGGGTACCGGGACCGGTTCCCTCTCTTCCCGGAGCCCCCGGAAGATGGCGGCGATGGCGGACCCGTGGGAAGGGCCATAGCCTCCCTCCAGGACGAGGGCCAGGGGGCAGTCGGCCGCATGCCGGGCGATCCGGGTCAGTTCCGCGTAGTCACCGGGCTCCAGAAGCATCGATCCCTGCGGGTCGTCCCTGAGGGCATCCTGCCCGGCCGAGATGATCAGGAGGCCCGGCCGGAACCGCGAGATTGCCGGGGCGAAGACCCCCCGGAAGATCAGGGAATAGTCCGCCAGGGTGGCGCCCGGGGGAAGGGGGGCATTGAGGGTATGCCCCTTCCCTGCACCTGTGCCGATCTCATCGACCCACCCGCTCCCGGGAAACGCATTCTGCTGGTGGATCGAGCAGAAGAGGACCCGCTCACTGCGGGAGAATGCGGCCTGGGTCCCGTTGCCATGGTGGAGGTCCCAGTCCAGGATGGCGACCCGCTCCACCCGGTCCAGGGCCCGGGCGGCTGCGATGGCGGCGTTGTTGAAGAGGCAGAACCCCATCGCCCTCCCGGGTTCGGCATGGTGGCCCGGTGGCCTGACCATGGCGAAACAGGTCTCCCCTGCAAGGGCCCGTTCCGCGGCGGCAATGGTGGACCCCGCGGCGCAGCGGGCTGCCCGGTAGGCATGGGGGGAGATGAAGGTGTTTACATCCAGGAACCGTTCTCCCTTCGAGATCCCGTGCAGC
>Ga0079037_100002212_pt1 | contig 10566 bp, 18 predicted proteins | sample Mud3Dept4metaG_FD_71479 | JGI IMG/M metagenome (GOLD analysis project Ga0079037, IMG submission 71479) | Freshwater wetland microbial communities from Ohio, USA, analyzing the effect of biotic and abiotic controls - Mud 3 Core 4 Depth 4 metaG | ecosystem: Environmental > Aquatic > Freshwater >... | reverse complement strand
ATCGGTCATGTAGGCCTCGGTCGAAACGATAACGATGGGCTGAGCTAGGTCTCGACCAGGCTGTTAAACAAAACAGACCAGATCCGTGGAGTGGTGGTAGACTCCCGCGCTAATCTGATCTGTTTTAGAACGCCGCTACTGTATCACGGATATGACTTCTGATCAGTAAGTCAAACCAGCGAAGGCTTCACGGCATATATTGATCATACAACCAAACATGCTGGTTGTCAATGAAAAGGTGTACTATCTGTGAAAGATATCACGCGGAGGACGAGAATCGGCACTCCTCTCGTCTCTCCTATAGGAGCGAACGCTTCTATCTGGGTCTATTGACGGAGATTGTGCGCTCGTCGAAAGAGAGTCGGCTTTCTCGCCCGACCACCTGTTGATCGACATCAGGGTTCGACGAGCCTTTGATCTTAACCATAGACGCAGGGTCGATATGGAAAAGCGCCTGGACAACAGTTGCAGCCATACAGTAAGTCGCAACCAGGTCCTGTGCAATCTTTGGCTTACCAGCAACATCTTTTTCCGGATCATAGTTGCTCAGTTGGCTCCTCATCCCTATTACGAACTTAGGCCACGAAAAAAGCCTGGCCTCGAGCATCAAACGGCCCGAGATCAGGTAGGCATTCTTCTTTCCGCTCGAAAAGTCCATCCCGCCGATCTGGGGGAACAAAACCCCGGATAAGTCGATCTTTTCTCCAAGCCAGTCAAACGAACTGTCCCCGTTCGTGCGAGTCGACCTGATATACGTGTTCAGCAGTTCAGCCGTGTTCTTTTGCGGTCCAGTGTTGTCTACGGCAGTTACTATCGGGTTGTAAGTCGTCATGAAGCGGAAAAGCTGCCGAATGAAGGGGGCGATCTTTCCATCGCCCTTTCCCCAAGAAAAAGCGACCAGAGAGGCTCTGTACTTCGGAAAGTCGGTCACATCCCAAACCTGGAGCACCGGAGCATTGCGATTCGGCGCATTCCCGATTCCAGGGTCTCCAAGCATGATGTACTGGTGTCCTTCGACCCTTGGGATGTGAAAGTAGGTTACGCCAGCGCCATAGGTCTTCCGAACCTCGAAACCGGAGGTAGTTTCACTAAAAGTCGAGATATGGCCCTGGATGAACTCGGCGTAGTCGGCATCCTCGCAGTCATAGACCGCTGTCTTGGAAAAGTAGTTCCCGCGGCCTTCCGGACGCCCACCGTCGATGTAGCGCTCATGCTCGTCTTCCGGAATGTCCTTCAACTGCATCCGAAGCTGGTCCGGGGTAATGTTCCGGTTATGGCGAGAACTTACCGTGATAGACAGGTAATCGGTCGGCAGTTCCCGTGCCATATCATAGCGATACCATAGTTCCGGGTTATCCCAGGAGTTCGAGGCCATTGACATGCGCCCCAGACGAGGACGGCCATTGATATGACCACGCATGCGGGAACCCAGGTTGATGATGGTCTGCTCCAGGTCATCGATCAGCCCGGCCTCATCAATGTTGACCCAATCACCTTCCCAGGACAGAATATTCGAAGCGTTCTTATCGATGGACATAAACTCCATCGTTGAATGAACCAGAGTGCCGCTTACCCTGAACTTTAGCTCAATCTTTGGGTAGGGACGCTTTGGAGCAGCGACGATCAGCTTCTCAAAAGGTGTATCATGCGCCAGGACGTTTACGATGAAGTTGAACATCAACTCCGACTGGTAGCTCGTCGGGGCGCAGTTCATAAACATGAAGTCCTTGGTCAGCATGCTCCAGACGGAGGCGCTGATAGCAATGCCGCGTGTCTTGCCACAGCCGAAGCCGCCTATGACAATAATACGCTTCTGGGATGCCGCATGGACAGGTTTCTGCCAGACCCCCTCAGGGTCAAAGTTCTCATCAAGCTTCCAGCCGTGTTTTGCACCCTCTTGTCGAAACCAGTAGTCCGTGAGAATGTCGGGATCATCTATCCCCGACCGCAGGATCTCGACCTCCGTCTCCGTTAGGTCGTAGATGCGTTTCGATACCATAAAGCTCTCCGTGGACTATCTGGTTGAATATACGCTTCGCCCGGAAGACATCTCGAAGATCCGAGACTGGCATCGGAGCGCCGGTCCACCAGAACGTCATCTCGCCCTGAATCTCGTCCCAGTTGAAGAAAAAAGAGAAAAGACGCCCAATCCGCTCAAACTTCACCAAAAGCTTGCGGTAAGTGAGCAGCATGACGACTTCTTCTTCATCTTCGGTCTTATAAAGGTTCTGCTCTCGTATCAAACGGGCTGTTTTAGCCTGGGAAGGATGTTGACTCATAGTAAGCCTGGTTGCTTGTTGGATCGAAAGCGATGCTTCCGCTGGTAAGCTGGACCACGTGATAGCTAACGGCTCCGGCTCTCTGTACTACCCACCCTGGTTTTCTCTCCTGAAGCCACTGGGTATACAACGTTTCCCAGAGCGCAGGGTTGTTTCCTTGCGTGATTCTGTCTGCAGGCTCAGTCATACGACCTCTCTATGCTGATATATGGCTTGGATAGCGCGAATCCTGTGAAAAAGTCACAAAAAAGCACTAAAAAGCGTTTGGAATCGCCATTCTGATCTGTTTTGGACTGCTTTTTGGTTCCCCCCGGCAGTAAAACCCTCTTGCAACCCTATTCTAAGCTACTTTTCATCTTTTTGGAAGGTTTTTGAACGTTTTTTCGCCTTAAACAGAACGATTCGGGTCTCTAAAACCCGAATCGCCTGCATGTCAAGATATCAACCCAATTACCTTATCCGTGTAATAGATTATATCCCTGAATCGGGCTTTTGGAGAACCGAGTTATGCGATCTTCTGGAGAAAGCCAGTGATCCCTTGGTGGGAAAACGAGCTTCATCTCGTAATTGCGGTCTGCATCCTCAAACGGCATGGCGCAGCCGACAGAAGTCTTGTGCTGTAGCTTGTAGTTCGGGTCAGGATAGTGCAGGTCGACATAGGCGCGAGCCACGTCTATCGAGAAAACCCATATCTGAAAGTAGTTGCCAATCAGCAGCTTGATCGTATTGTCCAGGCGAAACACACCGGAATTGATAAAACCATCCCTGCTCTCGTCCTTCTTCTCCCCCAGCTCTATCCAGAGACAGCCTTCTGCCCTCGTTTTCTCAAACGGTCGCCTGTTGCAGTGCTTATCGAGCTTGATCTCCCACCCCTGGACGTTCTCCCCAAGCGCATACTGGAACTTGAGGGAAGCAAAGTTACATAGAGGATAGCCAAGCCTGGTAAGCAGCAAAGATATGCAGTCTTGAAAGAACTCCGCTTCCTTGGAGTGGTTCCTGTAGCTCTCCGTGTAGTCCGTATCGGGGTACTTGTGCTTGTAGAATCTATCTATGTCCTCAGTCGTCAACCCCGGATCCGGCAATGCAACCATACCACCTATTGTCTGCATCTCGAACTCCTCTCTATTCTGATCTGTGCCAGATGTGCATGTAGAGCGTACATGGTATTAAGTGAAACTATTGCACCACATCTGGATGTCTATGAGTATTGCTGTAGCTGAAAAAGTTTTCAACCTGAGCAACTATACCACATACAGCATGCCATAGTCAATATCATGGAGAGCATGCACGAGAGAGTGTTCGGAGCCGGGAACAACAGCGGGTGTGTGGGGGAGTTAGAAAGGGGGGAGAGGGGAGTGGAAAGTGAGCATAGGGGGTAATACTCACTTCTCTATTCCCCCCTCTCTCTCACAACAACCCGATCCCCCTATCCTAGGGGGGGGAGGGACCGACATCCTGCCTATAGGAGGGCAGAATGGAACACTGTCACGTACTGCCGAGTAAGCTGGTGATAAGAATCACCTCCTTCTCTAACAGCCAGATCGAACGGATAGAGATCACCCTGGCCTGGGGATTTGTCCCGACGATCAGGCTGCTTACTGCCTGCCCGGAATGCGGCAAGCTGGTGTATGGCAATACCGCTTGGGCAGTAGAGAAGAATGGCGAGAACTACATTCTTACTCGCTAGACAGTCATAGCCGAAACCCCCTGGCATGTTCGCTTGGAACACAGCGAGCATAGCCAGTGGTCTACGCAAGATGGTAACTTGCGTACTGATGAGGCAAACCTCCTAGCTGAATCAGAACACACCACTCAGTGGAGGCTGAGATGATGGTGAAAGAGGAACAACACCACAGCCATGTATATGCATACTTCATGGCTGGGAGTCGCGAGTATTGCCTAGCTGAATACAGGCAATACGAAGCCAAGTACCCTCCCAATGGGTACTTGACTGCCATACATGATGAGGGGATCGTATATGGCTTTCTTGGTGATGGATATTACATCATTGCCAAGAGAACAAGCACCTGTGGCTAAACTCTTTATGCCTGCTGCTCATAGTAATATGGGTAGCAGGTGTAAGGCTTCTAGCTAGAGCTTATGCTTCTCCTGTTCCAATGCTCGTAAGGGCGTTCTGTAGCTCAACAGAACAAGGAGAATACAATGAAAAGTACGCTATTAGTATACGTTTTCCCTAACCCACTGAATACGTACTATGTTCGTGTAGAGCATAGCGTATTCCTGGATGCAGGGAGCGACCTCGTGCTTGAAGGAGGACTGAGGGTGCGAGTTAGCAAGGTCTTGCCCGCCATGGCCAACGAGCAGGATATTGACGCAATGAATGAGAAAAGGTTGGAGCGCAACGCTAACCCGTATTACAAGTGGGCACCCTTCAACGAGGGAGTTGGGTTTGAAACGAGGATGTTCTTCGGACTGAAAACCCTCAAGAAGCTGGGAATCAAACTCTAGCTTCTTTACTAGCACACTATCCCAACTAGCCCTTGCTTTGAATACAGCAAGGGCTTTTTGGTTGCCCTACATGCGCCACCTTCTCGTGGTGTAGGGCGTTAGGGGGCAAAACTAACGGCGCAAACATAAAGGGGCGATCTCTGTAGAGAAAGGAGGCGAACAATATGCAGATAGAGATTCGCTTCAGTAACGAAGAGATGAAACTCTTGAAGCGCCTGTTCTATAAGAATAAGCGCTTCAAGCGCTGGTATCTCCAACACTGGAAGAATGTGTTTGGTTGCCAGTGGGTGGATAGCTACGGCAATAAACACAGAGGCCAACCTAAGCCAGATATCTTTATCTTCTGGCCCAAGCGTTAGGAAAGGAGGATGTAACATGCCAAAGGCCATTCTGTCTGGTAACGCGTATCACGACGAAGTCGAATACAGTGATCGAGATACGCTGCTTGCCTACGCCTGTAAGGTAAGCGAGAAGATCGACGCCTGCCTGGATGTGTATAACAGCAATGGGCGTTTGCTAGGAATAGCCACTCCGAAAGGAGAATATGCGCCCAGTTCACTTTCTATATAACCAGTTCTCACATTAGGAGAAAGGAGGTGAAAGCAATGTCAAAGTGCACATACTGCGTACAACGGGCACAAGACCTGGGAAACCAGTGCCCTGTTGGATATGAGGTCTTTGGGTGGGGTCCGAATAGCGAAGAGCCAAAACACTACTATGTCACTACAGAAGAGGAGGACGATACCTTCTTGAAAGAACCCGTTGAAGTAGATGTGATTGCTCTCTGCGAGATCCCCAATCCCATAAAGCGATAGAAAGACTAATTAGTTACGCTACTACATCCCTACACAGAAAGGAGGTGAGAACACAATGAAGGAACTGGACATTCATCTGGGTATATGCGACGTATGCCGGAGAGTTACCTGGGTGCGCCAGTGCTTTGGCTTAATGCTGTGCGGAAAGCATGCTGATAGCGTTGCCAGACACAACACTAAGGTAATGATGACCGTCAAGACCCACCAGCATATCCACTAGGAGAACAACTAATAGGATGTGGAGGCGATAACCACACTAAAAACACTAAGGAGCAACATGTATAAGGAATACAAGAAGTTCTATAAGCTGATAAAGAAGCATAGAATGAGCAACTTCTTTATCGGCTTCTTCTTCGACTTTTTGCAAACCGGGCTTCGGCCCTGGACGTTCTATGTGCCAGATGACCCTGATGCAAAAGGGGATCGGAAGTTCTACAAGGCAGTAGACAAACTGTTCGTACGCCTGGGACTTGTTGAGCCTATCAGCTACAAGAACAAGAGGTAGCGATGGGCGACGAAGAAGAAAGGGCACATCAGTATGCAATACTCTATGGCGTGCGACTAGCAATCGCATACGACGCCATAGCAAACGACCATATCTGCGCCGAGATGTGGAACAAGGAAGTCGTGAATGGAATGAGCCTCGAAGATGCAGACGCACTGGTGTATGGCGCATTCTGCGAGATATACAACGCCGCTAACAGCGTCTGGCACTTTGAAGCTCGTGCTCGTGTAAGTTAGCCAGCAGGCTAAGGGGGACACCTGCTTACTAGCAGAGACTGACCCAAGAAAGGAGGTGAATACCATGTTCTTGGGATGTGCTGTGCGTGGCAGTCGGTTCTGGTCGATGTACGCGATGCCAACACCCACCTGTTACTACGGAAAGATGGACGAGAAAGGCAAGGTCGTACTCGCCATCCGGGAGTTCCTCTCCCGGCGCAAGATGCGGGAATGGGTCAACCACTCCTGCAGCTTCAACGACGAAGGCTAGGTAAGAAGGAGGTGACACCAGTGAAAGAGCACGTAAGTGTCGACCACCAGGTCGACGTAGAACGTGGCGAGATTGGGGCAATGTTGTCCAAGCTCCAACCGCTGTACGACTGGTACGAAGACGACTCGCAGGAGGACTTTGAAAGCCTGCGAGGGCCAGTAGACCCAGACAACCCATGGGTAGACATCGAGGACTTTGTTGACGAAGGTGCTCAAGAGGCACTGGACGACATCGAGTTCTCGAATAAGGACCAGTTCAGGCGTTACAAGCGGCAAGTGGCTCTCGTGAAGACGGCCCTCACCCAAGTTAGCTCTCTGAGAGAGCTAAACGCCTGCTGGTCATACACCTACACCATCGACATGATGATGAAGATGGTATTCCCTGATCACCACTGGAATACACGCAAGGTGACCAAGGACGCCTTCGGCTTGGCAGCCACCAGGCTGTCAGACGAAGCAAAGGAAGAACAGGCCAGGCTCTTCATCGATATCGATGGATACTGGCGCAAGATGAAGTACCTCATCAAGACTAATCTGAGACGGGTACAGACCAGGCAGGAGTTATATGCCTGTCTGACCATCGCTGCTGAGGTCGATGATGAGTGCAACCAGGCCAAGGTTGCGCCGTGGGAGTATGACATGTTCAACTCTCTGAAAACTCAATTCGATGATGCAGAGGCATCTGTTGAATACAAAGAGTACTACCGTCGCGTGGTGGTACTGAGAAAGGTGGGCGCGGTTGGGATACGCCGCCCGACAGGTATCCTCAGCAAGGTCTAAACACCTTGATGAGGGTGATCCCCTAGACCAGTCCATCGATTGGCTGGCCTACGTGCTCGAAGGGGACCTCAGCAATGGGGTCCCCGAAGAGGAACTGACCGAACTGGCCCGTAATCTGGAAGGGGCACTGCAGTCGTATGTGCAGCGCATATATGACTGGAATATCCACGTAGTGTGTGTAGCGCTGGCAAAGAGAACTCCTGAATACCAGGAGCTATTGATGCGAACCAACCTCATTGAAAGCCAATCGGCTAAAGACGATATATCGAGCAAGATAGGAGAGTACTATGGCTAGCAAAAAGCAGATGTTCCAGGCCAACCCAACCTATGTTCCGACTCCCACTCCGGAAGTCGCAAAGGCTGGGAAGAAACCCAACCCGTTCGCCAGCACCGACGAGGGCGTAGCGGAGTACGAGGCCTGGCGCAAGCAGGTCTGGGAGAAGTCCCTGGCTGAGGCGCTCGGTGTGTCGGGCGTGAGCCTGACTAAGAGCAAGAACGGCTATGACCAGTTCGTTATGGCCCCTTGGGCCTACGACGAGCAGGAGCAGGTCGCTCGCGCTCCTAAGAACGGCGAGGTCGTCAAGGCTGGCGATCAGGTCGAGCGCATCGAACTCCAACTCACCCAGGCAGCCATCAATGCCGTCCGGGATCTGCCGGTCTACAAGACCCTGGAGTGGCACGACCACATTGCGTGGTACGACCCGTCCGTGGACAGCACCAACCCGGTGCGCTGGGTGTACATGGAGAACGAGAAGAACTGGGTGGGATGGGACTGGAAGAATGGTGGGTTCAAGCTGAACTGGATCCTGAGCCACACTCCCGAGGAGATGCGGGTGTATGTCAATGAATGCCAGTGGGAGTACAACCGGAACCCCAACACCCGGACCGAGCAGCGCCTGAAAGCTGCTCAGGATAACCTGAGCCACAAGCTCGCTGTTATCCGCAAGCACGAGGTGCTGGACCGCTTCGTGCGGGCCTGCTACTACAAGCGGAGCCTGGAGGTCTTGCTGTACAGCGAGGCCGACGTCGCCGAGTTCAATCGGAAGGTCTACACCAAACTGGAAGGAAAGTACAGCGAGGTGTACGACGAGAAGGTGGCTGACTGGAACGAGGCTGCTACCAACCGCAAGACTGGTGCCGAGCGCCCCGAAGGCCGCCCGTCCTACTCCAAGCGGGCAATCGAGACTGACGTTGCAATCAAGGACGCCGTCGAGAAGATGGTCGGCGATCCGGAGCACGTGTACGAGGTCGTCGCCGAACTGCCCGCTCGCCCGAATGACCCGGTCACGATCATCGTGCCCGTGGGTCGCTTCCGGGCCGAGAAGGTGAGCTGCGTCCAGACGCTGCCTCCCAAGGCCAAGCTGCTGTCGGTGACAGTAAAGTAAGCAAGTAAGCATCAGGGACTGCCTGTGGGGGAGGCAGTCCCTCCCTTTCGTGCACTCTGCCTGGTATGGTGTCTTGCGGTCCATGCGCTCGAATGCGTGTGGATGGACACCTGAGCTATCTCAAAGCCCTTCAGGGAGGCTGTATGTTGAAGTTGCTAGTGTGGCTGGTTGACCTCGTAGTGCGCTACTTCGAGGATGCTATTGAAGGCCGTACAGAAGGATACCGATGAAAGCTGTCGTGTTTGTGATCAAGCGTGGAAAGCTTAGAGATGCCATTCCTGAGAATAGACGCCAGGAGTGGGATCGCATTCAGGTTGTACATGTTTCACGTGAAACACCTGCCTTGAGTGATAAGCTCAAGAATGCAATTCTCAACATCAGCGTGGATGAGTTGTTCAAGGACCAGCAGAAGTAGTATACTGAAAGAGTGTTCATGTCAAAGTGTGTAGGAGAAAAACGTGATGTTACCCTCCCGCAATAAGCATCGCCTCCACCACTCTCGTTCCCTTCGTCACTGCTACTTCCTCGCTTACATATTCAGCTAGGAGAACAATCATGTTATGGATGTATACTGCCTGGTATCGCAACTCAATTGGTGGGGAAGGTATCAAAGAGTTCTTCTTTAGCAGAGGTACTCTGGCTCAACTGAAGGCTCATCTTGAAGCATCTGGTAAGGTGGATGTTCTGGTATGGGAGGGAAACTGGTTCGGATTGGCTCCTGACAACCTGCCTGGACCAGACTATACCTATGGCATTGCCAAGGAAGATGACGCCGAGCAGAAGTAGGTCTCTAGGATACTATGGACACTACGATTACTACTGCTTATCAAGTGAGTACACGTCACCTGCTTCTTATGGGGCTGGACGTGAGCTTTTTCTCTACTGTAGCACTGCTGGCCCATGCGAGCCAGCTACCGCCTGTTACTCCTACTAACCTGTTGCTGTTTGGCCTGGCAACTGTACGCATGGCTCGTACTCTGTCTTTCAACGAGATTGCAGAGCCGATCCGTGCTCCATTCACAGAAGTGAAAGCTGACTCATGTGGCGCTGGCGCTAATGTGCATGCCAGAGGTGATGGTCTGCAATATGTGATAGGCAGCTTGCTCGCCTGTCCTATCTGCACAGGTACCTGGTCTGCACTCCTGTTGGTCATCGCCTGGAGTCTGCTGCCCTTCGGTCAGATGCTGGTCTGGGTGCTGGCAATAGCCAGTATATCCGAGATATTGCACTGGTTCATTGACCTGGGAGAATGGAGTGGACGTGCTGCTCGTGTGTACTCAGGGCATGTCTCTCCAGATAGAGAGTAGGATGGAAACTGTACGCTGGAAAGTTGTTAGGTGTGTCGAGCAGTACTACTACTATTCGTCTGTAGCACTTCCACCAGCCGGGGTGCGTTACTACCTGGATTGCTTTGTGAGTGCGCCAGATTACCTATTACAAGCAGGCTATGGTCTGCTGGTATTCGATAGCCTTAAGCATGCAGCTCCTTTTCTCTTCTCTTACGGCTATCTTACACATGCTCTGTTTGAGTGTGAAGTCAAAGGTGCACTTCCTCTTACACCACCTCTTCCACATATTCCATCACCCAAAAGCCTTTCCTCGATACTTGCTGGTACATATTCTTGGCCTGATGGTACCGAGATGTGGACTGAAGTGCGGCTGTTTAAGAGAATAACAGATAGAGAATTGCGTGAACTGGAACTCAGGAGATAACAAAGAGAGCAAGAGATGGTAAAAACACCTTGTGGGCGTACAGTATCAATGTCCGGCAAGCCATACACAAAGGCTAGTAAACGCCAGCACATCAAGAGTTGTCCTCGATGCAAGAACATCCTGGCTCGCGAGCAG
>Ga0079037_100002211_pt1 | contig 10571 bp, 12 predicted proteins | sample Mud3Dept4metaG_FD_71479 | JGI IMG/M metagenome (GOLD analysis project Ga0079037, IMG submission 71479) | Freshwater wetland microbial communities from Ohio, USA, analyzing the effect of biotic and abiotic controls - Mud 3 Core 4 Depth 4 metaG | ecosystem: Environmental > Aquatic > Freshwater >... | reverse complement strand
CCGACGTGGAGCGGAAGCCGAAGCACTAGGGAACGCGCTGCGGTGAAGTACGGAGGGCTCCGACACTGGTCGGAGCCCTCTGTCATTCCGAGCGCAGCGAGGAATCGGGTTGCGGCAAATGGAGATCCCGACCGCTGCAACCCGATTCCTCGCTGCGCTCGGAATGACAAGGGGCCCCGATGCCTTCGGAGCCCCGTCCCATTCCCCCTGCTCGATAGCGCCCGCTACTGCACCCGCCTGGCCGCGTTCACCCGCCGGACCATCGCCCGCAGCGAGTCGGCCGGCAGCTGCCCCGTGACCGCCAGCAGCCGCGAGCCCTGGCGCACCGTCTCGGCCCCCGCCGTCTCCCCGCCGTCGCCGCGGCGGGAGAGCAGGGCCCAGACATCCTCCACCGGCCCCTCGATCGTGGTGATCAGCTGCCCCGAGGCGAGCTGCTGGGCCACGACGGTCACCGGCGTCTCCCGCTCGCGGTCGCGGCTCGGCTTCACCTGCACCTCCACGACGGGCACCCCGTCCACGCGCGGCGGCTGGCCACCCGTCGGTGTTCCCGCCTCGGCCCACGCCACCGTGCGCCACAGCCCGGCCGTGGGCGCCGTCTCGGGCGGGAGGGTGTCGGTCGAGATCTCGCTCGACCGGGGCGACGGAAGTGTCGCCTCCGGCGCGACCTGATCCGCCAGGTCCTCGCTCGGCAGACCGGGCTCCCGGAACGAGACGGCGGTCCGCTCGCCGGGCGACTCGGACGAGGCCGCAGGTGCCTCCACCGACGCGCTGACCAGCGGCGTGGCGGGGGGGACCTCCGCCGCCCGTTCCGTCGCACCCGTCGATGGTGCGCGCGGGCCGGCTGTGCGCATGCCGTAGCCCACGCCCACGGCCAGCAGGATGCTCGCCGCCCACGCCGCATCCCGCCAGCCGAAGCGGGGGGCGGGTCGCGCGACGGCACGTCGCTGCAGCTCCTCGAAGGAGGGCGGAATGCGCTTGCGCTCCGGCGTGAGTTGCGCAAGAAGCAGCGTGGTGCGGTCGCGCAGGGCGGCCGTCGCGTCGCGACGGGCCCGGCAGCCGGGACAGGCGGCGAGGTGGCTCTCGAGCGTCACGCACCGCGACCGGGGCAGGGCCTGGTCGAGGTAGGCGTGGAGCTCGTCGTCAGGAATGTGCAGCGGCGTCGTCATCGTCGTGCTGGCGTGCGTGGGCGTCCACCAGGCGCTTGCGCGCCCGGGCGAGCGTGGTGCCGATGGCCCCGACCGCGAGACCGGTTCGCTCGGCGATCTCGGGATAGCTGAGTCCGGCGTCCCAGAGGAGCAGCACCTCCCGGTCGCGCGGTGTCAGGCTGTCCAGGGCAAGGCGCACCTCGGCTTGTCGTTCGTCTTCCTCCACCACCTCGTCCGCCGAGGGCGCGGCGGATGGGCGACCGGCCGGGTCGGCGGAAAGCAGCGTCAGGTGGCGCCGGCGGCGGATGGCCGCCCGGGCCTCGTCCCGTGCCAGGTTGGCCGCCACGGCGAAGACCCACGCGCGCGGCTTCTCGGGCCGGTGCGAGAGCGCCCGCATGAACACCTCCTGCGCCAGATCCTCGGCCCGGTCGGCGTCCCACACCTTGCGGTAGAGGAACCGCACGACCGCCTGGTAGGTGGTCTGGTAGAGCTGTTCCAGTTCGTCGGCCATCAGCGGCCTCGCGGGGGGCGCGGAAGTGGTTGCCACAGACGGTCCGGAGACGTCCCAGCCCGGTCATCATGCACAGTGACCGGCCCCGGGATCAACGACGCAACCCCTTGGCGGCCTTGGAGCTGGCACGTCGGCGGCGCTTCGGGCCAAAGACGCAGCCCGGGTGCAGGCCCTTGTTCTTCGGCGGCCAGTCGAAGCACAGGTCGGGCTTGGCGCTCCGGCCGTCGGCGCGCTTGCGGCCGTGGAGGGTGCAGGCCACCCCCTCCGCCTCCAGGTAGCCGCAGGCCGAGATCATCTCCACTTCCAGGGAGAAGTCCCCCTCCCGGTCCACCTTGCAGAGATAGGGTGATTTCCGCGAGCGCACCAGCTTGTCCAGACGCACCTGCTTCCGGGTGCACATGATCTCCAGCTGCATGTCCCTGCAGCACGCCGCTCCCCGACGATGGTCCGAGGTCTGGCAGGGCGCTCCCTCGCAGGGGTTGCTGGAGCCTGCCCCGACCAGCACGTGCAGTTCGCGCCGGGGGTGGCTGAGGGTGCGCCGGGTCAGCCGCATTCGCTCCACTACGGCGAAGCGGTCGCCCCCAAGCTGGCGAGGCTGCGCGATCCGCCTGGGCGGGCGCGGCGCCCGCCCTGCGAAACCGTGTGCGAGACAGGAGGCAACATCCGGGGCGGTTTCGCGGTAGAAGCGACAGGGGACGTGAAGGGTGGCCTCCACGTACAGTTCACCCTCGTCGTGCCAGACCGTCCCGAACGTGATGCGCTCGGTGTGGCCCATGAGCCAGGTCGCTTCGTGGTCGAGCGACTCCTCACCTTCCTCGATGGAACCGATGCGAAGGGAGACGTCGAGCGCGTGGCACTGCCGGCCCAGCCGACGGCAGGGCGGGACGTCGGCGCGGGTCAGCGGGACGATGGGGAGCAAGGCGGTCACGGGCGATGGGTGAGGGGGAAGGCGCAAGGCCAAGTTCCGCTTCAACGTACCCGTAGTCGCCCGGCCTTGTGAAGCCGCAATTGGTGGGTATTTTGATCCGCTTGCCGGACGGGCACCTCGGCTCGGCCGGTCGAAACCCTTGGGGAGAGGTAAGGACAGCAATGCGCGTAGCGACGATCGCGGCGGGCCTGGCAGTGATGCTCGCCGCCTGTGGCGGTGAGAAGAAGGCTCCGGCGGCCGAAGGCTCGGCGACCACACCGGCCCCCGCGGCCGAGGCGGCCCCGGCTCCGGCGGCCGAGGCGGCTCCGGCGGCGACCGGCGCGACGGTGGACGTCAGCATGATCCTCGAGGGCACGGCCTACAAGTACGTCCCGGCCGAGATCACGGTGAAGGCGGGCGACGTCATCAAGTTCAAGAACGTCAGCGGCGGGCCGCACAACGTCGCGTTCAAGGCCGGCGCCATTCCGGCGGGCTCGGAGTCGGCGATCGACGCGGCCCTGGGCGCCAACAAGATGGGTCCGCTCACCGGCAGCCTGGTGGTCGAGCAGGACGGCATCTACACGCTGGGCACGAGCGGCTTCCCCGCGGGCAGCTACGATTTCCACTGCACGCCGCACGAGGCGCTCGGCATGAAGGGCAAGCTCACGGTCCAGTAGGACCGTACGCCGGACCGCACGAGGCCCGCCGGAACCACTCCGGCGGGCCTCGTCGCGTGGAGACGGCCGAGGTCAGTCGGCGTCGAGGTCGGCGGTCTCGAGCCGGCGGGCGAGCAGGGGCACCGCCAGGCCGAACGCCACGCCGGCGATCGCATCGAGCGCGTAGTGCATCTGGCAGTACACCGTCGCCACCGGCATCAGCAGCACGAAAGGAAACATCGCGCGCGCGAGCGCGGGGGCATCCCGTCGCGCGGCGAGCCAGGCCGCGACCGTCGCCGCCACGTGCGAGGAGGGGAACGCCGCGCCGTACGAGCTGCCGCCGCTCAGCACGAGGTAGGCGAGCCGCGCGGGCAGGTTCGCCACGAAGTCGCCGGTGGGGTGCTCGAAGACGTAGTACGGCCCGGCCACCGGCAGGAACACGAAGAAGAGGTAGCAGGCCAGGAACGTCGGGATCACCGACTGCAGGAAGCGGCGGAAGGCGCTGCGCCGGGGTCGCAGCACCAGCACCAGCGCCGGGATCGCGACCAGCGGATAGTAGGTCAGGTAGACGGCGTGGAACGCGGCGCTCCAGAACCTGCTCGGGTGAAGCCGCCACCAGTCGCGAGCGGGCTGCATGCCGAAGAGCCGCTGCTCCCAGTCGAGAAGCAGCTGGTCGTACGTGGGCCCGGTGCCGCTGCCGTTCAGCACGTCGAGGGAGGCGTAGAGGCCGAGGAGGATCACGAGCGGGGCGATGTCGCGCAGCGTGCGCCCGGTGCCGCCCAGGGTCGGGCGAGTGATCAGGACGACCAGCAGCACCATGAGCGCGTGCGCGAGCGCGATGAGCCAGTTGCCCTGCGACAACGGGATGCGCGTGAGGGCCGTCACGGCGATGATCGCCGCGTAGCCGCCCAGCGCCAGTTCGACGAAACGCGGCCGCGGGGCGGCTAGAGCCATCCGCGCTCGACGTACCAGCGGTACGTGGCCTCGAGCCCGGGGCGCAGCGCGTGCGCCGGCTGCCAGCCGGTGTCGCGCAGGAAGGGCCCGGCGTCGCCGGTCCACGCGGGCTGGTAGAACTCGTGCGCCTTGTCCGCCCTGAGGATCGTCTTGCGCTTGAGCAGCGACGCGGTGCCGCCCGCGATGCCCAGGGCGAACTCGGCCACGCCGCGCGGAATGGGCACCAGGCGGACGCTGCGGCCTGCGGCCCGCGCGATCTCCTGCACCACCATGCCGCTGGTGACGATCTCGGGATGGTTCACGAAGTAGGTGTTGCCGCCGATGCCCGGTGTCGTTCCTGCGAGGTACAGTGCCTCGGCGAGGTCCGGCGCGTACACCATCGAGAGCTCCTGGCTCCCTTCGCCGAAGACGGGGCAGAGCCCCCATCGCGCGGCTTTGAAGACGGCGATGAAGTTGTCCCGGTCGCGCGGCCCGTAGACGGCCGGCGGGCGGGCGATGACCCAGTCGAGCCCGCTCTCGCGCACCACGCGCTCGCTGGCGAGCTTGCTGCGGCCGTACATCGTGACGGGCGCTTCCGGTTCGTCCGCGCGGCGCGGCACGCCGGGCGCCGCAGGTCCCGCGGCGGCGAGCGAACTGGTGAGGACGAGGCGCGCCCCGGGGGCGGCGTCCAGCACGGCCGCCACGATGTTCGCCGTGCCCTCGCGGTTGGCCCGCAGGAATTCGGCTTCGTCCACCGCACCCACGAGGGCCGCGACGTGATGCACCACGTCCTGTCCTCGCACCGCCTCGGCGATCGCGCTCGCGTCGTGCAGGTCGCCCTGCACCAGGCGCACGCCGCGCTCGGCGAGGCCGGCGGCCTTCCCGGGCGACCGGACCAGTGCGGTCACTTCGTCGCCGGCGGCGAGGAGCCGGTCGATCAGGTGGCTCCCCACGAAGCCCGTGGCACCGGTGACCAGCGTCCTCATAGCGGGCGGTCGTACATCCGGTAGGTCTTGTAGATCGCGAAGCCCATCTTCTCGAGGCCGACCCACATCGCCGGATTGTCCTCCAGCACCCAGCCGCCCTCGCCCCAGAAGATGCCGTGCTTCGCCGCCTGCTCCCAGATCTCGTGGAACAGCACGGCGTCCACCCCGCGGCCGCGCCACTCGGGCACGACGCCAAGGAGCAGGATGCGCGCGCGCTTGAGCTTCCGGGTCTTCAGCATGTAGAGCGCCTTGAGCAGGAAGGGAACGAGCCGGCCCTTCCGGTTCCCGATCAGCGCCTGGTTCAGGTCGGGCAGCGTGAGCCCGAACCCGATCAACTGCCCGTCCTTCTCGACGAACGGCACGATGTCGGGAATGGCGATCGGCTTGAACTGCTCGGCGAGGTGGTCGATCTCGTGGTCGGTGAGGGGCACGAAGCCCCAGTTCTTCTCCCAGGAGGCGTTGTAGATCGCCTTGATGCGGGAGACCTCGCCCTTGAAGTCCTTCATGTTCAGCGGCCGCACCGTGAGGCCCAGCCGTTCCTTCACGATCCTCGCGCCGCGCGACGCGCGCTCGGGCACCGGCTTGTACTTCTCGTTGTCGCCGCCCTGCAGGCAGAAGAGGTCCTTCGCCTTCACGTAGCCGGCGCGCTCCACCAGCGTGGCGTAGTAGCGCGGATTGTGCGGCATCATGAGCGTCGGGCGGGTCTCGAAGCCGTCCACCAGGAGGCCGCACTGGTCGTTGGTGGAGAACGAGGCCGGCCCGCGCGAGACGGCGAGTCCGCGCTGGCGCAGCCACCCGTCGGCGGCGTCGAAGAGGGCGTCGGCCACCGCCTGGTCGTCGATGCACTCGAACCAGCCCCAGAACCCGACCCGGTCCCCGTGGGTCTCGTTGTGCAGCCGGTTTTCGGTGGCGGCGATGCGTCCCACTACTACGCCATCGCGCTCGGCGACGAAGTACTCGGCGTCGGCGTGCTCGAAGTAGGGGTTCTTCGTCCGCGAGAGCGTGGTCTCGACGTCATAACGCAGCGGCGGGACCCAGATCGGGTCCCGCGCGTGCAGCCGGTACGGCAGGTCGATGAAGCGCTTGAGGTCCCGACCGTCGGCGACCGCGCGGACGGAGACCGCGCTCAGATGACCCCCAGCTCGCGACCGATCCGGCCGAACGCCTCGAGGCTCTGGTCGATCTGGTCGAACGTGTGCGTGGCCATGAGGCTGGTGCGCAGGCGGCACTCGGTGATCGGCACCGCGGGCGCCGTGACGGGGTTGGTGAAGACGCCGGCGTCGAACAGCTTCCGCCAGAACAGCAGCGTCTTCTCCAGCGGCCCGATGAGCACCGGGATGATGGGCGTCTCGGTCGGGCCGATGTCGAAGCCCAGGTCGCGGAAGCCGGTCGCGAGACGTCGGGTGTTGGCCCACAGCTGCTCGCGCCGCTCCGGCTCCTCCTGCAGCACCTCGAGCGCGGCCAGCACGCCCGCCGTGTTCGCCGGCGGCAGCGAGGCCGTGAAGATCAGCGGCCGGCTGTGATGGCAGAGGTAGTGGATGACCGACTCCGACGACGCGATGAAGCCGCCGATCGACGCGAGCGACTTCGAGAAGGTGCCGCCGATGATGTCCACCTCGTCCGTCAGGCCGAAGTGGGCCGCGGTGCCGTCGCCCCTGGGCCCGAGCACGCCCAGGCTGTGCGCGTCGTCCACCGCGAGCGCCGCGCCGTGCTTGTGCGCGATGCGCACGAGGTGCGGCACGTCGGCGATGTCGCCCTCCATGGAGTAGACGCCGTCCACCACGATCATGGAGGCCGCGCCCGGCTTCAGCCGGGTGAGCTTCCGCTCGAGGCCCGCGAGGTCGTTGTGGTTGAAGCGCTCCGTCTCGCCGTACGACATCTTGGCGCCATCGACGATCGAGGCGTGGTCGAGCTTGTCGAGCAGCACGACGTCGCCGCGGCCGATGAGACCCGAGATGAGCCCGAGATTGGCCGTGTACCCCGTGGAGAAGACGAGGCACGCCTCCTTCCCCAGGAACTTCGCGAGCGCGTGCTCGAGCCGCTCGTGCAGGTCGAGGGTGCCGTTCAGGAAGCGGCTCCCCGTGCAGCCGGAGCCGTAGCGGTGCAGCGCCTTCTCGGCTGCCTCGAGGACCTTCGGGTGGTGGGTCAGGCCGAGGTAGTTGTTCGACCCCAGCATGATGCGCCGCTTGCCCTCGATCGTGACCACCGTGTCCTCGGACTCGGAGATCGGCTTGAAGTACGGGTAGAGCCCCGCAGCCTTGATTTCCCTGGCCTTGGTGAACTGCCGGCACTTCTCGAACAGGGCCACGTGCTGCAGCGTAGGAGCGTCCACGGCGCCTCTTGGCGAAGGTGTGGGACCATCCCCGGACCGGGCGGACGTCGCATATGGCCTTGCATCATAACGAGTTGCCTCACGAGCGACAAGCGCCGCGGGCGCCCGTTACGCCCGTCTGGAATCGCGACGCCGACCGGGTGGGGCGCGGCACCGTATGCCATGGCGAAGCATTGACTTGGGTCCCGTGGCGGCGGCACATTCGAACCATGGACAACCACACTGGACAGCCGTCGCGGCGCGAGTTCGTACGGCAGGGGGCGGTGCTGGGGGCCGCGCTGGCGCTCGGGAGCCGGGTCGCGCTGGCCGACGGTCTCGACCCCGATCCCGAGGTGCCCAACGAGCAGATCGCCAGGCTCCTCAAGGACCTGTTCGGCGACCGGCCCATTCGCCGGGGTCACGTCGCGCTCGACATGCCGGTGGTGGCCGAGGATGGCCGCGTGGTGCCCGTCATGATCGACTCCGACCTGCCGATGACGGCGGCGAAGCACGTCAAGGCGGTGCACCTGATCGTGGACCACAACCCGGATCCGCACCTTGCCGCGTTCGAGCTCACGCCTGCGCTCGGCAAGGTGTCCCTCCAGACGCGCATCAAGATGAAGCGCACCACCTGGGTGCGCTGCATCGCCGAGACGAGCGACGGCGAGGTCTGGGCCGACTACGCTCGCGTCTCGGTGAGCCTGAACGGGTGCGGCTGACATGACGCGACGCGACGTGGGCGAGGCGCGCATCCGGCTGCCGCAGCGGATCTCGAGGGGCGACACCATCCTGGTGCATTCCATCGTGCAGCACCCGATGGACACCGGCTTCTTCCGCACCACCGACGGGCAGCCGATCCCGGCGTGGTTCATCCGGGACGTCGTGGTGAAGTACGCGGGCCAGCAGGTGGCGAAGTTCACCTGGACGTCGGGCATCAGCCGTGACCCGGTGATGAGCTTCCACCTCGTCGCCGACCGCGAGGGCCCGCTCACGATGCAGTGGAGCGACAGCAAGGGCGCGGTCTTCGAGCAGACCGTGCAGATCACCTTCAGCGCCACCTGACGCGCGGCCCGGGATTCCCCGGGCCGCGTCGCCTCCATGCTCCTCGCCCTCCTGGCCAGCCTGTGGACCGGCTCCGCCGTCCCGCCTCGCCCTCCGCTACCCGTCCGCGAGGTGGCGAAGGACGTCTACCTCGTGCCCGGCGACACCGGCCGCGGCTCCGAGGGACGCGCGAATGCGGGCTTCGTCGTCACCGGCGACGGCGTGGTCGTCATCGACGCCCAGGCGAGCCCGGTGGATGCGGAACGCATGCTGGCCGCGATCCGCCGGGTCACGACGCAGCCGATCCGCTGGGTGATCCTCACGCACCACCATCCCGATCATCACTTCGGCACCATCGTCTTCAAGCGGCTCGGTGCGAAGGTCATCGCGCATCCGGACGTGCGCACGCTTTCCGCCGAGGGCGGCGAGGATGCCGCGCTGGCGGACTGGAGCCGGGTGGTGGGCGTGCAGAACCTGCTGGGCTTCGAGTACGCCAACACGCCGGATCGCCCGGTCACGACGTCCGACACGCTGCGGCTGGGCGGGCACACGATCGTCGTCGCGCACCTCGGTCCGGCGCACACGCCGGGCGACCTCGTGGTCTGGCTGCCCGGGCGGAAGGTGCTGTTCACGGGCGACCTGCTCATCGAGGACGGCGTGAGCATGATGGTGGACGGCAACTCCCGGGCGATGCTGGCGGCGATGGACTCGCTCGGGCGGCGCGTCGCGGACGTGGTGGTGCCCGGCCACGGCCGCCTGCCCGCGGTGCCCGCCGAGCTGGAGGATTCCACCCGCCGCTACGTGGCCGCCCTGCGCCGCGACATGCACGATGCGGTGGAGCAGGGCGTGCCCATGCGCCAGGCGCTCGCGACGCTGCCTCCCCCCGATCCCGAGCGCCCCGTGTCCCTCAACAGCCGCCGCCGGAGGAACGCAGCGCGCGTCTACGTCGAGATGGAGCGCGAATACCTCGGGCTGGACCCCACCGGAGCGCCGTGAGGAGCCGCCTGCTCGCGCTCGGCGGCGCCCTCGCGCTCGCCGCGCAGGCGACGGCGCAGGTGCCGCCCCTGCCACGGCTGCTGGCCACCGACACGCTCGCCGCCTGGCTCGAACGCGGGGAGCCCGTGCACCTGCTGGACGTGCGGCTCGACGTGTGGAGCTACCTCAAGGGCCACCTGCCCGGCGCGCAGTACCTGAACGTCGAGACGCTGCGCGCGAGCCGCGGCGGCGTGCCCGTGCAGTTGCTCGATGCACCGGCCTATCGCAACATCTTCCAGCGGCTCGGCCTCGAGCCCTCGGTGCCGGTGGTGGTCTACGGCGCCGGCGAGACGCTCAACATCGACGCCACCTGGGTGACGTGGCTGCTCTCTGCGATGGGGCACCCGCGCGTGCACCTGCTCGATGGCGGCTACTTCAAGTGGTCGTTCGAGCACCGTGAGCTCGCGCTGAAGTATCCGCGCGTCACGCCCGCCGGCGGCTGGTGGAGCCGGAGGGCGTTCCTGCCCGACACCGTGTCCCTCGCGCAAGTGCGGCGGGCGGTGGAGCGGGGCGGGGCCCTGCTGGTGGACGCGCGCCCGCCGGACCAGTTCGTCGGCGATGCGGGTGCGCAGATGCGGCGCGGGCACATCCCCGGCGCCCTCAACCACTGGTGGCAGGACGATCTGGAGACCTCCGGGTTCGGCCGCGTGTTCAAGCCGGTGACGGCGCTGCGGGAGGCCTACGCGGCCCAGGGCATCACGCCGGACCGGGACATCATCCTCTATTGCAACACCTCCACCGAGGCCAGTCACCTGTGGTTCGCCCTTCGCGTCCTGCTGGGATATCCGCGGGTCCGCATCTACGCCGGCTCCTGGACCGAGTGGGCCGAGCGCGAAGAGCTGCCGGTTGCCACCGGACCGTCGCGCACCTCGCCGTGACGGCATAGACTTCACCCAACCCTCTTGCGCCCGGGACACCCAATGCCCGCCATCACGATCAGGATCAACGGCCAGGACAGGCAGGTCGATGTGCCCGAGGACATGCCGCTCCTGTGGGTGCTGCGCGACCGGCTCGACCTCACGGGCACCAAGTTCGGGTGCGGCATC
>Ga0079037_100002210_pt1 | contig 10572 bp, 7 predicted proteins | sample Mud3Dept4metaG_FD_71479 | JGI IMG/M metagenome (GOLD analysis project Ga0079037, IMG submission 71479) | Freshwater wetland microbial communities from Ohio, USA, analyzing the effect of biotic and abiotic controls - Mud 3 Core 4 Depth 4 metaG | ecosystem: Environmental > Aquatic > Freshwater >... | reverse complement strand
TACGGGACGGCCGTTCTTGATCGAGCGGGATGACCTGGCTGGCATGCGCCAATGTGTGAATGATCTGACCCGCAGGATTTCGTTTGATTTCATCCATGCCGACCAGCTCAGCATGGCGCAATTTGCACTCCCCGCACCCGCCTGGCCTGCAAGGAGCTATATTGCCAGCGAAGGAGCCGCTCCAAACCTTCCCGTTCCGGAATGTAATTCACCACACCTGATTTTTGATGCCCACAATGCCGTCTGGACAATCGTTGCACGCATGGGCCAGGGAACCCCGTGGTATCTGCAACCCTTGATCCGGGACGAGATTCGGCGGGTGATGCATTATGAGGGGATGCTGGTTGAAAGATTCGATCACACCTTTGCTGTCACTGAGATTGACCGCCAGATGTTGTTAACGGCAACCAATGAGATAGCACCGGTGCCGGTAGTAGATCCAGAGGCTGTCCCATTTCATCAGCCAGGGTTAGCCGAGCGGATTTTAGTTATCCCTATCGCCATCGATTGTCACGAGCTCCGACCAGTCCAACGCCCGCGAGATTCAGCTAATATTCTGACCTTGGGCACCCTGCATTATCCTCCCAATGCGGATGGTATTCGCTGGTTTGTGCGAGAGGTATTTCCTCTGGTGGGACAACAAACGCCGCAGGCTCACTTAACGATCATTGGAAAAAATCCACCTTCAGACTTCCTGGAATTGGCTGAAAAAGACCCTCAACGATACACGGTAACCGGTTATGTGCCAGACCTGAATCCTTACCTGGAACAGTCTGCGGTAATGGTGGTGCCCGTACGCGCAGGCAGTGGGATGCGAGTGCGAATCCTGGAGGCATTTGCGCGCGGGATGCCGGTGGTGACAACCAGCGTTGGGCTGGAGGGGATTGATGCGCAACCGGGCAGGGATGTGTTGGTGGCGGATACACCAGCCGAGTTTGCCGAGGCAGTGAATAGATTGCTCCTCGACGAGGATCTCCGAACACAATTGGCCGTGAACGGCCGGCTTTTGGCAGAATCGCACTACGATTGGCGTATCGTCCTGGGACGGCTTGATAAAGTATATGGAAACACGCTTGCGTAAATCCCTTCAGCTTTCTACTCCCGCAATCCTGGCAGTAATTGTGGCCGTTTCGGTCCTCCTGCGATTGGCAATGGTTTTTTACCTTGGAGATGCAGTGGAAAACCTGCCGGGCACGAGCGATCAAATCTCTTACCACACATTAGCGCAGCGGGTGCTGGGAGGTAATGGGTTCTCCTTCGGCGAGGGATGGTGGCCGATGACTCAGGCTGGCGCGCCTACTTCCCATTGGAGTTTTTTATACACCGGCTACCTGGCAGGGTTGTATAGCATCTTCGGGGTTCAGCCATTGATCGCTCGCATGATCCAGGCAATCCTGGTGGGGACCCTGCAACCCCTGCTGACGTTCTGGATCGGCTTGCGGGTGTTCAATAGGAATGCCGGTCTGATTGCGGCCGCCCTCACCGCTGTTTATACGTATTTCATTTACTATACTGCGTCTCTGATGACCGAGCCGTTCTATATCGTTGCGATCTTAGCCAGCCTGCTGCTTAGCCTGCTCTATGTCCACGGGAAGGTCCCAGGGGTGCACAACCGGCGACAAGATTGGGCGCTGGCTGGCGCATTAGGGTTGACCTTGGGTGTAGCAGTGCTTCTGAGACAGCTATACATGCTTTTCATTCCTTTTCTGCTGGTCTGGATGTGGTGGGCTAGGCGAAAAGTCACTGGGAAATCTCTGGTCTGGCCGCTTTTGCTGGTGGTTGGCATAGTAGCAGGGATGGTTCTGCCATTTACGTTATTCAACTACTCTCGCTTCCAGCGATTTGTCCTCTTGAATACCAATGCTGGCTATGCCTTCTATTTTGGGAACCACCCGATATATGGCACGCACTTCATCCCGATACTCGATGAAAGCAGCGGTGGCTATTCGGCCTTGATTCCGAAAGAGCTCCATGGGATGGATGAAGCCACCCTGGACCAGGAGCTGCTGAAGCGGGGCATTCAATTCGTAGCGGATGAGCCTGAGCGCTATGTGCTCCTATCGCTGAGCCGGATCCCGGTTTACTTCCAGTTTTGGCCGTCAGCAAAAAGTGGATTGTTAAGTAATATCGCTCGTGTCTCAAGCTTTGGTTTGTTGTGGCCATTCATGCTGTATGGTTTGGTCTTATCTTTCATCAGGCGTCCCTGGTCAGTATCCAGGTTTTTATCTGCACCGGCTCTTTTGCTCCAGATGTTCGTTATTATATATAGCGTGATCCATCTATTATCCTGGGCACTGATCCGCTACCGGTTGCCAGTGGATGCAGTGCTGATTGTCTTTGCCGGACTGGCGTTTATGGACCTCTATGCTCGCTTATTCCGCCATCGTGAGCTGCCCAAGCCTGCTGGCGAAGGGCAAATGATATCCTGATGCATGTTCTGTTTATTATTCCCTACGCGCCGAACCGCATTCGGACGCGCTCATATAATTTACTGCGCTACTTTATGCAGCTTGGGCATAACGTCTCGCTCTGCACGCTGTGGGAAGATGAAGGTGAGAGAGAAGATGTCACCCACCTAGCCAGCATGGGTGTGCACGTAGTGGCTCTCTCTCAATCCAAGTTGCGCTCGCTTTGGAACTGCCTTTTGGCACTCCCCTCGCAATCACCCTTGCAAGCGGTTTATAGCTGGAATCCGAAACTGGCAAAACAGGCTGCAAACCTTTTGGAGTGTAACGGCAAACCCGCTGTGGACGTTATTCATGTTGAGCATCTGCGCGGGGCGCGCTACGGGTTGTTTTTGAAGCCTCGCTTTCCAGATACACCGGTCGTGTGGGACAGCGTAGACTGCATTAGTTATCTCTTTGATCAGGCTTTAAATCAGAGCCGTAGCCGATTCGGAAAATTCATTACCCGCTTGGACTTGAAGCGTACACGGGTTTATGAAGGAAAACTGCCAGGCCGGTTTGACCGTATTTTGATTACCTCAGCGGTGGACCGGCAAGCACTCCAAGACCTGATCCCCAGTCAAAGCGGAGCAGCGCCGGTATCTATCTTGCCGAACGGTGTGGATTGGGATTATTTCTCTCTTGAGCAAGGTGTTGTCCGGGAGCCAGCTACGGTTATCCTCAGTGGAAAGATGAGCTATCACGCTAACATGACCATGGCTATGTACTTGATGAACGAAATTATGCCGCTGGTGTGGGCGAAACAACCGGATGTGAAACTGCTGATCGTGGGCAAGGATCCTCCGGCAAGCATTCGCGCCCTGGCGGACCATCCTGCTGTAACCGTAACCGGGACGGTACAGGATTTGCGGCCTTATTTACAGCGTGCTTCTCTTTCGGTGGTACCCTTATTGTACGGGGCGGGCATCCAGAATAAAGTGCTAGAAGCCATGGCGAGCGGTACCCCGGTGGTTGCCACACCGCAAGCAGTGCTGGCTTTGGATGCTGGACCAGACCGGGATGTACTGGTCGCCCAAACCCCGGCTGAATTTGCCGAAAAGATCGTCCATTTGATCAATAATCCAGAGCTCCGCAACCAGATCGGGTCAGCTGGTCGCCGGTACGTTGAAAATAATCATCAATGGGCAAAAATTGCAGAACGATTAGAAGGGGTTTATCATGAAGTCCTCTGCGCCAGGCTTGAACGCCGTCTCCAGTGAGGCAGTACGCCCAAATCAAAAGCCCTTATCGGCTATCTTTGCCAACCGTTTCTTGTGGGCAGGCTATGTTTCTAGTTTAATTTTCAATGACGTATTCATGACATTGCTGGCATTCCGCCTGGCATATTTCATACGCTTTGAGCTGTCATTGGAATTTTTTAAGCAAGATGCTCTCCCAGCCATGCCGTTTTACTCGTCTTTGAGCTTCTTGATTATGCCCGCCTGGGTGGTGATTTTTATCGTTACTGGCCTGTATAAGCGCGAAAATTTGCTCGGTGGTACGGAAGAATACTCGAGGGTTGGCCGCGCAACTACGGTGGGCATGTTAATCATAATCGTAGCAGGGTTCCTGGAGCCCACTTTCATCATTGCCCGCGGCTGGCTGTTGCTGGCATGGTTTTTGTCGTTCTTACTTGTTCTGTTAGGGCGCTTGATTTTACGGCGCGTCGTTTATTTATTGCGTCGCCAGGGTTATTTCCTCTCGAATACCGTTATCGTTGGAGCTAATGATGAAGGCCTCTCCCTTGCACGCCAGTTGATGGCCTGGAATACATCCGGATTACGGGTAATAGGTTTTGTGGATAAGAAATTCAAGCAAGGAACCTTGTTGTTTTCCAATCTACGCGTCCTGGGAACCACAGAACAATTGGACGAAGTTATTCAAGGTTACGGCGTGGAGGAGCTGGTTCTGGCTTCCAGTGCCATCTCATCTCACGATAAGATGCTGGAGATCTTCCAGCGGTATGGCGTTAACAGCGGTGTGAACGTGCGCATGTCATCGGGATTATACGAGATCATTACCACAGGGTTGACTGTCAAAGAGTTCGCCTATGTTCCCCTGGTGGGTGTGAACAAAGTCCGCTTGACGGGCGTGGATATATTTCTTAAATTTCTCATGGACTATCTCATGGCAATCCCTGCTATGGTCGTGCTCGTACCTATCATGTTTTTTATCGGCGTGGCTATTAAGTTGGATTCTCCCGGACCCGTCTTGCATAAGCGACGGGTGATGGGGGTGAATAACAAGCAATTCGAGGCTCTCAAGTTCCGCACGATGTATGTCAACGGTGATGAGATCTTGAAATCATATCCTGATCGTAAAGCAGAGCTGAAGCGGAACTGTAAATTGAAGGATGATCCGCGCGTTACCCGGGTTGGTAAGTTCCTGCGTAAGTTCAGCCTGGATGAACTGCCACAATTGATTAATGTCATCAATCGGGATATGTCAGTAGTCGGGCCGCGGATCATTGTCCCGGAAGAGATGGAGAATTACAGCCAATGGAGCATCAACCTGCTTACGGTTAAACCCGGCCTTACAGGCTTGTGGCAGGTGAGTGGGCGATCCGATGTCAGCTATGAAGAGCGTGTCCGCCTGGATATGCACTACATCCGCAACTGGAGCGTTTGGTTGGACTTGCAGATCCTTTGGCGAACTCTACCCGTTGTTCTAAAAGCTAGAGGGGCATACTGAGGAGCTTATCTTGAAAATTTTGATTACTGGTGGGGCAGGCTTTATTGGTTCGCATGTGGTAGATGCTTTTATTGAGCATGGATTCCAGGTCGTTGTGGTTGATGATTTATCCACCGGACGCGCATCGAACCTGAATCCGGCGGCAACATTCTATAAGATGGATATTCGTGACCCGGGGATAGCCCAGGTCTTCGAAATCGAGCGACCGGATTATGTTGATCACCATGCCGCACAGATGGATGTGCGCCGTTCGATCGTGGAACCACTCTTCGATGCGGATGTTAATATCCTTGGGTCGATAAACTTGCTCGAGTGCTCACGGCATTATGGGGTTAAACGTTTCGTTTATATATCAACAGGTGGAGCAGTATACGGCGAGCCTCTTTACGTGCCATGCGATGAGGAGCACCCAATCAATCCGATTTGCCAGTACGGTGCCAGCAAGCACACGGTTGAGCATTACCTGTATATGTACCGGGTGAACTATGGCCTGGAATATACAGTATTGCGCTATCCGAATGTTTATGGCCCACGGCAGGACCCCCACGGCGAGGCCGGCGTGGTGGCAATCTTCACGGGTCAAATGCTTAATGGCCAGCAGGTGGTTATTAACGGAGATGGCGAGCAGGAACGCGATTTTGTGTATGTGGGAGATTGCGCCCAGGCAAATCTGATGGCCATCCAGAGTCAAGCTTCGAGAGGGATCTATAACCTAGGATGCGGGGAAGGCACAACGGTTAACCAGGTTTACCGGGTGCTAAAAGAGATCACTGGCTATACATTGGAGGCGCGGCATGCTCCCCCTAAGCTGGGCGAGACGCGGCGTATCTTCCTGAATGCCAATAAAGCCAGAGATGAGCTGGGTTGGAAGCCAATAGTTGAGCTTCAGCAGGGGATGGAAAAAACCGTAGCCTACTTCCTTAGCGTGGAGATAGCCTCGTGATTATTGTACAAACACCCTTACGGGTGAGCTTCTTCGGTGGTGGTACTGATTTCCCTTCCTTTTATTGTGCGGAAGGGGGGTGTGCACTGAGCAGTACCATTGATAAATACATCTTTGTGACTGCTAAGAGACGTTTCGATAATATGCTGCGCGTGGGTTATACACGCACAGAGATGGTCGAGAGCATCGATCAGATACAGCATGAGCTCATCCGCGAAGCTTTCCGGGTGACCGGTATCACTCATGGTATAGAAATCACCACCATGGGCGATATCCCAACTGCGGGAACCGGATTAGGATCTTCCAGCACTGTGACGGTAGGGGCGTTGCATGCCATGTACACTTTGCTGGGGGACATCGTCCCAGCTGAACGGCTTGCCCGTGAAGCTTGTGAGATCGAGCTGACCAAGCTGGCAAAGCCTGTCGGCATCCAGGATCAGTACATCGTGTCTTATGGAGGACTACGCTTTTTGGAATTCTTACCAGATGGCAGGGTGGTCGCTCAGAAAATCGAATTGGAACCGTCCAAATCCCGCCGGCTAAACGAGAGCTTACTACTATTCTATACTGGGACACAACGAAGCGCTGATTCCATCCTCCAGGAGCAGAAAGCGAATATAGTTGATCGCCGGATGGTCTTGCGGCAGATCAAACGCCTTGCTTATGATGCTCGCAATGAGGTTATGGCTGGTAATGTTGACGCCATCGGCGAATTCTTGCATGAAGGATGGGTTTTAAAGAAACAGCTTGCTAGCCAGATCTCTAATTCTGAGATCGATCGGATGTATGAGGATGCCTTGAACGCTGGCGCAACTGGCGGGAAGATCACCGGGGCGGGTGGAGGTGGATTTTTGCTCCTGTACTGCCCGGTTGAGAAGCAGGATGCAGTAAGAGCTGCCCTGCATAACTACCAGGAATTGCCATTTGGACTTGAACCGGACGGCAGCAAAGTAATTTTCAATTACAAGCGGTAGCGGTGAGTGGTGTGTTTTTAGGGAGGATGGAATGGATTCGATCGTAAATTATATCTTGCGGCTCCAGCAAACGCTTGAGAATCTCCCGCTGGAGAAGATAGATCAGGTGATTACCATCCTGCATGCCGCACGCATGCATGGCAAGCAAATCTTCATCATGGGGAATGGCGGTAGCGCTTCGACTGCTTCACATTTTGTATGCGATCTAGGGAAGAATACTCGCCACCTTGGTTGGCCGAATTTCAAAGCAATTGGCCTAGCAGACAATATGGCGATCTTCTCTGCGTATGCCAATGATGAGGGATATGAGAACGTATTCCGCAACCAGTTAGATAGCCTGCTTATGTCCGGTGATGTGGTGATTGGCATCTCAGCCAGCGGTAATTCTCCCAACGTGATCGGGGCGATGGAGCTAGCACGTAACCGGGGAGCGATAACCATTGGGTTCACAGGGTTCGATGGAGGTCGTCTGGCAAAGCTGGTTGATGTGAACCTGCATGTCGCATCGGATAGCATTGAACAAGTTGAAGATATCCACTTGATCCTGGAACATTTAATCACCAAAGTCTTGAGAGAGGAAGTGCAACGAGTTACAACCGCAAGAGAGTTAGAGGCACTGTTCCCGCGCTCGTTGCATACTTTTATGGAGGCAGAGGAGACATATACTGCCAATCAACCACTCACAACGGATTCAAGAGAGCGGAGTAAGTCATCCTTAGAGTTGTTTACTGCAATCAGCCAGGAACTGGCTGTTGAGCTAAACCTGCGTGATTTGTTGCGCCGCATCTTGCGCTTGACGCTGGAAAATCTCGACGCCACCAGCGGAAGTGTAGTAGTCCTTAATGAAATTGGCGAAGTTGTTGAAGGTGCAATGGTTTATAATGGAAAGGTACAAAGCCACTCAACTCAACAATTTGCTGAGGTCATGGATAGTGGCCTGGCAGGTTGGGTGGTTGAAAACCGACAGGCGGCATTGATTCCTAACACACGGGAAGATCCCCGTTGGTTACGCCGATCTTGGGACCAGGAGAGGGAAGAAGCGCGTTCCGCGATTAGCGTTCCTCTCATGACCAACGAACGTGTGGTAGGAGTTCTAACGCTGGTGAATTCCCAGGCGGGAAAATTCACTGAAGAAGACCTTTCATTGCTTACCGCTATTGCTGTATTCGCTTCTTTGGTTAATTATGCTATTTGACAGGTAGATCTCATGGAATTGCGAACGTATTTCCGGCCATTACTGAAATGGTGGTGGTTATTATTAGCAGCAGGGTTGGTTGCTGCAGTATCCAGTTATGTGGTGATGGGCCGGCGGCCATTGGTTTACCAATCTCGTACCACTCTGGTGGTAGGTAGCTCTGTATACGAGGCGAATCCCCAAACCGGTGATTTCTTTTTAAACGAACAACTTGCTGGTTTTTATGCCGACCTGGTCCAACGTACCCCTATTCAGCTCGAGACCATGAAGGCATTGAACATGGAATTGCTGCCGAGTTATTCTGCCAGTACTATACCCAATACACCATTGATCGAGATATTGGTTAACGACGTCAATCCAGCGCGTGCCCAAGCAGTTGCCAACGAACTGGCTACACAGCTCATCAAACAAACCCCAACCAATGATCCGGTCAATACTGAACGCCGTGATTTTATCGAAAACCAATTGAACTTGTTTGAGGCGGATATCGTTCAGACGCAAGTCGAAATCAATGATAAAACCGTCTCTCTGGAAAATTTGACCAGCGCCCGGCAGATCGCTGAAACCCAGGATGATATCCGGTCTCTGGAGGAAAAGCTCTCCTCACTACGCTCATCCTATGCTGCATTGCTGTCCAGCTCGGATCGCGGAGCTGGTAATACATTGCGGCTGATCGAACCCGCAAACCTTCCTGGACGACCGATCAGCCCCAATACACTCACCATGGTGATGCTATCGACTTTGATTGCGGTAGTGCTGGCTGCTGCAGCGGCGTATTTGATTGAGTACCTGGATGATACGCTGAAGTCACCCGATGAAGTTACCAAGCTGCTGGATATTCCGGTTGTGGGCTTTATCTCGGAGGTGGAGCGCGGTAAAAGCCTCGAATACTACGTCACTAACCAGCCTCGTTCGTTAATTGCAGAAGCATTCCGCTCCCTGCGCACCGACCTGGAATTCTCGAGCGTTGATAAACCCCTGAAAACAATTTATGTGACCGGTACAGAGGTGGAGGCCGGCAAGACATCGATTGCTATCAACCTGGCGATCGTTATTGCCCAAAGCGGAAAGCGTGTGATCTTGATGGACGCGGACCTGCGCCGGCCAAACGTGCACCGTGTGCTGAGCTTGACCAATCAAAAGGGATTAAGCGACGTATTCAGAGGGACGATCGATATTTACAATGTGACAATCCCCTATAAAGAAGGTAATATCTTTGTCGTCCCCAGTGGTACCCCACCGCCCAATCCTGCCGAGTTGCTCAGCTCAAAGAAGATGGACCAGATTCTGGATAGCTTGAAAAAGGTGGCAGATGTGGTCATCGTGGACGGGCCTCCATTCTTGGTAACCGATGCGCAAATCCTGGCTAGCAAGGTGGACGGTGTCTTACTGGTGGTGCGCTACGGCTTCAGCCGTAAGAATGCTGCCGTCTCGGCGGTGCAGCAGCTTAAGCGCGCTGATGCCCGGCCTATCGGTGTGGTTATGAATCGCATCCCCCGCACTGCCTCTGGATACTTCGGCTACGGTATGTACCATTACTACCCCGGGTATTATATGGCGGAGGAAGATGGCGCTACGAAACCGCCCATAACCGATAAACTCAAACCACCGCGCAAATCGCCCCCCAAGGATAAATCCTCAGGAGATGCGCTGAGCCTGGAAAAAACCGAGAGTTAATCATCTCTTAACTCATTTAATATCCCCTGTCCATTGTTCTCAACGGGCGCAGTTCATATAATCCAACTATGAGATTGCGCCCGTTTCGCTTTTACCTTGCCAGGATGCTCCAGGTACTTTTAATTGCCATTATTATTGGAGGTTTCGTTGGTCCAGGTTTCGCGCAGACCTCTGTCAGTGATTCCATTTACATACCGTTTGTGCTCAGGCCAGGATCGCCGCCTTCCGGTCCCAGGGTAAACGCCCCATATTTTCCCAACAACATCGTGCTCACCGAGACTGCTGTATTCTGGATGGGACGGGTGAACGCTAACGAGAACTATGCCGATGTACGTGTAGGTTATAACCCCACCGAGCTGTTAGTGCACGTTGCCATCTTCGACCGGCGAGTGTGGTTTGATAGCTCGCCATCGCAGGCTGATCTCACCACCTGGGATGCGATTAGCCTGTTGCTGGATCTGGACGGGAACACGGGCAGCGGGTTAGATAATGGTTCTTTCCGCTTCGTGGGACAATTGCGTTGGGATGGAAACCCACTGGATTACCAGGCAGCCTATACGGGCGGTCCAGCCTGGAATCTGGCTGCAGTTCCTTTCAATACACTGGCATCGTATGTGAGCGATAACAACCCTGCAGATGATGCCGATG
>Ga0079037_100002209_pt1 | contig 10573 bp, 10 predicted proteins | sample Mud3Dept4metaG_FD_71479 | JGI IMG/M metagenome (GOLD analysis project Ga0079037, IMG submission 71479) | Freshwater wetland microbial communities from Ohio, USA, analyzing the effect of biotic and abiotic controls - Mud 3 Core 4 Depth 4 metaG | ecosystem: Environmental > Aquatic > Freshwater >... | reverse complement strand
CCCCGTTTCCGAACAGGAGGAGTTTGCGCCCCGCCTTGAAGGCGTCCGCGATCGCCTCCGCCGCCGTCACGATCCCCGACGAGAGCGTATCCGCCATCTTCAGGCGCAGTTCGGCCCCTTCCCTGAGCGACCGGACGACCAGTTCCTTCAAGGAGAGCTCCCCCCGGCAAGAGTAGGAAAACGATAAACGTTTTCCTTCCGCCCTGTCAAGGAAGGCGGCCCCGGCAGGATTATTTTCTTTCCCGGAAAACCGGAGTAGCATGATCCGCATCTGAAGAGGGGAAAGGGAATGCGATGGAAGACCGGATCGGGAAAATCCTGGACGCCGCGAGGACGGTGGCGGTGGTCGGGATCTCGGACAAACCGGACCGGCCCAGCCACGGGGTCGCGAAATACCTGCAGGACCGGGGGTACAAGGTGATCCCCGTGAACCCCATGCTTACCGAGGTCCTCGGGGAAAAGGCGTACGGATCCCTCTCGGAAATCCCGGGGGGGGTGGACCTGGTGGACGTTTTCCGGAAGTCCGAGGTCGTTCCTACCCTCGCGGAGGAGGCGGTCCGTTCCGGGGCGCGGTTCTTCTGGATGCAGGAGGGCGTGGTGAGCGACCGGGCGCGGGAGATCCTCGACGCCGCGGGGATCCCTTGGGTGATGGACCGCTGCGTGAAGAAAGAGCTCGCGAAACGCGGAAGATAGATCAACCCATGCGGTGCCGGAGGGCACGGGAGGAACGGAATGGCCGGAAACATCCTGGAACTGACCAGCGCCAACTTCCAATCGACGGTGGAGAGCGGGACCCCCGTGCTCGTCGACTTCTGGGCCCCCTGGTGCGGCCCGTGCCGCGTCATCGCCCCGATTCTCGAGGAGGTGGCAAGGGAGTTCGACGGGAAGGCGCGGGTGGGGAAGGTCAACGTGGACGACAGCCCGGACATCGCCTCGCAGTTCGGCGTGCGGGGGATCCCCACGCTGATCCTTTTCAAGAACGGCCAGATCCAGGGGCAGATGGTGGGGGTCAACCCCAAGTCCAACATCGTCTCGCTGGTGCAGAAGAGTCTTTGAGAAGGGCCCTCGCCCCCGCCCTGCTTCTCGCCGCCCTCCTGCTTCTCCAGGCGTGCGGGCCGAGGGCTCTGACCGTGGGTTCGAGGCCGTTTCCCGCCGGGCGGCCGGTGTTCGTGGACGCCTCCGGGGATCCCCTATCCGCTCTTCCCGCGGCGGCGGAACCGGTGCGCCTCGTCCTGATGGAGTTCCCGTGGTGTCCCGCGTGCGCGGACGCGTGGAAGGCGTTGCGGGCGACGGCGGACCGGCTCCCTCCGGGGTCGGCGCGCGTCTACCGGGTGCTGTTCGACCGGGAGACGGCGATCACGGCGGCGGGCAGGCGGGAAGTACCCCCCCTGCGTCCCTTCCCCGTCCCGGGGTTCGAATCCCCCGAAGGGGCGGGTGGGCTGGCGATCACCGAACTCATCGCCCTCCCGGGGGCGTTCCGGGAAGAGTTCCGGGTGAGCCAGGCGCCGGTGCTCCTGATCCTTGGCGGCGACGGGACCGTGGAACGGCGCTGGGTCGGCTACTCCCCGGCAATGGCCGGGGAGGTGGCCGACGAGGTCAGGAAGCGATCTCCCGCCCCTTCGCCCCTCCCCCCTGGAAAGTGAACCGCGAACGGGAGAGGTTGGCCGTTATCCCGAGCGCAAGCATGTTCGTCAGCATCGACGACCCTCCGTAGCTCACGAAGGGGAGCGGGATCCCCACCACCGGGAACAGTCCGCACACCATCGCCAGGTTGATGACGATGTGGGACAGGAAGTACACGGCCAGCCCCCCGCAGGCGAAAGAGGCGAAGCGGTCCTGGGAGCGGACCGTGAGAAAGAAGAGGCGGTAGACCAGCAGCAGGAACAGCATGAGGAGAAGGACCGACCCGAGGAAGCCCCACTCCTCGGAGAAGACGGCGAAGGCGAAGTCGGTGTGCTGCTCGGGGAGGAAGCGCAGCGACCCCTGGGTCCCCTGGAGGTACCCTTTCCCGAGGATCCCCCCGGAGCCCACGGCGATCTTGGACTGGATGACGTGGTACCCCGCCCCCAGCGGGTCCCGCTCCGGGTCCAGGAACGTGAGGACCCGCTGGCGCTGGTACTCCTTCATGAAAAACCACAGGCCCGGCACCGCCACGGCGGCGGCGGCCGCGAACAGGGCGAGCACCCGCCACTTCACGCACGCTACCACCATCATCCCCGCCAGGATGAAGAGGAACACCCCGGCGGTCCCCAGGTCCGGCTGGAGGGCCACCAGGAAGAAGGGGACCAGGACGAGCCCGATGGCGGGGACCGTGTCCTTCAACCCGATCCCGCCGTACTGGTACTTCCCCGAGAAGTAGCGCGCCAGCATCAGGGTGACCGCGATCTTGGCGAACTCCGAAGGCTGGAAGTTGAAGGCTCCCAGGGAGATCCACCGCTGCGCACCCCCCCGGATCTTCCCGGCCAGGAGGACGACCACCAGGAGCCCGAGGACGACGAGGAAAAAGCCGCCGGACACCTCCTCGATGAACCCGTCGCTCACGTAGTAGGCGGCGAAAAACACGATCCCCCCCAGGGCGATCCAGACAAGCTGCTTCGTGAAGAGGGCCGCCGCCGGGGCCCCGTGGATCCGCGTCCCGCTGTAGATGTTCAGGAGTCCCACCCCGCACAGCAGGAGCGCGTTGACCAGCAGCGGCCAGTCCATCCGGGCGATCTTCGCCGGCCGGCTCATCCCCCTCCCCTCCTCGGCGGCCCCGCGGGCAGGGTCCGGAAGTACTCCTGCATCACCGCCTTCGCGATGGGCAGGGCGGCGGTCGCCCCGTGACCGCCGTGCTCCACCATCGCCGCGACGCAGATCTTCGGGTCCTCCACCGGCGCGAAGGCCACGAACCAGGCGTGGTCCCGAATCTGGTACGGCAGGTCCTCCGACTTGATCATCTTCCCCTTCACCGCGGCGACCTGGGCGGTCCCCGTCTTGCCCCCCACCGTGATCCCCGGGAGCTTCGCGGCGCCCCCCGTGCCGTAGTCGTTCACCACCCCCGCGAGGGCCTTCCGGATGAACTCTGCGTTCTCCTGGCTCCACGGGAGCTTGCGCAGCATCACGGGGGGCCGCTCCTCCCCTTTCCCGTCCATCCGGATCACCTTCATCACCACGCGCGGCTGCATCACCTTGCCGCCCGTGGCCAGCGCCGCGTACCCCACCGCCATCTCGAGGGGGGTCAGGTGGACCGCACCCTGCCCGATGCCCAGGATCACGCTCTCGTAGTCGTACCAGCGGTCCTTCATCACCTTCTGCTTCCACTCGGTGTCGGGCACCAGCCCCTTGCGCTCTCCCGGCAGGTCGATCCCCGTGATCGTCCCCAGCCCCGCGTTCTTCTCCAGCTTCGCCATGCGATCGGGCCCCAGCTTCAGCCCGAGGGTGTAGAAGTACACGTCGCACGACTGCACCACCGCGCGGTACATGTCCACGACCCCGTGCCCCTTCTCCTTCCAGCATCGGAAGACGCGGTTCCCGAGGCGGAACGACCCGGGGCACGAGATGCCGCGTTCCTTTTCCTGGATGTGCTCCTCGAGTGCCGCGAGGGCGACGAAGGGCTTCACGGTGGAGCCCGGGGCGTACGTCCCTTGCAGCCCCTTGTTCTGCATGGGCTTGCGGGGGTCGGAGTTCAGGGCCTGCCAGTCGGCCCGGCGGATCCCTCTGGCGAAGGCGTTCGGGTCGAAGGCCGGGGCGGAGTAGAACGCCAATACCTCGCCGGTCCCCGGGACGAGGGCGATCACCGCCCCTGCCCTGTTCCCCAGCGCCTCCTTCGCGGTCTTCTGCAGGTCCGCGTCGAGGCTGGTGTGCACCGTGCCGCCGGTTTGCGACGGCACTTCCTCCACCATCCGCTGGTCGCGCCCCGCGGCGTCGACCTCCACCTTCCGGCCGCCGTTGACTCCGCGCAGAACGTTGTCCATCAGCCGCTCCAGGCCGTACTTCCCGACGAGGTCCCCCATCGCCAGCCGCCCGTCCTTGGACTGCTCCATCTCCTCCGGGCTCGCCTCCCCCACGTACCCCAAGACGTGGGCGAACGCGGTGTCGAAGGGGTAGCTCCGCTTCGCCTCGACGGTGACGGAGAAGCCGGGAAGGGATTCCCGGTTGAACTCGAGGACGGAGATCTGCTCGAACCGCAGGTCCCGCGCCACGGTGATGGCGGTGTAGGGGTTGCTCTTCCTCGCCTGCCGGATCTTCTCGAGGATCTCGCCCTCGTCGGCGTCGAACTCGACGATTTGGGACAGGAGGCGGACCTCCCCCTCCAGGTCCTTCACGTCCACCGGGGAACTGACGAGGTCGAAGGAACCCTGGGTCTCCGCGATCGCGCGCCCCTTCCGGTCGAGGATCAGCCCCCGCGGCGCCCGGACGGTCCGGAGGCGCAGCCGGTTGTTCTCCGCGAGGTAACGGTACCGGTCGACCTTCACCACCTGGAGCCAATAGAGGCGCCCGAGGAGGAGAGCGAACGCGCCGAGCGCCACGTAGAGGAGAATGCTCGACCGCCGCGTGATATCCGGGTCCTGCTCGCGCTTCCGGATCCGCTGGATCACTCCCGCACCCCCCGCCAGCGGCTCGAGAGTTCCAGGAAAATGGGGATGGAGACCAGGGAGGTCCAGGCGATCCGCACGGCCTCCTGGGCCCCCCACAGGATCGAGAAGGGGCGCGCCCCGCCCAGGGAGAGGAGGAGGACGAAGGAGAGCGACTCCGCCAGCAGGAGCGACACGACGGCGGCGAGCAGCTGCGGTTCGCCGCGCAGGAGGAAGCGACGTCCCACCTCCCGGGAGACGAAGTAGAGGGCGAGGGAGCCCAGGAACACCGACCAGGGGGCGGCGGAGGTGGTGATCTCGCGGAATATCGCCGCAGGAAGGGCGCACAGGAACCCGGTCACCCCCGGCACGAACAGCCCCGCGAACACGATGGCGAGGAAGGGGAAGTCGGGGAGGAGGAACCAGGGGACGAACCCCGAGAGCCACCACACGCACAGGGCGGTCCCCAGGTACGACAGGGACAGGAGCGCCAGGAAATGCTTCAACTCGTTCCCTTTATTCCCTGCCCGCCCGGAACGGGATCGAGGGGCGGGAGAGGATCACCAACACGTCCTCCACGTCCTGGAAGTTCACCGCGCACTGCACCTTCACCTTCTGGAAGAGGCTCTCCTTCGGGCGGTCCACGCTGACCACGGTCCCGAGGAGCACTCCCTTGGGCATGGTCCCGTCGAAACCGGAGAAGACGATCCGGTCCCCCACCGCCACGTCATAGACCGGAGAGACGTACTTGAGCCGGCAGAAGTTCCCGCCGATCCCTTCCGCCACGGCCCGGACGCGGCTTCGCTCCACCATGACGTCGGCGGCGAACCGGCCGTCCGTGACCAGGAGAACCTCGGAGAGCCCCGCGCGCGCCTGGTGGACCCGCCCCACCCCCCCCTGCGGCGTGACGACCGACATCCCCGGCTCCACGCCCGCCTCCGAGCCCGTGCCGATGAAGACCGCCTGGAACCATGGGGAGATGTCATGCCCCACCACCCGGGCGCCGATCGTGCGCCGCTCCAGGGTCTCGGAGTATCGCAGGAGCTCCTTGAGGCGCCGGTTCTCGAGCTGCGCATCGCGGTTCTCGTGGAGCTTCCCCTGCAGGGCCGTCACCTCGCGCCGCAGCCGCTCGTTCTCCCGCGTGACCCCCACGAGGGCGATGTAGTGCGCCCAGATCCCGGAAACGCCCTGGCGCAGGAAATCGATGGAGAGGTAGACAGGGCGGAAGAGGGACGTCCCCGCGGAGCGCACCGGCTCGGCGCGATCGAGAGCGGGGAAGGGGCGCACGAACACCTGGATCGCCGCGGCGATGAGCGTCGCGGCGAAGAGGAGCCGCCACCACTTCCGGAAGAAGGATCCCATAGAAACCGCTTGGCGACCGTTCCGGGGACGGGAGGTCCCTCGCCCCGGCGGGCTAATGCAGGGCCACCTGCCGCAGCAGGTCGAGCTCGTCCAGCGCCTTTCCGGACCCGAGCACGACGCAGGACAGGGGGTCTTCCGCCACCGTCACGGGGAGCCCCGTCTCCTCCCGCAGGAGGGCGTCGAGGTTCCGGAGCAGCGCGCCGCCGCCGGCGAGCACGATGCCCCGCTCGTAGATATCCCCCGCCAGCTCCGGAGGCGTTTCCTCGAACACCCCCTTGACGGCGTCCACGATGATGCGAACCGGCTCGGAGAGGGCCTCGCGGATCTCGTCCGAGTGGAGCGTGAGCGCTTTGGGGACTCCCGCGACCATGTCGAGCCCCTTGACCTCGATGGACTCGGAGAACCCGGGGAAGGCGTTGCCGATGGTGACCTTGATCTGCTCCGCGGTGGGCTCGCCGATCAGGAGGTTGTACTTCCGCTTCACGTACTGGAGGATCGCCTCGTCCATCTTGTCGCCCGCCACCCGCACGGACTGGCTCTTCACGATCCCGCCGAGGGAGATGACCGCCACCTCGGTCGTGCCGCCGCCGATGTCCACGATCATGTTGCCGGAAGGCTCGGTGATGGGGAGGCCCGCCCCGATGGCTGCCGCCAGCGGCTCCTCGATGAGGTACACCTCCCGGGCGCCCGCGCTCTGCGCCGACTCGCGAACGGCCCGGCGCTCCACTTCGGTGCAGCCGTAGGGAACGCAGATGATGATGCGGGGGCGGACCAGGGTGCGCGCCTTGTGGGCCTTCCGGATGAAGTACCGCAGCATCGCCTCGGTGACCTCGAAGTCGGCGATGACCCCGTCCTTGATGGGGCGGATGGCCACGATGTTCCCCGGGGTGCGGCCGATCATCCGCTTCGCCTCGATCCCGACGGCCAGGACCTTCTTGGTGCCGCGGCTGTCGCGGTGGACCGCCACGGCGGAGGGCTCCGAGCAGATGATCCCTTCCCCCTTGACGTACACCAGGGTCGTGGCGGTGCCCAGATCGATCGCCAGGTCGTGCGAGAACAGGCCGAGCAGACGGTTAAAGATCATCCTCATGCCTCCGGACGTCGGCGAAACGGTTCCCTGCCGCGAAGCGTATCGGGGTATATTAGCAGCCCCCCCCCGGCGACGCAACCACCGTCGGGATCCCGGCGGAATCCCGTTGAAATCCGACCCCCCGACGCATTAGGATAATATGTTCGGCACGACTCCAATTTCCCCGACGAACAGGAGAAGAAGAAACGCCATGCTGGACGTCCTCCGCCGGAACGCCGGCTCCTGGGCCATCAAGATCATCCTTTCCTTCATCGCCCTCACCTTCATCTGGTGGGGCGTGGGCACCTACAGCGAGAGAAGCCGGTACGTGGCGGCCACCGTCGCAGGCGAGACCATCACGATGGGAGAACTGGCCGAGACGACGGCGAACCTCGAGAAGACGTACCGCGAGGTGTACGGTCCCGCCTTCACCCCCGAGATGGCCAAGACGCTCAACCTGAAGAAGCAGGCGATGGACACCCTGATCCAGCGCCGGCTCCTCCTTTCGGAGGCCGGCAGGATGGGGCTTTCCGCCACGGACGACGAGGTGCAGCGGGAGATCGCCGCCACCCCGGCGTTCCAGGCGGACGGGGTGTTCCGCGAGGAACGGTATCGCTCGGTCCTCGCCTACAACCGCGTCGCCCCCGCCGAGTTCGAGGCGTCGAAGCGCACCGAGATCACCCTGAAGAAGATGGAGGGGCTGCTGGCCGCCGGGGCCCTCGTCCCCGAGTCGGAGGCGCGGGAACTTTTCCGGGCCGCCTCCCGGAAGATCCGGCTGCTGGTGGTGACGGCGGACCCGGGGAGGGTCAAGGGGGTCGATGCCCCGACCGACGCGGAGATCTCCGCGAAGTACGACCAGTCCAAGGAAGGCTTCCGTGTCCCCGCGCGGGTGAAGCTGATCGTGGCCGCCTTCACCCCGGAGCAGTTCGGGCGGGAGGCGCAGCCGACGGACGAGGAGATCAAGGCTTTCTACGAGGGGAACTCCGACAGGTTCCGGTCCGAGGAGCGGCGTCTCGTCTCCCGCATCGTCCTCCCTTCGGGGATGAGGGAATCGGAGGCATCCCGGAAAAGGGTCGAGGAGATCTACCGGGAGGCGTCGAAAGGGAAAGCGGAGTTCGACGCCCTGGCAAAGAGATATCCCGGGGGAAAGGCCGGGGAGGTTTGGCTGACCCGCAAGGAGGCCGGCGCAGCCCTCGAGGCCGCGGTCTTCTCCGCCCCCGTGGACGCCGTGGCGGGACCGGTGGAACTCGGGGGAAGCCTCGTCCTGGTCCGGGTGAACCGGATCCAGTTTCCGGAGACCCTCCCCCTCGCGCAGGTCCGGGACCGCGTCGCGGCGATGCTGAAACGTGAGAAGGGGAAAGATCTGTCTGTGGTCAAGGCGTACGAGGCGCAGCAGAATGCGGCGTCCGGGAAGGACCTCAAGGGGACGGCGGCGAAGTACGGCGCACCGGTAACCGAAACCGGGTGGGTAGGCGCGGACGGCGCCCAGGGGGTACCCCCCGCGTTGGCCCAGGAAGCGCTGTTGCTCCCCTCCGGTGAAATCGGACCCGTAAAGACCCTGGGCGACACCCAATACATCTTCCAGGTGGCTGCGAAGGAGGAGTCCCGCCTCCCGCCCCTTTCCGAGGTGCGCGACCGGGTCGCCGCCGCCGCCGCGCAGGAGAAGCGCGCCGCGGCGGCGCGGGCCGCGCTGCAGCAGGCCCTGGCCGCCTCGAAGACCGCCGGGGAACTCGAGGCGAACGCGGGGAAAGCGGGGCTTTCCACGACCGTCACCGCCTGGTTCGCCCCCGCCTCCGATCCGGTGCCCGAGGCGCTGTCCGCGGCGGGCGATATCCGGAAGGACCTCTCCACCCTCACGGCGAAGGCTCCTCTCTCCGCGAAGGTGTACCCCGCCCCCGGCGGGCGGTCCCTCGCGGTGGCCTTCCTCGGGGATCAGCAGGCGACGGACGCGGAGTTCGCCCGGAAAAAAGAAGCCATGATGCGGGGGATGATGGAGCAGAAGAAGGTCGCGATGGTGGAGGCGTTCCTCTCCGATCGCCGCAAGAGCGCCAAGGTGGAGGTCAACCCCGAGGCGTTGAAGTAGCTCCGCCGGGATGCGTCGGACCCTACAAAGCGGCAAGGGGCTTGCGCTCCTTGCCGCTTTTTTTCTCCTCCTCCCGGTCGTCGGCCGCGCCTCGTCGGGTGCGGAGACCGGGGTCGTGGAGGAGGTGGTCGACGGCGACACCCTGCGCGTCCGGGTCGCCGGGGAGTCCGCCGTCGTCCGCATGATCGGGATCGACGCCCCCGAGGGTCGCCACCCCTCCCTCGGCAGGGAGTTCCTCACCGAAGAGGCCGCCGCGTTCCTCTCCTCCCTCTGCCTCGGGAAGGCCGTCCGGATGGAGGCGGACACGGAGGAGTCCGACAAGTACGACCGGCTGCTCCGGTACGTCTTTCTTCCACCGCCCGACAACCTGCTGCTGAACCTCGAGATGCTCCGCGGGGGGATGGCCCGCGCCTATGTCCGCTTCCCCTTCTCCCGCCGCGACGAGTTCGTCGCGGCCGAAGCCGCCGCCCGGAGGGAAGGGAAAGGCTTGTGGAAGGACGGCGGCATGGCGGAGGCGCGCTGGCTCGCCGGCGGCCGCGCCGCCCCCGTGGAGGTCTACCCTTCCGCGGGGAGGACCTTCGTCGTCGCCTGCGGGGGAATGGCGAAGCCCGGGGTGGAGCGCGGGAGCCTGTCGAAGGAGATCGACGCGATCCTCCGCCTGCGGACGGAGCTGTCGGAGTCGGAGTTCGCGCGGAAGGCCCGGGACCGCGGGTACCGGCCCGTCGATCCGTCGAAAGAGGTCGCCGACGGGCGGCCCCGCGCGGCGGGGCCCTCTCCCGCGACCGGAGACGCCGTCGTTCCCTGGGAGGAGGCGCACCGGCACGCCGGGGAGGAGATCCTCGTCGAGGGGACGATCGTCCGCGCGCACCGGGCGGAGAAGGTGCTGTATCTCAACTTTCACCCGAACTGGAAACGGTACCTGACCCTCGTCATCCCCGCCGCGGACATCCCGCGTTTCCCGGAAGACCCCGGGAAGGCCTTCCATGGGAAAAAAGTCCGCGCCCGCGGCGAGGTGAAGATCTACAAGGACCGCCCCGAAATGGTCGTCCGGGACCCCGCAGACATCACCGTCCTGCCGTAGTTGCCACAGCGGATCGTTCCGGGAGCTTCGCCTCCGGGCGGCTCCCCGCTCGTGCCCCCTCGTTCTTCCTGCGGCGGGGGTACCCCAGCGGCGCGGAGCCCGTATTGGGGCGGTCGGCCGCGGCTCCCCGGCTGCATCCAGCAAACGTGCTCCTCGATACTCTCCCCGCACTCCGTCCATCCGGATCGATCGGCGCTGCCTGGTGCCGGCCAGATTTGCGGGGCCTCCGCCGGTTCCGCGCTTCCGGCCTCCCGCTCGGGGGACCCCCCTCCGGCGGACGCTCCTTTTACGATCCTCCCGTCCCGGTACCCCGGCCGGCGACAAGGTCGCGGAGCGGGTGGGCTTCCCTGCAGCGGCATCTGGAGCGAGGCGGAAATTGCGTCGAGCGCAAGTGCAGCGAGCGGGCGGAGGTCGCGAGCGTAGCG
>Ga0079037_100002208_pt1 | contig 10576 bp, 8 predicted proteins | sample Mud3Dept4metaG_FD_71479 | JGI IMG/M metagenome (GOLD analysis project Ga0079037, IMG submission 71479) | Freshwater wetland microbial communities from Ohio, USA, analyzing the effect of biotic and abiotic controls - Mud 3 Core 4 Depth 4 metaG | ecosystem: Environmental > Aquatic > Freshwater >... | reverse complement strand
GGCCTGGGGTCCACTGCAGCCATCGCTCTGCTTCTTCCTGTAACGTTTAACGTCACTCCCGTTTCCGCAAGCATCATGCTGGCCGGGATTTACTATGGAGCCATGTATGGAGGCTCTACCACGGCGATCCTGATCAATACGCCGGGAGAAGCCCCGGCCATCATGACCACCCTCGACGGGTACCAGATGGCCCTACAGGGAAGGGCCGGGCCGGCTCTGGGGATCGCAGCCTTCGGTTCGTTCATAGCCGGAACGTTCGCCACGATCATGCTCATGGTCCTCGCCCAGCCCCTGGTGAAAATAGCCCTGAGCTTTGGCCCGACCGAATATTTCTCCATGCTCATCCTCGCCCTCTGTACTCTCGGGGGCCTGATGGGGGAATCGGTCATCAAAGGCCTTCTCATGGCCGCCTTCGGAATTTTTCTGGGTACCGTGGGAATCGATCCGGTCGCCGGGGTGGACCGGTTTACCTTCGGGATCCCCGATTTTATGGACGGAATCGGCTTTCTCCCTGTGGCCATCGGGCTCTTTGCCATCGCCGAGGTTTTGCTCACCGCCGAAGTGGAGATGATGAGGCCCGTGGTAGAGAAGATCAAAGGCTTGCTGCCCTCTTTAAAAGACTGGATCGACTGCAAATGGGCCATTGCCCGGGGAACGGTGATCGGATTTCTGATCGGCTGCATGCCCGGCGGGGGCGCGACCCTGGCGTCCGTCGTTTCCTACCTGGTTGAGAAAAAATTCTCCAAGCACCCGGAAAAATTCGGCAAGGGAGCCATCGAAGGAGTCGCCGGTCCGGAAACCGCGAATAACGCTGCGAGCGGGGGGGCCATGGTTCCTCTTCTGACCCTGGGGATTCCGAGCACGGGTGTCTCTGCGGTTCTGCTGGGGGCCCTGATGCTCTACGGACTTCGCCCCGGCCCGCTTCTTTTTCAGAAGAGCCCGGAGCTGGTCTGGGGGCTTATTGCCAGTCTGTACATCGGGAATTTCTTACTCCTGGTCATCAATCTCCCCCTGATCGGCATCTGGGTGAAGATGCTGAAGATCCCCTTCCCCCTCCTCCTTCCCTTCATCCTGGTCATCGCCATCACCGGGACCTATGCCACCAACAACAGTGTGACCGAGGTCTATGTCACCCTGGTCTTCGGAGTGATCGGGTATTTCATGAAGCACGCCGACCTTCCCGCCGCCCCGGTGATCATGGGAATCGTCCTCGGCCCCATGCTGGAGACCCACTTCCGCCGGGCCCTGATCATATCCAACGGGTCTTATGCCACTTTCTTCACCCATCCCATATCCTCTGTTTTTCTGTGCGCGGCCATTCTTTCCATTCTGTACCCCCTCATCAAATGGGGGATAAAAAGGAAGACCCGGGCGGCAAAGGCGTGACTCGGGATCAGGCCTTGGGACCGATCTTTCCGGGTTGAATTTCAAACCCGACTGTGTGATACTGGTCAAAAAAGCTGCGAGGTTTGAAAGATGGGCCTGCTCCGTCTTCTTTTCACGAATCCCTTCGCTTTTATCCTCCTCATCATTCCTTTGCTCTACTCCATCATCATCCATGAGCTGGCCCACGGGTGGGTGGCGAAAAAGATGGGGGACTCCACGGCTGAATGGCTGGGAAGGCTCAGCCTCAACCCGATGAAACACCTCGACCCCATCGGCACCCTCATGCTTTTCTTCTTCGGCTTCGGCTGGGCCAAACCCGTCCCGGTGAACTTCAACAACCTGAATGACCCCCGCAAGGGTTTGATCCTGGTTTCCGCGGCCGGGATCATCGCCAACACCATCCTAGCCTTCCTCGCCCTTTTCACCCTCCGAGTGCTCAACCCGGCTCCCTTCGGGGCCATATCCACATTCCTGATTTATTTGGCCCAGATCAACATCATGCTGGCGGCTTTCAACTTGATTCCCATTCCCCCGCTCGACGGTTCCAAGATTCTCATGGGGTTCTCCTCTCCCCAATTTCAATACTCCCTGGCCCGTTTGGAGCCTTACGGATTTTTCATCATCATTGCCCTGCTCTACCTCAACATCCTGGACCCGCTCATCGCCCTGTTTGAATGGATCATCACCGCAATCATCAGCCTCCTGCTTCCATGAACGGCCCCGGGTGAGGGAGGAATGGCCTGGACGTTCACAGTCCTCGGCGGCGGACAGGAAATCGGAGCGAATTCCTATGTCTTAAGCCTGTCCGGGGTTCCCTTTCTGCTGGACGCCGGGCTCCATCCCAAGAAATACGGTTTCGAGAGCCTGCCCGATTACGACGGAATCGACCGGGAGCTGGAGGCCGTCTTCATCACCCACGCCCACCTGGACCACGTGGGTTCGCTCCCGGTCATCAATCACCGCCATCCCCAGGCGCCCATTTTTGCAACCCTTCCCACGAAAGAGATTGCCCTGCGGATGCTGCACAATACCGTTACGGTGATGAATATTTTCCGGGAAGAGAGGGGGCTGGTGGAATATCCCTTCTTCGATCATGAGGACCTCTGGCCCCTGGAGGGGGAAATCCTGGGGCTGGATTACAAAATAGCCCGGAGTTCATCTGCCCCGGGAAAGCAGATTTCCAGCGAGCAGCTGCACCTGCGGGGAGGGATTCAGGCCCGCTTTTTTCCCGCGGGACATGTCCTGGGAGCGGCCGGGGTCCTCTTCCGCCAGGGGAAGCGATTCCTCTATTATACGGGGGATATTTCCCTGCAGGCGCAGGTCCTGATTCCCGGGGCGGTCCTCCCGGATGTGAAGGTGGACACCCTGATCCTGGAGTGTACCTACGGCAACGACCCTGCATACCATTCTCGCAACCGGCAGCAGGAAGTCGATTCTTTCGCCCGGGAAGCGGCTTCGATTCTCGCCTCGGGAGGCTGTGTTCTGATCCCCGCCTTTGCCCTGGGGAAGACCCAGGAGCTTCTGTGCGTGATCTATCAACTGATGCGCAGCGGGAAGATTCCTTCGGTGCCCCTCTTCATTTCCGGGCTGGGGAAGAGCATCACCGAGATTTACCAGGACCACCGCCGTTACCTGCGGCCGCAGGCCCCCGTCTTGAGCTTCGATCTTTACTCCGTCCTGGGATACCTGGATGATCTTTCCATTCAGTCCCTCCTGCAAAATCCTTGCATCATCGTGGCCACCAACGGAATGATGGTGGAGAACACCCCCTCGGCCCGGATTGCCCGCTGGATGGTCCAGGACGAACGGCACGGAATCTTCTTCTGCGGGTATATCGATCCGGATACTCTGGGTTACCGGGTCTTCCATGCCGGGGTCGGGGATGAGATCCCCTTCTCCGCCGAGGGGGAGCCGGTGACCCTGAAAAACCCCCACATCCGACGGTTCTATCTCTCTTCCCATGCCGACCGGTATGAACTCCTGGAGGTGGCCCGCAGGATCAACCCTCGCGCGGTGGTTTTACTTCACGGGGAAAAGGAAGGAATCGAGTATATGAAGGGAGAGCTGGAAGGGGAGTTTCAGGTTTTGATCGGGGAGAGGGGGAAGACGATTTCCTTAGATTAGTTTCGGGTTTCAAGTTTAAGGTTTCACGAAGGATAGACATGGGTCAAGTTTTTTGCATCAACTCGAAACCCGGAACCCGAAACTATATTTTCTTGATGGCCCTTTCCAATCGCTTCAGAACTTCCTCTTTTCCAAGGATCCTCATCACCTCATAGATCCCCGGGCTGACCGACTTTCCAGTGAGGGCCACCCGGACGGCCTGGGCGATGGCCCCCAGTTTGATATTTTTCTGGGCGATGATCTCCCGGAACATTTCCTCCAGGGATTTCTCGTCAACTGTGGCGGCGGATTCCAGCCTGCCCAGCAATATCTCCAGCGGTTCTTTGATGGCCGGGGTGAGGTGCTTCTTTCCGGCCTTCTCGTCCATCGGGAAATCATCCCGGAAGTAGAACTCCGCCATATCGGCCATCTCCACTAGCGTCTTGGCCCTCTCCTGGAGGGTTTTCACGATCTCCACCAGCCAGTTCATGGCCCTGGGCTTCAACCCTTTCCCTTCGAGGAAAGGGAGGAGCAGGCCGGCCAGGGTCTCCGGCTTTTCCTGGCGGATATAAACCCCGTTCAGCCAGTTGAGCTTTTCCGGGTTGAATACGCCCGCCGATTTCCCTACGTTCTCCAGGGAAAATTTCTGGATTAGTTCCTCCATGGTAAAGACTTCCTGATCCCCGTAAGACCAGCCCAGGCGAACAAGATAATTTACCAACGCTTGGGGCAGATACCCCATGTCCTTGTAAGCCATCACCGAGGTCGCGCCGTGCCGTTTGGACAACCGGGCTTTATCCGCCCCCAGAATCATGGGCACATGGGCAAAATGGGGCAGGGGATAGCCGAAGGCCTGGTAGAGCAGGATCTGCCGGGGGGTGTTGTTCACATGATCATCTCCCCGGATCACGTGGGTAATTCCCATGGTGGCATCGTCGACCACCACGCTGAAGTTGTAGGTCGGCCAGCCATCGCTGCGCAGGATGACCAGATCATCCATTTCAGCGTTTTCGAATTCCACCGTCCCCTTGATCAGGTCGGGAAGAACGGTCTTTCCATCCTGGGGGGCTTTGAAGCGAATGGCCGGGGTTCGGCCGGGGATAGGGGCCTGCAGCTCCCGGCAACGGCCGTCGTATTTGGGCTTTCGTTTCTCCTGTAGGGCTCTCTGGCGCTTTTCTTCCAGTTCTTCCGGGGTGCAGTAGCAGCAGTAGGCCTTGTTTTCACGAAGGAGCCGGTCGGCGTGCTCCCGGTACAAGGCCATCCGGTCGGTCTGAAAAACCGGGCCCTCGTCCCAATCCAATCCCAACCAGGTCATTCCTTCCAGGATGGCATCGATGGATTCCTTGGTGGAACGGACCTGGTCCGTGTCTTCGATTCGAAGGATGAATTTCCCCCCCTTGTTCCGGGTCAGGAGCCAGTTGAAAAGGGCGGTGCGGGCCCCTCCGATGTGCAGAAAACCGGTGGGGCTGGGGGCAAAACGCAAGATAAATGGGCTCATGATTTTCTCCTGTTCCGTTTCTGATTTTATCTTAGCTTTCCGCCACCTTAGGGTCAAGAGGGATTAGCAAAGGTGGCTGAAAAACTGGCATCCACCGTCACTCCCGCGGAAGCGGGAATCCAGAATGCCTTGAAAAGACGGATTCCCGCACCCTGCTTAATACATGCAGGGACAAGCTTCGCGGGAATGAAGACTAGAGGCCGTAAAGGGCTTACATTCGGCTAAAATTTTAATTGACAGGATTTTTTATTACGTGTATTATCAATATGGATGAGTCGGATGGTAGTTTTGGGAAACAGATAAATCGGCCATTGGTTTGGTTTTCGTACTCCAAAACCCAGTGGCCTTTTTTGTTTTGGCCGAAGCGATATCCTGACTTATTCTAGAAGCATGAAGCAGAAGGGAGGGATATCGCCGTGGGTGAAGGATCGGTAAAATGGTTCAACGAGAAAAAGGGTTACGGCTTCATCCAGCAGGAAAATGGGCAGGACCTGTTCGTCCATTACACTGCTATTCAGGGTGACGGCTTCAAGACCCTAGCCGAGGGCCAGAAAGTCCGCTTTGAAGTCGAAGATACGCCTAAAGGCCCCAAGGCTAAAAACGTCCAGGTCATTCAGTAATTTTTCAGGCCTGGCAGGATCTGAAACGGCGCCCCGTGTTCTGCGGGGCGCCGTTTTTTATTGCTTGGAAAATCAGGAAAGATCAAAAGGTCCCGACTCAAAAAAAATCCCGGGATGGCCCGGGATTCTCAATCGCTCCAAGATCGGGCGGGGGGAATCAAGCCTCCTCTTCTTCCGTTCCGGATGAGTAAGCAAGCCCCCGGTAGGTGAGGTCTTCTTCCGCTCTCTTCTGCAGGGTCATTTCCTTTTCCAGCTTGGCCTGGCAGGATACGCAGTATCTCGCCAGGGGCATGACCTTCAGGCGTCCAGCCCCGATTCGCTCTCCGCACTCTTCACAGTCCCCATAAGTGGCGTCCTTGAGCTTTTCCAGGGCTTCGTTGATAGCCAGCAGTTTTTCCTTATCCCGGCTGGAGAGGAGAAGGGAAAGCTCGCGCTCGCGCTCGTCGCCGGCCTGATCGATCAGGTCCCCGATATCGGATTGGGAAATGAGAGCTTCCGGAATGGGATTTTCAGAAATTCCACTGAGCAGCTTTTCGCGCAGGTTGAGCAAGGTCTTCCTGATTTCTTCCTTTTCATCTTTCACTTTTGGAATATCCGTCGCTTCCACAGGCTTTACAGCCTTGATCATGGGTTTTTCCTTCTTTGGCAATACCTTTTTCTGGTCCGCCTTTTTGGCGGGTCCAGCTGCAGCTTTTTTATTTTTGAGGGTTGGGACCGGCTTTTTGGCCGAGCCGCTTTTTTTCTTTTTGGATTTCGCGGTCGCCATGGAGGGGTTCCTCCCTTTCCGAGAAAGTGAGCAAATTTTCTTTGTTAAGGGACCATAATCTACTGTTTTTCCCCCCCTTGTCAAGAATAAAAATCAAATTTACGGGAAAAATAAAACGGCTTTCCTGAAGGATCGAAAGCGAATCAAAAAACTCTTTCGTTCAATCGGCTGGTGGCGCCAAAAACTTCAATTCTCGGAGAACGCCGGGAAAGCTTCAGGCCGGCCCAATGATTTCACTCTGGTAAACCTCCGGCTCTGCCGGCGGTCCGGCTGGGTCGGATTGAAAGTTTCGGGATGTTCTGGTTGTGGCCCGGGGGCAAGGACCTTCCGGGCAAAAAGCATCGGCCGGGTGGGCCCTCTCCTTGGGGGCTTCGATCTGCTTCCGCTGAATGAGGGGGGCTGAGCAGGCGACAGACCGGTCCCCCCTACCCTGAGAGAACACCTTCATAGAGAGGACGGATGGTTGGCCCGCCCGGTCCATGAAATGGAAGGTGCCTCATGATTTTTGCCCGGAAGGTCCTTGCCACCGGGCCTGGCACCCATTCAAGCCTCTTTGGGCGGTTCAATGTTTTTCATACCTTCTGTTCTGTGGAGGTAATGATTTCGCCGAAGAGATCGTAAGGCTCCGCATCCAGGATTCGTACCTCTACCATCTCCCCCGCACGAGCTCTTCCCTTCGTCAGGAAAGTGACCCCATCAACCTCCGGGGCCTGCCCCTGGGTCCTTCCTTCCCATTGAATGTCAGGGGACCCGCCGGGCCGTTCCACCAGGACCGGAACCCTCGAACCGACCCAGGCCTTTTGCTTCTTCAGGGAAATTCTCTTCTGCAGGCGCATGATTTGGCGGGAACGGCTCAGTTTGATTCGGTCCGGGACCTGGCCTTTCATCGCCGCGGCCGGAGTCCCTTCCTCCGGAGAATAGGAAAAAACTCCCAGGCGGTCGAATTGGGCCTCCCGGACGAATTCCAGAAGGCGACGGAAGACCTGATCCGTCTCCCCGGGAAAGCCAACGATCAGAGAGGTGCGGAGAATGATTCCGGGGACCTCTCTTCGAATCCAATCGATGAGGTCTGGCATTCTCCTTTTCGACAGGGGGCGGTTCATGGCCTTCAGAATGCCTTCGTCCACATGCTGGATGGGCAGATCCAGATACTTGCAGACCCTTTCTTCATCACGGATGAAGTGGACCAACTCTTCGGTCAGATGGGCGGGATGGGCATACAGGAGACGAATCCATCGAATCCCCTCCACCTTGGCCAACCCTTTCAGCAAGCGGACAAGGCTGGACCCATCCTTCCGGTCCTTTCCGTAAGCGGTGGTATCCTGGGCGATGAGATTGATCTCCTTGACTCCCCGGGAGGCGGCCTGCGCCGCTTCCTTGAGGATGGAGGAAATCGGCCGGCTGCGGAGTCTTCCCCGAATGCGGGGGATTACGCAGTAGGAACAAAAGTTGGCGCAACCCTCGGAGACCTTCAGGTACATGCTGCCGGGGGGAGAGGTGTGGATGCGGGGGGATCGATGGTTGTAGAGGAATTCGGGGGTGTTGATCCATTGTTTCCGGGGCAGCCTTGCCCGGGCGGACCGGTCGAGGAGGTCGGCGATCCGATGAAACTCGCCCGTTCCCACGAAGAGGTCCACTTCCGGCAGTTCCCGGAGCAATTCGCGCCCATACCGCTGGGGAAGACAGCCGGTAACTACGAGCTTCTGAACTCTCCCCTCTTCTTTTCGCGCAGCCTGGGCGAGGATGGTCTCGATGGACTCCTCTTTGGCCTCCCGGATAAAGCCGCAGGTATTGACGATGACCACCTGGGCATCATCCGTGGGCGAGGGCGTCCATCCCTTCTCCTTCAGCAGGCCTAGCATCACCTCGCTGTCCACCAGGTTCTTGGGACAACCCAGGCTGATCATCCGGACGGTTTTCGATGAATCGCTCATGAAGGATTACTTGCCGGTCTTCCCCGGCGGGGAAGCTCCCGGCATTTGAAAGACTTCCACTCCTTTGGGCGGAGCGAAGGCGAAAAGCGAGTCGGGGAGGCGGTTGTCGAATTGGATCTTGGAAAAACTGATCTGGGTCGTGTTCCCCATGACATCCTGGATTTTGGCCTGGAGGATCCGATAGTTTTCCCGATCGATAAGGAGGAACAACTTCTCCAGGCTTCCCTGAAATTCGTTGGGGGTGAGCTCCAAGTAATAGGGCTCTTGGGGAGAAGGCTCCTTTGCCCATCGGATTTGAAAGTCTATTTGGAGATTTCCCAGCCCGGCCAGAAAGGTGGAGGGCACCTTTCCCTGGGCGGCCTGGGACATGGGGCTCACAAGCACCTGTTTCTCCTCGGGGCGGTAGCTCCAGAGGGTCTTCCCGTCGGACACAATCTCCTGCTTGAAGGGTTTCTGGTAGTTCCAACGCATTTTTCCGGGCTTCTTGAAGAAGACGGCCCCTTCGGAAACCTGTTTCCTCCCCAGGCTCTTCACCAGGGATTCCTGGACGAAATCGGCCTTGAAATCCCCATGGGCATCGTACTGCCCCTGCACTTTGGCCACGATCTCATTCAATGAAATGGTTTGGCCTCGACCCTGGACGGGGAAAAAGACAAGGCCTGAAAAAATCAAGATCATCCAAAAGGTTCTTAAGTTCATTGTATAGGAATGTCCTTTTTTATCCCCCTCCCCCAACCCCCTCCCACGAGGGGAGGGGAAGAATTTGGGATCTCCCCGATTCCCTCCCCCTGGATGGGGGAGGGTCAGGGTGGGGGTGATAGTAATTTGATTAAAGTATCAATCCATCCATTGAATGCTGGTGTTCCCCGCTTGCTCCCCCGCAACGGTCAAGCTTCAGAGTATTTTCGAAAAAGGGCCCGGCCAAATTTCCAAACGATGTAGATGCAGACCCCCATGATGACGATTCCGGTGAGGATTGGAATGAGGACCGCGAGGACAGAAAGGACCGCGGACCCAATCCCCTCTGCCGCGGCCAGCAGGGGGTTTCCGGCCCCTCCCGTGGTCAGGGTTGATTTTCCCCGCAGCAGAGCGGTTCCCCCCTGGATGATGCCCGCCGCTCCCCCCCCGGCAATCAGGGCCAGGGTCCATTTTAGAAAGGGAGAGAAGTCGGTGATGAAAGAAGCGGTCACCAGCGTTCCGGCGATCACCGCGGCGGGAGTGGCAACCAGGTCCAGAAGGTTATCGAGCCCCGGAATCAAGTAGGCGACCACTTCCACGGCCGTGGCGGTGGCAAAGGCCACCAGCGCGGGATACGAGCCGATCCAGGAGAAGCCCGGGGACAGGTTCAGGTGTCCGCTAAGGGCGAAGATGCTCATGACCAGCAGGGGCACGAACACCCGGAACCCGCAGGCTGCGCTCAACCCGATGCCGATGGAAATACCCAGGAGTGAGTCCACGCCTATAGCTTTCTTGCGTACACTTCCCGCGGTTTGCTGCCGTCCGCCGGCCCGACCACGCCTTCCTGCTCCATTTTTTCGATCATCCGGGCCGCCCGGTTGTACCCCACCCTCAAACGCCTTTGGATCATGGAGATCGAAGCCTGGCGCGTTTCCGTGACCAGGGCCACCGCCTGGTCGTACATTTCATCGTATCCGTCGGCATCGGCTTCCTGAGCCTCTTGCTTGGCCTCCAGGATGGAGGGGTCATAGATTGGCCGTCCCTGCCTCTTCCAGTGCTCCACCACTCTCAGAATTTCCACTTCGGAGACATACGCTCCGTGAACCCGGACCAGGCGGGAAGTCCCCGGGGGCAGGAAGAGCATGTCCCCCGACCCCAGGAGATGCTCGGCCCCATTGGCATCCAGGATGGTGCGGGAGTCGGTTTTGGAAGAAACCTGGAAAGAAATCCGGGTGGGAAAATTGGCCTTGATCACCCCGGTGAGAACATCCACGGAAGGACGCTGGGTGGCCAGCAGCAGGTGAATGCCCGCCGCCCGGGCCATCTGGGCCAGGCGGGTGAGAGACGCTTCCACATCCCGGGCCGAGACCATCATGAGGTCCGCGAGCTCGTCGATGACGATGACGATGTAGGGAAGGGGTTGAGCCGGCTCTCCTCCCTGGCCGTTCGTGCCGTCCCCCCCTTGGGTCGAGGGCGGAGGCGGGGAGGGTTTCTTCCGGTGCTCCTTCTTCTCTTTTTCCGCCTTCTGGTTGTACCGCTCGATGTTCCGGACCCCTTTCTCGGCCATCAGGCGGTAACGGACCTCCATCTC
>Ga0079037_100002207_pt1 | contig 10578 bp, 7 predicted proteins | sample Mud3Dept4metaG_FD_71479 | JGI IMG/M metagenome (GOLD analysis project Ga0079037, IMG submission 71479) | Freshwater wetland microbial communities from Ohio, USA, analyzing the effect of biotic and abiotic controls - Mud 3 Core 4 Depth 4 metaG | ecosystem: Environmental > Aquatic > Freshwater >... | reverse complement strand
GCCGCGTAGTTCACGAGCTCGGCCGGGGTGGAGGTGTCGCCTTCGGCGCGCGCCACCTCGAGACCGAACCGCCGCGGCACCTGGCGTTCGCGAAAGATCGGATCACCAAGTATCTCGTAGTGCATGTTGCGCCGCTTCGGCACGAACCCCGCGTCCTCGATGTTCGCCACGATCTCGACCTCGTCCATGCAATAGCTGGCCCCGGCGGCCCGGACGACGTTCTCCTCGATCATCACGCTGCCCATGTCGTTGGCGCCGAAGGCGAGGCTCACCTGCCCGACCCGCCCGCCCTGCGTCACCCACGACGCCTGCAGGTTGCGGAAGTTGTCGAGCACGATCCGCGCGGTGGAGAGGGTGCGCAGATACTCGACCCCCGTCGCCTCCTCGCCCTGCAACTCGGTGTGCTCCGGCTGGTAGCTCCAGGCGATGAAGGCCGTGAAGCCGCCAGTTTCGTCCTGGAGGTCGCGGAGCCGGAAGAGGTGCTCGAGTCGCTCCTCGGGCGTCTCGACACTGCCGTACATCATCGTCGCCGTCGTGCGCAGGCCGGCGCGGTGGGCGTGGCGCATGACGTCAAGCCACTCGTCGGCGGTGGCCTTGTTGTAGCAGTTGAGCAGCTTGCGCACCCGATCGACCAGGATCTCGGCGCCGCCGCCCGGGACGCTGTCGAGGCCCGCCGCGATCAGCCGCCGCAGCACCTCGGGCACCGGCAGCCGCGACAGGCGCGACAGGTGCACCACCTCGGGCGGCGAGAGCGCGTGGAGGCGAAACCCGGGATAGCGCTGCTTCACCGCGCGGAACAGGTCCTCGTACCACTCGAGCGGCAGGTCGGGGTTGTGCCCGCCCTGCAGCAGCAGTTGCCCGCCCCCCACCTCGATGGTCTCGTCGATCTTGCGGAAGATCTCGTCGAATCCGAGGACGTAGCCCTCCGCGGAACCCACCGGGCGGTAGAACGCGCAGAAGCTGCAGCGCGCCACGCACACGTTCGTGTAGTTGACGTTCCGGTCGATGATGTAGGTGACGATCCGCTCCGGGTGCCGGCGAGCCCGGATGTCGTCGGCGAGCCGGCCGAGCAGGTGCGTGGGCGCCGCGAGGTACAGTTCGCGCGCCTCCTCCGGGCCGATCCGCTCTCCCGCGGCGACACGCGCCGCAATGGCCTTCACGCTCACGTCACACGCTCCGTACCGGGCCGGGGGCGGCTGCGGAGGCCTCGGCACGGTCGTAGAACCGGGGTTCGGGCCCGGCGGGGACGATGCCCAACCGCGCCGCCGACGCGTAGAAGCGGCACAGCGCCGCCTCCTCGCGAGGACCCAGCCCGAACTTCATGTTGTGGCGCAAGTATGCCACGGCCCCGCGCGCCCGCTCCGCATCCTCCCCGGCGTAGCGCGCCGCGATGCGTTCGACGGCGGCGACGCCTTCGTCGCGCGCCCGCACGAGCCGCGCCACCGTGGCGGGACCGACGGCCCCTGGGCGGCCCGTCCAGCACGCCCAGACGAATGGCAGGCCGGTGTGCACGGTCCACTCCGCACCGAGGTCCACCTTCTCGAGCCCACGCGCCGCGTGGTCGGTCCACAGGGCGGGATCGCCGATGAGGAGCGCCGCGTCGGCTACGCGGAGCATCGCCGTGAGGTCGGGTCGGTGCTCCACGAAGACGGGGGCGAGGCCGAAGCGTTCCGCGCAGAGCACGCGCAGCAGCGCGACCGAGGTGCGCGAACTCGTGTCGAGCGCGATGCGGCGCACCTCCGCCAGCGGGCGCGTCGAGAAGACCGCCACCGAGGCGACGGGACCTTCGGAGGCGAGCGCCACGCCGGGCACGAGACGGTAGTCGCCACGCAGGTACTCGATCGAGGGCAGCAGGCCGAGATCGATCTCGCCCGCGTGCAGGAGCGCCGCACATCGGGAAGGGACGTCGAACCGGAGCGCGAACGCCTCTGGCTCCGCGTCGAGGCCGTGAACGAGCGGCCGGCTGTTCAAGTACCCGACGACGCCGAGCCGGACGGGGCTCATTCGCGCACCGCGAAGCGGCCGTCGCGCTCAACGGGGGCGAGCGCGGCCGCCTGGATGTTCCTGCGGATCTCGGCGAGCGGCGACCGCCGCGTGCCCGTACCGGTGTCCTCCTCCGCCGACACGCCGTCCAGATCGTCGGCACCAAAGAGCAGGGCGAGCTGGCCCGGCTTGGTCCCGGCAATCGACCAGTCCACCTGGATGGAGGCCACGTTGTCGAGCACGAGTCGGGCCAGCGCGACGAGCTTCGCGTCGTGGTACCCGGTCGACGGCGTCGCGTCGTCGCGACGCCGCGGAAGCGGCGCGAAACAGCGCACGAGGCCGGCGTGCTTCTGCACGGCGCGAACGCCGGCGAGCAGCGCCGGGGCGTCCCCCTCCGGAATCTGCCGCACCGTCCAGCGGGCGACGGGCAGGCCGGCGACGCGCAGTTGATCGAGCGGGGAGCGATCTGCGCCGAGCGCGTCCACGCGCACCTCGTCGAGCGACGACACGCCCGCCTCGAGCAGTTGGCCGAGCAACCGCGCGAGATCCTCGCCCCGACCCGCGAGGGTCACGAGGTCGTCGAGGGCGAAGGCGCTCACCGGGACGCACCCGGCGCGGGCCACGAGACGGCGGGCCACCTCGACGGCCGCCTCCGCCGAGACCGGCGCGCCGGTGAGCCGAATCTCCCCGGCACTCGAGGGGAGAGGTGCCACCTCGGCCTGCGCGAGCGGCACCTCGGCAACGCGCACGAAGGTGACGCGGTCGCCGTGCCGGCGCCGACGCGCCTCCTCGGCGAGCATCCCGATGGCGACGAGATCGGCGGACCGCCAGAGCGTGCGGGCCTCCTCGATCGCGATCGGGCCGTGACCCGCGCGGGCGGCGATCGCGTCGAAGTCGAGCCCTGGAGGGTCAGGCATCGCAAACCCCGCTGGCGGTCAGGCCGGCTGGCCGATCGCCTCGGTGATCCGGCGGGCGAGCGCGAGCGCGCGCCGTCCGGCTGCCCCGGAAACGAGCGGCTCGGACCCCGTCCGCACCGCGTGCACGAAGTCCGTCATCTCGCGGCGCAGCGGCTCCTCGCGCGTCACCTCGATTCGTCCTCCCTCGATGGCGGGTGTCACGCCGGGGGTCCGGGAGAGGGTCCAGCGTTCCACCTCCTGGCTCGCATAGTCGATCGAGAGGTAGGCGTCGGGCTGGAAGAACCGAACCTTGCGGACGCGATCGCGGCTGATCCGGCTGGCCGTGACGTTGGCGACGCACCCCGACGAGAAGTGCAGCCGCGCGTTGGCGATGTCGATCCGCCGGGTGAGCACCGGCACCCCGACGGCGTCGACCGAGACCAACTCGCCCGGGACCGCCGCGAGCAGCACGTCGAGGTCGTGAATCATGAGGTCGAACACCACGTCGATGTCGAGGCTGCGCTCGGGGAAGGTCCCGAGCCGGTGCACCTCGACGAACCCGGGCCGGTCGACGAGCGGCAGCGCCGCCGCCACAGCCGGGTTGTGCCGTTCGGTGTGGCCGACAGCCAGCACGACGCCCCGCGCCGCCGCCACGTCGATGAGGTCGTCGGCCTCTTCGAGCGTCCGCGCGAGCGGCTTCTCGACGAGCACCGGCACGCCGCGCTCGAGGAACCGACGGGCGACGGCGTGGTGCGACTCGGTCGGCACCGCCACCGTCACCGCGTCGAGCCCGTCGGGCAGCGAGGCGGCCTCCGTGAACGCGCGCGTGCCGCACGCCGCCGCGATCTCGGCCGCGCGCGGGGCATTGCGATCCACCACCCCGACGAGTTCGACGCCGTCGAGCTGCGAGAGGATGCGGGCGTGGTGCCGCCCGAGGTAGCCGACCCCGACGACCGCGACACGCAGCAGACCAGGTGTTCCGCTCATGCGCCCGACCTCGCGCCACGCGCGCGCCCCACGACCGTGATGCCTGCCGCGTCGGCCGCCGAGACGAACGCCTCGCCGTCGAGCAGGAGCGTCCGGCCGGCATCGAGCGACAACGCCGTCGCCCCCGCTCTCGCCATCGTCTCGATCGTGGCGACCCCCACGACGGGCACGTCGAAGCGCATGTCCTGGTGGGGCTTGGCCACCTTCACCACCCGCGTGCCGCGGCCGGCGAGCCGGCCGGCCCGCGCGATGGTCTCGTCGGTGCCCTCCATGGCTTCGACGGCCACGACGGCCTGGTCCTTCACGACGATGGTCTGGCCGATGTCGGCCCCGGCGATGCGGTCGGCCACGCCGTACCCGAAGTCGAAGTCGGCGGCCTCCTCCGCGCTCGGCGCCCGTGAACCGAGCTGCCCCTCGCGTGCAAGCAGCGGCTGGAGGAATATGGTCGAATCCAGCAATTCGATGCCGCGGTCTCGCATGACGCTCGCCACTGCCGCGATCAGCGCATCGGTGTTCTTCGCCTTCAGGCGCATCAGCACCGAGAGCAGCGTGAGGTCGGGGACGATGTTGGCGAAGATCTTCGTGTGCTTCACCTGGCCTGCCATCACCGCCTGCTTCACCTCGGCGTCCTTCAGGATGGCCAGGGCCTTGCCGAGGTGGCCCAGCGAGACGCGGTGGAGATGCGCACCGTGCGCGCGCGCGGCCTCCTCGAGATCGGCGTCGGCCTCTTCCTTCACCGCGAGCACCACGACCTCGTGTCCGAGGGCCGCCGCCGCGTCGAGCACCAGGAACGGAAACCGGCCGTTGCCGGCAATCAGGCCTATGCGAGACATGGACCAGCCCAGCGCCCAGCGCCCAGCGTCACACGCCCGGAACACACCGCCCGAGCCCGGCTCCTGCCTGACGTCCGACGCCAGTCAACACCACGCTCCTGGAGAGCCGCGCGTCGCGGAGGACAGCGGCTCACTCGTCTCCCCCGCCATCCTGCTTCCGGACGCCGCGGCGCAGCGTAACACCCCGGCGGGAGCTGCGGATGAACTCGACGAGGTAGCGCACCTCGTCGCAGGCGAGCGTCTCGTCCTGTTCGATGTGGGCGAGCGCCTGCGACGTGTTCATGCGCGACACGAGCAGGTAGCGGTAGCTCTGCCGGAGCCGCCGCACGACCTCGGTCGAGAGCCCGCGCCGCACCAGGCCGACCGTGTTGAGCCCGAAGATGCGGGCGCGATTGCCCACCGTTTTCGCAAACGGCAGTGCGTCCTTGGTGACGACCGAGTAGCCGCCGATGAACGCGTGCCGGCCGACCCGGCAGAACTGGTGTACGCCGGAGAACGCACTGATGGTCGAGAAGTCCTCCACCGTGACGTGCCCACCGAGCGTGGCGCCGTTGCCGAAGATCGTGTCGCTGCCCACGTGGCAGTCGTGCGCCACGTGCGAATACGCCATGAACAGGTTGCGATCGCCGATCGTCGTGACCCCGCCCCCGCCCTGTGTGCCGCGGTGGATGGTCACGAACTCGCGGAACGTGTTGCTGTGCCCCACGACGAGCCGCGTCGGCTCGCCGGCGTACTTGAGGTCCTGCGGCGGGAGCCCGATCGACCCGAAGGCGGCGATCACGTTTCGGTCACCGAGTTCCGTCCAGCCATCGACGACCGACGACGGGCCAACGCGGCAGTGGCGTCCGATCCGGACGTTGGGACCCACGATGGCGTAGGGGCCGATGGTGGTGCCCTCACCGATGACTGCGCCGGACTGGACGATGGCCGTGGGGTGAATCTCGGCAACCGGCGACGCGGTGGCGAGCAGCAGGTCGGCTTCGGCCACGATGTGGGCGCCGACCCAGGCCACGCCCCGCGCCCGGACGAGCCGCCCGCGCCGCCGGCCCGCCACGACCTCCAGCCGGACCCGGTCGCCCGGCACCACCTGGCGGCGAAACTTGGCCCGGTCCACCCCGCGCAGCGTGACGCGCCCTCGCGGTGCGCCGTCGCCATCGGCCGAGGTGAGCAGCAGGGCCGCCACCTGGGCCAGGGACTCGACGATGAGCACGCCCGGCATCAAGGGCGTCCCAGGGAAGTGCCCCTGGAAGAACTCCTCGTTGACGGTGACGTTCTTGACGGCCACGAGGCGCCGGCCCGGCTCGTGCTCCGTGACCACGTCCACAAGCAGGGACGGATACCGGTGGCAAAGGCGGTCGGCGGTGGAGGCGATGTCGATCGGCACGGAACTCGTCGGTCGGAGCGGCCCGGCCAGCCCGCGCCGCCGCCGGCGCCCGTGTGATGGGCACGCCGACGGCGTCGTGTGTGAGCCGTGCGGGCCGGAGCCGGGCTACGGCTTGGCGGCCGGGGCCGCCGAGACGGCGGCGTCGAAGCGGCGGATCACGTCACCAGTGATGTCCAGCCCGGTATCGGCCCACACCAGCCCGGAGTCGGCCTGGCTGAAGACCATGTGGAGGTTGCGCTCGGTCGCCACGGCGTTGATCACCGGGATCAGCTTGCGCTGGAATTCGGCCTGGAGCTGCTGCTGCAGCTCGTTGACCTCGGCCTGGGCGTCCTGGGTGAAGCGCTGGATCTCCACCTGCATCTTCTCGATGTCCTTCTCGAGCTGCCCCCTGGCCGCGTCACTCAGCACCCCGCCACTCTGCTGCAGCTTCTGCTGGGCCGCCTGCATGTTCTTGTTGCGGTCGGCCAGTTCCTGGACCTTCTTGTCGTTGAGCGCCTTCACCTTCGTCGTCGCCGCCTTGCCCTCGGCCGACTCGGCGGCGAGCCGCTGGATGTTCAAGAAGGCGACCTTTGCCCCTTCGGGGAAGGGCCGCAGCGCCGCCTGGGGGGCCTGCGCGGCCGGGGCGGGAGCCTGGGCCGCGGGGGCGGCCTGACCAGCCGCGGGAGTCTGCGCAAGAACGGGTCCGGCCAGAAGCACCAGGCTCGTCGCCACGGTCACGCACGTCGATCTCATCGTTCAACGGTCCTTTCACTGTGGGCCCCCGCCTGGGGCCCGGGCTGCGGCCGCCGGCGCACCGGCAGCCGATTATCGTACGGCAGATGGGCTCGATCGCCAAGTCCGCCGGCCGGGTGACCACGCCGGGCGGTCCTGCCGGCAACGGCCGGCGCCCGCCCGGGCCTCAGAACGTGGACCCCACGGCGAACTTGAACACGAACTCGTCGGCTGGCTGGAGATCGTTGTCGAGCACGCCCTTGCGCTGCGGGTTCATGGCGAAGATCAGCCGGAACGGCACGTTCAGCACGGGCATGAAGAAGCGGACTTCGGCACCCGTGGAGGTGCGGAACAGGTCCCAGCCGTAGGACTGCCCCTTCACCGCCACCTGCCCCGCGTCGTAGAAGAGCACGAGCCGCACGGGCCCGGCAATCGAGATCAGGTACTCGCCGTTGAACAGCAGGCTCTTGTTGCCGCCGAGGTTGAGGCCGGTCTCGGTGCGCGGGCCAATGGACCGGATGTCGAACCCGCGGACGCTGTACTCGCCGCCCAGGGTCAGCCGCTCGAAGATGGGCAGCTCGAGCGAGTCGCCCCACGAGGCCACGAACTCGGCCTGCGCACGGAACCCGATGGACATGCGCCGGTTCTGCGGGATGTACATGATGTACTCGCCGCGCGGCTTGTAGAACTTGGTGTTGCCGCCGAGGCCCGCGAGCTCCGCCGTCGCCGTGAGGCGCTTGCCGGCCGTGGGGAACATCGGGTTGTCGATGGTGTTGTGGACGACGCTCGGGGTCACCTTGCTGATCGTGCGGCGCCCGCCACCGCCGAGCAGCAGCGCCTCGGCGAGCAGCGGGTTGTTGGCGATGAACTCCGGCGTGAGGAAGATCGGGTTGATGTCGGTGACGCGGGCAGCCTCGAAGCTGTAGCCGACGAAGGCGCGCGTGAAGTCCGCGAGTGGGAACCCGAAGAGGATGTTGGTGCCCGCGGTGTTCTCGGTGAACTGGTACGGGTACCGGATCGTCCGCTTGTAGATGTCGGTGCCGAGGGTGAGGGGCCGGTCGAAGAGGAACGGCTCGGTGAACGCGAGCTGGTAGTTCTGCGACCGCGCGCCCGCCTGCAGCGCCAGAGTGAGCGTCTCGCCACGCCCCATGAAGTTGGAGGTCTGGAAGGCCAGCTGGCCGAAGAAGCCCTCGAACTGCGACACGCCGGCGCCGAAGGTCAGCTGGTTGCGGTTCTGCTCCTCGAACTTCAGCTGCACGTCCACCTTGTTGTCGGCGTTGGGCGCCTTGTCCACCTTGATGGCGTCGTTCTCGAGGTTCTTGAAGTATCCGAGCTGATTGAGGCGCTTGACGCTGTACTTGAGCGACTCGGTGTTGAAGACGCCGCCTTCGTACAGCCGCAGTTCGCGCCGGATCACGTTGTCGCGCGTCGTGTGGTTGCCGACGAACGTGATGCGGTTGACGAAATACTGCTTCCCTTCCTGAAAGCGCATCGTCACGTCCACGGTGGGCGGTCCGGCGGGGGCGGCCACGGCCACCGACTCGACCGGCTCGGCAGCGGGCTCACGCGGCTTGAGGTCGGGGAACCCGGTGAACTCGAAGTAGCCGCCCGCGCCGTACACCTCCCGGGCCTTCTCCATGCCCTTGCGAATGTCCTTCTCGGAGTAGTACTCGCCCTCCTTCAGCTTGAAGAGCGGCTTGAGCGCCTCGGTCTTCACGACGGTGTTCCCGTCGAACTCGAAGGTGCCGACCCGGTAGCGGTCGCCCTCCGTCACCGGGACGCGCAACTGGATCCAGCGGACCCGGCGGTCGGCGGAGTCCTCGATCACCTTGATCTCGGGCTGCCCCACGCGCACCCCGATGTAGCCGCGATCACGGTAGTACTCCACGACCTTCTCGGCGTCTTCCTCGAACTTGGTCTCCTGGTACGCGCCGCCACCGGTGATGAAGGAGAGGAACCAGTGCTTCTTCGTCTCTTTCATCTTCCGGGCCAGCGTGCCATCGCTGAAGGCCTCGTTGCCGAGGAACTCGACGTCCTGGATCTTGTATTGCGGTCCCTCGTTGATGACGAAGGAGAGGTTGACGAGCTTCGGGCCGGTGCCCACCTCGCGCACCTCGTGGTGCACGTCGGCGCCCAGATAGCCCTTTTCGGACAGCATCCCGCGAATCACCGCCTCGACGCGCTGGATGAGGCCGGGGTCGATGAAGCTGTCGAGCCGGATCTGGGTCCCCTTCTCCTTGAGCTGCTCCTCGATCTTGGACTGTTCGAGGACCTTGGTGCCGGAATAGTCGACGATCTTCACCCGTTGCCGCTCGTCGAGATTGAAGATGACGTGCTTGCCGGCGACGCCGTTGGCGTACGGCAGGTCGAGCACCTCGACCCAGAGGTCGTCGAGGAAGTTGGTGTTCCAGAGCCGCCGGAAGTCCTCGAGGACCACCGTCTCGTCGTAGGGAACCCAGGTGCCTTCGGAGGGTCGGCTCGGCTTGGTCTGGATGTAATACAGGTACGTCTGGGCGTCCACCGCGAGCACGTTGCCCTGCTTGGGCGCGCGGATCTCGAGCCGCGCGACGAGCGGCGGCGAGTCGGCGGGGGGCAGTCGCGGCGCCTGCGGCGTCGGCGGCGACCCGGCGGCGGGGGCGGCCTGCGGCGGCGCGGGCGCGGCGGGGAGGTCGGGGGCCGACCCCGGGCGGGCGGGCGCCGGAGCCTGGGCAGCCGGCACCGCAGGCGGGGTCGCCTGGGTGGCAGGTGCCGTCTGAGCGAGGACCGGGGGAGCGGCGAGGGCCAGCGCGGCCACGAGGACTCCCCCACGGAATGCACGCGTCATTTGGACTCGGATCCTGCTGACACCACCGGGCGCACCCGCGCACTGGACGCCCGGCGCCGACCCGGGAACGTGAAACAACGCCCCAGTGTACAGAAAGTTAGACGTCGGCCACCACCGCCTGGCCGATCACGCGAGGCGGCGCCCCGTCTGCGGCTGGCCGGCGACCCGGTAGAAGAGGTTCCCGTGCTCGAGGTACACCTCGAGGTTGCCGCCCCGGAGGTGTCCCCGAATCAACTCCTCCGCCAGCGGGTCCTCGATGTAGCGCTGGATGGCGCGCCGCAGCGGACGGGCCCCGTACGACCGGTCCTTGCAGGTCAGCTCGATGATCCAGTCCACGACCCCCGTCTCGACGTCGATGTGGAGCCGGCGGTCCTGCAGGTGGGCGTTGAGCAGATCCACGAGCAGGCCGGTGATCTTCCGCAGGTCGTCGTCGCTCAGCGCCTCGAAGACGATGATCTCGTCGATGCGGTTGATGAACTCGGGATTGAAGGTGCGCTTCACCTCGCCGAGCACCATGTCGGTGACGCTCTTGGCCGCCTCCCGCTCCGAGGACTGGAACCCCAGCGAGGCCTTCTGCTTCTGGATGAAGCGGGCCCCGATGTTCGACGTCATGATCACGATGGCGTTCTTGAAGTTCACCCGGTTGCCGAGGCCGTCGGTCAGGTGCCCGTCCTCGAACACCTGCAGCAGGATGTTGAACAGGTCCGGGTGCGCCTTCTCGATCTCGTCGAGCAACACGACCGAGTAGGGGTTCCGCTTCACCTTCTCGGTGAGCTGGCCGCCTTCCTCGTGGCCGACATAGCCGGGCGGCGAGCCGATCAGCTTGGATACCGAGTGCTTCTCCATGTACTCGGACATGTCGAAGCGGATGAGCGCGTTGTCGGACCCGAAGAGCAGGTTGGCGAGCGCCCGGGCGAGCTCCGTCTTCCCGACGCCGGTGGGGCCGAGGAAGATGAAGCT
>Ga0079037_100002206_pt1 | contig 10579 bp, 8 predicted proteins | sample Mud3Dept4metaG_FD_71479 | JGI IMG/M metagenome (GOLD analysis project Ga0079037, IMG submission 71479) | Freshwater wetland microbial communities from Ohio, USA, analyzing the effect of biotic and abiotic controls - Mud 3 Core 4 Depth 4 metaG | ecosystem: Environmental > Aquatic > Freshwater >... | reverse complement strand
TCGCGTCTCGGCGAAACCGACTGGTGGGGCAAGGCCCCGAACTGGCGGCACCCGTCCGAGCAGAAGATGATCCAGGTGGACATCGACGGCCACATCCTCGGCGCCAACAAGCCCGCGACGTTGGCCGTGCTGGCCGACGCAAAGTTGTTCCTCGCGGCCCTGGCGGCCGAGCTCGAGACCCGCAAGTCGCGCATGAATCTCGATGCGCGCCGCCGTCAGGTTGCCAGGTACCGCGATGTCATCCGCGACGAGCGCGCGAAGCTCGACGAAAAGCTGCAGGACATGGCCGTCCCCATGAACCCGGCACACGTCGCGCACGTCTGCCAGCAGGTGTTTCCGGAAGGAACCACGCTCGTCGCCGACGGTGGCAACACGGCGGTGTGGGCGATGTTCTTCCACGAGATGCGCGTACCGAACACGCTGCTCTCGACGTTCAAGTTCGGCATGCTCGGCGCCGGCGTTGCACAGGCCACCGGTGCGGCCGTCGCGCGGCCTGGCAAGCCGGTCTGCTGCATCATCGGCGACGGCGCGATGGGGTTCCATCCGCAGGAGATCGAGACCGCGGTGCGCAATGGCCTGCAGGTGATTTACCTCGTGCTCTGCGACAAGCAGTGGGGCATGGTGAAGATGAACCAGCAGTTCGCGCTCAAGCCGATCAAGACCCTGATCAGGAAATCGCTCGGACCCGACGAGACGATCAAGGCCGACCTCGGCGAGATCCGTTTCGACAAGCTGGCCGAGTCGATGGGGGCCCACGGCGAACGCGTGGCCGACCCGCGCGAATTGCGCCCGGCGCTCGAACGTGCGCTGGCAACGGGCGGCCCGGCTGTCATCCACGTCGACGTCGACCCGGTCAAGCACATGTGGGCGCCGGGGCTCATGTACTTCAAGGACATGCACCTCGAGCCCAAGGGCAAATGAACGAGCTCGACGCGGTCCGGCTGAACTTCACGCCGGAATCGCTGATCGCGCTCGACGTCATCCTCGCGTTCGTGCTGTTCGGCGTCGCGCTCGACATGCGCGTCGCCGACTTCAAGGGCATCCTCACTTCGCCGCGCGGGACGCTGATCGGATTGCTCGCGCACTCGGTGCTGCTGCCGGCCGTCGCGTTCGCACTGACGATGATCCTGCGGCCCGCGCCCAGCATCGCACTCGGCATGATCCTCGTCGCTTCATGCCCCAGTGGCAACATCTCCAACTTCCTCGTCAACTACGGTCACGGCAACACGGCGCTGTCCGTCACGATCGCCGCGTTCTCGATGCTCGGGTCGATCGTGTTCACGCCGTTCAATCTCTCGTTCTGGGGCGAGCTGAATCCCCACACGCGTCCGATCCTGCACGCCGTGACGCTGAGCCCGTGGGAAGTCTTTGGCACCATCGTCGTGCTGCTCGCGATCCCGACCGCGCTCGGCATGTACACGGCGCAGCACTGGCCGGCGCTCGCGCAGCGCATCCGCCGGCCGCTGCGCATCCTGTCGCTGGTGTTCTTTGCGGCATTCGTCGTTGGCGCATTGACCATGAACTGGGATTTCTTCCTCAAGTACGTCGAGCGCGTCGTGCTGTTTGTCTTCCTGTTGAACGCCTTCGCCCTGCTCACCGGCTACCTGACGGCCAAGGCCGCGCGCCTGCCCGAGGCAGACCGGCGTGCGGTCGCGCTCGAAGTAGGTATCCAGAACTCGGGGTTCGGCCTGGTGCTGGTGTTCAACTTCTTCGGCGGCCTGGGCGGCATGGCGATCGTGGCGGCGTGGTGGGGCATCTGGCACATCGTCGTGGGCACGTCGCTCGCCGCCTGGTGGCGCAGGCACCCGCCGACGCCACTGCCCGCCGGGGCCGCCGCATGAGCGGCCGGCGCATCTTCGTCACGGGCGCTGCGGGCTACCTCGGCAGCACGCTGCTGAAGGCGCTGGCGCCGCGCCTGCAGTCCGGTGAGTTCGACATCCTGGTCGCGAGCGACGTGCGTGAAACGCCTGAGCAGTCGCGGCTGCCGGGCGTCGAGTACGCCATGCACGATGTGCGGACGCCGGGCCTCGCGCCGATGCTCACCGCCCGTGCCATCGATTCCGTCGTGCACCTGGCGGCCATCGTCACGCCTGGCGCCAGGTCCAACCGCGAGCTCGAATACGCCGTGGACGTGCTCGGCACGCAAAACGTGCTCGAGGCGTGCGTGGCCTCGGGCGTCCGGCAGATCATCGTGACCTCGAGCGGCGCGGCTTACGGCTACCACGCGGACAACCCCGAGTGGCTCAGCGAGGACGATCCAGTCCGCGGCAACGAAGCCTTCGCGTACTCGCACCACAAGCGGCTGGTGGAGGAAATGCTGGCGGTGTACCGGCGCGAACATCCGGAACTCCGCCAGGTCGTCTTCCGCGTCGGCACGATACTCGGCGAGACCACGCGCAACCAGATCACGGCGCTCTTCGACAGGCCGCGGCTGATTGCGATCCGCGGCGCGCGCAGCCCGTTCGTCTTCATCTGGGACCAGGACGTGGTCGGCGCGATCGAGCATGCGCTCCGCACCGACGCAGCCGGCATCTACAACGTCGCCGGGGACGGGGCGCTCAGCATTCAGGAGATCGCTGGCCGCCTCGGCAAGAAGTGCCTGACGTTGCCGCCTTCCCTGCTGCGCGCGGTGCTCGCGACGCTGCACCCGCTTGGGCTCACCCGCTACGGCCCCGAACAAGTCGACTTCCTGCGTTACCGCCCCGTGCTCGACAACCGCCGGCTCAAGGAAGTACTTGGCTACACACCGCGCAGGACGTCGAGGGAAGTCTTTGACTTCTACTGCCGCACGCACGGACTTGGCGCAGGCAAGACCTGATGCGCCGCTCGTTCGACGGTGCAACCGTGGTGGTGAGCGGCGCGGGCAACGGGCTCGGCCGTGCGCTTGCGCTTCGTTTCGCGCGTGGCGGCGCACGCATCGTCGCGCTGGATCGCGACACCGGCGCGGTCGCAGCGGTTGAGGATGAGTTGGCCCAAGCCGGATTCGAAGCGCTCGGCTGTTCCTGCGACGTCACCGACGCCGGCGCCTGCCAGGCCGCCATCGAGGCGACGGTTGCGCGCTTTGGCCGCATCGACGTACTCGTCAACAACGCAGGGATCTCGCACCGCAGCGCCTTCGCGGCGACGGAGACGGCGGTCCTGCGTCGCGTCATCGAAGTGAACCTGTTTGGCGCGATCAACCTGACGCGCCCCGCCCTTCCGGCGCTGAAGCAGGCGCATGGCCTGATCGTTGCGGTCTCGAGCGTCGCCGGTTACACGCCTTTGATTGCACGCACGGGGTATGCGGCGAGCAAGCACGCGCTGCACGGATTCTTCGAGAGCCTGCGCACGGAACTCGCGCCCGACGGCATCGACGTGATGATGGTGTGCCCGTCGTTCATTGCGACCGGCATCGAGAAAAACGCACTCGGCCCGGGAGGCGGTGCGGCTAAGCATGCGCAGGTCGTCGTCGGACGACGGCTGCAGCCCGACGACGTCGCGGACCGCGTGTTTCGCGGTGCCGAACGCAGCCGCCGCCTGCTGTTGATTGGCCGCACGGCACGCACCGCATGGTGGGTGAGCCGGCTGGCGCCCTCGCTCTACGAACGCATCATGGCGCGGAAGCTGCAAGGCGAGATGACTCCGTGAGTTCCTCGCACCTGCCTCCGCCCGGTCCGTGGCGGCCACGGCGCCTGTCGGTCATGCTCGCGGACATCGCCAACGACCCAGCACGGGAGCGGATCGCGATTGCCGACGTCCGCAACGCGATGGGCGACCGTGCGTTCGGTGCGCTGCTGTTCGTGTTCGCCGCACCGAACGCACTGCCGATCAACGCACCGGGCGTATCGGTCGTGCTCGGCATCCCGCTGCTGTTCCTGTCGCTGCAGCTGATGTTCGGGTTCGCCCTGCCGTGGTTGCCGCGGGTGGTGGTCGCGGCCACGGTGACGCGGCAGAGCTTCGCCCGCGTGATGAACGTGGTGGTGCCCTGGATTCGACGCGCAGAACGGTTATCCGAGCCGCGCTGGCCGCTGCTGGCCACGGGGCTGGCCGAACGGCTGATTGGACTGCTCTGCGCGATCCTGAGCATCGTGCTGATCCTGCCCGTGCCGTTCGGCAACATGGGGCCAGGCATCGCGATCTGCATCCTGGCCTTCGCCCTGCTGGAGCAGGACGGCAAAGCCACGCTGGCCGGCGTGGCGACCGCGATAGCGGCGCTGACGCTTGCCTGGGGGGTGATCCTGGCCATCGTGAAGGCGGTATCCTTGCTCGTCCGCCATTGGCTGGGCATCTAGTCCGCAGGCAACACGGGAAAGCGACATCATGAAGATCCAGGTCAAGCATTCACTCAAGACGGACGTCGATTCGGCCTTCAAGCTCTGCACCGAGCAGAAGAGCCAGGAGGCGATCTACGGCAAGCTCCCCGGGACCGACGTCAAGATCAAGCGCGAAGGTCGCGCGCCCAACGTGAAACTGAAGATCGCGCGCAAGATGCCGGCCAATCCACCGGCCGCGATCAAGCGGCTGGTGCCGCCGACCAACGAGGTCTCGCATACCGAAGACTGGACGGCGGATGGCAAAGGCTACTCATCCGACATCGTCGTGGAGATCAAGGGCGTCCCAGTGAAGATCGTGGGCACCAAGGCCCTGCAGCCCGAAAAGGGTGGCAGCTCGGTACAGTGGGACTTCGACATCACCAGCGGCATCCCGCTGCTCGGCGGCCTGATCGCGTCGTTTGCGGGCGACGAACTCAAGAAAAACCTCGAGGACGAGTTCAAGGTCCTCAAGGCGTCGATCTAGCCCGGCAGACACAGGATTGCTGCAGCGCAGCTAGCCATAAGCGAAATGTAGCTTTGCGCGGCGCGCGCTACGCTAAGGCCATGCCAAGCATGTCGCCGATGGACCGGGCGTTCTTCCTGCTCGAAACCGAGCAGAGGCCGATGAATGTCGGCGTGCTCGTCGTATTGAAAGGTCGCCGGACGGCGCGGGGGCGACCTGGGGACGATCTCGTCCGCAGGATGTTGCGTTGCCCTGTCGGCCCGCCGTTCAACCAGCGCCTGGCCGAGAATGTCGTCGCCGGCTGGCCGGTCCTCGTGGAAGACAAAAGCATCGCTCCGGCGGAACAGGTATTCCGCCACGACCTGCCCGAAGGCAGCGACGTCCAAACCCTGTTCGATCGGGTCTGCACCCTGCACGCGAAGCGTCTCGATCGCTGCCGTCCGCTGTGGGAAGTGCACGTCTTCGACGGGCTTGCCGGGAACCGCATCGGCCTCTATTTCAAGACTCACCATGGGCTGATCGACGGCATCGGCTTCATCAACGTCATCCTGAACATCGTGACCCGCTCGACTTCGACGCGGAGTCCGCAGGCGTTCTGGCGGGGATTGCCGCGAGCCGCGCACACGGCGGAATCGTCGCGCAAGGGCAGCCTCGCCACCGAACTGCTGCACACCGGTATCGCGGCGAGCCGCACCGCAGGCGACCTGGTCAAGCTGATGTGGCACCTCGGCCGTCGCGACCTGGGGATCGGCCGGGGCATGGCCACACCTTTCGTCGCAACCCCTGACGTGCTCAAGGCGGCGCCCTCACCGAACCGCGTCATGGCCCACTGCTCGTTGCCGCTCGCGCGGGTGCGTGCCGTCGCGAAGCGCGGCAATGCGAAGATCAACGACGTGCTGCTCGCTGTGCTCGACATCGCGCTGAACCGTTATCTCGCGGAGCACGGGTTGCACACCAAGCGACCGCTCGTCGCCGACATGCCCGTGGCGCTGCACGAAGGACCCGGCGCCGGCAACCGGATCACGATCCTGCAGGTGCCGATGGGCCGCCCCGGCGGCACACCCGCCGAACGGCTCGCCGACATCGTGGCCGAGACCCGGCTCGTGAAGGAAGAGGTCAAGTCGATCGGCGCGGACGCGCTCTTCATGTACTCGATCTTCGAGCACGCCGTTGCCAGCGCGATCGAATCGCTGAACCTCGGCGACCTGCCGATGCTGGCCAACGCAGTGATCTCGAACCCCGCCGGTCTCGAGGGCAAGGTCTATTTCAACGGCCTGCCGGTCGAGCTCGCACTGCCGGTGTCAGTCGTCGCGCATCATCAGGTACTCAACATCACGATCAGCAACTACGACGATGAACTGCACGTCACGTTCATCGCACTGCGCGAGGCAGTCCCCGACGTGCAGCGACTGGCCGATGCGACCATGCGTGCGCTGGTCGAACTGCAACATTCGCTCACGCATCGCCCGGCTTCCGCTGGCAAGAAGGCCCCGCAGGTCGGCAAGCATGCCGCCCCGAAGCGTCGCCAGGCCCCGCCAAGGGCAACAAAGGTTTCGACCGCGACGCGCCAATTGCATTAGTCTTCGTCCCAACTCCCCGACGGCAGGGCTCACCGCGTGGACATCGGTGCAATCGCGCGCGACCTCGCAGTCGCTGCCAGGCTCGGTGCACGCAGGCTCGTGCGTCACCGCGGCGCATCCGCTGCCGAGCGGGCTCCGCCAGACCTCGCTGCATGGCGCCACGAACTCGAGGCCTGGGTGCGAACCGTGCCGGTGGAGTCACTGGCGGAGCATCGCTTCATCGAGTTGCCCGCAACGCGGCCACCGTGGTTCGACACGGGACTGCAGGTCGTTGCCGGCGACACGATCACCTGGTTCGCGGCCGGCCGCGTGTACCTGTCGCGGGCGCTCGATATCTGGGTGCCACCGTCGTTTCAGCTCTGGGCAAAGACCGGCGCCGCGGGCACGGTACTGCGCGGCACGCGCGATACTCACAGCTTCCAGGCAGACGCTGACGGTCCGCTGCGGCTCGCGAGCTATTTTCCCGGCGAATGGTCCACCCCGCAGGGCGACCTCGGACACGGCGCGGGTGACTACGGCAAGGTCTCGGGCGGCCTGCTCGTGCTGCTGCTCAAGTGGCGGCCGGGTATCGAGCCCGCATCGGTGTTGCGCGAGACGGAAAAGCACGCGCCCATGCCAGCGCCGGTCGCCGCCGAGGCATCGCGTCTCGCAGCGACCTCAACCGCGCCCGCCGGCTGGGACTACCTCTGGTACCTGGGTCCCGGCGAGATCTATCGCCAAGCCCATGCGCCCGATGGCAAACCTTCGGTGTGCTGCGATACGCACGGCGACGTCGGTATCCTGCGTCGCCCAGCCGCACTGCCGCTGCAGCCGGGCACGTTCCTGAGCTGGCGCTGGCGCGTCGACAGCCTGCCGATCGACCTGCGCGAGGACAGCCTGCCCTCGCACGACTACCTGAGCATCGCCGTCGAGTTCGACGACGGCCAGGATCTCACCTACTACTGGAGCGCGGCGCTGCCGGTCGGCACCGTCTATCGCTGCCCGCTGCCCACCTGGAAGGACAAGGAAACGCACGTGGTCGTGCGCTCCGGGCTGGACGAGCTGGGTCGCTGGCTCGATGAACGCCGCGATGTCCACGAGGATTACCGGCGCTGTATCGGCGGCCCCGCCCGTCACGTGGTACGTGTCTGGCTGATTGCCAACAGCCTCTTCCAACGCGGCCATGGTCGGTGTGAATATTCGGGGATCGAATTCGAACAACCGGACGGACACCGCCTCAAGGTGCTCTGACCCGCTTCTACAGACGACGCGCTAACCGCAGGGGAACGGACAATGCATGGCCTGATGATGGATACGCCGCTGCTGATCACCGAGATCATGCGTTTCGCCGAACGCAACTTCGCCGATCGCGAAGTCGTTTCAGTGACGTTTGACAATCCGCGGCACCGCACGAACCTGGGCGAAGTGTTCCGGCGCGCACGCAAGCTCGCGAATGCGCTGCAAGCAGCGGGCGTCAGACAAGGCGACCGGGTTGCGACACTGGCATGGAACGACTACCGCCACCTCGAGCTGTACTACGCCGTCTCCTGCATGGGTGCGGTGCTGCACACGGTCAATCCGCGGCTGTTTCCAGAACAGCTCGAGTTCATCATCAACCACGCCGCAGACAAGCTGCTGTTCATCGATCCGACCCTGCTGCCGGCGCTCGCGCCGCTCGCCGGCAAGCTGCCGACGGTCGAAAAGACCATCGTGATGACGTCGGCCCCCGCAATGCCGGCCGCGGTCGCGGGCACGTTGCCAGATTACGAGTCCTTCATCGCCGGGCACTCGGATTCGTTCGACTGGCCCGTACTCGATGAACGTACCGCGAGTTCCCTCTGCTACACGTCGGGCACGACGGGCAACCCGAAGGGCGTGCTTTTCAGCCACCGTTCGACGATTCTGCACGGCTACGGCGGCACTCAGGTGGATGCAATGGGCCTCTCGTGCCGCGACACCGTTCTCGCCGTCGTGCCGATGTTCCATGCGAATGCGTGGGGCCTGCCGTACAACGCGCCGATGGTCGGCGCCAGGCTGGTGTTTCCGGGCCCGAAGATGGGAGATGCCGCCACGCTCACGCAGTTGATGAACGAAGAGAGCGTGACGCTGGCCGCGGCGGTGCCGACGGTATGGATGATGCTGCTCGCGTACCTGGACCAGACCGGCGGCAAGCTCCAGACGCTGAAGCGCACGGTGATCGGTGGCTCGGCCGTGCCAATCCAGATGATCCGCGATTTCCGCGACAAGCACGGCGTCACGGTGATCCAGGGCTGGGGCATGACGGAGACGAGCCCGCTCGGCTCGGTGAGCACGTTGCGACCGGACCAGGAAGTCCTGCCGCTGGAGGAGCAGACCCAGCTGCGCGCCAGGGCGGGTCACGGCATTTTCGGCATAGCGATGAAGATCGTGGACGACGAAGGCAAGGAACTGCCGTGGGACGGTGTCAGCTCCGGCGAGCTGAAAGTGCGCGGCTCCTGGGTCTGCAGCGGATACTTCAGGCTCGACGATTCGCCGGCGCACTCGGAGCCGGGCTGGTTCGCGACCGGCGACGTCGCGGTCATCCACCCGAACGGCTTCCTGCAGATCACCGACCGCGCGAAAGACGTCATCAAGTCCGGCGGCGAATGGATCAGCTCGGTCGACCTCGAGAACTGCGCGTGCGGTCATGCCGACGTGCTGATGGCGGCGGCAATCGGCGTACGTCACCCGAAGTGGGACGAGCGGCCGATCCTGCTCGTCGTGCCGCGACCGGGCAGCCAGCCGCAGACTGAATCGATCCTCGCGCACCTCGCGCTGCACTTCGCCAAGTGGCAACTGCCGGACGCGATCGTGTTCGTCGAGGCGCTACCGATGACGGCGACGGGCAAGATCAACAAGCGGTCGTTGCGCGACTCGTATGGCCAGACGCTGCTGAGCGCCGCGAAGGCGTAAGTCGTCGCGCCGCACGATTCGGCTCGATCTTGCAGATAGTCACTGCAGCCGACAGGCGCTGCAGGCGCCGGGTTCTGCTTCGATCCGGGAGACCGTCGCGAGCCATGGACGGCGAGCGTTCATGCCCTTTGGGGTACGAGCCCCCACGGATGGGTTCATGGCGTGTATCCCGGATCGAAGCAGAACCGGGTGACTGTGCGCCTTCAATTGCTCACGTGATTCGATCCAATCGTGCCGGAACGAACGGCCCGACGGTCTTACGCCAGCATGCGTCGCAGCAACGTCTCCGCTTCACCCAACGACATGTTCTTCGGCACCGGGTAATCGCGCGCGGCCTCGACCATTGCAGCGCGTGCAACCGTCGGCAGGTCGGCCGGCTTGAGCGCGACGACTTTCTCGGGAATGCCGACGCCGCGATTGAGGTCACGCACACGATCGATGAATCGCTGCGCCAGCACGTCCGGCGGCTCACCCGCATTGCCCGCGCCGATCACCACGGCCAGCTTCGCCAGGCGTTCACGCGCCAGCGGCGAATCCTTGATGAAGTCGAGTACGTACGGCAGCGTGATCGCGTTGGCCAGTCCATGGGGAACGCCGTACATGCCACCGAGCTTGTGCGAGAAAGCGTGCACGTAACCGACGTACGCCTTGGTGAACGCGAGACCGGCGTAGAAGGACGCCAGCGCCATCGCCTCGCGCGCTTCCATGTCGTTGCCGTCGTCGTACGCGCGCTGCAGGTTGCCGAAGATCATGCGCACGGCTGCGACGCAGTGCTGCTCGGTGTCCGCGTGCGGCCAGCGGTTGATGTAGGCTTCGACGGCGTGCGTGAGCGCATCCATTCCCGTCGCTGCGGTGATCGGCTTCGGCATGCCCTTCATCAGCATTGGATCGAGCGCGGCCGCGAGTGGCACGAGCTTCGGATCGATGACGGCCGACTTCACGTGCTGGACGGGATCGGTCACCACCGCAGCCACGGTCACTTCAGACCCGGTGCCTGCCGTGGTCGGAATCGCGAACAGTGGCAGCATCGGCTTGCCGACCTTGAGCATGCCGACTAGCCGCGCCGGTGACTTGCCCGACACCGCCATCGCGCCGATGACCTTGGCCGCGTCGATGGCCGAACCGCCGCCAACGGCAAGGATCGCGTCGCTGCGATGCGCGCGGACAGCGTCGTAACCGGCCTGCAGCACCGGGTAAGTCGGATCCGGCGTGATGCCGTCGTGCACCGCGACGTCGATCCCCTGCGCCACCAGTGCCTGGAGCAGCGCCTCGACCAGGCCCAGCTTCACGAGCACGGCGTCGGTCACGATCATCACGCGACGGTAGCCAAACTG
>Ga0079037_100002205_pt1 | contig 10580 bp, 11 predicted proteins | sample Mud3Dept4metaG_FD_71479 | JGI IMG/M metagenome (GOLD analysis project Ga0079037, IMG submission 71479) | Freshwater wetland microbial communities from Ohio, USA, analyzing the effect of biotic and abiotic controls - Mud 3 Core 4 Depth 4 metaG | ecosystem: Environmental > Aquatic > Freshwater >... | reverse complement strand
TTGTTATGTCTGTCATTCCGAACACCCAAAGGGTGAGAGGAATCTTTATTGTAACCCTGCAAGATTTCTCACTTCGTTCGAAATGACAAACTCCTATCTCTTTTTTGGGGATTGACAAGACCGTTTTCATTATATTAATATTTCTACCAGCATAAACCTTTAAACTGGTCCGGAGAGGCTGGAAAGGAAAAACGGATTGCTCCTCTCATTCTTAATAACGCTTCAGTTCTGTACCCACACAAATTTTCCTTTCCGTTCAACAGAAATATTAGAAGAAAGGTATTTTTATGTCTAAAGAAATACTGGACAGTAATGATATCAACAGGGCCATACGAAGAATGTCCCACGAAATAATTGAAAAAAACAAAGGGGTATCAAACCTCTGTCTTGTCGGCATACAGAAGGGCGGGGTCACCCTTGCGGAGAGACTTGCCTCAGAGATCAAGTCTATCGAAGGCGGGAAAATCCAGGTCGGGAAGCTTGATATCACACTATACAGAGATGACCTTAATACAAAAGAAGAGCAGCCTGTGGTAAAGCGCACTGATATTCCTTGCAATATCGACGGCAAAACGGTAGTCCTCGTAGACGACGTGCTCTTTACAGGAAGGAGCATCAGGGCCGCCATGGATGCCCTCATCGACTTCGGCAGGCCTGCCTCTATTCAGCTTGCCGTGCTCATAGACAGGGGCCACAGAGAACTGCCGATAAGGGCAGACTACGCGGGTAAAAATATTCCTACGTCTTTTAAAGACAGTGTTGAAGTGACTCTTGAGGAAGAAAGCTCCAGGGACAGGGTTGTTTTAATAAGTGACAAATAGACGTTTTATTCAGATAGCGAAAAATGGACAGCAATGATGATTAAATCCAAACACCTTCTGGGAATAAAAGAGCTGACGTCTGAAGAGATTTATCATATCCTTGATACCGCTGCCGGTTTCAGGGATGTCCTTCACAGAGACATTAAAAAAGTCCCGCCCCTCAGGGGGAAGACCGTCGTGAGCCTTTTTTTCGAACCCTCAACCAGGACCAAGACATCTTTTGCCCTTGCGGCAAAGAGGTTGAGCGCAGACTTCGTGAATTTCTCGGTATCAACCAGCAGCGTGGTAAAAGGTGAAACAATAAAGGACACCGCCCTGACGATCCAGGCACTGGGGGCCGACTTTGTCGTGATAAGACACCCTTCCGCCGGTGTTCCCCACTTCCTGAGCAACATACTGGATATGTCCGTCATAAACGCCGGTGACGGCGCAAACGAACATCCGACCCAGGCGCTTCTTGATCTTTTCACCATACAGACCCACAAGAAGAACATCAAAGACCTTACGGTAGTGATAATCGGGGACATCGCCCACAGCAGAGTGGCAAAATCAAACATATACGCGTTAACAAAACTCGGGGCAAGGGTGAGATTGATCTGTCCCCCGACATTAATGCCTGCCGAGGTAGGAAAGCTTGGTGTTGAGGTTTTCCACTCCATCGATGACGGGATTAAAAAAGCAGACGTAATCATGACCCTGAGACTTCAGCTCGAGCGCCAGAGCAAAGGGTTCCTTCCGTCGCTCGAGGAATATTTCAAGCTTTACGGACTCACCTCTGAAAGACTCAAACTGGCGAAAAGCAGCGCCATTGTCATGCATCCCGGCCCCATGAACAGAGGGGTTGAAATTGAATCCGCTGTTGCAGACGGGCCGCAGTCGGTCATACTCGAACAGGTGACCAACGGTCTTGCGGTCAGAATGGCGGTGTTATATCTTCTTGCAGGAGTAAGAAAATGAATATCCTGATTAAAAACGGACATGTGATTGACCCGTCGCAAAATATAGATGGCCATAACGACCTTCTGATAAAAGGTCGCAAAATACTAGGACTGTATCCTGAAGGCAAAGGCCCTGCCGCAGATAAAACAATTGATGCATCCGGTTGTATCGTCATCCCCGGTCTTGTTGATATGCATACCCATCTGAGGGAACCCGGCTTTGAGTACAAGGAGACCATAAAGACAGGTACGCTGGCTGCTGTAAAAGGCGGATATACCACTGTCTGCTGCATGCCCAACACAAAGCCGGTCAACGATACAATATCCGTAACTGAATTCATTCTCGAAAAGTCCGTAAAGGAAGGCTCCTGCACAGTCTATCCTATCGGCGCGATTACCAGGGGACAGAAAAGCGAAGAACTCACTGAACTTGAAGCGCTCCTGAAAGCAGGCTGCATAGCATTTTCCGATGACGGGCACCCGGTGACAAACAGTCTCATCATGAGGCGTGCGCTTGAATATTCAAAAATATTTAATGTCCCGATCATATCCCACTGTGAAGACCTTAAGCTGTCTGAGGGCGGGGTCATGAATGAAGGCTTTGTATCGACGATTGTAGGCTTGAGGGGCATACCCAAAGCAGCTGAGGAAGTCATGGTGGCAAGGGACCTGTCCCTCTGTGAACTCACGGGCGGCCGTCTTCATATCGCCCATGTATCGACAGAAGGATCAGTGAAACTGATCCGGGACGCAAAAGCGCGCGGTATAAATGTGACGGCAGAGACATGTCCCCATTATTTTACGTTGACTGATGAGTCGATTATCAGTTATGACACAAACCTGAAGGTCAATCCCCCCATCAGGACCGCCAGTGATGTAGCGGCTATTAAAGAAGGGCTTAAAGATGGTACAATTGATGTCATCGCAACAGACCATGCCCCTCATCATGTGGATGATAAAAACAAGGAATTTGATTCGGCGGCCTTTGGAATATCGGGCCTTGAAACCGCCTTTTCCCTTGGACTGCAGCTCGTTGATCAGGGGGTCCTGGACATGAAACAGCTCATCACTAAAATGGCAGTAACGCCTTCTCATATAATGGGGATCGGGAAAGGGATGTTAACTGCAGATTCCGATGCAGACATAGCCATAATCAATACGGAGAAGGAATACAGGGTTGATTCGTCCACGTTTTTATCAAAGGGGAAAAATTCCCCGTTTAACAAGTGGACGCTTAAGGGGACCGTAGAAATAACCATATCAATGGGTAAGGTTTTTGAATGGAACTAATTAATAAGGCAAATGAACTACCCTGCAGAGCTGCGAGGTATCAAAGCCGTCATTCCGGCTTGTCCGGAATCTTTTAATTAAACTCTGAAGCAGAGCTTCGATAAATTTATTCGATTATATGAAATTATGGGATCAAACAGAACAAAAGCGCTTTTAGTACTTGCAGACGGCACTGTCTTTGAAGGGCGGAGCTTTGGAGCTGATCTCGAGACTGTCGGTGAGGTTGTCTTTAACACCTCGATGACCGGATACCAGGAGATACTGACTGACCCGTCATACAAAGGTCAGATAGTCGCAATGACTTACTCCCAGATAGGAAACTACGGGATAAATCCGGAGGACGTAGAATCAAAGGCCCCTAATGTCGAAGGTTTTATCGCCAGGGAATTTTTTGACTTTCCGAGCAACTGGCGTTCTCAAAAGGACCTGGCACAATATCTGAAAGAAAATAATAAAGTCGGGATCGACGCCATTGACACAAGGGCGCTGACCAGGCATATACGGGACAACGGCGTACAGATGGGGATCATCTCAGCCATTGACTTAGACCCTGAAAGCCTGACTGCGAAAGTACGAACCCACCCCGGTATATCGGCCTTTGACCTGGTTAAAGAGGTTACGGCAAAAGAACCCTATAAATGGACAGAGCCGCTCTGGAAACTAAATGCGGAGAACACAGAACACAGAACACAGAATACAGACAAAAACAGCCTGGGCTCCAGGCTCCGGGCTCTGGGTTCTAAAAAGGTGGTAGTCTACGACTTCGGCGTCAAGATGAACATCCTGCGTCATCTCGTCAATGCAGGATTCGATGTTACTGTTGTGCCTGCACAGACACCTGCGGAGGAAGCGCTGAATATGGGCCCTCATGGAATTGTATTGAGCAACGGGCCCGGAGACCCGCAGACAGTCACATACGCCATTGAAGCAGCAAAGAAGCTCCTCGGCAAGAAACCAATACTCGGTATCTGCCTCGGTCATCAGATATTGGGACTGGCCATGGGAGGAAGCACGTATAAACTTAAATTCGGGCATCACGGGGGAAACCACCCTGTTATGGACCTGTCAACACGCAAGGTAGAGATAACCTCTCAGAACCACAATTACTGTGTCGACATTAACAGTCTTGGCGGGCAGGTCGAGCTGACCCACAAAAACCTTTATGACGGGACAGAAGAAGGAATGAGACATAAAGATCTGCCTGTCATTTCCTTTCAGCACCATCCTGAGGCAGGGCCCGGGCCGAATGACTCAGGATATATCTTCAAACGCTTCAGGGAAATGCTGGAAGCATGGTAACCGATAATTATCAACTTGAAATGGAAGGCACTAAACTAATTTTCAAAACATCCTCCTTTAAAGCGGAAAGGACGAGCGTATTGCATTCCGGTGTATACACAAAAGAGTTTTCTTCCATGCTGTTTGCCTCGGCGGCGGGATTGGCCGCATATATGCTGACAGGCGGCAGGCCGCCGCTTATACGTTATGCCCTTCTGATCATTATATTTGCTGCAGCCTTTCTCGGGGCCGGAAAATATATCTTTAAAGAAAAAGAGCTGCAGGTTGTATTTGACAAGAAGGACAAAACCGTCTTTATGCTGCAGTCCGGACTGATTATAAAAAAGCGGGAGAAGATCCCCTTTTCAAGTATCAGGTCTGTTGATATGGGAAGCAGACAGTTTGTCCCCGAAAACATCGACGGAATAAATTTCGTCCAGAAGATTTCAGCACAGCATGGAAGTGTGGTACCGGGGCTGGGTGAGGTTGATGAATTTATTACCCTCTCCCTGCGTTTGACAGACGGATCTGAAAGGATTATTTATGCAGCCAGGACAAGCTTGGCGGAAGTTGACAGTAGACCAGATGTCCCGGCAAGGGAAATAAGAAACTTTCTGGAAAATACAGTGTAGTCATATCTGATAAAGGAACAATGAATGCCTAAAAGAACAGACATTAAAAGCATTCTGCTGATCGGCTCCGGGCCGATCATAATCGGACAGGCGTGTGAATTTGACTATTCAGGAACACAGGCCTGCAAGGCCCTTCGCGAGGAAGGATATAAAGTCATACTTGTCAATTCCAACCCCGCAACCATCATGACCGACCCTGAGACAGCCGATGTTACATACATCGAACCGCTTACGAATGAAGTGCTTGAAATGATAATTGAAAAAGAACGGCCTGACGCATTACTGCCTACAATGGGCGGGCAGACGGCCCTGAATCTCGCGGTAGAGCTGTCCGAAAGAGGGGTCCTCGATAAATATAAGGTAGAGCTGATAGGCGCCAAACTCCCTGCTATTAAAAAAGCAGAGGACCGGGAACTGTTTAAAGAGGCCATGGCAAAGATAGGTTTAAAGACCCCGAAAAGCGCTCATGTAAATACCGTGGAAGAAGGCCTGAAGGTCGCGGACATCCTCAGTTTCCCTCTTATCCTGAGGCCTTCATTCACGATGGGAGGCACGGGCGGCGGCATCGCATACAATGTGGATGAGTATAAAGAAAGCCTTAAAAAGGCCCTTAAGCTGAGTCCGGTCAGTCAGGTCCTTGTAGAAGAATCCGTGCTCGGATGGAAGGAATACGAACTTGAGGTAATGCGTGACAACAGGGACAATGTCGTCATCATCTGTTCCATAGAGAACTTCGACCCGATGGGGGTCCATACCGGTGATTCCATTACCGTAGCGCCTGCTCAGACCCTGACGGACAAGGAATATCAGATAATGCGGGACGCAGCCATCGCGATCATGCAGGAGATCGGGGTTGATACAGGCGGGTCAAATGTCCAGTTCGCTGTGAATCCTGCCAACGGGAACATGATCGTCATAGAAATGAATCCGAGGGTCTCCAGAAGCTCTGCCCTAGCGTCCAAGGCAACCGGTTTCCCGATTGCCAAGATCGCGGCGAAACTCGCCGTGGGCCTGACCCTTGATGAAATACCAAACGACATCACCAAAGAAACTCCAGCGTCATTTGAGCCCACCATCGATTATGTCGTTGTAAAGTACCCGAGGTTTGCTTTTGAGAAATTTCCTGAGGCCGACCCTACCCTGACCACTCAGATGAAGTCAGTCGGTGAGGCCATGTCCATTGCCAGGACCTTCAAGGAGGCACTTCAGAAAGTGGTCCGGAGCCTTGAGATAGACAGCTGCGGTTTTGAGCCGGTTGAGGCAAGTATCAGCGAGATCCGTGACAGGATAAAGGTCCCCTCCTGGGACCGTATCTGGTACATTGCGCATGCCTTAAGGCTGGGAGAAAGCATTGAGGAGCTTCATGCCCTCACAAAGATTGATCCATGGTTTCTGTACAACATGAAACAGATAATAGATATGGAACAGGAAATCAGTGAAGCTGCCGCTGAAAATAAAGGGGCAGAGGAGCCAATCACCATTGATATGTTAAAGGCGGCAAAGGAATACGGCTTTTCCGACAAAAGACTGGCGCAATTGATTGACACGGATGAAAAGTCTGTCCGGGTCATGAGAAGCCGTATCGGTCTGAGGGCCGTATATAAAATGGTGGACACCTGCGCAGCCGAGTTTAAGGCCTATACGCCGTATTTGTATTCAACGTATGAAAAACCTTTCTATAGAGCACAGAGCACAGAATACAGAACACAGACAGTACAATAAAAACTGTCCCAAAATACGCATAAGGACAGTCTGGGCTCTGGGCTCCGGGCTCTGGGTTCTGAAGTAGAGTGCGAAGCAAACCCCACTGACAGGAAAAAGGTTGTGATCCTCGGAAGCGGACCGAACAGGATCGGACAGGGGATTGAGTTTGACTACTGCTGCGTTCACGCGGTCTTTGCCCTCAGGGAACTCGGATATGAAACTATCATGGTCAACTGCAATCCTGAGACCGTCAGTACCGATTATGACACAGCGGACAGGCTATACTTTGAACCGCTGACATTAGAAGACACTCTTAATATTATTAATACAGAGAAACCGGTGGGAGTCATAGTCCAGTTCGGCGGACAGACCCCGCTCAAGCTAGCGGTGCCGCTTGAAAGAGAAGGCGTCAGGATCCTCGGCACTTCACCTGATTCAATAGACATGGCCGAAGACAGAAAGAGGTTCAAGGAAATCCTTCACAAACTGGATCTCAGGCAGGCAGAGAGCGATACGGCTGTCTCAGTGGACGAAGCAATTGAAATCGCCAGAAAGATAGGCTACCCTGTTATGGTCAGGCCCTCATATGTTCTCGGCGGACGGGCCATGGAGATTGTTTATGATGAAAAAAGCCTCATGGACTACATGAAAAGGGCCGTTACCGCGTCCCCTGAACACCCGGTGCTTATAGATGATTATCTTGAAGACGCAATTGAGATCGACGTGGACGCGATCTCGGACGGCAGCCGCGTTATTGTCGGCGGGATCATGGAGCATATAGAAGAGGCCGGCATCCACTCAGGGGACTCAGCGTGTTCTTTGCCCCCCTACTCTTTATCACCCGAAATTGTAGAGCAGATTAAAGTTCAGACAAAGGCGCTTGCAAAAGAGCTGAATGTCATCGGACTGATGAATATTCAGTTCGCGGTCAAAGACAATGAAATATATATCCTTGAAGTAAATCCGCGTGCGTCGCGTACGATTCCGTATGTAAGCAAATCCATCGGGGTCCCGCTCGCAAAGATGGCCGCCAAGGTAATGGCAGGAAAATCTCTGGAAGAGCTGGGACTGACATCTGAAAAGGAAATTACCCATTTCACGGTAAAGGAAGCCGTATTCCCTTTTGACCGTTTTTCAGGAGTTGATACCCTCCTGGGCCCTGAAATGAAGTCAACTGGCGAGGTGATGGGCATTGATGAAGATTTTGGCAGGGCATATGCGAAGTCACAGATAGCGGCAAAAAACGCAATGCCACTCAGGGGCACGGTTTTTATAAGCGTAAAGGACTGGGACAAACCGGCGCTTCACTCACTCGCCGCTAAACTTGTATCACTCGGGTTTAAAATAAAAGCGACAAGGGGCACAGCATTTTATCTTAATCAACTCGGAATAAAGGCAGAAACCGTCAACAAGGTCACAGAGGGAAGGCCGCACTGCGTGGACCTGATAAAGAACAAGGAGATCGATTTTATCATCAACACCGTGACCGGCGCAAAGGCCAAGAAAGACTCCTTTTCAATCAGGGAAAGCGCCCTTCAGTACAATGTGACCTATACGACAACCATCTCCGGCGCGCGGGCCGCGATCAAGGCGATTGAAGTGATGCTTAAGAAGCAGTTAAGTATCAAGTCGCTGCAGGAGTATCATAAGGTAAAGACTTAAAAGCTGTCTGTACTTGGCTTATGAGTTATAATACAAACCGAGGACACCAGCATGGCAAGAAAAGACTTAATGAAATCTCAATCTGAGCTGAACATACATAAATTGGTAAAGGGTTTCTTTAAGGACAAGCATACTGTCATGCTCGTATTTTTATTCGGTTCTTATGCAAGCAAACAAATGAAGACTTTAAGTGATATTGACATCGGAATACTCTTTGATAAGAAACCGTCTTTTTATGAAATGAATGACTTAAAAGAAAATTTATCAGAAATCGTTAAAAGAGATATTGATTTGGTGGCCCTTAATGATGCATCTCCAATCATAAAGATGCAGGTCATTAAAAAAGGGATTCTGGTTTTCCAGAGAAATAAAAACTATTTCAGTGTTTTTTACGGAGATACCGTGAATCAGTATGATGACCTGAAAATCACCCGTAGAAAATGTGAAGACAATATCCTGAAAGGGAGGATATATGCCTGACAAAGATATTGTCCTTGCAAAATCAAATGCCGTCCAGAGATGTTTAAAAAGGATAAAGGACGTTACCAAATTAAATCCCGGGGCTCTTGATGAACTGAATACCCAGGACATTTTCATTCTCAACCTTCAAAGGGCCGTCCAATCCGCAATCGACCTTGCCACTCATATAATTGCTTCAGAAGGCTTGGGGGTATCGGATACAATCAAGGGCAATTTTGAATTGCTGGAAAAGGCGGGGGTTATCAGCAAGGGATTGTCCAGAAAGATGCAGTCCATGGTCGGGTTCAGGAACATAGCCATTCATGACTATCAGAGTATCAACGTTGAGATATTAAAAACCATCCTTGTTAAGCATCTCAAAGACCTTGAAGATTTTTATGCAAGGATTCTTGTTTATTTTAAATTTGTGAAGAAATAGCTGGGTTGAGCACTATGACGTCACCCTGATTATGTGGTAGTGGACTATGGCGGGGTTTTTGGATAAGATAATTAATTGGTATCGACAAAAAACTTAATTATTAAAATTATCTTTTACTTCATACTTCCTTACCAGGGTATCAAAACTCATATTAACAAGAACTGCATTATGCGGAATGAGAATATACTTCCATAGTTTACCGCCGTTTTGACTGTTAAAATCTGAAGCATGGTTACAATATTGAGATGCGGCATGAGCTTTTTCCTGAACATCTGTTGTTTCAATATCGCCTTCTTTTTTAGTTTCTATCATATAAATAGCATCAGGCGTTTCTGCAACAAAGTCCGGGTGATACTGCCGTGAATTATGGTCCCAGTAGATTTTAAATTGCCTGCGCGATGGTCTCAGCCATTTCAGGACTGCTTTGTCATATTCTAAAATTACTGCAAAATCCTTCTCTGTTTTAGTATCAAATTTATATAGCGTATGACAGGCTTTCTTAAATCCGCTGAATACCTTGCTTGGTATTGCGTTTGTCGGGGTGATTGTATCTGTAAAATGATGAATACTGTCTTTAGTGTATTTTTCAAAATTATGTTCTTCAATTATCGTAAAGGGTTTTACAAGGGGTTTTTCATAGCTTGGCGCTTCACAATAAAAATGCTCCATCATTTGCGAATAAATATAGCTTCCGATTTGCTGCTTTTGGGATTGGACCACATTCATCAGATTATCTTCGTCAAGATAGCTCCTGAATTTCTCTACCACCTGTTTCGCCAATTTAAAAAGCGAGTCTGCCTGTCCGTCATAGTCTATTTCAGAGTAATTTATACGATAATATTCTCCGGGGTATCAACAATAATTCCTCCCTTGCCGATATTTATGTCAACGCTGTTTTCCTGCTCTCTCAGGTTTTTGATAAGGACTTCTTCTGCTACCTAAATGGCACTCTTAAGGTGTGGCTGGTTTATCGCTTGTTGTACTTTGTGGCGTTGTCTTTGGAAAGATCGATAGGGTATTTCTTTTCATTGAGGGCGATTTTGGTGAGGACTTCTTGTTCGATATCGATGTTTAATTTATCAGCAAGGCGTATAAGGTAAATAAAGACATCGGCAATCTCTTCTTTTACCTGGGCAATTTCTTTTTCTGAATTGACGATATCCTTTGATTGCTCTTCTGTGAGCCACTGGAAGATCTCAAGCAGTTCAGCGGCTTCGGCGGCAAGGGCCATCGAGAGGTTCTTCGGGCTGTGAAACTGGTCCCAGTTGCGGTCTTCTGCAAACTTGCGAAGTTTTTGCTGGATGTCTTTTATATTCATATATTCTGTTTTTTATAATCGAAGCTGATGCAATAATTT
>Ga0079037_100002204_pt1 | contig 10585 bp, 8 predicted proteins | sample Mud3Dept4metaG_FD_71479 | JGI IMG/M metagenome (GOLD analysis project Ga0079037, IMG submission 71479) | Freshwater wetland microbial communities from Ohio, USA, analyzing the effect of biotic and abiotic controls - Mud 3 Core 4 Depth 4 metaG | ecosystem: Environmental > Aquatic > Freshwater >... | reverse complement strand
TCAGGGCGCCGCTCTCCAGCAAGTCCTGCAACACTTCTGTATAATGGAAAACGCGTATGCCTGACTCGCCATATTCTTTCCTGAATGTGTTCATACAGTGAGGAGACAGGGCAATAATCTCCTTCACGCCGTATTCCTTGAAATTCGTAAGATTCTCATCTCTCAGCTCTTCGAAAAGGCCTGCCTCACCCATTCTTCTGATCTCATTGCCGCAACAGGCTTCCTCTCCACCCAATATTCCGAATTCCACGCCGGCAGCACGAAGCAGACGGGACACGTTCGCGGGTATCACCATGCACCGCGGATCGTACGCTTGAATGCAGCAGTTGAATAGAAGCCTCTTCTCCTTTGTCTCAGATACGTGCGGTATGTCGAAGTCCACCTTTTGAGTCCAGTCGGCCCTCTTGCTTCTTGCCTTTCCCCAGGGATTCTTTTGAACAAAGGCATTCTCGAGTGCCTTTTGAACGGTCGCCGGTATGCGCCCGTCCTCCACGAGTTGAGCCCTCAGGTCGATGATCACCTCTGACGGCTTCACATCCCGCGGACAGCGCAACGTGCATGTGTTACACGAGGTGCAGTACCAGGGCAGGGCCTCTTCAACAGTTCGATCAAACTGTTTTTTTCGTATGATCATCCTAATGTTGAACGGGGTTTTCCCCGCCTCAGGACAACTTCCCGTGCACTTCCCACACTGCATGCAGGTCAAGACCCTTTGAGCTTCCAAGCTACGTCACGCCTCCTTCTTCTCAGTACATCTGAATGGCCCGGCTTGCTTACGCACCCAAGAACCGGGGCCGCCTTATTATAGCAAAAAAGCCGCGCCGTTTCCGAGAGGATTCTTTTCACAAGGCCTTCTACCACTTACGATGGTAAATCGGGGCTGCTCTTTCAGGTCTGGCGTTGGTTTGTACGGTTGACGCTTCTTGCGCCGCCCCTGATCCTGACAGGGAAGACTATTTCTTTGCGTAAAATTCCCTGATCGATTTCTTTAGTATCTTTCCTTGCGGGCTCTTGGGAAGTTCCTGCCAGAATTCGACTGACTTGGGTTTCTTGAAACCGGCAAGGCGTTCGCCGCAGAACCTGATGATCTCCTCCTGGCTCGCCTGCGCTCCCTGCTTCAATACGATCACCGCCTTAGCCGACTCGCCCCAGTACTCGTCTGGAATACCGATGACAGAAGCTTCCAGCACGGCCGGGTGCTGGTAGAGCACCTCTTCTATCTCACGGGGATAGATATTGACGCCTCCGCTTATGATCATGTCATTCTTTCGCTCTACCACGTAGATGTAGCCGTCTGAATCTACCCTCCCCAGATCTCCAGTATGAAGCCACCCGTTCTTCAGTTTCTCCTCGGTCTCTTTAGGGAGCTTCCAGTACCCCTTCATCATGGCCTCGCTTCTGCCAACGATCTCACCCACCTCTCCCACACCCACATCCCTTCCCTCGTCATCGACAATCCGGATCTCGTAACAGACAACCGGCTTCCCGGCTGATGCCAGCCGCGCAAGCTGTTCTGGGGAACCCTCCAGCGGGTGGTCTTCGGGTTTCAGTATAGTGGTCATGGGGCCGCTTTCGGTCTGCCCGTAAAGCTGCGCAAAGCCGCATTTAAACCGCTCCATTGCACGCTTCAGGAGTTCCACGGGCATGGGTGCACCTGCGTACACGATCAGGCGCAGACTGTTTAGAGCATACCTGTCGATGTTCGGCGACTGCAAGAGCGCGTGGAGCATGGTAGGTACAAGCTGACACCGTGTGATTCTTTCCTTCTCTATGATCTCCAGTATCTCATCAGGGTTGAACGCCCCTTCCCTCTTGATCACGAACGTATTGGGCATGTACGTATGTCTCACGATATTGTCCTCGCAGGCCACGTGGTACATGGGAAAGCTGATCAGCACCTTCTCGTCATATTCGGCCCTCAACTCGATGACACCCGCGACCGCGTTTGTCACGAGATGCCGATGAGTTCTCATGGCGCCCTTTGGTTTGCCTGTCGTGCCGGCCGTAAAAACAATGCTGATGACGTCTTCATCAACTATCCGGGCTGGAGGCTCTGTATCTTTTCCGCGGGATATCAGTTCCTCGTAATCGACCATAAAAGAAGCGCTGGTGCTCTGCAGGGAGATATACTGTTCAACACACGAGACTTCACCGCGGATCGCCTCAACCAGATTCGCGTAGTCCTGGTCCAGCACAAAAAATCGCGGCTCCGAATAATTGATGACCTCCCGCAGTTCCGCCCCTTTTAGATGGTTATTGTAAGGGCAGAAGACTCCACCGGTTTTGGCCGCAGCAAAGTAAAGTTCAATGAACTGGTGGCAGTTGTGTACCAGGACACCGATGTGATCGCCCTTCCGAAGCCCTTTCTCAAGCAGACTGTTGGAGAGGCGGTTCACCCTCTCGTTCAACGTCCGGTAGTCAAGCCTCGTGCCCTCAGAGACAATCGCACTCTTCCGTGGAAACTTGTTGGCATTGCGTGTAAGCATGTCTCCTACGATCATATGCGCTCCTAGAATCTTCTGTCTTCAGTCACCCACGACGGGAACCAGCGGTAATATTCCGGTGGATGCGCCTTGTCAAGACCGTCATACGTTGCCTTGACCAGCTCGATGCCCTTCTTGGTCCGGTATAGCTTGGCGAGCCCCTTCTTCTCAAGGGCCGCAAGGAGATCGTCCAGCCTACCATCGTCTGTATCGAAGTAATCCTTGATGTCTTCCCTGTTCATGTAGAGCCCCGGGTTGACACGGTAATCCTCCGCCAGGAGATGCAGGAGTTTCTCTTCACTCGCAGAGCCCTGTTTCTCCGGTTTGCCGGTCGCTGGCACGGGCACCCCGAGATCGGGATGAACGACGCGCCTTCTCATCTTCAATTCATCAGCCCACTGTCGCGTGCCTGAGCGGAAGGTCACGAGCCTGCAGGCCTCCATTGTGCCGCCTGCGATGTTCTCCACCTTGGCAACCCCCATGATCGCGGACAGAGGATAGAAAGGAGTCACTGCGTCGCCACCCATCACCTGGATCGCGTCCAGGCTCGCCTGAAGCGCCGCCTCACAGTTGTAAATCTTGGCCACGTTCGAGTCGACCGTGATGTCCCAGCCCAGGTCCCAGAGGTAGGCAGTGTAGAACGTGAGGAGACGGGCAATCTTCGCCTTTGAGATCAGATTTGCGATCTTGAACTGGTTCTCGGGGATGTCGATGGTGGGCCTGCCGAACTGCACCCGGCGCTGAGCGTATGGAACGGCATTTCTCAACACTTCCATGATCCAGCCCGTCACCTGGGCACAGATGAGCGTGCGTTCAAAGTTGAGGCCCGCCGTCATGACGCGCCAGCCCTCGCCTTCCGCCCCGATCCTGTTAGCAACAGGCACGGGCACATTCTCGAAATTCAGCACACCGTTCTGAATATTGTCGAATCCGATGATCTCATTGATCTTTTCAACGCTGAGACCGGGCGCTCCTTTTTCCACGATGAATCCTGTGAGATGCCTGTAGTTCTTGATGTCCTCGGGAGCGTTGCTCGTCCTCGCATAGACCATGTGCCGGTCGGCCACACCGGCCGCAACTATGTAGCGCTTCTTGCCAGAGAGCCGGTAGACATCACCCTCACGCCGTGCCATGGTTTCAATACCCGCAGCGTCGGTGCCGGCAAACGGCTCGGTGATGACAATGGCCCCGGGCTCCCCTTTCGCGATGCGCGGGAGAAAACGTTGTTTCTGCTCGTCAGTGCCGTACTCGATGACCTGGCGCAGCCCGCCAAGCATGTTGCCTACAAACGTCCTGCCTGGTCCCGGCATCCGGTTGAAGGCCTCCGACGCGATGCAGGCGCCCGTTGCTCCCAGACCCAGTCCTCCATATTCCTTTGGTACACCGGCCCCGGAGTATCCCTTTTCCGCAATCTTTCGGAACATATCCCGCGGGAATTCCCTTGTCCAGCGCGCCTCTGCGTCTCTGGGCACCAATTCTTCGGCGAACGCCTGCACCTCATCCGCAAATTTCTTCTGCTCCTCTGTCCACCAGGGAAAGTATTCCATGACAAGAGCCTCCTGAACTTGTTCTTTTAGGATATTCATCCGGACCCTGCGTCTCGCGTCACGGTCCGGTATATGTTCCATTTAGGGGGCACTCATCCTTGCCTGCTTCTCGGCTGGTACCCTTTTGGCACGGTAAAGGAGTCACCCAGGTTCAATACTAACGGTCTTATCTTCGGGTAGCGTTCCATCTCCCGCGCAAAGTCTTTGCCTCTGTCGATCATCTGCCTGACCATGGGAAACACCTCGAGCATTCCACGAAGTCCTTGCGGATCAGGCACCTCCTCCATCTTCGGGAACCACTCACACGGAATAGCATACGGAGCGGCGATGAGACTTGCGGCGTAGGCAGCCTCCGCGTATCCCATGCAGAAAACACCGCCGATAGAAAGTGTCGCCACATCAGGCTTGTAGAAGTCACCGATGAGCGTTTTCATCTCCGTTAGAAAACCTGTATCACCTGAAATGTAAAGAGTCAGCCCATTATCCTGCCTGACCACAAATCCCGAACCGATACCGGCGAGCCGGTACCCCTCTCCCTCGCCATAGCTTGACGTGTGATTCGCAGGCACGAGCGTGATCGTGACGTCGCCGAACGATGCAGTACCTCCAAAGTTGAGCGCAACCACATTGTTGCGGCGCCCTGCAAACGCCTGCATGAAGTGCTCGAAATGGACAATTCCTTGCACGTGGTCATTGACATCCAGTACGGTTTCCAGATCGAGTGCATGGTCAAAGTGGGCGTGTGTGCACAACACCAGGTCGGTGTCAACCCATCGGTCAATCTCCTGCCATTCCTTCACGCAACTCGGGTTGCCCTTAATCCACGGGTCGACTGCAATGATATATCCCTGGTCGGTAACAATCCTGAACATGCTATGTCCCAGACGCTGAATCTGCATGAAGCTCTCCTCCTTAGCGAGTCATTATGCTGGGCAGTATTGTGGCTATCTGAGGAATACAGATAATAATGAGAATAGCCAGCAAATCAAGCAAAATAAAGGGGGTCACCGATCGATAAACGTCCATGGATGTGATCTCTTTGGGCACAATACCTTGCATGACAAAGAGGCACAGGCCAAACGGGGGCGACTTCATCCCCACCGACATGTTGACGAGAAAGAGAAGCCCGAACCAGACCGGGTCCCATTCGAGGGCCCTGACAATGGGCATGAATATAGGTATCGTGACCATCATGATTGCGACCTGCTCCATGAGCATGCCCATAAAAAGCAGGATGAGCATCATAACGAGAAGGACGCCATACGGCGGAAAGTTGAAACTTAAGACAAACTTGAGCAGCCCCTGGCTCGCCCCTGTGTATGCGAGAATCTGGCCGAATGCGGTTGCCCCGGTAAGGATCATGAACATCATGACGGTGATCAGGAGTGACCCCTTTATCGTTTCAAGAGTGACTTTCCAGGTCAATTTCCTGTAAAGGGCTACCAGTATGAAGGAGAGTACTGTTCCCATGGCTGCTGACTCTGTCGGAGTGGTGATGCCCAGCAGAATCAACCCGAGGACGACGACAATGATGACGAAGAAGGGGACGACATATTTTATGGTGAGCACAATCTTTTCAGCGAAGGGTACACGTTTCGGCTCATATGGCGGTGCAAGTTGCGGCTGCACCTTGCACCGGATGAGGATATAGCCTGCATAGAGCCCCGCTATCAGGAAGCCGGGCAACAAGCCGGAGATCAAAAGCTTTCCCACGGAAATATCGGCCAACGATGCCAAGATCACAGCCAGAGCGCTGGGCGGGATGATCATGTCCATGGAACCACTCATGCAGGAACCGACAGCAAGCGATTTGTGGTACCCGCGGCGCAGCATGTCCGGCAGCATCAGTGACCCCAACATGGCTGTACACGCCATGCTGGAACCGCTGATACACGAAAAAATAGTCGCAGCCGCTATGGCGATGATACAGAGCCTGCCCTTGACCCGACCCATCCATAAGTCGAGGACGTCAACTGCCTTGACGAACGCCCCTGAAAAAACCAGTACCTCCCCCATTATGATAAAGAGAGGTACGGGCAGGAGTACAAACGTGCTGATGGACGAGAAGATGCTGTGGATAAACTGGGACATCCCAGCACCGCCCCCCCAGATGATGTAAATGATCACGACATTGACCACCATAAACGACAAGAAGACGGGCAGCCCGATTGCCAACAGAATCAGAAATGCGCCGATTATGATTGTGAACCACATCCACCATTCCATCCGCGTTCCTCCCTACAAGGCTTTCTCCTCTTCTGCGCGTGAAACTAAACTTTGTACATGCCCAAGAAACTGTCGTACAAATTCAACCAGCATCAACAAGTATCCCAGGGCGATGAAAGACAGAAAGGGCCATTTAGGCCAGGCATAGGTCTTGACTACGCGGACGTCCGTGACACAACAGTCCCACGTCGTTTTAGCGGCGTACCAGAGGAGAACCAGGGAAATCAGGATGCCCATCGCACAGGCAAACAGGTTGCAATAGGCCTGGGCCCTTGGCCTCAGGTGGTCAACGAGGATTGTCACCGATATGTGCGATTTATTCCTCAGGACCCAGGTTGTGCCGAGAAACGCGATAAGGAAGAGCATGTACTCAACGACTTCGACACCCCAGATCGGAGGGCGATGCAGGAAGTAGCGCATAACAACTTCGTAGCACTCGATCAAGCCTGTGCAGACGATGAAAATACCGGCAATGATAGCCAAGGCATTTACCACGCCATCAAAAATGGCATTGAACCTTTTCATCCTCATATCCTTCCGGGTTTGGGATAGTACAGGCCGCACTGACCCCGCCAATGGCTGGGTAATGCAGCCAAATCGGCCAGATCTCTATCCAGAGTGATAACGGGCTTCGCTACCGGGTCACCCGAAGCGGGTGCCCGGCTCGCGGTGCTTGCTCGGTAGATTCAATCTATTGCCACGGGAAGGTGCCCTTCGGAACCGCAGCCTTTGAGGTGGCTTTTCTTAACTTGGGGCCATAATCGGGCGCGCTTTTCACCACCTCTGCCCATGTGTTGTCGTACGCGGCCTTCACAAAGGCTTCTGCATCAGCCGGCGGGAGCTTGATGATCTTCATGCCGGCTTTTTCCCTCACCCTTTCTTCTTTGTCAAGAATCATGTAATTACGGGCGGTACCAATGTATTCATGTTCCTGTATGGTCTCCATCATCATAACCTGGAGATCTTTGGGAATCTTCTTCCAGCGATCCATATTAATCATAGTGGCCGGTTCCATCTGAAAGACCCCGGGTTCGATCATGAATTTGGTGACCTCCTGCAAACCCCAGCTGATCATGCCGACTCTCGGCCACATGAACCCATCGACGACACCCCGCTCCATTGCCGTGTAAATATCGGTAGGCGGCATGGTGACGGGGCTCGCACCAAGAGATCTCATGAAGGGTATGTAGAGGGGCATGACGCGCATCTTCAGCCCTTTGAAGTCAGCCAGCTTATCAATCTTCTTGTTGCAGAAAACGTTGAACGTTACGTTATTGTGAAGCTTTCCTAGATACTTTGCATTTACCCTTTTCTCAAAGATCTCACTCCACAGCTCGAATGCCCCGGTCTTCCGCTCTTCCCATTCGGCAAGCTCTGAGAGACCCTTGGCGTCGGCTTCCGGCATCATCCCCTTCATATAACCAAAAGGATAATATAGAACCATGTCGACCGTACCCGCCTTGAGCGCCGTGACCTGATCAAAAGCCGCGAACACTTCAGGCCCACCGAGCCAGTCAATGCGCAACTTTCCTTGGGCGCGTTTGTTCACGGCGTCCACAAAAGCAGGGACCGGATCATTGTTTAGATGCGTCTTGGGGAATGCCGTGACCGCCTTAAGCACTATTGTCTGCCCGGATACCGCGCAAGGAACCAGCGAAACCACAAACAGGACAAGGAACACCCACAGACCTTTTCTCATTCCACACCCCCTTATTTTATTTTCATCTTATCAAATCTCTTCCTGACCTGCCGTTCCATACTCTTACCCATTCTAGGTAACTCATTTAGACATGTCAAGCCGTTTCTAAATGGATGAAATAGACCTGCAGGGTGCGCGCACCTGCAACCAATATGAGCTGGTAACATTTGTTTGCCCGATGAGCCAATATCGTTGATTGGCGCGACTGAAACCTGCTGGAGGTATGGACCCGCTCGTAAAAGAAGACGGGGTAGACTATAAGCCGGGTTCTGTTGCCGGACAACCGGCATGTGACCATTTCTCTGGGATCCAGATTGCTCTGGAGCTCATGCGGCCTACCTGGGTTGAAGGACGGGCCATCCTCGCCGCTTGCGCGGCCCCCTTTTTGGCCTTGCATCGGGTGGGGTTTGCATAGCTCCCGTGTCGCCACGGGACTGGTGGGCTCTTACCCCACCTTTTCACCCTTACCCCGCCTTTCGGCCGGGCGGTGTCTTTTCTGTTGCACTTTCCTTAGGGTTACCCCCAGTCCCCGTTAGGGACCACCCTGCCCTGCGATGCCCGGACTTTCCTCAGGGATATATCCCCGCGGCCACACGTCTACCCCGGATTTTTCGCTGCGGCACTCTTTGCCAGCTTATCTGCCAGCCGGTTCTCTTCTCGCGGAATGTGCTTTATATTAAATCTCTTGAAAGCCTGCACAGCACCCTGTACGTCGTGCAGGTACTTTTTCAGCCGCTCATTCTTGACTCTGTATGTTCCCACGACTTGCCTCGCAACGAGTTCAGAATCGGTATAGACTGACACCACCTCGATCCTTTCAGCGCGCGCCTTCGCGAGTGCCCGCAATAGCGCTTCATATTCCGCCATGTTGTTGGTCATGGTGCCGAGGGGTGCACTTTCCCGCCAAACCTCTCTTCCCTCTTCGTCAAAAGCCACCACGCCTGCCCCTGAACTTCCGGGATTGCCGAGGGACGCGCCGTCGACATACATGCGCCACTCCGTCAACACTGCTCCTCGTAAAAAAATATCCTGTTGCAGCTGGGGCAGGTGATCAGCTGGCTATTCTTTGTTGCCTCGATAAAAAGTTGTGGCGGAATATTCATGAAGCAACCGAGGCAAACCCCGTTTTTCACGTTGACAACGGCCACACCTCCGCGCTTCTCCATAAGCATCTTGTAACGGGATTTGGCTTCTTTTCCCAACGAAGAAAAAAGGGCGTCGCGCTCTTTCTTGAGTTGCGCCACCAGATTGCCGAGAGAACTCATCTCTTTCTCCAGGCTTTTCTTTTCGGCATCCACCTCCTTTTCCCGTTTCTTGAGGTGGGCCGTGGCCGCTTCGTAGTCTTTCTTAAGCTCCTCTATGCGCTCGAGCAGCAGGATGATTTCTTCTTCGGTCTTATCGTTGGCGGCCTGAGCAGCCTCTATTTCCTTGAGGACGGCTTGGTACTCCTTATTCGTCTTGATCTCGAGGAGTCTGCCCTGCACCTTCTTAATACGCTCTTTCTCGCTGTCAAGCTCTTTCTCCTTGCGCCGCCTCTCTTTATCCAGTTCCTCCATGACCTCTTTTTCTTTCGCTATCTTTTCTTTAGTCTTCTGTAGTTCCTGTTCCATGTCAGAGATCCGCCTTGGTACCGCCGACTGCTTTCGCTCATGCTCGATAAGCTGCGTATCCAGTTTTTGTATGTCAAAGAGGTTTCTCAGTTCCTCGGTCAACGCTCTGCCTCCTCAAATTTAAAGGGGGTGTACAACCTGTACACCCCCCCTTAGTGTCCCACGTAACGCAGGATTAAAATATGATTTTCCATCCATTTCTCGATAAGTATTGGGCCCACCTGGGCTCGAACCAGGGACCTACCGGTTATGAGCCGGTGGCTCTTCCAGCTGAGCTATGGGCCCGATGCGCCTCTGATTTTAACCGATAAAAACGACGATTGTCAAGGAGTAGACGGAAATCGCAAACATGAGCGCTTATGCGAAGGTTCGTCCGGCCGATAATCGTATGTGGGACCTTTGCACTTACACTCGGGCAGGAATGTGCGGACCCTGGTTGAGGCAGGCACCCCGTAGGCACCAGTGAGTCGGGCACGTTCCCGTCGCTGGTCGGCTGGCCGACCAGGTTGGCGCCGGCCCCAAAGGCCTATCATAACGACAAGTGAGGTAGCCTCGCATGATCCAATACCTATTTACAAGAAAACCTTTTCTGGATAAGAACAGGAATACCTTTGCGTATGAGGTGCTTTTCAGAAGCACGAACGGTGTGCGGCCCGCTTTCTCCCCATCACTGGCACCTGGTGATGCACTGACGCTCTTTCTCGCCGTTAACACCTTCGAGCAATTGGCGGGCGACAAGACAGCGATGTTGAGCCTGGGCCCCGACGTCCTGAAAGACCACGTGACCACCTTGCTTCCTAAGCAGAAGAGCGTGCTCGAAGTCTCTGATGCGGGCACACCCGTTGACTCAGCCTTCGTGGAACGCTGCGAGGCGCTCAGGAAACAGGGGTTTCGCTTCTGTCTTACAGACTTCAACCCCGATGCCGCCTTTTCCCCCCTTCTGCAGCTCGCTGAGTTTGTCGAGATTTCAGTTCCAGGGAAAGAGCGTACGAAAATATCTGAGCAACTGGGACTTCTCAA
>Ga0079037_100002201_pt1 | contig 10592 bp, 9 predicted proteins | sample Mud3Dept4metaG_FD_71479 | JGI IMG/M metagenome (GOLD analysis project Ga0079037, IMG submission 71479) | Freshwater wetland microbial communities from Ohio, USA, analyzing the effect of biotic and abiotic controls - Mud 3 Core 4 Depth 4 metaG | ecosystem: Environmental > Aquatic > Freshwater >... | reverse complement strand
GGCAACCCGCACGAGATGAGCGTCGAGGAGATGGCGCGCACCATCATCCGCATGACCGGGTCGTCGAGCCGCATCGTGTACCGCGAGCTGCCCACCGACGATCCGAAGGTGCGGCAGCCCGACATCACGCGCGCCCGCACCGCGCTCGGCTGGGAGCCCACGGTGGCACTCGAGCAGGGCCTCGAGTCCACGATCGCCTATTTCAGGACGAAGCTCACGGCGTGAGCCGGAGGCCGGGCGCGGTGGCCCAGCCCCGACGGCCCGGGCTACACGGCCGTCGGGCAGCCGTCGGTCTCGCGGACGCGATTCCTGCCGTCGTGGCACAGCGCTTCAGCGCTGTGCCTCATGGGCGGTTACGATCCCTGCCCCAGCCGGGTCACGTTGGCGAGGTAGTGCAACCCCGAGAGCAGGGTGACCACGAGCGAGGCGTAGATGAACGCGGTGACGACCACCGATGGGCGCCCGAGGTAGTTGAAGAACAGCGTCACGACGCCCGTCAGGATGAAGACCGTCGTGGCGATCTTGCCCAGCATCGAGGGCGTGAAACTGCGGCGGCCGACGGTCATCGTGATGATGGCCGTCGTCGCGACGATGCCGATGTCGCGGCTGATCATCAACACCGTCAGCCACACGGGCAGCCGGACCGTCAGGTGCTCCAGGGGCAGGGTCAGCACGACGAACGTCGTGACGAGCAGCAGCTTGTCGGCCATGGGGTCGAGCCAGGCCCCGAGCGCGGTTTTCTGGCCGGCCCGTCTGGCGATGAGGCCATCGAGGGCATCGGTGAGGCCCGCAACACAGAACACCAACAGCGCCGGGCCGAGGTGGTCGTAGATCACCAGGAGTGCGAAGCCCGGGATCAGCAGCATCCGGAGCAGCGTGAGCTGGTTGGCTGCCGTCAGGGCGTTCCCCCACATCAGCGTCGCTCCCGCGCCGTGCGCGTGGCCAGGGCCTCCAGGCGTTGCACCGCACTCATCGCCTCGGCTCCCGTCACCACGCGCGACGGCTGGAAGGCCTCGCCATCGCCCACCGGGATGATCCCGGCAGCCACCGACACCGCCGCCGGGCCGTACGAGAGGTGGCCCGGGCCCATGTCGGAGAAGCTCGGCTTCGCGGCCCGCCAGCGAGCCGCCGCCGCGCGGTCGCGTGCGCCGATCACCGCGAGGATGCGGCTGACGGTGTTGGCGAGTTCCTGGCGACGGACGACGGCCCAGGGCTGGAACGTGTGGTTCGCGTACACCTCCATCAGGCCGGCGCGCGCCACGTCGAGGATCCACGCCCGCGCCCAGTGCCCTCGCGCGTCGGTGACGAGCACACCCTGCCGCCGGCTTGCGCCCGACACGAGCGGCGCCAGTCGCACCCCCACGAGGGCCGCGAGGTCGCCACGCGTGAGGTGGTCGGCCTCCGGGATGGCGCGGTACTCGGCGGGCTGCGCCGCGAGCGCGGCACGTTCCTCCACGCGCGCGATCCGCTCGTCGAGATTCTCGCCGGCGCCCAGTGCCCGCGCGCGGCGGTAGGCCGTGGCGGCCGCGGCCCAGTCGCTCCGCTCCTCGTGGATCTCCCCGGCCATGACGAGCGCGGCGGCGTCGGCCGGGTCGGCCTCGAGCGCGCGCGTCAACTCGGCGAGCGCGGCCTCGTCGTCGGCGAGCCGCCGGAGGACGCCAGCCAGCTCGCGATGGAGGAACGCGCTCCCCGGAGACGCCGCCACGGCCTCCTCGTAGGCCCGCCGCGCGTCGTCCCACCGCCCGTCGCGCGCAGCGTCCTGCGCGCGCTGAATCGCGTCCTGCACGCCGGCGAACCGCAACACCTCGACGCGCCGAGCCACGTCGGAGAGGGAGGGGTCCGCGCTGACCGCGAGTTCGAGGGCAGCAAGGGCCTCGGCCCGGCGCCCCAGCGCCAGGAGCGTCTCACCGCGCCCGACCTGGCCCGGGGCATAGCGCGGGGCCGCGGCCACGGTCCTCGAGAAGCGATCGAGCGCGCGCGGCAGTTCCGCCCGCGCGAGGGCCGCGTATCCAGCGCCCGCCTGTGCCGGATAGAAGGCCGGCGTCCGCTTGAGAATGGCCTCGAAGCGGCGCTCGGCACCCGCGGCGTCGCCTGCCTGCAGCACGGCCCACGCCTGCTCGTGCGCGGTGACGGCTGTCGTGGCCGACCGCAGTTCAGGCGGTACCGACGGGAAGACGAACTCCGCAAACCGCGGGGCGGCTGGTGTCAGCGCCGGTTTCTTCGCCGCGCACCCGGCGGCGCCCAGAAGGACAGCCAGGCCGGCGACGACCGTCAGGACAGTCCCGCACGCGCGCGCAACGGGCACGGAAACGGTTGAAGGTGAGCCACACACGAGCGGGCGGAACGTGGGCATGGCTACTTCGGCGGCTCGTGCGTGCCGAGCCCCGCGGGCGTATCCGGCTCGCTCCCGTCGACGCCGCCCTGCGCGCCCGGGGCGCCGTCGAGTACATCGCCGGCGGCTGGCGATTGGCGGCTCGCGATCGTCACGTCGAGCTGGCTCCCGGACCAGGGTGAGGTGGAATCATTGACGAGCCGGTCGAGCCAGCGTCGAGCCACGCGGACGTCGAGCGAGGTGCGCGTGCCCTCGGTCGTGTGACTCAACACGCGCGCGATGCGGTACACCCACGCCAGTCGCTCGCGGTCGACGTCGTCGGCCGCATCGAACTCCAGCACCACGCGAGCTGTGTCGAGGGCGAGTCGGCCGGCGATGTTCTCGAGCAGCGCGTCGAGCCCCTCCCCGGTGCGGGCCGAGATCGCGACGGCGCCTGGGTGCTGCGCGAGCAACCGGCGACGCTCGACCTCGTCGATGCGGTCGATCTTGTTCAGCACCGTCACCGCCTCCACCTCGCCCGCCTCCACCTCGCCGAGCACCGTGTGGACGGCCTGCACGCGGCGCTCGCGATCCGCGCTCGACGCGTCCACGACGTGCACGAGCAGGTCGGCCTCGGTCACCTCTTCGAGGGTGGCGCGGAAGGCGGCCACGAGCGTGTGCGGCAGCCGGTCGATGAACCCGACCGTGTCGGAGAGCGTGAACACCGGCCCGTCGGGGAGGCGGACCTGGCGGACGAGCGGATCGAGGGTGACAAACAGCGCGTCGGAGGCCTGGGCCGACTCGCGCGTCAGCCGGTTGAACAGCGTGGTCTTGCCCGCGTTCGTGTAGCCGACGAGGGCGACGGCGGGCACGGCGCCGTGCGCGCGCCGTTCCCGCAATTGCGACCGGCGACGGCGCACGTCGCCCAGCTCGCGCGTCAGCGTCGCAATGCGGTGCCGGATACGGCGCCGGTCGGTCTCGAGCTTCGTCTCGCCCGGGCCTCGGGTGCCGATGCCCCCGCCGAGCCGCGACAACGCGGCCCCTGCCCCCACGAGCCGCGGCATCAGGTACTTCAGCTGCGCCAGCTCCACCTGCAGCTTGCCCTCCCGCGTCCGCGCGCGGCTGGCGAAGATGTCGAGGATGAGCTGCGTCCGGTCGATCACGCGCCGGTCGAGCGCCTTCTCGAGGTTCCGCAGCTGCGCCGGCGACAGCTCGTTGTCGAAGATGACGAGGTCCACGACAACCTCGTCGCACGCGGCCCGCAGCGTCGCGAGTTTGCCCGAACCGATGAAGGTCCCGGGGTCGGGATGCGGTCGTTCCTGCAGCAACCGGTACACGACCGCCGCGCCGACCGCGTCGGCCAGCCCGGCGAGTTCTTCGAGCGACTCCTCCGCCGCGAAACGGCGCGCGCCGCCCGGTGTCAGGCCCACGAGCGCCACGCGTCCCGCCACGCCCGATGGCGCGTCCGTTCGGCTGCCTCGCTGTGTCACCGGAGGGATTCTACTACGCGCTCCCACGGCACGGCTCCCGTCCGAACCAGCACCGCATCGCCGGCTCGTACATCGACGATGGTGGACGGGGCGCCGCCCGGACACGACCCCGCGTCGAGCACCAGGTCGACCTCCGCGGTCAGCGACGCCGGCACCTCCGCCAGGCACGCGCCCGGCGGTTCGCCCGATCGGTTCGCGCTCGTGGACGTCACGGGACGGCCCAACGCACGCGCGAGCCCGGCCGCCACCGGGTGGGCCGGCACGCGCACGGCCACCGAGCTGCCCCCGCCGAGGAGCGCCGGATCGAGTCCCGACCGTGCGTCGATGACGAGCGTGAGCGGGCCGGGCCAGAACGCGGCGGCCAGTCGCGCACCGGTCTGGCCGAGCGGGCCGATCCACGCCCCGACCTGTGCCGCGTCAGCCGCGATGAGCGGGACGGCCACCCGCGCGTCCCGTCCTTTCACCGCGAAGAGCCGCGCCACGGCGGCGGGCCGCCATGGGTCCACCGCCAGGCCGTAGAAGGTGTCGGTGGGAAACAGCACCAGACCGCCGCGCGCGAGCACCGCGGCCGCGTCGCGCAGGACGTTCTCCTCTGGTCGATCGCCGCTCACGAGGCGGTGAACGGGCATATCATACCCACCTGCCGATGTCGCACACGCTGCAACTGCTCCTGCTCCTCTCGCTCATCATCGTCGCCGCCAAGCTCGCCGGCGCCGCGGCCAACCGCATCGGTCAGCCTGCGGTGTTCGGCGAGATCCTCGCGGGACTCATCCTCGGGCCGACCGTCCTCGACATCCTGGGGTGGTCCCTGTTCACTCCCGCCGGCGGCCCCGCCCACGGAGTGGCCGGGCCCACGCTCCTCGGCAACGTCGAGAGCTTCGCCGAGCTCGGCGTGATCCTCCTGATGTTCATCGCCGGCATGGAGACCGACCTGAAGGAGATGCGCCGCATCGGCCACGTCGCCTTCTGGTCTGCCTTCGGCGGCGTGCTGCTCCCGTTCCTCGGCGGCACCGCGGTGGCCTCCGCCTTCGGCCTGCCGGTGTTCTGGGAGGGCATCTTCATGGGCACCATCCTCACCGCCACGAGCGTCAGCATCTCGGCCCAGACCCTGATGGAGCTCGGGGCACTGCAGTCGCAGGAGGGCAGCACGATTCTCGGCGCGGCGGTGATCGACGACGTCATGGGCATCCTGGTGCTGTCCTTCGTCGTCGCGTTCGCGCGCACGTCGGGCGAGGTCGACCTGCTCGGCACGGGCGCGATCGTCCTGCGGCTGGTCGCGTACTTCGTTGCCGCCATCTGGCTCGGCACGAAGGGCTTCGAGCACATCGCGCGCTGGGCCGATCGCCTCGGCGTGAGCCAGGGCCTCATCGCCATCGTCCTGGTCGTCGCGTTCCTCTACGCGTGGTCGGCCGAGTACGTCGGCGGCGTGGCGGCCATCACCGGCTCCTACCTCGCCGGCGTCCTCTTCGCCCAGACCCCCTACAAGCACCGCATCGACGCCGGCATCCACCCGCTCACCTACTCGATGCTCGTCCCGGTATTCTTCATCAGCGTCGGCCTGCGTGCCAACGGCCGCGAACTCGGAGACTCCGTCGCTCTCACGGTGGCGCTGGTCCTCGTCGCGATCGTCACCAAGGCGATCGGCTGCGGCCTCTTCGCGCGACTCTTCGGCTTCAGCACCCGCGCCGCCGTACGGGTGGGCATCGGGATGATCTCCCGAGGCGAGGTCGGCCTGATCGTAGCCGGCTACGGACTCCAACACGGCATCATCGGTACCTCGGTGTTCTCGGCCTCTGTCATCATGGTGCTCGTCACGACGATGGTGACCCCGCCCCTGCTGCGGACGGTGTTCCCGCAGGGCGTCGCACCCGAGCGGCGGCCTGTCGTGGAGGAGACGGTTGGCGGCCCGCCCGAAGAAGCGAGCCGCGGCCACTAAGCCGCGCGCGCCGCTGCCGCGCCAGACCGGCGGCGCCCACGAGGACAAGACCCGGCGCCCTCACCGCAAACGCAAGCACAGGGGCCGGGACGGGGACGGCTGACGGTTGGCGACCGTCGGTTCTTGGTTCCTGGTTCGTCGTTCCTGGTCCGTTCTTGGTTCCTGGTTCGGGGTGCGGTCACGCGGCGGCACAGCGCTGTATGAAGCACCGTGCCTCGGCGACGGAGATGGCGGCCCGGCCCTTCAAGGCTGGGCGGCTGCGACACCCGGGCGTGCATCTCGCCAACGCGCACGCCACACCAGGACGGCCAGCACACCCAGCGCGAGCGTGTCGAGCACGAACACCGCGCGGATGTGCAGGGCGGCCAGGGCGCCGCTCGCCACGGGACTCACCGCCAGCGCCGTGAGCGAGGCGCTCGTCAGCACGCCGAAGCCGGCGCCACGGGCGGAGGCCGGGAAGCGGCCCCCGGCCGTCGTGTAGGCCGCCGTCAACGCCGTGCCGGTGGCGAAGCCGAAGAGCACGGTCGTGGCCGTGACCGATGCCAAGCCGGCGGCCGCCGCCAGGAAGAACGTGGCAAGCGCACCAGCGCCCGCCGCGCCAGCCACGACGGCCCACGAAGGCCAGCGCCGCAGCAGCGCCGGGCACACCGTGTTGCCGAGCGCGGCCGATCCCGCCATGACGGTGAACAGCGTCCCGGCGAGGAGGGCGACGCGATCGGTCCCCACCCCAATCCGTTCGAGGTAGATCGGCAGGATCGGGCCGACGCTCCGGTCGGCGAACTGCACCCAGAAGATCACCGCCAGGAACAGCGGCACACCCTCGAGCCCGGCCAGCGCGCGCAGCCCCGGGCGGCGATCCCCGCCTGCCGTGCGCACCGCCGCCGCGGCGCGAGGCGGCTCGTGATAGAGGAACAGCACCAGGAAGAACGCGAGTGCGTAGAACGCCGCGGCAACGAAGAAGGCGCGCCGGACGCCAACGATCTGGGCAACCACCCCTCCGATCACGGGGCCGAGCGCGGGACCCAGGCGCTGGGCCGTCTGCACGGTGCCGATCGCGCGGGCCATGCGCCCGGGCGGCGCCGACTCGGCGGCCATCGTGAGCGCCAGCGGTCCGTAGCCCGCGAAGAACCCCTGCACGACGCGCAGCGCAAAGACGTGCCAGGCCGCCGAGACGTACGCCATCGCGCTCATCACGATCACGAAGCTCACGAGCGACCGCTCGATCATGAGCTTGCGGCCGAGGCGATCCGCCACCCGCCCCCAGATCGGCGCGAGCACCGCGGTGATCGCCGGGGTCGCGCCCAGGCTCAGCCCCGCCCACAGCGCCACCTCCCCGTCGTCGGCCACGCCGAGCTGGCGGAGGTACAGCGGCAGGAACGGCATCACGAGGGTGAAGCCGGCGAAGCCGACGAAGGTGGCGGCGGCAACGGCGAAGAGGTTGCGCCGGCCGGTGTCGGAGGAGCCCATCGGGGTTGTGCGCCGGCGCCCCGGGAGCGGGCGCCGGCGTCACGTCGGATCGGGCGCGCGGCCGCTCAGAAACGGATCCGCGCGTCGGCCGTCTCGGTCACGTGGATCGTGTCGATGAACCGGATCCGTTGCGGCGAGCTCTGCATGACGATGGAGTGGGTGCGGATGCCGTCGCCGAAGAACCGGACGCCCTTCATGAGGGTGCCGTCGGTCACGCCGGTCGCGGCGAAGATGATCTGCTTGCCACTCGCGAGGTCCTCCGCCGTGTAGATCTTCTTCACGTCGGTGATCCCCATCTGCTTGCAGCGCTCCTCGTGCTCGGGTTTCGAGACGACGAGCCGCGCGAAGATCTCGCCACCGAGGCAGCGCATCGCCGCCGCGACCAGCACACCCTCGGGCGCACCGCCGCTGCCCATGACGACGTGGACACCCGAGCCGGAGACCGCCGCCGAGATGCCGGCCGAGAGGTCGCCGTCACCGATCAGGTGGATGCGTGCGCCCGTCGCGCGGATGTCGGCAATCAGCTTCTCGTGGCGCGGCCGATCCAGCACGACGACCACCAGATCTTCGACGCGCCGGTCGAGCGCCTTGGCGATGCCGCGCAGGTTGTGGCTCACCGGCGCGTCGAGGAAGACCGTGTGGCGCGCCTCGGGCCCCACCACGATCTTCTCCATGTAGAGATCCGGCGCGTGCAGCAACCCGCCGCGCTCGGCCGCGGCGAGCACGGCAATCGCATTGGGCGCGCCCGTCGCGCAGAGGTTCGTGCCCTCGAGGGGATCGACGGCGATGTCCCACTCGGCGAACTTGCCCCCCTCGCCCGCCGCGCCCATTCCGACCTTCTCGCCGATATAGAGCATCGGCGCCTCGTCGCGCTCCCCCTCGCCGATCACGATGGTGCCGCTGATGGGCACCGTGTCCATCGTGCGGCGCATCGCCTCGACCGCGACGTGATCGGCCTTGTGGCGGTCGCCGTGGCCCACGGTGTGCGAGCAGGCGATGGCGGCCTGCTCCACAACGCGGAGGAAGTGCAGGGACAGCTCGGCATCCATCAGTCGGCCCCTTTCGATGGGAGCAGGTGTGCGTGTCAGCGTTCGACGGCCACGGCGTGCCCGTACGGCGGCAGCTCGCAGCGCGTCGGGCGATCCACCCGGTAGCCGAGCAGGTAGTCGGCCTGCATGAGCTTGTGGATCTCGCGCGTGCCTTCGTAGATCACGGCGCCCTTGCAGTTGCGGTAGAAGCGGCCGACGGGATACTCGTCGGAGTAGCCGTTGGCCCCGTGGATCTGCACGGCGTCGCCCGCCGCGCGCTCGGAGGCCACCGTGGCGAACCACTTTGCGAGGCCGGCTTCCTTCGTCGATCGGCGGCCGAGGTTCTTGAGCCAGCCGGCTCGGAGCCAGAGCAAGCGCGCCGCCTCGTAGTCCGACTCCATCTGCGCCAGCATCTCCTTCACGAGCTGGTGCTGCCCGATCTCGACGCCGAACGCCTTGCGTTCCTTGGCGTACTTGACGCTCGCATCGCGGCAGGCGCGGATCAACCCCGTGGCGCCGGCCGCCACGGTGTAGCGCCCCTGGTCGAGCGCGAACATCGCGATCTTGAACCCCTCGCCGGGCCGCCCCAGCACGTTCTCCTCGGGCACCTCCACCTCGTCCATCTTGAAGTAGCCGGTGTTGCCCGCGAGGATGCCCCACTTGTGCGTGAGGGTACCGCTCGAGAACCCCTTGAAGCCGCGCTCGACGATGAAGGCGGTGAGCCCCGAGGTGTCGCGCTGCTTCTTCTTCTCAGCGTCGGACCAGGCCACCACGAGGAAGTGGTCGGCGACGTCCCCGAGCGAGATCCACATCTTCTCGCCGCTGATCACGTACCGATCGCCCTTCTTCACCGCGGTCGACTGGATGCCGCGCACGTCGCTGCCAGCCGCAGGCTCGGTGAGGCCGAAGGTGGCGACCTTCTTCCCCTGGGCCTGCGGCACGAGATACCGGCGCTTCTGGTCCTCGGTGCCCCAGGAGAGCAGCGACAGGCTGTTGAGGCCGACGTGCACCGACATGATCACGCGCAGGTGCGTGTCGGCATACTCGAGCTCCTCGCTGGCGAGTCCCAGGCTGACATAGTCCATCCCGGCCCCGCCGTACTCCGCGGGGATGCAGATGCCGAGCAGGCCCAGCTCGCCCATCTGCTGCAGGAACTTCGGCTCGAAGCGGTGCTGGCGATCCAGTTCCTGGATCCGGGGCAGCACATCGCGCGCGGTCCACTCGCGCACCGACTGCTCGAGCATGCGATGCTCATCGGTGAGTTCGAAATCGATCATGCGGATTCAGCTCCGTCGGAAGGAATGCGGGCCGAGAGCGCGAGCCCGGCGCCCGGGCTGGTGCCGGCCAACTGCTGATGCTAGCACGGGCGCGGCGGGACGCTGCGCCCTCGGAGGGCGCCGCTCCTGCGGCGCCTGGACACGGCGGCGATCCAAGTCCAGGCGGGCCAGGAGGCCCGCCCTCCGAATGCCCTACCGCTGTGGCTTCCTGAAGAGGATCTCCCGGACCTGGCTGCGCATCAGGAACGACTCCGACACGGTGAGACCGCTGAACGTCCGCGCGATGTCGCGGTTGTTGAGGGCGGGCTGGCGCGGCCGGGCCGCCGGCGCCGGCCGCTGCGTGATCGTCTTCTCGTCCACGACCTGGTAGCGCATGTGCGTCGGGGACGCCCCGGGCGTGGGGGCGCCCGACGCGAAGAAGCCGAGCAGCACCCCGCCGGGCCGGAGCACCCGCGCGAGCTGCTCCCCCAGCACGGCCGCCGCGGGCCGGTCGAGGTGATCGAAGAGGTCCCAGACGAGGACGCCGTCCACGCTGGCATCCTCGCGGGTGATGCGCCCGCGGAGCAGGTCGGGCAACTCGGCGCCCCGCCCCTCCTTCGCCGCCCGATCGAGGTCGACGAAGAGGTCCTCGACGAAGAGCTTGCAGCCGAGGCGCTCCCCGAAGAACGCGACGTTCTGGCCGACGACGGGGCCGAGGTCGAGCAGGACGGGGCCCTCCCGGGCGGTGAGGTAGGACAGGAAGCGGCCGAAGGCCTTGGTGGTGAGGGGCTCGCCGCGCTCCTCGCGCGCACCTCGCCCCTCGCCGCCTTTGCCCCAGCGGAGAAACCGCGACGCAAACCCGCCGCGGGCGCTCTCAGACACCGGTGGTCCCCCGCGTGCCGCGGGTCAGGCCTTGGCGGCCGGCGCCGGTGCAGGTGCCGGTGCCGGGGCCGGAGGCGCCGCCACCTTGGCCGGCTCGGCCGGCTTGGCCCCGCCGCGCTGCATGTCGATGCTGCCGCGGAAGTGGGCGCCCTCGGCGATGGCGACGCGCGGGGAGATGATGTCGCCGTCCACCGAACCGTTGTCGCGAATGTCGATCTTCTC
>Ga0079037_100002199_pt1 | contig 10592 bp, 12 predicted proteins | sample Mud3Dept4metaG_FD_71479 | JGI IMG/M metagenome (GOLD analysis project Ga0079037, IMG submission 71479) | Freshwater wetland microbial communities from Ohio, USA, analyzing the effect of biotic and abiotic controls - Mud 3 Core 4 Depth 4 metaG | ecosystem: Environmental > Aquatic > Freshwater >... | reverse complement strand
TGCCCGTGAGCCAGGAACCGCGTGCCCTGAGCCGCAAACAACTTGCCGACCGCCTTGGCTACAGCGTCAGGACGGTCCAAGAGCTTGAAAAACGCGTGGCCGCGGTGCGGGCGGCGCGGATCACCACCGGATCAGCTTCGGTCCGGTACAAGCCCGGGCTGGTCCAACGGCTCCTCGGCACGTCCTGATTCCGTCTTCTTCCGTCCGCTTCCGTCTTCTGCCTGAGACTCCCGGCTTGCCCCGTGCCAACGTGGGTTCGTGCCGGAGTCATTCCTGTCCGTCTCGGTAAACGTCGCCCGCGGCGAGCTGCGCCGGGTGGCGTCCGCCTGCACGGGCGACCTCGGGGCGTGCCTCCAGGCGGCATATGACCGGGCGAGCGCCGCGGCCGGGGCTGGCACGGGCCAGACCGTCAGCGCCAGCGCGGCAAACAGCCATTCCGTCAGCTTCAGCGAGCCCGGCAAAGGCTCCTCCTCCCCGCAGTCCTACATGGAGATGTGGAGCCAGCTCCTGGATCTCTACTACAGCGTCAGCGCGCGTCTCCCCGACGGCACGACGGATGCCGCCATCTTGGCCGAGATGTTGTTTCAGCTTCAGCCGGCCAAGACCTACCGCAACGACTTCAGCCTCCTGCGTTCTGTATGAGCTGGTTGCGCTCCATTCGCCTCTCCCTGGCGAAACTGATTGCCCCGCGGGCCTACTACGAGGCGGCGCACTGGTCCCCCCGCCGTTCGCAACTGCTTGGCGCGGGTCTCCAGTCAGCCCGCTTTGACGCCAGCAACGCCTCCCTTTCCCAGCTCCGGACCAAGGCCCGCTACTTCGAGAAGAACACCGCCATCGTCAACAAGCTCGCGGACCTGTGGGAGCAGTACACCGTCGGTTCCGGCCTGGTGGTGCAGCCCAACAGTTCCGATGACGCTTGGAACGATGCGGCGGCCGAGTGGTGGGCGTACTGGACGGAGCTTCCCGACATCTCGTCCCGGCAGTCCCTCGGCAGCCTGTTGGCGATGGGTGCCCGCGGCTGGTTCATTGACGGCGAGCAGTTTATTCTCCAAGTGCGCGGCGAAAGCGGGATGCCGCGGTTGCAGTTCATCGAGGCGCACCTCGTCAGCACACCGCCCGACCTGGCCAGCGATCCCAACGTGATGGACGGCATCCGCGTTGACCCGAAGACCCTGCGCCCGCTCTCGTACTTCATCGCCAGCCAGCCGACCAAGACGACGCAATCCACCTGGACCGAGGTCCCCGCGCAGTACGTGATCCCGATCTGGGAGCCGTCCCGCCCGGGCCAGCTCCGCGGCATCCCGCTCCTGCACGCCGCGCTCAACACCCTCCACGACCTCGACGACCTCCGCATCCTGGAGATGGGCGCCGCCAAGGATGCGGCCAAGACCTCGAAGGTGATCAAGACGACGCCCGAGGAGTTCAACCCGGCGACGCTCCAGGCCGTCCGGGTGACCCAGAGCATCCCGACCTCGACGGGAGGCACGATGACGGTGGACCGGGCGGCTTACTACGATTCCGTCCTGGGCGAGGACAAGGTGATCCTGCGGCCCGGGGACGAATACAACCAGTTCGCCACGGCTCGACCATCGGTGGTGACCCGTGAGTACTGGCGGTACCTCGACGAGCAGGTTTGCGCCGCGGTGGGAATCCCCTACGTCCTGGTGTACCCGGATTCCATGCAGGGAACGGTTTACCGGGGCGCCATTGACTCGGCGGCGAGCTTCTTCGAGCTGCGCTCCGCCGTGATGCAGGCGGTGGTGGCGCGCATCTACCAGTACGCCATGGGCTGGGCCCGCTACACCCAGCCGGCCCTGGTGGACGCCCCGGCCGACTGGAAAAACATCCGGGTGAGCCCGCCGCGGGCCGTCAACGTCGACGTGGGGCGCAACAGCAAGGCGATGCTCGAGGAGATCGCCGGCGGGGCGAGCACCTTCGACCGTTCCTACGCCGCGCTCGGACTGGACTACCGCCAGGAGCTTCGCCAGCGCGCCGAAGAGGCTGCGTACATCAAGGAGCTGGCCGACGAGTACGACCTGGACACCAGCGAGATCTCCGTGCTGCTGAAGGAACGCACCCAAGCCACGACCGAGCCGCCGGCCGCCGGGACCGCCAACCCGGACGAGACGGATGGCGAAACGACACGAGACGACCAGGAGACCGCCAATGCAAACGCCTGACTGGCTCAAAATTTCCAACGCGAAGCCCGGCAAGACCGAGGTGCTGATCTATGACCGAATCGGACGCGACTACTGGGACGAGTCCGGAGTCACCTTCAAGGGATTCCGCGAAGCCTGGAACGCCATCCCAAAAGAAAACGAAATCGCGCTCCGGATCAACTCCCCCGGCGGAAGCATCTGGGATGGGCTTCCCATTCACAATCTGGTGGCCGAAAGACGCGCCCGAGTTACCGCCCATGTCGAAGGTGTCGCGGCCAGCATCGCCTCAGTGATCGCCATGGGGGCCAGCAAGGTCGTGATGCCGCGCCAAGCCGAGATGTTCATCCACGAGCCGTGGACGGGCGCCCAGGGCGACGCCGCCGTTTTGCGCAACGCTGCTGACCGGCTCGAGTTCCTTGGCGACGAGATCGCCGGCATCTACGCGAGCAAGTCCGGCAAGACCAAGGAGGAAATGCGGGCTCTGATGAAGGCCGGCGGCATCGGAACGAGCTTCTTTGGCGTCGCCGCCAAGGAGGCCGGCCTGGTTGACGAAATCACCGACGAGCAGCCGATGCAGAACAGCTTTGATTTGTCGCGCTTCCGGCGTGTGCCGGGCGAGCCGACGGGAGGTGTTCAACCTCCGCCAGTAGCAGAAAAGCAGAAAGAGCAGACAATGAGCGAAGCAACCAAGGCTCCCGTGGCGGAGGTTACGACCACGCCAACGGCGATCCCAACCTCAACCCCAACCCCTCCGGCCGACGTCATTGACGTGGCGGAGTTCAACCGGCTGAAGGACCAGCTCGCCGCGGAGCGCGGCAAGCGCATCACCAACGAGTTGAACGCCATTGCCGCCGAGACCGGCATCGATCCGCAGGACTGGCGCGAGAAGGTGCTGGCGGACGAGACCGTACTGGCGTCGCTGCGCAAGCTGCCGGGCCGCGGTACAACCCCGGTTCCGGGCAGCGTCTCCGACATGGGAAACAGCCTGATCGAGGCGTGGAACAAGTGCGAGCGCGGGGCCAAGCGCCTGGCGTTCATGGCCGCCAACCACGCCGAGCTATTCAACGCGATCCGTATTCATGCGCCACGTGGAGATAACACCATCGCGGCCACGCTCGTACCCGGCTACCTCAGCGACGGTGTAATCGACGTGCTGACGGATCGGTTGGCGATGGTGTCGGCGTACACCACCAGCTTCAGTCAGGACCCCCTGCGGCCTCGCGCCACGGTTCTGGTCCCGAAGATCACCGTTGGTTCCACCACACAGACGAATCCAACCAATTGGGAGTCCGGTGACTCGACGGCGGTTGCGACCAGTGTCGTCGTGAACCAGCTCGGTAATTCCTTCCACATCACCAACGACCAGATGCAACAGGGTCATGCGCTGATGGATTTCAGCCGGGCTGCCGCCAACAATCTGGCGAACGCAGTTTCGGATGCCATCACGGCTCTGATGGTCGCCGGCACGACTGCGGAGAATGGGTTTGGCACCCAGATCCCCATTGATACGGCGGCCAACTTCGCCCCCGAAGACATGGGAACCATCTATGCGGCGGCTCGCAATTACGCGACCACCAATCTGCTGCTCGACCACGCATATCTGGCGAAGCTCATCCCGACCAATCGGGAAGCGTTCATGCTCGGGGAAGCGCGGGCCTTTGGATTCGACGGCATCTACACGCAGAACCGTTGGACCGGAGCCACGGCGAACACGGTTGGCTTCGTCTGCGACAAAACGGCAATCGCGGTGGCATCCGGGCTGGGCCTTGAGCTGCCGGCCAACCAATTCATCTCCGCCCAGACAACCACACTCAAGAACGGCCTGACGGTGGCGACCCGCGTTTGGTTCAACACCGCGACGCGCACGACCTGGGCAGCTCACGATCTGATGTTCGGCGCGGCGGTGGGCGATGGCACGGCTGGCGAGATGCTGAGTAATGCCGCTCCATCTCCGTAGTGGATGGTGCAGGTGTCCCGGGTCGTCTTGGTGGGCGGCCCGGGTTTTCTCAACTTCAACTTGAATCCATCATGAAACGAGCAGCAATCATCGGTCTGGCGACATCAGGCGAGAGCACGATGCTTCGCGGCATCGGCAAGTACTCGGAGGTTCGGTCCGAACTGGGTAAGCACATCACGGACCCGCGCTTTGCCGAGGTGTTCCTATGCGAGCCGACGCGGCGCTATCGGGTCGCAGGCGTGCAGCGCTCGGCAGCGCCACAAGCATCCTTTGATGCCAAGCCCGTCAAAGCCAAGAAATAGGTCCAAGCCACCCAACCCCAAACTGGCATCCATCCATGAAAGTGTCTGTTACTGCTATCGCTGATTCCGACGTTCCTGCTGCCGGCCTCCTGCTTCGCTTCATTCCGCCGGACCGTTACCGGGTTGCTGGCGCTCTGGATACGCCAGGCGCTATTTCTGGAGGAACGGCGCTGGAAGGGGAAGGCTTTGTAGCTTACGCGGTGACCGACGAGGTGTTTACCTTGATCGCCGGCGAGGCGCTTGCCTTGGGAGACCAGGTGATGCCGGGCAATCTGGGCCGGGTGGTCAAGTACACTGCTGGCGGATTCCTCGTTGGTCGGACCTTGGCGGCAGCGAAGGCCGATGAACGTGTGCAGGTGATGGTGGATCTGGTAGAGTCAACCACCAGCACGCAGGCGGCGACCGTTGGAATTCCGGAATCTCCGGCGGACGGAAGAGCCTACGCACGGCGCGGTGGCGTCTGGGAACCCATCCCGGACAACCTGCTCTCCGACCCCTACCACGACGGTAAGCTCTACGGTCGCCAGAATGGGAAATGGGTTGAGGTGCCGGCTCCCCGAGTCACAGAGGCTCCGGGAGATGGCAAGCTGTATGCGCGGTCTGGTGAGCGCTGGTATGAGGTAGACCAGCACTTCCTCAAGGATAGTCCGGCAGACGGGAAGCTCTACGCGAGATGCGGCGGAGCGTGGGTTGTCGTGCCTCCGGCTCCGGTCATTCCTTCGGCTCCGGGTTTCGGCGTTCAGAGGGTGGATGATGCCGCGGCGACATTGCGATCTGACGTGGCCGTGCTGGCTGTGGGCGTTTCCGGCAGCATCACCTTGTTCAATCCGCAGGCTCCGGCGGTAGCTGCCGGGCATGTTCCCGGCCAACGATTGCTCATCAGCGCTGGTCCGGGTTCGGTCACCATTCAAGGCATCAGCGAGTATGCTCATGCTGGGGTTGTGCTGGGTGCCTCCCGGCGTCTGGTTCCGGGCGATTGGCTGTCACTGGAATGGAGTGGTTCCGTCTGGGTAGAAACCTCTTACCTCAAGTCCCCATGACCTCTGATGCCGGTGTTGCCGTGCTGGCGGTTCCTGCTGCCGGACTCATGTTGCGGGAGCTGGCCGCGGGATTCTTTACCCTGTCCGGACCATCGAGCCAGCCGGTCGCGGTGGCAGCGAACACCGCCAATGCCGGCGAAGTCGTGCAGGCCAACGCCCTGGCGGACGACGTATTCACCCTGATTTCTGGCGGGCCAGTCCCCCAGAATTCCGCGGTGCAACTGTCCAACCTTGGGACTGTGGCGATTTTCGCCGATGGCGGGACATACATCGGGCGGGCCATCACTGAGGCCAAGGCTGCCGGGGAACGCTTGAAGGTGGCGGTGGACACCAGTTCCCTCTACGGCGAGGCGACTGGCGGAGGTGGTGGAACTGGCATCGCCCCGATTTCTCCGGGCACGGAAAGTCCGGAAGGCAACATCGTCGGCGAGCTGCCGGGCGTCACGTATACCCAGACCGACTCCACGGGGACCTACGCGGTACGCACCTGGACATTCAACGGCGTGGCTGGAACAAATACCGGATGGATTTGATTGTGAAAACTGCATTCCTCATTCTCTCTTCATGGCTCGTAGCTGTCGCGGCGGTGGCGCAATCGCCCATTGGCATGTATTCGCAAAGCCTGTGGGCAAACACGAACCTGAACGTCAACCGAACACTCGAATCCGGTGCTTCCGGAAAACTTCTCGGATACAAGAGCACGGGCGTCATTGGGCTCCTGGACCCATCGGGCGGCATCCCCGAGGCCCCGACCGATGGCCAGACGTACGGGCGCCGCGGTTCCGACACCTCATGGCAACTGGTGACCGGCGGCAGTGGTCGCTCAGATGTCGTCATTGGCCAGGACACCGTGGCCGCCCTGACCAACAACATCATGCCGGACTTGAACGGACTGGAGCGGGTCATCGTCAGCGACGCCTACCGACAGTCATGGCAATTCTTTCAGGCGATCACCAACGCCGAGATGATGACCCAGAGCAACAACATTTGGGATGCGACTGGCACTCACGGGCAACTGGTCTGGCTTTCTGAATCTGAATGTTCAGTTGAACTGGTTGGCAGTGAACCAACTCTGGGATTGTTGTGTGTGGGGTCAACAGAGTATGTCAACAAAGACTATGTAATCAGGTTTGCCCTGCGTTCCGCCACGCCAACCACATTCGGCACTTCAAATACGCAGGACAACGAAGTATGGAACCCAACTGAGATCTCAACCAACTGGACCTCATACACGTTTTCCTTCCGATCACTTACTACAAACGGAGTTCGCATCAATCTCAACAAAACCACCACCAGCAAAGCCTGGTTTCGCGACCTGTCCATATATGGAACGCCATTTGACGCGGTGAACGGCATGACGGTATTTCCCTCCCTGTCCACCAACCTCGTATGGGCCTCTTTCCTGGAGAAGCGGATTGCCTCTGTCACCATCACCGACCCAGAACTCGTTTACGCCGTCAGTCCGGTCGTTCCGCTGCTCTCCGTGGAAAGCATTTGGGCGCCCAACGGCATCGCCCTCAAACAGGTGTTCCTCAAGACGGAGGCGGCCAGCACCTACTCGCTCATACTGAACCAGCGACCGGACCCCGTTGCCGCGGGCACGAATGTCATTACCGTGGCCACGAGCGCCAGCGCCGAGGCACAGTCGGCGGCGTTGACCAACGTCATCTACGCCGGCGAAATCCTGTGTTGGACACTGCCGGCGACTGACGTGAAGTGGATTCAGCCGACCCTGATCTACACCGTCCTCCCATGATCCCCATGCGCTCCATCGTCCTGGCCGCGCTCCTAGTACTGCCCGCCAGCGCGTGTGAACTGCTCATCAAGTACAACGAGGCCACGCACCCCGACCCGGTAGAGGACATGCGCGGTCGGGCCAAGCGCGGCATGGTAGTGCAGATTCGCGAGGACGGCGCGAGTTACGGCGAGCGCGAACGTCAGCCCCGGTTCGCCGTCATCAAGGTGCCCGGCGTGGCGGTAGCGGAAATGTCCGAATACCTCGCCCCAGAACTGGACGGGGAGAATATCGTCCGCTATCGGCGCTGGCAGTTTATGACCGCCGGCATGCCGCAGGAGTGGCTGGACAAGATCGCCAGCACGGGAACTCTCACCGTCCGGGCGACGCTGCTCTACTCGGGCGAGGAGTACGACTGCCTATGGGATGAACTCCGGCAATACCTCTATGACCACCAGACCGACACCTATGAGACCCGACGCTTTGTCCTGGTGTTGCGCTAGCCTGCTGGCGTGGGGTGCCCTGGCCCAGACCGACGTGGTTGTGTCCATCGCTCCAGCGGGCACACCCGGGGCAGCCTACAACTCACTTGTGACTTGGGAGGCGGGCGAGGAGGACGACCTGGTAGCGCTCAACCAGAACCACATTGCCGAGATCAGCGGCTCCTGGACGGTAGTGGACCTGGGCCCGGTACTCGTGGACGGCTGGACGACGGATGGCACCCGGTTTGTGACCATCCGGGCTGTGGGCGCGGCCCGGCATCAGGGCGTGTTCCCGGCCAGCGGCAGCGGAAAGCATGTGCTCACCATCAACCCCACCGACACCATCGTTCTCGATCTCTGGGAAAGCTTCACCGTGTTGGATGGTCTTTCGCTGTTGTTGAACTCTCAAAATAACATCTCCAAAGCCGTGCAGGGCAATTCAACTTCGGGCGCCAATGCGTTCACCTTCAGGAGTTGCCTGGCGAAAAACTCGAATAAGACTCCCACCAGTCAGGCAGGGTTTAGCCTGTCTCACGTCGCGAATGTAAATGACTACTTAGTGAACTGTGTGGCGGACGGATTCGACAACGGGTTCATCATTTCGCAATACGCCCTCGGTGTGTTCGTGAATTGCACGGCCGTCAACTCAACTCTGGTCGGGTTCACCGTGCAGGGCGGTTACGAGAACAGCGCAATGCCGACATTCATCAACTGCGTCTCGACCCTTAGTTCCAACTCTGGATTCTACTATGGGCTTCTGGGCGGCCTCTCCGACTACAACATCAGCGATCAAGCCCAGACGATGCCAGGACCAAACTCCAAGGTCGGCACTGTGCTGCTCGTGGACACTGTCAATGGAGACTATCACCTGTCAGCCTCCGACGCTCAAGCACGCGCGTTCTGCCCGCACTACAACGGCGCCGCGGGCATCACCTTCACCAACGACTTTGAGGGGAACGAACGCGGAGCAACGACCTGGGACGCTGGCGCTGACGAGTACGGGTCCAGTGCTCCGGTGACCGCCCGGGGACAGGTCATCATGGTCACTCAATGACGACGCGCCATGCCGAGGTCCTCCGGCCGAAGTATAACCCATTTCCCCCGTCGCATGACTGTGGGTCTGCTTCGGGGTACCCGCCGCCTCCTGGTCGCACCCGGCCTGGAGGCGGTACCGATCATGATTTCGCCCGGATAACCCGGGCGATGGAACAGCAAGTTGTAATACCATGAACAAATGCAGCACCGTACTCAGCGCCGTCTCGGCACTCTTGGTCACAACCACCGCCGCCACCGCCGCGGTCTTCGTCAATCCGACCCTGGCCCTCTTCCCGCCCGCAACCCCGGCCGTCCTCGGCCCGGTGGTTACCAGCCTGTCTTCGTCCGTTGTGGATGATGCCGGCAATTTCGCTGCGACGCTCACGACCTCTGTCCACTCTGGCGGCTCCAACCCGCTGGGCGGGCTGACGTTCGTTTACACGCTGAGCAACGACATCCTACCGCTGACCAACGCGGACGACATCTACGCCTTCGGCGTCATCTGGGATTCTTCCTATGTGCCGGCTGCCATTGATGTGGACACCGCTCCTGGCGCCGGCGTGACCCCATTCAGCTTCGCGCTCACGGCTAACGGCATCGTGTTCAGCTTCAACTTCGCCAGCCTGCCTGTGGGTTTGACCTCCGTCGGCGTGGCCATCGGTACGGCCGCCCCATCCTGGACCATCGGGGACGCCGGGATCATCAACGGCACCACGGAGGATGCGCTTGGACTGGTCCCGGTCCCAGAACCCTCGACTTATGTGCTCCTGGCCGGTATCGGCCTGGTCGGTTTTGCCGCCTGGAGACGGTGCCGATGAGGCGGAACCGGATCATGGTCGCGGTAGCGCTCGTGGGGCTGGCCGCGTTGCTCGTATGGATCGTGGGCTGCTCGCTCTCAACCTCGCAGACATTCGATATGTTTTCCCACGATCACACCCGGCATGAGACCAACGCGGCGCCACCGCGGCGTTGAATACCTGACATGCTCACGATCCAGACAAATGTGGACAACCTGAACCGTGACCTTGGCCTTTACGCGCAGCTCGCCAGGAAGTCGCTGCAGGAAGCGGTCGTCAAGCAGGGCGTCAAGGTCACCATCGGAGGGCCAGGCTTCGAGGGGTGGAGCCAGCGCTTGCGACACCTGGCTCCGGCGAGGGGCGAGATTCGTTCGGAACGGCTGGCGGCGCTGGAGGCGGGGGGAGGCATCAGGGTCCGGCCATCGGCTTACCGCTCGGCCCAGAGGCGACTCGGACGCCGCGTTGGCGCCTTCTCCGATCTGACCAGCCGAAAGATCATGCGCCGGCTCAAAGGCGGTGCGATGGTGGCTGCCACCACCGCCTCGGGTTTCAACTTGCAGGCCCTGGCAGTGCGTACCGAGCTGGGGATGCGCGAACGGGCCCGAGGATTCTCCTCGTCCGGCGTCATGATGCGGTCGGGCAGTTCCAGCCTGATGCAGATGGCTGCAGCATTCCCGGCGGGCGTTCCATCGGCAGCCAGGACCAGCGTCTTCCGTGGCAAGGTCGGCCAACAGCTTTCCCGAGCTGACATCAGGGTTGGCGGAGGTGGCGCCGTGGCTTCGCTGGCCATGACGTTTGGATCTCCACAGACGACTCTGGCCGAATCGCTGGTAAAGCCGGAGCAACATACAGCATTGCAAGCGGCCATCGCCGCGACGCACGCGGATATGATGGTTTACATCCGCCGGAAGCTGGGCGAGGCAAAGGGAAAGGCGCACATGCGATGAGCGTCGGGTCCGAAATGATCGATGCCGGATGGTCTGTCCTGCTTGGACACCACGGCCTGGAGGTGTCGCATTTTCCGCTTTCTGGAGGTACTGTTAATACCCTGACCGTGTTGGATAATGGGCAGCCCGAGGCCGCAG
>Ga0079037_100002196_pt1 | contig 10595 bp, 16 predicted proteins | sample Mud3Dept4metaG_FD_71479 | JGI IMG/M metagenome (GOLD analysis project Ga0079037, IMG submission 71479) | Freshwater wetland microbial communities from Ohio, USA, analyzing the effect of biotic and abiotic controls - Mud 3 Core 4 Depth 4 metaG | ecosystem: Environmental > Aquatic > Freshwater >... | reverse complement strand
GTGTCGAGTCCGACCTCCGGGCGGAATCCCTCCGGGGCGCCGATCGTCATCAGGGTCGAGAACGCTTGATTGATCGCGAGGCGGTTGAGCATCGTGGTCTGCCCGTTCAGGGTGAGGTTCGCGACGACGAGGTCCCATGCCGGTTCCGGGTAGAACACCCATCGGGCGTCCCGGTTCCGAAAAATTGTCACCGGGATTTCCTTGTACGGGTTCGCGAAGTTCTCCCGTCCTTCGTCCTCGACGATTTCGTCGTCGACGGTTTCGACGAATTGCTCCGCGTTCCAGTAATGCTTGACCGTGGTTTCGGCGTCGCCCTGTCCGGTCGTGAATTCGAAGACCAGTTCCCGGTACTCCGTCATGTCCTCCGGGTCCTGGACGTATGTGATTTGATGCGGCAGGTAAAATGAAAACTTGATCCGCTCCGCTTCGTCTATCCTCTCGCGCCAGACGGGGCGGACCGCCAGGAGCGCCGCGAGAAACGTGAAGACGTCTATGTCCCTCATGACCGACCGCCAGTTCTTCAGGCGGGTGAAGTATTCGTCCGCCTGTTTGCCCAGGGCGTCGTCCGGGAATTTGTAAATGACTGGGTCCGTGTAAACGGTGCAGAGGGTGTCGGTGACTGCGCGAACGATGTTGAAAACGACTTTCGGTGTCGCCGTCCATCGTTCCTTCTTCGTGTGCAGGTCGGTATGTTCTGACTCGAGGTGCGCCTGTTGTTCCGCGGTCGACTGGTAATAATCGACGCAGATCTTTGCCCGCTCCGCTTCCTCTCCTGGTACGATCGGGGTTGCTTGATCTAGGGAATTCCGAATTACCGCTTCGACGATTGAATCAAACACCATCTGTTTCGCCATCGCTCACCCCGTCGTCCACGTCGCCTGCCTCATGTTTGCGCCCTTCCACGCGAGGGCGAGCGCTGCCAGTCCGTCCGGAACGTGACCATTCCCGTAAATATCATTGATGGTTGCGTATTTCAATTGCGCTTTCAGGCGGGGGATGACCGGCGCCCGGATGAGGTCCCTTTCGATCGCGTTGACGAGCGTGTTGTACAACGCCTGCCGCGCCTGTCCCGCCTGCGCCGTTTCCGCGTGTGCTTTGATCCGGACGTATCCGGCGACGACGTCCCCCACTCCGATCCCGTCGTGGATCGCGGCGACGTGCCGTCCGTCGTTCCAGGCCGAGTACTCCTGGACCTGTTCTTCGAATTTCCCGACCATGATCGGCCAGGGGAGGTTCGTCATCCAGGTGTACGCCACCAGTATCGCGGGCGTCGTGTCGTGCCGCAGCGTGACGATTTCGGTGCAGTCCTCTTTTCTCGCCCAGTCCGCTCCGGTCGTGCAGGCGGCGCCTCCTGGCAGTTCCTCCCCTGGGAGGGCGCGGACCATCTGCCCTTCCCGCGGGTCCTCAAAAACGCCGAGCGCCGGATCAAACATCCGATCCACCGCGGCGGGGTCGATCAGTCTGTTCCCCGCTGCCGGTTCCTGGAGTTCGATTTCCGCCCTGAACATCGCCTCTGTCAGGCGCCCTCGAGCGTCCTCGACGTCCCCTGGCGTCAACCACCCGTGCGGTTGCAGCGTTTCCCGGTAGCACCACTCCCTTATCGGCCACGCCCGCATCCCCGCCCTTCGGAGGATTTCCGTCATCGTCCCTTCCGCGTAGTGGTGCGTCGAGGACATCACCACTTGCGTCGGGATCCCTCCGCGTGTCATCGGTTGTCCCATCGCGGCGTCGAGGATCTCGACGTCCATTTCGTCGATTTCGTCAAGGCGCAGGCGTTGCGGGTGAGGTCCGCGGACCGAGGCGGTGGACGCCATCAGCGCCCGGACGTAGTTCCCCCTGGCGCCGCGTTGCTCCCTGGCGACCTCCCCGCGCATGAGGCGCCTGGGCGCCGCGGGGTGACGCCACATCGCCGACATGTGCGCCAGGACCCGCGCCGCCTGTTCTCCGGAACCGCCGAGCAGGTTGACGTCCGCGCCGAGCGTGGTGAATTCGACGAGGGAAAGCAGGGCGAGCAGTTGGGACTTCCCGCCGAAACCGCGGGACGCCTTCCAAACCGCGACCGGTTCCCTGGCGAAGTACGCCGCGGCGAGGGCGTCAAACGGCGAGACGTGGTTCGGGCAGATCCTGGTCCGCGGGACGTTGATCCCGAAGGCGAGGCGGCAGTAGTCGTGGAGTTCGTCGTCGCCCTTTAGTGGGAGCGTGAACCGGTGTCGTTCGACTCTCGCCTGCATCCCCTCATTTCCTCCCGCTTCCACTTCTGGTAGATCGCCCGTTTCGTCTTCGGGGCGCAGACGATCTGCCCGTGTGGAAGGCGAACGTACCCCGCGTCGTTCCGTTTGCTTCCGTTCCCGTAGACCGCCTTCCGGAGTTTCCGTGCCTTCGTCGCGTTCATCGGTATTCCCCCAGTAGTTCGTGGATCGTGATCCTGTGGCATGGGTCCCCGTACCCGTAGTCCTTCACTTCCCAGGCGCCGATGTCCTCCGCCGGGATCGCGCAGGTGACCGCGGCGATCCTGTGGTCCTGGTCGATGACCGCGGCGACGTATTGCCCTGGGTTCTTCCTGTGCGCCCTGCAATTGATATTCAGGTATCCGACCCTGCGCCGCTCGAGGAGGTTGCAGTACTGCGCTTTGACTTCGTAGCGCTTCCCTTCGACTTCGATGTCCCCGAGTCCGTACGTCGCCACCCTGTCGTTCAGTCGGTGAATCACCGGGACCCAGGGGGGAATGCAAAGGACCGCGGCGACCTCCCCGAGCGCCCCCTTCACGAAGCACTTTTCATCCTGGTCGTCGTTCCCCCTCGAGCGGTTCGGCACCACCCCCCGCGCCCGCCATGCCTGGAAGATCGCCTTCCCGTTGCTCACCCCCATCTGCCACTCCTGGGGCGTGTACCAGACCGTCATCGCCCTGGAGAACCTTCCCTTCGACATCGATCGCCCCCCCCGCTTCCTGGTCCGCTCCGTGGATCACCAGGATGTCGATGAACGTGTCCCCCTTCCCGCCTTCGCCCGCGGCGCCCGCGGGTTCCGCCTGGACGTCGAGTCCGAGCAGGCGACTGCGCCGCTCCGAAATCCGCAGGCATCGGTCCATCGCCCGGAGCGACGCCGGGATCCCCGCTGCCTTGTTTCCGATCGCCTGGACGAACGCCACCCGCCAGAGTTCGTCGAGGCGTTGCGCCTCCAATGCCCGCAGGCGGGTGATGTCCTCGCCGATGTCTTTCTTCGTCCACCGGACTCCCGTGTCGACGAGTTTCCACGCCGTCGAGGTGACGACCCCGAGGCGGTCCGCGATCGCGTCAAACGTCAGTCCGGCGACCCGGAGGGCGACCGCCTGTTCGACGAGGAGCGTCCTCGCCGTCGCTTCGGGCGCCATCCTTCCGGCACTCACCGCTCCGATCCTTGTTTCTCCCTGGCGATCGGGAGCATCGGGTAGAGCGCCTGCATCCGCTCGAGGATCACCGCGCAGTACGCCGGTTCGAGTTCCACGCCCGCGGCGCGGCGCCCGATCCTGTGCGCGGCGACCATCGTGGTTCCGCTTCCCAGGAACGGATCAAAGACGAGATCCCCTGGGCGCGTTGAGTGCGCGATCGCCGTCGCGACGAGTTCGACCGGTTTCATCGTCGGATGCTCTGCGCTTGCCCGCGGTCGGGGGATGCTCCACACGTTCCCGAGCGTCCTGGCGTCGATGAAGCGCTTCCCGTCCTTCGTCCATCCGAACCAGATGCCCCCGTGCCTGTCCTGGTACTCCGTCCCTTCCGTCGCCGCCCACCCCTCCGGGATGTCCTCGACCCTTTGCTCCGCCTGCCGCGGCGCCTTGCGCTTCGCCCTCCCGAACCAGATAGGTTCGTGCGAGTTCTGGTACTTTCCCAGTCCGATCGTGAAGGCGTCCTTTACCCATACGATCGTGGTCGAATAGTGCAGGCGCCTGTCGAGCGTCCCGGCCAGGGTTCTTCCTTCCGGTCCCGAAGCGTGACAAACGTAGACGCATCCGTCCGTCGCCCGCTCGAGGATGTCGGCGATCCTGGCGCAGAATGCGGCATACTGCTCCGACGTCATCGCGTCGTTCGCGATCGCCCTGGGGCGGTCCGTCAGTTTCACCCCGGCGAGGTCGACGTTGTACGGGGGGTCCGTGAAGACCGCGGCGGCGCGGCGTCCTCCGAGCGCCGCTTCGGTCATCCCCCCGTCGAGCGTCGGCGCCAGGGAGTCCCCGCAGGCGAGGCGGTGCGGTCCGATCGTCCACACGTCGCCCTGGCGGGTCCCCCATTTCGCGAGGAGTTCCTCCCCGACCTCTACCCTTTCATCCGGGTCCCGGTCCGCTCCTGGGGCGCCCGAGGCGCCTACGATCCCCTCTGTCGCGGCGACCTCCGCGAGCAGGGTGTCGAGGTCCTGGGAGATCCCCGCGGCGTCGCCCAGGATGTCGGCGAGGTTTTCCTTGTCCGTCCCCGCCATCGCTCCGATCGGGTCGAGCGTCGCCAGGACCGCCGCTTCCTCCGCGGGCGAGAGGTCCACGAAGTCGACCGGGACCGTCGGTTCGTTCCTGGCGATCGCCATCCCGACCCGCATGTGTCCGTCGACCAGGGTTTCGACCCCCCGCTCCCCTGGCGCCCACGCCTCCGATGTCCGGAGGTTGACCATCACCCTGCGGACCCATCCGACTCCGCCCAGGGCGGCGCCCATCGCCTCCTGTTGATGTTTCGGGTGGAACCGCCAGTTCCGCGGGTGAGCGAGCAGTTGCTCCGGGTTCGCCTCCCCGGTCTTGACGATTCTGTTTTTCCACTCCTTGACATTTTCCATCCTTCCTCCGTTTTTCTGTCCGTGGTGGAAAGTACACGCGGGACGCCCCCTTGTCAAAGGTGGTCCTTTGAGTCCCTGGTCGTGTGGTCCTTTCGCTCCGCGTTCGTGTGGTCCTTTCGATCGGCGTTCGTGTGGTCCTTTGAGTCCAGGTCGGGTCCGTTCTTTGTCCCTGGTCCCCCTTCCCCCCTGGACCCCCTACCCCCTTAAGAAACTAATAGGTATGCAGGCCGAGTCCGAAAAAATCAAAGAAATCATGATGTTCTGCGGGTTGTTTCCGGGAAGCATTTTTTCCAATCAAAGAAAACAAAGACTTGCGTGGTCCTGGCGCCCTGGTCGTCCTGGTCCGTTTCTGAAAATCAAAGGAATCAATGCCTTGCGCTGTCCTGTTATTCACAAGTCATTGATTCTATTGATTAACTTTTTTTTCGTTTGTGTCGCTTTACCCCTTGACTTTTCTTTCCCTGGGAGTAAATTACTGTCATCGAGCGGGGGCGATGGAAAAAATCCCCCGCGTTCTTTGGAAAGCAGGCCGGAAGCGAAGCAGGGCGGAAACGCCCCCCCCGTAGGACGGCGCGAAGATGGACGCCGGGGTACCGGGGGGAAGCAGGCCGAGCGGACGGCAGGGGCGGGAAGGGTAAGGTTCCCGCGTCGCGTTGGATACGTCGCCACCCACGGGCATCAGTCTTCGTTCCGGTCGTGTTCCTGGGGACCGTGGTGTTGGAGGGTCGTCGCAGGGGAAGGCGGCGACGGAAGGTCGGAAGACCTGGAAAGACTGGACCGCGACGGACTAAAGTCCGCCCCCGAGCACCGTGTCAATTTCTGTCGTCAAACTTGATCTGTCTTTCACCCGTCTTTCAAAGGAGGATTCGTCATGGCACTCGCGAAGGGTTCCGCCCAGGCGTTCCCGGTTTCAATCGATGTCAGGAACATTTTCGAATCCCGGCACAATGAGTTGCTCGCCGATGCGTCCGACCTGGGTTGGGCGCCTGGGTTCGTCCCCTCCCGCGTCGACGTCCGTTGGGTTGGCAACGGGAACCTCTTCCACCTTGTCGAGTTCACTTCCGACGCTTTCGTCTACCAGCAGCGCTTCGGTTCCCTCCGCCTGACGGTCCTGAACGACTAGGAGGTTGCGATGAACGTCTGTGCTGCCTGCCAGGGAGCGATCCCGGTCCACATGCCTTTCGAGATTGTCGCCGGTTCCGCGATGCACTTCGGTTGCTACGGTTCCCAGGTCCCCGTTGTCAAAAAGGAGGATTGATCATGCCGCTGCCCGTTCTTCCTTCAAACCTGAACACCCCGCTCCGCCGCTCCGAGGCATGCGCCCAGGACGGCGAGCGGGTCGTCGAGGAGTACATCGGCGCCGTCGTGCATCGCCTTGTCCGCGAGTGCGGTTGCGTCGTCATCCGCGTCACCCGCCCGACCTGGGTGTCCGTCCTCTCCGACGGCGGCGACCCCGTTTGGCAGGTCTTGATCGAGCAAGAGTTCCCGTGCGAGTCCTGTGTCCGCTCCGACAGGTATCGTGAATCAACCGTCCCGTGCGCTTGCGAGCGTTGCGTCGCCCTGCACGGCGAATATCCGGAGGGGTGATCATGGCGACCCCGCGCAGCAAGGTTTGCGACTCCGGTTGTTTTCACCGCAATCGCTCGACCGGCGAGTGCATCATTTTCAAGTTGCACGGTCCTGGCGACTGCCTCTTTTCCCCTCCGATGTCTCCCGAAGAAATCCGCCACGCCCTGGACCTTGTCGACGCCGATGCCGGTGTTCATCGCCGCGGCGTCCCGGACCTTGTCGAGGTCCGCAATCCCGCCGCCTACTCCGGGACGGCGATGGGACTCTATCGGGTGCAGTTCGTCCGCGACGATTCCTAGTCCGCTTCCACCCGCGCCTGCGGTCCTCTCGACGCGGGCGCGGGTCGTCAGGTAAACTTTCGCCGATCACGGAGGGTAGTAAAATGGCGCGTCAGATTTCTCCCGAGGTTGCCCAGTCCCACCTGTCTTCCTTCATCGAGTCCGGTCGCTCCCGCGGCGAGTCCGCTATGGCGCTCATGCGCGACGAGTTCCTGAACCGGACCGACCGCATCGTCGATTCCACCGAGATCGAATGGACCCCGACCGACTCCGGACTCCTGGTCCGCTACGGGACCAACGGGGACCGCGAGCAGCGTTCGATGACGCCCCACGCGCAGCGCCAGATCCTCGAGCGCGTCGGCGTCCCGCCGAAGTTCTACTCCGACCTCGCCGGGGATCCCCTGGACGTCCCGGTCGTCGCCCGCCTCCTGTCCGACCTCGCCGCGAACCACCCGCAGCGGATGCTGCTCCGCTCCGTCCGCGGGACCGTCAAGGGCGCGTTGAGCGATTCCTACCGTCCGCTCGACTTCGCTCCCCTCGCCGAGCAGTTCCTGGTCGCCGGTATCGCCGCGGGGATGATCGTCGTCGGCGGTTCCGTCACCGAGACGCGGGTTGAGATTTCGATGATCCTCCCCCGCATCATGGAACCGACCCCTGGCGAGTTCATCGTCTTCGGCGTTTCCTTGATCACTTCCGACTACGGGCGCCACGCCCTGGTCATCCCCTTCAACGCCACGCGCCTCGTTTGCGTGAACGGGATGCTTGGAACCAATCTGTTCCGGAAGGTCCACCTGGGGAAGCGCTTCGAGGACGGCGCCGACTTCCTGTCCGCCGAAACGAAAGCGCTTGACTCGCAGACCGTCGGGAGCGCGATCCGGGACCTTATCGCCGGGGATCGCTTCCGCCAGGAGATCGACCGGACCGTCGCCCTTATCGCCGACGGTTCCCGCGGCGAGTCCCTCGACGCCGAGGGTGTCATCGACCGTTGGCAGCGCCGCGGGCGGATCACCCGCGAGGAGGCGCGGAAGGCGTCCGTCCTCTATCGCGAGGTCGACGTCGTCGAGCAGTTGCCTGCCTCCCCTGGTCTGTGGCGCCTCTCCAACGTCTTTTCCCTCATGGCGGGGAACGTCCCCGACAACACCGACCGCCGCCTCGATTTGATGGAGGTCGCCGCCGAGGTCCTGGAGGCGACGAAGTAGAACGTCCCGGTCCGTCGCCGCGGGGGGGGACTTTCAGCGGGGGGCGCGGCGACGCCCTCCGCCACGGAGGGTTGTTCCCATGATTCTGTATTGCGCGAAGTGCGGGCAGCAGTTGCGTTGCCTGAAAACCGGCCACGGCGCGAGGTTGCAACACTCGCACGATGCCTTCCCCGGCGATCTGTTCGGTTGCCGGTCCTGTCAGTCCATCGTCATCGCCGCGAACGACTCCCCGGTGTTCGACCCGGACCGCCGGATCGTCCCCGTCTACACGACCGTCCAGGGGTAGCGCCATGAAAAAGCGGCGCTCCCCTCCGTTCCCGATCGATGCCGCTGACTGGTTGTCTTCCGCCGCGATCGCTTCGATGTCCATCGCCGAAGAGGGCGCCTACATGAGGTTGCTCCTGTACGCCTGGGAGCAGTCCGACTGCGGTCTTCCCGACGACGACGCGATCCTGGCGGGGTTGTCGCGCATGGGCGCCGCCTGGGGCGCCTCCGCCGCGAAGATCCGATCCCGGTTCGTCGCCCGCGATGGGCGCCTCTACAATTCCAGGCAGTTGTCCGTGAAGAAAATTCGTTCCGCCTCCGCCTCCGCCCGCGCAGAACGCGCCGAGCGCAAGCAGGGCGAGAAGGTTCCTTACGGGGACCTGGGGGTCGTCATGCTAACCGAGGCGGAACACTCCGCGATCGTCGACCGTGTCGGTCCCGTCATGGCGCGGGCGGCGATCATCAAACTGGAGCGGTACCTGGGTCCTTCGGAAGAGCGGCGCCGCCGCTACTCCGACCACTACCGGTGCATCCTGTCCTGGGCGATCGATGCTCCCGAGACGCGGGAGATCGCCGCGAAACTTGAACGCGAACAGAAAGGGGGCGAACCATCGGCCTGCCGGAAATGCGGAAAGGTCTTGACGTCGGGTGTCTGTGTTCCGTGTGGTATCAATTATGAACGCCCGAGGGGTTCTTCGACCCTTGTGGCAATCGGGGGGTAACATGGCAGCGGTCTACGAGGCAATCACGAAAATCACCGCGGCGCTCGCGAAAGAGGGGATCCCGAAAGAGCGCCGGAATCAGCAGCAGGGGTTTTTCTTCCGCGGCATCGACGACGTCTACGGCGCCCTCTCGCCGCTCCTGTCGGAACACCACCTGTGCATCATCCCGCGGGTCGTCCGCCGCGAGTGCGTCGAGCGGCAGTCGAAGACCGGCGGGGTCCTGTTCTCCGTCACCGTCGAGGTCGAGTTCGACCTTGTGTCCTCCCTTGACGACTCCCGCCACACGGCGCGGGTGATCGGCGAGGCGATGGACTCCGGGGACAAGGCGACGAACAAGGCGATGTCGATCGCCTACAAGTACCTCGCCTTCCAGGTCTTCGTGATCCCGGTCGAGGGCGAGGATGCCGATCCGGACGCCTCTTCGCATGAGGTCGCTTCGCGTCGCTCGCAGTCCGATGCTCCGCCGGTCCGTCACCCCGCGGCGCCTCCGGTTCACCGTCCCGCTCCCGCTCCCGCTCCGCCCCCGGCGCCCCGTCCCGCCGCGGGCGAGCAGCAGGTCGTCGACGGGACGATCGTCGACATCAAACGGCAGTCCGGAACGTCCCGCTCCGGGAAAGCGTACCTGAAGTACGACGTGAAAATGTCCGACGGTAATTGGTACGGCACTTTCGATTCCGGTCTGTTCGGCGAGAGCGCCGATGCTCCGCATCTCCTGGTCGGGTGTCGCGCCCTGGTCGATTTCACGCTCGACCCGTCCGGGCGGTACCGCAACATCACCGGTTTCGTGATCGTCCCCCGCGAACCTGGGGACGACCAGGAATCCTTCCCGCTGTAGAAAAAATTGGGGAGGGGGGGCGGCGAAGGATCCCCCCCTCCCCGGATCACGGAGGTTGCGATGAATCTAGTAGTCGGCAGCGAAAATGTCAAAGCGTCGCCGGTCGGGAGGAAATGGCGGACCGCGGCGCTCCTGTTGAAGGGCGCCCGGACTTCGATGGAGATCATCGACTTGATCGGGACGACCACTCCGACCAAGTGCATCAGCGAGGTGCGGTCGCTTGTTTCGATCGTCGTGCTGCGCCGCCTCCGCGCCGCGGGCGATCTGTTCGAGTACCGTGCGTTCCCCCGTCCGGACGCCGTCGTCGATGACGTGGTCCTGGGTCCGCTTATCCGCGAGTCCCTGTATTCGCAGGGGTGGAGGTTCTAACGATGCCGAGAAAAGGTTCCTTCCGTTCGCACACGATCGTCTGTGTCGTCTGCGGGTATCGCTCGACGTTCCGCGTTTCGCTCCCCCCGGAGTTGTCGCGGTTCGCCGGGAATTTCCGCCGCGCCCTCCCCGAGGGGGACTGCCCGAAGTGCGCCGTCCTGTCCGCCCTGGGGATCCGCCGCGAGGATCCGCTCACCGCTCCGCGGGCGCAGGGTCCTCCCGACACGATCACCTTTCTTAATTCCGAAGACGCCCGTCCTTTGATGGACGCCGCGGATGCTCAACCGTCGTTGTTTGAAGCGGATGCTCAACCGTCGTTGTTTGAAGAGGAGGGGTAGCGATGCCACTTCGTGAGGTTCCCTGGATCGCCCTGGTCCTGGAATTCGACCCGTCCGGTCAGGACATCGTCGGTGTCCGGATCGACATCCGTCCGTCCAACGATCCCAACGAAACGCCCGACCGAGTCCATCGCTTCACGTCGCTCGAGGATGCCGGGGTTGCTCTCGCGCTCGAGGGCGCGTCCTTCGCGGCGGCGATGAAGCACGTCAGGGAGCGCCGCCTGAAAACG
>Ga0079037_100002192_pt1 | contig 10602 bp, 9 predicted proteins | sample Mud3Dept4metaG_FD_71479 | JGI IMG/M metagenome (GOLD analysis project Ga0079037, IMG submission 71479) | Freshwater wetland microbial communities from Ohio, USA, analyzing the effect of biotic and abiotic controls - Mud 3 Core 4 Depth 4 metaG | ecosystem: Environmental > Aquatic > Freshwater >... | reverse complement strand
TCGTGCTCGTCGATGTGCTCGATGATCTCCTGCACCTGCCGCGATTCGTAGCCCAGTCGTTTCAGCGCCCGCGGGACCGTGCCGTTGACCATTTTCAGCACCCCGCCGCCGACGAGTTTCTTGTACTTCACCAGCGCGATGTCCGGCTCGACGCCGGTGGTATCGCAGTCCATCATGAAAGCGATCGTACCCGTCGGCGCCAGGACCGTCGTCTGCGAGTTGCGGAACCCGTCTTCGCGGCCCTCGGCGTTGGCCTCATCCCAGGCGCCGCGCGCCGCCGAGAGCAGTTCGAGGGGGACGTACGCGGAGTCTATCTTGTAGGCGTGCTGCCGGTGTTTGGCAATGACGGCGAGCATGGGGTCGCGGTTGTCCGCGTAGCCGGCAAACGGCCCCAACTGGCGTGCCAGACGGGCCGACTGGAGGTAGGCCTCCCCGCACATCAGCGCCGTCACCGCCGCCGCATACTGGCGTCCGGACTCGGAGTCGTACGGGAGCCCGAGCGACATCAGCAGCGCCCCCAGATTGGCGTACCCGAGACCGAGCTCGCGAAAGGCGCGCGCATTCGCCGTGATCGCTTCCGTCGGATAGCTGGAGCGGTCGACGAGGATGTCCTGCGCCGTGATCATGATGTCGACCGCGTGCCGGAAGGCTTCGGTGTCGAAATCGCCGCTCACCCCGGCGAACTTCATCAAGTTGAGCGACGCCAGATTACAGGCCGAGTTGTCCAGGTGCATGTACTCCGAGCACGGATTGGATGCATTGATCCGGCCCGAGTTCGGGCAGGTGTGCCAATCGTTGATGGTCGTGTCGAACTGCATTCCCGGATCGCCACAGACATGGGTCGATTCGGCAATGGCGCGGAGAAGGTCGCGGCCCCTGTAGGTCTCTGCAATCTCGCCGGTCAACACGTGGCGCGTGTGCCACTCGCGATTCTCGACCGCGGCGCGCATGAACTCGTCGGTCACGCGCACCGAGTGATTCGCATTCTGAAACGAGACCGAGGCGTAGGCGGGCCCATCCAATGATCCATCATAACCCGCATCGATGAGAGCCCACGCCTTCTTCTCCTCTTCTTCCTTGCAGCGAATGAACTCCCGAATGTCCGGATGATCCGCGTTCAGGATGACCATCTTCGCGGCCCGCCGGGTCTTGCCTCCCGACTTGATCACGCCCGCCGACGCATCCGCTGCTTTCATGAACGACACGGGGCCTGACGCCGTTCCCCCGCCTGCCAACCGTTCCTTGGACGAGCGGATCTTCGACAGGTTGACTCCAGCCCCCGAGCCTCCTTTGAAGATGATACCCTCGTTGCGGTACCAGCCGAGGATGGACTCCATGGTGTCTTCCACGGAGAGGATGAAGCAGGCCGAACACTGGGGCTGCGGCTCGATCCCCACATTGAACCACACGGGGCTGTTGAAGGACGCCTTCTGCTGCACCAACAGATGCGTCAGTTCCGCCCCGAAGGTTTCGGCGTCCGCTGGCGTGGCGAAGTAGCCTTGCTGCTCGCCCCACGCCTGGATGGTCCGTACCACCCGGCCGATCATCTGCTTGACGCTGTGCTCGCGCTCGGGACTGCCGAGCGCGCCGCGGAAGTACTTCGACACCACGACGTTGGTGCCGAGTTGCGACCAGTTCGCCGGGACCTCGACGTCGTGCTGCTCGAAGACGATGTTGCCCTTCTCGTCCTGGATGACCGCGCTGCGGTGTTCCCACTCGACCTCGTCGAAGGGCTCGATCCCGGGGGTCGTGAAATAGCGCCGAATCGCCAAGCCGGCTCCGGCGGGAGCCTTCACCAGCCCCTGTCCTTCTCCGCCCCGCCGCAGCGCTCTTTCAGCCATTCCCCGTAACCCCCTTCATCTCGTCGTATGGAGGCATGTATACCACTATATGTTGGGTGTCAACAAATTTTTTTCAGCTGCCGACTTTTTTTGAGCGTCGCTCGCGTCGCCCCCGAAATCCCAGTACGATCAGCGCCGTGCCGGACGACCGACCGAGCCGTGTCGACGAACCGCTGGGACGCCTGTTGCGGCGCATCGATCCGCGCCAGCAATTCCGCGTCTATCGGGTCTGGAAGTTCTGGGCCGAGGAGGTCGGTGAGGCGATCGCTGCGCAGGCGCAACCCGCGGGGTTTCACGCTGGCGTCCTGTCGGTTCGCGTGACCACCCACGCGTGGATGCAGGAACTGCAGTTTCACAAGGAAGTCATCCGTGAGCGACTCAACGCCCGCCTCGGGGGCACTCTGATCCGCGACATTTACTTCGTCTCGGGTCTCACGATCAGTCGCCGGGATGTCGACCCGCCCGCCGAACCGATCGAGTCAGAACCCGAGCCCGCGCTGCCACCGCTCCCGCCGCTGCGTGACCCGCAGCTCGCGAGTGTCTTCGGCAACCTCGTGCGCGCCCACGCCCACCGGCACCAGCGCCGCCGCTGAAGGTGCAGCCGAAAGTCACTCGTCCGAGTCCTCGCCCGCCACCAGCCTGGTCGATGGGCATGCGGAATGCTGTGCATTGGGCGCAATCGGAAACGCCAGACCGCGGCCGTCGCAGGCAATCGCAAAATGTCTTGAAAAACAACCTCGAGGGTAAGACCATTATCATATCCGCTACAGAGGTCTCCGCTGGGTCATGTAATATTGAATGGCCACGGGACACATCCCACCACCTCCCCTTCCGAACATGAACAGATCGCACCATCTCCTCTTCAGAATCGGGCTACTGCTCATGCTAGCGATGACGGCGCCCGCATGTCCCTACCAGGAGGCGCCGGCGACCGGTGCGCCGCAAGCACCGGCCGAGCGCACGCCCGAAATCGATGCCGGCGTTGCTCGCAGCGGCGCGATGGTGCTGATCGGCGGCCTCCTGATTCTCGAGGACCGCCGGCGCCGGCGCCAGCCTCGAGGTCTGTAGGACAGACCTTCCGTTTCCTATGCGCCTGGCCCAGCTCAGGCGTACGCAGGCTGACACCGCATGACGAATGGCCTTACCCGCCTGTCCCAGCCGGACCGCTCGACCCTCTTCCTCTGGGGCTTCCTCGCGGTTCTTGCTGTGGTCGAGGCAATGATCCTGGGTGCGCGGCTCGACGCAGCCCCCTTACGGGATCGGGTGCCACATTGGTGGGCGTCGGTCCTCGGACACTCGGGGTTTATCCTGCCTCTCGCGATAGCGGTTGCAACCGGGACGCTGTTGTTGCTGCTGAAGAGCGGTCAGCCGCTTTCTGAGTCTTTTCTGGATTCGGGCATCCTCCCGCCCCAGCGCTGGTGGCGGTGGACCCTGGCGGGGCACTTGATCACGTATGTCATCTTCTACCAGCTGGCGGTTTTCGTCTTCGACGGCGATCTCGCCGCGTCCGCCACGCCAGGGCGATGGGTCGTTGCTCTTGCGCTGACGGGGCTCATCACCTTCGGCCTGTGGGGTGCCACGATGACGGCCGGGGAGGGTCTCCGGTTGGCGCGCAGCCTGACTCCCGTGCTGCCGGTCGGCGTCGCGGTCGGCATCGCCGCCTGGGGGGCGGGCCAGATGACGGAAGAGTGGTGGGGGCCGCTACGACATTGGACGTTCTGGGTCGTCCGCCACAGCCTCGCAGTCGTCGTCAGCGAAGTTGTTGCCCGGCCGGCCGACTTCGTCATCGGCACTGAACGATTCCTGATCGAGATTGCCCCGAGATGCTCGGGCTACGAAGGCATTGGAGTGATGGGAGTGTTCCTGGCGGTGCACCTGTGGGTTGCTCGCCGCGACCTCAGGTTTCCCCGGGCGTTCTTGCTCTTCCCCATCGGGATGGGCGTCGTGTGGTTCGCGAACTCCCTGCGGCTGGTCGCTCTCATCGCCGTTGGCACCTGGGTGTCGCCGGAAGTCGCCACCGGCGGCTTCCATTCCTACTCCGGTTGGGTGCTGTGCTGCGGCCTCGCCTTGGGTTTGGCAGCGTGGGCGAACCACTCGTGGTTCTTAACGGTGCCAGGCGCGGCAGCTGCAGCGTCCGCGGGCGGCTCGGTCACGGCGGCCGCGCATCTCGTTCCGTTGCTCACGATCGTCGCGATCACGATGCTCACCCGTGCCCTCTCCGCCGACGGCTTCGACCTCCTCTATCCGCTCGGCGTGCTCGCCACCCTGCTGGTCCTCTGGTGGTTTCGTCGCGAGTATGCGGGATTCCGAAGAACCTGCTCCTGGGGCGCGGTTGCCGCCGGGGCCCTGGGGTTCATGGTTTGGACTGTTGGCGCATCCGCCCCGGTGGATTACGGGTTCGACAGCCCGTTGCGGCAAGGCCTGGCCGACTTACCGCGGGGACTGGGAGTGGCGTGGCTGGTTTGGCGCGTGCTGGGAGCGGTCGTCACCATTCCCGTGGCTGAGGAGCTGGCGTTCCGTGGGTATCTGACCCGTCGGTTGATCGCTGCGGACTTTGAATCCGTACCGCTCGGACAGTTCACCTTGCTCCCTTGCCTGGCTTCCTCACTCCTCTTTGGCGCGATGCACGAGCGTTTCTTCGCTGCCACCGTATGCGGGCTGATCTATGCCGTGGCCCTATCCCGCCGCGGCGAGCTGAGCGACGCCATCGGTGCCCACGCCGTCACCAATGCGCTGATCGCCGCGTATGCGTTGGCAACGGGCGACTGGTGGCTGTTGGGCTAGAGAGCAACCGAGTCCCCTGGCGGCACTTCCGGATCCCCTGGCGCCTGGAGCAGCTCGACGAGCGTGCCGTCTGGATCGCAGACGAAGATGGCCGCGGCCTCCACCATGGGGATGTCGATGAACGAGTCGTCGAGGACGCGCACGCCTGCCTCGCGCAGCGTGCGCAGCGTGGTCGTCAGGTTGTCAACCCGGAGCGATAGATGGGTCAGGCCGCGCGCATTCATTGGCCGCGGCTCCGCCGTTCCGGTCACCGGCGGCGACGCGTAGGAGAGCAGTTCGATACGGGTTCCATCACGCTCCAGATACACCGCCTTCAGTTGGACGTCGCGCAGGCGGAGCAGGGTATCGCTCGGTTCCCCCTGCACCTCGAACTCGGAGCGAAGGCGGAACCCGAGGAGGTCCCGGTAGAAGCGAATCGACCTGTCCAGATCGGCCACGCACACACCAATGTGCGTCATGCGGAGAATCGCCATGTCTGCTCCTCAATTTCCGCTTCCACCGTCGTTGCCCACCGGGCGCAGGCGAATCTGCCCGGCCTTGGGGTCGATCTCCACCGACGCCCTCCCTTCGAGTAGCGCCACCAGGTCGTTACCGGCAATCCGGCGCCTCCATCCCTGCATGATCAACAGATCGGCGGTGTCCCCCGCCGCATGCTGCTGAACGAGCAACTGCAGGTCGGCGTGGGTCGCGAGCAGGCTGGGGGCGACCTGCGCTTCCTCCGCCCGCGAGCGGACCACCGCTTGGAGCAGCTCGACGACCCCGGTGGAGGGGGCGGGTCCCGGCGAAGACGGTGGCTCAGGCCAGTGTTCCTTCGGCAGCTCGAGGGCGCGGGCGATGCGCGATACGACTTCTTCGGCATGGCGATCCAGCTCGCGCGAGCGTACCGCTCGAAGCCCGTGCAGTGCCGAGACAGTGGTGGGCGCCTTGCGCGCGATCTCAACCAGCGCTTCGTCACGCACGACGCTGCCGCGCGGCTTGTTCAACCGCTGCGCCAGCTCCTCGCGCCATGCCCCCAGCTCGCGCAGCACCGCAAGGCCCCTGCCGCGCAGCGATCCGCGCCCTTTGATGCGGAGGTAGGCCCGCGATGGCTCGACCGGTTGGCTGCGGACCGAGCGTTCAAGGCGGCGTAACTCTTCTTGCAGCCACTTCCAGCGCCCAAGCTCCGTCAGCCGGCGCCGCAGCGCATCGTACAGCGGCAGCAGATAGCGGACATCGTCCGCCGCGTAGGCGATCTGTGCCCTAGTGAGCGGTCGCCGCGACCAGTCCGTCAGTGTTTCGGTCTTGTCCACGGACACCCCGACCAGTCGCTCCGCCAGCTGGGCATAGCCGGGCTGCGCGCCCATGCCCGCCATGGCGGCTGCCACCTGCGTGTCGAAGACGGGCCCGGGAACGTGGCCGCTCAGCTTGTAGAAGAGCTCGATGTCCTGCTGCCCGGCATGCACCACCTTCTCGATCGCCCGATCCGCCAGAATCGTGAAGAAAGGCGCGAGATCCGTCACCGCCCGGCAGTCGATCAAGGCGCACTGTCCGGCGGTCGCGACTTGAATCAGCTCGAGCTGCGGCACGTAGGTCCGCTCGCCGACGAACTCGGTGTCCAAACCGAACCGTTCCACCGTCGCCAGGTGTGCACACACCAGCCGGAGGCGCTCCGCGTCGTCGACGTAGAGCAGTGGCAGCTCGGTGGCCGGCGTCTCGCCTTCCTGACTCATTCTCCCGCTCATGACCGAATCGCGGCCGCATCGCAAGGGGCCTCGGGATGCGAGCGCGCGGTCAATGCCCATGACAAGACGAATCCGCCCAAGGTCGTGCTCAACGAGCCGCTGAGTCTGTACGGCGTGTGAGCGGCGCGTACACCGTCAAGCCGGAGGCGCGCCAGCCCAGAACACCGAAAAGGCCGGCCACGATCCTGTTCGGGCCTAGTCAGTGCTTGGGCTCGAGGCCGATGGCCTCGAGGAACTTGCCGTGGATGACCTCGCAGGCAATGCGATAGAGCTGTTCCCGGTCCTTGTGTTGGGCCAGGAACCCGATCGGAATCTGGAAGCCGCCCTTGTCGCGAATGTTCCCTCCGCCGTAGTGCGCGCCGCGTTCCTCGTCGAAGCCGAACGCCTTCTTGAGGAAGGCATCCGGATTGACTTTGTCGCTGCGGGTTCGCAGGGATCCGTCCACCGTTCGCCCGTCGACGATACCAAACACCAGCACTGTGTCGATGCCCTCGCGGGACAGCAGGAAGTCTGCCGCCTGCGGAATTCCGTCCCGGTACTCTTTGCGAACGAACCCGACGTCACTGAAGAGGAAGTTGTCGTAGATGCGCTTTCGCTCCAGCGCGGCCTGGATCATGTCCATGACCGCGGGGCTGAGCGTTTGCGCCGAGATGGTGCGGAGCAGGGCTTGATCCACCGCTGGTGACAAGTACGCCGCTGCTTCGAAGTCGAGACGCGTTGCTTCCAGGAACAGTGCGGTATCTGCCCGTATCCCGTGCATCAGCGCGGTCGCAAGCCGGGCATGGTCTTGGTCATCGGGGTCCAACCCCTGCGAAAAGGCTTCGCGAAGGTAGTCCGTGAAAATGCCACAGGTCGACCCTGCATCCTCGCGGACATCGACGAACTCCGCCGTCACCTCGCCCAGCTTCTTGTGGTGGTCGACGTATGCGAGGAATGTCTTCCCGGTCAGCTCGTCGCGGATCGGGGTCTCCGTCTTTTGCGTGTCCACCAAGGCGTACAGTGAGAACGGCTCGAGGTCGAAGCGTTCGTCATAGAGCCACAAATCCACTTCCAGCCGCTTGACGAGCGCGCGGTTCTCCTGATGGCTGACCTCGAAGAACGACAGGAGGGTCGACTCGATCTCGTAGCGCCGAGCCAAGAGCTGCAGCGCCAGGCCCGAGGCGATGTTGTCTGGATCGGGATACCCGGTCAGGAGAATCAGGAGACGCTCACCGCGATGGCGTTCCAGCGCGGAGGCCAACTCGGCCCATTTGCTCTGCGGCCGGTCTCCGGGCTCCGCCCGCTTGACCGGACGCAAACGCGAATCGCCGATTGATTCGACGGCTCTGTCAGCCATGAACATCCTCCCAGAGATACCCACCGTGGTCACGTTCGATGTGACAGGCGCTGCGTTCGCACCCGCGGACAGGCCCTCGGCCGGCTGGCGATCATTGGGATGGGCACTCCCTAGCACAAGCTCCGCAGGTCACCAAGGCTCAACACCGACACATTTTCGCCTTGTTTTCGCATTCGGGCTTCCGGCCGATCTCCCCAGCCGAGGCATCTTCCCATCAAAGCGAGGGGATCCGTGCGACGCCGCCAAGATACGGCCGCAGGACCTCGGGAATGATCACGCTGCCATCGGCTTGCTGGTAGGTTTCGAGGACCGCAATCATCACCCGTGGCAGGGCCAGGCCCGAGCCGTTGAGCGTATGGACGAACTCCGGCTTCGCCCGCGGCGCTGGGCGATACCGGATCCCGGCGCGGCGCGCTTGAAAGTCCCGGAAGTTCGAGCAGGAGCTGACCTCCAACCACTCGCCACACCCGGGAGCCCACATCTCCAGATCGAATTTGATCGCCGCCGAGAAGCTCAGATCGCCGGTGCACATCTGCACGACGCGGTGGCGGATGCCCAGCCGGCGGCAGACATCCTCGGCATCGTCGACCAACCGTTCGAGTTCGGCATCCGAGGTCTCGGGTGCCACGAACTTCACCAGCTCGACCTTGTCGAATTGGTGCCCGCGTTTGATGCCGCGAACGTCACGACCCGCCGACATCTTTTCGCGTCGGAAACACGGGGAATACGCAGCGTGGTACACGGGCAGTTGGCCCGGCTCGAAGACTTCCTCGCGGTAGAGGTTGGTGACGGACACCTCGGCGGTCGGAACGAACCAGTAATCCTCTTCGGCGTCGTGATAGAGGTTGTCGGCGAACTTCGGCAGCTGGCCCACCCCGACGAGGCACTCGCGCTTGACCATGGCGGGCGGGTAGACCTCGCGATAGCCGTGCTCGCTGGTGTGCAGGTCGAGCATCCAGTGGATCAGCGCCCGCTGCAGCTTCGCGCCGATGCCGTTCAGGACATAGAACCGCGACCCCGAGATCTTGACGCCGCGTGCGAAGTCGATGATCCCGAGCTGCTCGCCGAGATCCCAGTGCGGTCGCGGTGCGAAGGCGAACTGCGGTTCCGGACCGACCACGCGAACGACGATGTTGGCGTGCTCGTCGGGACCCACGGGCACGAGCGGATGCGGAAGATTCGGCAACTCCAGCATCTGCCGTTCGAAGTCCGCCTCGGCCCGATTCAGCTCTTGCTCGAGCGCGCTGATCCGATCACCGAGCGCCCGCATCTCGGTCACGAGGCGTTCGCGATCCCCGCCCCCTTGTTTGCCGATCGTCCGTGAGGTCTCGCTGCGCTGGGCGCGCAACTGCTCCACTTCGGTGATCAGCTTCCGTCGCCGCTCGTCGGCCGCTAACAGTTCATCCACCTGCGACGGCGGAACCGCTACCTTGGCCAGTTCGGTCTTGACGAAGTCGGGCCGTTCGCGAATGAGTCGGATATCCAGCATGACGCGTCTGCGGTTAGCATGAACCCTCCCGCCGGGAAAGTTGTCACCCGCGCTCGGCCCCGACGCCAGGGCCTGGTTTCATCCTTGGGGGTGAGCAAGTCACCCCCGCACCTCGAAGGCGTTCTTGACCAGCTCGCAGGTGATCTGCTCGCCATCGCGCCAGACGCCGACGACGTCGAAGCGCGCGTCGCGCTTTTCCAGCCGATGGCGCGTCAAGAAGTACTGCGCGGCCTTGGCGATCTGGCGCTGCTTGCGTCCGTCGACGGCCTCGAGCGGCGCTCCGAACCCCTCTTGCTGGCGGGTCTTGACCTCGACGAATACCACGGTCTCGCCGTCGAGCGCGACGAGATCGAGTTCTCCGAGCGGGCACCGGTAATTGCGCGCGAGAATGGCGTACCGTTTCCGCCGCAAGAATCGCTCCGCCGCGCGCTCGCCTTCCGTGCCGAGGGCCTGTCGCTCGCTGCGCATCGCCGTCCGCGTCGCCGGATCTTGGCATAGCCAGACGGTTCGCGCCACGCGCCGCGGCATACATGCCGTACAGCTGCTCAGGGGATCGCCCCAGTCGACCATCGCCGCGTCCCGGGTTCCCCGCGTCCGCTGCATCTCCGACGAACCTCGCCGCAGCTCCCGAAAACCTCGCGTGAGACCGCGCGTTGCGACGTCGGCACCCCTGTGGTAACTCGGCGACATGCCGCTCAGCCAGGGAGATCTTCGCCACATCGCGCTGCTCGCGCGTCTGGAGCTCAGTCCCGAAGAGGAAACGGCTTTCGCTACGCAACTCGACCACATCCTCAGTCATTTCGAGAAGCTGCAGCAGCTCGACACCGATCACGTGGAGCCGACGGCCCATATCGTGGAGATGGAAACCCCCTACCGTGACGACGTCGTCTGCAACGCGCCCGCGGTGGACGCGATGCTGGCCAACGCCCCGGTGCGTGACGGGCGGTTCTTCAAGGTTCCCAAGATCATCGAGTGACCGTGATTCCCGTCGGGAGCACTTTCTTGCGACGGTCGCCAGCAGCTGCGGTGGCCGATCTCCGGGTCCTCGCCATGTCCCGACGTCACCGGGTCGCCGTGGCGGATTGCGATCTCACCGGCCGTCCGGCTCGCTGAGAAGTTCCGCGGCACGCCATGGCCGAGCTGTACCGGTTGACCATCGACGAGGCGTGCGCGGCGCTGCGCCAGCGGCGTCTGTCGTCCGTCGAGTTGACCGAGGCGGTGCTGGCGCGCATCGACGCGACCGAACCGCAGCTGCATTCGCTCATCACGCGATCGGCGGATGTGGCGTTGGCTCAGGCCCGCGCCGCGGACGAGCGTCTGGCGCGCGGTGACGCGCCGGCGCTCTGCGGCATTCCGGTGGTCATCAAGGATGTCATTCTCACCCAGGGCACGCGCAGCACCGCCGGTTCCAGAATTCTCGAACACTTCGTG
>Ga0079037_100002191_pt1 | contig 10604 bp, 8 predicted proteins | sample Mud3Dept4metaG_FD_71479 | JGI IMG/M metagenome (GOLD analysis project Ga0079037, IMG submission 71479) | Freshwater wetland microbial communities from Ohio, USA, analyzing the effect of biotic and abiotic controls - Mud 3 Core 4 Depth 4 metaG | ecosystem: Environmental > Aquatic > Freshwater >... | reverse complement strand
TCCAGTTCTGGTCTGCTGCTTCCTTCATATAGTAGGCGCGTGCCCTCTCATTCTCGACCCGCATCAGCGCACGGTAATGCGTCCACCTCAATTCGCCACGCAGTGCGTGACGAATCTCAGTAGCGGTAACCGCAGGGAACGTCAAGTAGAATTGGCGAAAGTATTTGAGATTGGTCTCCGTGTACCCCTTACCGAACTCCGCGCTCAGCCGTACTGAGAGGTTCTTGATCAAAGACGCCCCGTATTGAGCCCGCTCCTTGCCCTGCTGCTCCTCCTCGACGATCATCCTGCCGACGTTCCAATAGGCCTCCACGATCGTGAAGTTGATGGTCCGGTAAACTGTGCGGCGGGCGTTGCGCAGGACTTCCGCGACAGATTGATAGAATTCGTCACGCAGTGCGTCACGAATCGGGGCCGATGATTTTCCCTTTGCCATACGCCTATCCTTTCCAGAATAGCCTTAAGCGCTGCATCCCGTATCCAGTTTTCCAGCGACTTCCCGTTTACGCTATTTGACGCCTTACTCTTTCTTTTCGCAAAGAATTAGCTTCATGCAGCCATCACAGGTGCAACCAAACGCCTGACCATGAGGCATTGGGACAACCCTTCTCCGTGACAGACTGTCTGGACATTCGTGGTAAGAAATTATACTATCGCCCCTCCAGTCGCGAAAGGTTTTTCTCGCGGCGAGTCTTTTTGGGGATGAGTAAGCGCCGTTACCGGACCAATCGGGGGGAAAAGCCAGGCTACAACCTTGAGTCCCATGTCAGGCTGAATCTCTGGATACCGTGCTACCCGTGAGTGTAGGTCTGGTATCGCACGGGTGCCCAGCCAAATCAGGCGGTACCGCACAGGCGTGCCTAGGCGCAAAAGGCTATTAGGTAAGGTTGGTGGGCGGCGAGAAAGGAGTCCAGATACTAGGCGCGCAAGTCGTGGTGAGCGGAGGCGCACTAGAAGTACGTCGGAGCGAGACAGGACGTAGCGCAACGAAGTAGATGGGCTTCTAGCTCGCCGCCCCCTTATCTCTTCTCGATGTCGGTCAGCACAAGCACGCTGAACCTCCGCGCCAGCCTGGCAGCAACCCGCGTCAGCGCCGCTCTCTTGTTGAAGTCTTCAACGTTGATCGGCTCGGCACGGTACGTCTCCGAATCTCCCAATACCCAATTCTTGATGAATGTGCCGCCCTTCTTGTTCAGGACAAGCCCGAGGTCAACGTACACCGTCTTTTCGGTCGCTATGCCATCCTTGTTCAGCGTAGTCGGAACAGACCTGACGTTTACAATTGTGCCATCGAGAACGCTATCCGACCTCCCCTTGTTTACCTCGAACAGGCCGCTTAAGATGAGTTCCCTCGTGAAGGCCTCGGTAAAAAACTCGGGGACAAGCGGTTCAAAGCTCTTGTTCTTGAACACGGGCACATCCAGATGGACGACCTGGCCTCCCATGATGCCCTTCTCCTGAACGATCGAGTAACCGCAGCCACCAAACGCGAGCAAAGACAGAAGCATGAGTAGGGCGCATCCGATCGCGCGTCTGCCGAAACTCTTCAGCATACTATGTTCACCAGCTTGTTAGGGATGACGATGATCTTTCGAGCCTCGCGATTCTCCATGTGCTTTTTCACCTTGTCCAGGGCAAGAGCAATCTCCCGCAGCGCCGCTTCATCCAGGTCACGCTCGACCTCGCACGTATCCCGTAGCTTGCCGTTAACCTGGACGGCGACAGTTACCTTCTCCTCTCTGGTATAGGCCTCCGTATATGCGGGCCACGCCTCGTTCGCCATATGGCCGGTCTTGCCCAGGGTCTGCCAGAGTTCCTCCGTGATATGAGGACAGAATGGTGAGAGAAGTATGATCAGGTGTTCGATTGCGCCCCGCAGGAGCGCAAGCTCTTCGCCTTTCCTTTCCACCTCAACATACTTGTAAAGCGCATTCACCAGTTCCATGATGCTGGCGATCGCCGTGTTGAGGTGAAATCGGTCCACATCCTCGGTGACCTTCTTGACCGTCTTGTGGGTCATGAACAGAAGGTGCGCCGCTTCCTTGCCGCTGTTCGAAGGCACGACGCTCGGCGTCACGCCATTCAGGAGGTCGGCCCTCTCAACGATGAGTCTCCACACGCGCTGGAGAAACCGGAAGCATCCCTCCACACCCTTGTCACTCCAGTCCAGGTCTTTCTCCGGTGGCGATGCAAAAAGACAGAAGAGGCGCGCCGTATCAGCCCCGTACTTCTCGACGAGGTAATCGGGATCAACCACGTTACCTTTTGACTTGCTCATCTTGGAGCCGTCTTTGATCACCATGCCCTGAGTAAGCAGGTTTTCGAAGGGCTCCCTGACGGTGACAAATCCGAGTTCGTTCATGACACGGTTGAAGAACCGGGAATAGAGGAGGTGGAGTACCGCATGCTCAATACCGCCAATGTACTGGTCGACCGGCATCCAGTAGTCGACCTTCTCCCGATCGAGTGGCGCCTTGTCAAAACGCGGGGAGGCGTACCTGAGGAAGTACCAGGAAGACTCGACAAAGGTGTCCATCGTGTCCGTTTCTCTACGAGCCTGCTTCTTGCACTTCGGGCAGGGAACCTTATAAAACTCGGGGTATTCGGCGAGTGGCGACTTGCCCACCATCTGCACCTGAAGATCGAGCGGTAGAACAACGGGCAGGTCTTCATACGGCACAGGCACGGCACCGCAGTCATCACAGTAGATGATCGGTATGGGTGCGCCCCAGTATCGCTGTCTCGATATGCCCCAGTCCCTGAGACGATAGTTGGTCGTGCGCTTCCCAAGACCCTTTTCCTCGAGGTAGTCGATGATCCTCGGGATTGCCTCCCTGTTAGGCAGGCCGTTGAACTGCGCGGAGTTGACGAGCACGCCCTCTCCTTCGTGGGCCTCCTCCATAGCTTCCGGACTCAGACTCCGGCCTTCGGGCATGATCGTGATGATGATGGGCAGCCCGTATCTTTTTGCAAACTCAAAATCCCTCTGGTCATGCGCAGGAACGGACATGATGGCGCCCGTACCATACTCACCGAGCACAAAGTTGCCTATGTAGAGTGGCACGTCAGTGCCCGTGAGGGGATTGATCACGTGTCTGCCCGTGTATACCCCTTCCTTCTCAGTTGCCAGCTCGGCCCTGTAACTCTTGTCCAGCGCCCTCGCCTTCTCCACAAAAGCGAGGACTTCTTTTTCGTGAGGGGTACCGTGTGCGATCCGCGTTGCCCACGGATGCTCCGGCGCCAGCACCATGAATGTCACTCCGTAGAGCGTGTCAGGACGCGTGGTGAAGATGGTCAGCTTCTCACCATCGGGCGTGGGAAAATCGACCTCCACGCCGTGGCTCTTCCCTATCCAGTTCCTCTGCATGGAGAGGACGCGCTCCGGCCAGCCCGGGAGTTTCTCGGTATATTCGTGAAGCTCGTCCGCATACTTCGTGATAGCAAAGAACCACTGTGGAAGCTCATTCTGCGCCACTTCCTCAGAGCACCTCCAGCACCGGCCGTCCTCCACCTGCTCATTGGCCAGAACGGTCTGGCACTGCTCGCAAAAATTGACGGCAGCACTCTTCTTGTAGACCAGCCCCCGCTCGTACATCTTCAGAAAGAGCCACTGTTCCCACCCATAATATTCGACGTCGCAGGTGGCGAGCTCGCGCGACCAGTCATAGCCGAATCCCAGGCGCTTCAACTGTTTTTTCATGTACGCGATGTTGTTGTACGTCCAGACAGCGGGGTGGATTCCATGCTGGATGGCAGCATTCTCCGCAGGCATTCCAAACGCATCCCACCCCATGGGATGGAGCACGTTGTACCCGCGCATCCGCTTGTACCGGGCCACCACGTCCCCGATGGAATAGTTCCGCACATGGCCCATGTGGATCCTGCCTGACGGATACGGGAACATTTCGAGAAGGTAGTATTTCTCCCTTGTGGCATCCTCGCCCACGCGGAAGAGTTCCTTCTGTTCCCAATCAGCCTGCCACTTCTCTTCTATCGCCTGCGGGTCGTACTGTTTCACTTCACAACTCCCGTAAGAACAGGGTCCTGGTGTCTGGGTCCCGGGTCCCGAAAAATATTCCGGCTCGACCGGACCCTTGCCCCCGGACCCAGGCCCCTATCTTTAGCTCCGCTCCTCTAACATTGCTCTTATTCTGAGTCTCAATGCGTTGAGCTTTATGAAGCCGCTCGCATCCTTCTGATCATACACGGCGTCTTTGTCGAATGTCGCGAAGTCCTTCATGTAGAGCGACCGCGGCGACTTTCTGCCTGCAACCGCACATGTGCCTTTGTAGAGTTTCATCTTCACCGTGCCGGTCACGCCCTTCTGGGTCTCGTCGATGAAGGCGCCCAGCACCTTCATCTCAGGTGAGTACCAGAAGCCGTAATAAATAAGCTCTGATATTTTCGTGATGAGACTGTCGCGCAGGTGCATCACCTCGCGATCCATGGTGATCGATTCCATGGCCCTGTGGGCAACGTGGAGCACGGTGCAGCCGGGCGTTTCATACACGCCGCGCGATTTCATCCCCACGAACCTATTCTCGACCACGTCTACACGGCCTACTCCGTTGGCCCCTCCCAGCTTATTGAGCGTCTTGACCATTTCAAACGCGGAGAGTCGCTTCCCATCAAGCGCCACGGGGTACCCGTCCTCGAAGTCAATCTCTATGTACGTAGGCTTGTCCGGCGCCTTCTCCGGGGAGACGGTCGTCAGGAACATGGACTCATCAGGTTCGTTCCAGGGGTCTTCCAGCACGCCCCCTTCGTAACTGATGTGCATCAGGTTCCGGTCCATGCTGTACGGCTTTTCCTTGCTCACCGGCACGGGGATATCGTGCTTCCTCGCATAGTCGAACAGATCATTACGGGAGGAGAAACTCCATTCCCTCCACGGCGCGATAATCTTCAGGTGCGGCGCCAGCGCATACGCAGTCAGCTCGAACCGCACCTGGTCGTTGCCCTTCCCTGTCGCTCCGTGAGCTATTGCATCCGCGCCTTCTTTGAGCGCGATCTCCACCTGCCTTTTTGCGATCAGCGGCCGCGCGATCGACGTACCCATCAGGTAGGTGCCTTCGTAAATGGCGTTCGCTTTCAAGGCAAAGAAGACGAAGTCGCGCGCAAACTCTTCCCGCAGGTCTTCTATGTAAATCTTCGAGGCGCCTGTCTTAATCGCCTTCTCCTCTAGACCTTCCAGTTCTTCCTCCTGACCTATGTCAGCACAGTATGCAATGACCTCGCACTGATACTGCTCCTTCAGCCATTTGACTATGATCGACGTATCGAGGCCTCCTGAGTAAGCCAGCACGACTTTTTTCACTTTATCCATCTATTCATACCTCCTATACCTCCTTCAGCAACCATTCCAGAAGCGCCTTCTGCGCGTGGAGCCTATTCTCCGCCTGGGTAAAGATCACGTGCTGAAATCGTTCGAACGTGGTCTCGCTTATCTCTTCGTTCTTGTGCGCCGGCAGGCAATGGAGCACAATGGCATCCGGCTTTGCATGCGCCATGAGGGCCTCGTCGACGATAAAACCCGCAAAGGCCTTCTTGCGCTCTTTCATTTCCTTTTCCATGCCCATGCTGACCCACACATCCGTGTTGATCACGTCCGCCCCGCGTACCGCTTCCACAGGGTTGTCCGTAAGTGTAATGGTGCCTGAGTTCCGGATGCGCTCCATCATCTCGGGTGTCGGTCCATACTTCTCCGGGCTGGCGATCGCAAGGGCAAACCCGAGCAGGGCAGAAGCCTCAATCCACGAGTTGGCCACATTGTTCGCATCGCCTACATAGGCTATCCTCACGCTTTTCAGATCGCCCTTGAACTCCTTCACCGTAACAAGATCGGCAAGGGCCTGACACGGGTGATAGACGTCAGAAAGGCCATTGATCACCGGGACACTCGCCCAGCGCGCCAATTCCTCCACCGTCTCCTGGGCGTATGTGCGTATCATGATCGCATCAACATACCTGCTGAGCACCCTTGCCGTGTCCTTCACTTCCTCTCCGCGGCCTATCTGTGTTTCCGCCGCGCTGAGGTTCACGACTTCGCCTCCCAGCTCTTTCATACCCAGCTCGAAGGATACCCTGGTCCTCGTGGAGGCCTTCTCAAAGATCATGGCAAGGGTCCTGCCGGAGAGCGGCTTGTGCTGACCGCGGGTGCGCCGTATCTCCTTCATGAATGCAGCCCTCTCCAACACGTGCATGCATTCGACCTCAGAAAGATCCAATAGTTTGGTGAAATCTCTTTTCACGGCTTCTGTCTCTCGAATACTTGTGTAGCAATGTCCAGGAATATGTCAATCTCTTCCTTGCCTATGATCAAAGGCGGCAGAAGCCTCAACACATTGCCTTTCGTGGCATAGAGGATCACGCCCTCTTTCAAAAATTCCTTGACCACGGGGTCACCCTCCGAGGAAACCTCGACCCCGAGTAAGAGCCCCATGCCTCTCACGTCAACGATGAGCGGGAATTTCCGCTTGAGGGCCATGAGCCCGTCAAAGAGATACTTCCCCATCTTCTGGCAGTTGGCCAGAACGCCTTCCCCGAGAATGGTGTTCACTGTTGCGACAACCGCCGCAGAAGCCAAAGCATTTCCGCCGAACGTCGATGCATGGGTTCCGGGCTCAAATGCTGCTGCCACCTGCTCTTTGGCGATTATCGCCCCCACCGGGAATCCGCTGCCTAACGCCTTGGCGAGGCTCACAATATCAGGCTCTATGCCGAACTGCTCGTAGCCGAAAAGCGTGCCCGTCCGACCCATGGCTGTCTGGACCTCGTCCAGGATGAGGAGCACGTCTCTTTCCTCGGCCAGCCGCCGGATCCGTTTCACATACTCTTTATTGGCGACATTGACGCCGCCTTCCGACTGGATCAGCTCCATGACAATCGCGCACGTTTTCTCCGAGACTGCCTTTTCCAGGGCCGCCCCGTCGTTGAACGGCACGAACGTGTACCCTTCCAGAAGCGGGGCGAATCCCACGTGAAACTTGCCCTGACCCGTAGCGGAGAGCGTGGCCATGGTCCTGCCATGGAAAGAATTCTCCATCGCAATGATCTCGTTCCGCCCCTCTCCGTATTTCTTCCACGAGTATCTGCGGGCGAGCTTGAACGCGGCTTCGTTCGCCTCTGCACCGCTGTTGCAGAAGAAGACCTTGTCCCCGAATGAATTCTCCACAAGGAGTTCGGCTGCGCGAATCTGCTGCTCGATGTGGAAAAGATTGGAGACGTGAAAAAGTCTCTCAGCCTGGTGCGTCAGGCTCTCCACAACGCTCTTGGGCGCGTGCCCCAGGTTGCAGACGGCTATACCGGACAGGAAATCGAGGTATCTCCTTCCATCCGTGTCGAAGAGCCAGCATCCTTCGCCTTTCGTCGCAACAATAGGGAATCTCGTGTACGTGTTTGCGAGGTACTTGTTGCCTTTCTCTATCCATTTCTCCTGCATCATGAGCCCCCTGATATTTGCGTGCCAACGCCGGAATCCGTGAGAACTTCAAGAAGGAGCGCGTGCGACACTCTGCCGTCAATGATGTGCGTCTTTTTCACGCCGCCGTGAAGAGCATCCAGGCAGCACTTGACCTTGGGGATCATACCACCCCTGATCGTCCCCTCTTTCATCAAGGCCTGCACCTCGCTCTTTGCGAGCACCGATATGGGCCTCAGTTCCTTGTCCAGCACGCCAGGCACATCAGTGAGAAGAATCAGTTTTTCCGCCATCAAGGCCTTGGCTATGGCACCTGCTGCCGTATCGGCATTGACATTGTATGTACACCCATCTGCACCTGCTGCAAGCGGCGCAATAACCGGAATGTAGCCCAGCCTGGACATCTCCTTGAGAATCTTCACGTTCACTTCAACAACCTCGCCCACGAACCCGATGTCCTTATCCTCGACTTTCTTTGCTACAATGAGGCGCGCGTCTTTCCCCGAAATACCCAGCGCCTGGCCGCCGCTATTCTGTATCTCCTGCGCGATGGTTTTGTTGATGGTGCCTGACAGCACCATTTCCACGACCTCGAGCGTTGCCTCGTCCGTGACGCGCAGGCCGTCGACGAACCGCGTAGGGATGTCGAGCCGCGTGAGCATTTTCTCTATCTGTGGACCTCCGCCGTGCACGATGACGGGGTTGATGCCCACATACTTGAGCAGGACCACGTCTTTCGCAAACTCCCTGGCGAGGCTCTCCTCTTCCATGGCAGCACCACCGTACTTGATCACAAACGTGCTGCCCGAGAACTCCTTGATGTACGGCAATGCCTCTAATAGCGTCCCTACTTTGTCTGTCATAGAATGTACCTGCTCAAATCTTCTTTTTCGAGGAACTCTCCCAGTTTCTCCTGGACGTACGCCTTCGTGATCGTGATCTGGCGCTCTTTCAATTCAGGCGCGGAAAACGAGATATCGTCAAGGAGCCTCTCCATCACCGTATAGAGCCTTCGTGCCCCGATATTCTCCGTCATCTCATTGATGCGCTGGGAAATATCGGCGATCTCCAGTATAGACTCATCGTCAAATTCGAGCGTCACACCTTCAGTCGCAAGTAAGGCCCTGTACTGCTTGATCAGCGCGTTCTCAGGCTCTGTCAGGATCCTGTAGAAGTCGTCTTTATTGAGAGGGTCGAGCCCCACCCTGATGGGAAATCGCCCCTGCAGTTCGGGGATCAGGTCAGAAGGCTTCGACATGTGGAACGCGCCTGCCGCTATGAACAGGACATGGTCCGTCTTCACCATGCCGTACTTGGTGGTGATGGTTGTTCCCTCCACGATGGGCAAGATATCCCGCTGCACGCCCTCCCTGGAGACATCCGGTCCGTGCGTGTGCTCGCGGCTCGCGATCTTGTCGATCTCATCCAGAAAAATGATGCCCGCCTGCTCCACCCGCTCGACTGCGTCGCTGGTCACTTTGTCCATATCGATCAGTTTCTTGGACTCTTCCTGGATCAGGTACTCGTACGCCTCCCGCACCTTGACCCGTCTCTTCTTGGTCTTCTTGGGCATGATGTTCCCGAACATGTCCCGTAACTGCATGTCCATCTCTTCCATGCCCTGGGCTGAGAATATCTCTATGATAGGAAGCGATCGCTCGGGAACTTCTATCTCAAGCACCTTTTCATCGAGCCTGCCCTCACGGAACAGCACTCTCAGCTTGTCCCGCGTATTGTCGGGCAGCTCCGGTGGTGGCTCTGGCTCCCCCTCCCCCTGGCGCGCTGCCTTTCTGTGCGGAATCAGGAGGTCAAGAATCCGCTCTTCCGCCATCTCAGTGGCCTTCTCCAGCACGCGCTCCTGCTCCTCCTTCTTGACCATGTTGACCGACAGTTCGGTCAGGTCCCGAATCATCGACTCAACGTCCCTGCCCACGTAACCCACTTCAGTGAATCGCGTGGCCTCGATCTTGAGAAACGGGGCATTGGCAAGCTTCGCAAGTCTCCTCGCTATCTCCGTCTTTCCCACTCCTGTCGGGCCGATCATGATGATGTTCTTCGGCGCAACCTCATCACGAAGCTCCGCAGGGATCATCTGGCGCCTCCACCTGTTTCGGAGCGCGATGGCAACGGCCCTCTTGGCATTCTTCTGGCCGACAATGTAGCGATTCAATTCTTCCGTTATCTCCCGAGGGATCAGGGTCCTCATCTAAATCTCCTCTATAGTTCCTCTATTGCGATCTGTTCATTGGTGTAAATACAAATCTGCGCGGCTATGGCCATGGCCTCTTTGGCGATGTCGAGCGCGGTGAGGTCAGAATGGTTGACGAGCGCCTTTGCCGCAGCTTGAGCATAGGGTCCGCCGGAGCCGATCGCCGCAATGCCGTCGTCCGGCTCAATCACGTCGCCGGTGCCGGAGAGGATGAACGTATGATCGGCGTCAGCTACGATGAGAAGCGCCTCCAGCCTGCGAAGCAGCCTGTCGGTTCTCCAGTCCTTTGCCAGCTCGACGGAGGCGCGGACTATGTTGCCGTTGAACTGCTCCAGTTTCTTCTCGAACCGTTCGAGGAGCGTTATGGCGTCGGCCGTCGCCCCGGAGAATCCTGCAAGGCACTTATTCTGGTAAATCTTGCGCACTTTTTTCGCTGTGTGCTTCATCACGGTGCTTCCCAACGTGACCTGCCCGTCGCCGGCCAAAACAACTCCACCTTTGTGTCTCACACAGATTACAGTTGTCCGTTTCATTTTACCTTCTCGGGTGGGCTTTGTCGTATATCTCCATGATCTTTTCCATGGAGATATGCGTGTACTTCTGCGTTGTCGAAAGCTTGGAGTGCCCGAGGAGCTCCTGGATGCTCCGCAAGTCAGCTCCTCCCCCAAGCATGTGTGTTGCGAACGAATGTCTGATACCATGTAGCGCGAGGTCTTTCAATAGACCCGCCCTGATCTGATGTTTCTTCATCACTTTCAGTAAGCCTCTGTAAGACAACCTTCCGCCTCTGGCATTGGGGAACAATGGTTCCCGCCCGGGTTCCGGCCCGGGTTCCCGCCCGGGTTCCGACCCTTTGTCCCGCCCGGGTTCCGACCCTTTGTCCCGGCCGGGTTTCATGCTGAGGTAGTGCTGCAGCACACCGAGCGCCTTCTCGCCAAACGGAAGGATTCGCTCTTTGCCACCTTTTCCCCTGAC
>Ga0079037_100002190_pt1 | contig 10605 bp, 5 predicted proteins | sample Mud3Dept4metaG_FD_71479 | JGI IMG/M metagenome (GOLD analysis project Ga0079037, IMG submission 71479) | Freshwater wetland microbial communities from Ohio, USA, analyzing the effect of biotic and abiotic controls - Mud 3 Core 4 Depth 4 metaG | ecosystem: Environmental > Aquatic > Freshwater >... | reverse complement strand
TTTAAGGGTTCAACGTTCAGGGTTTAATCAACGTTAAAGGTTTCAAGGTTCAGGGTTTGTCTTTTCATATTTGAGTTCAACCCTTGAACCCCGAACCCCTGAACTCGAAACCTCCGAACATAGAACCAAGGAGATGTGATTCAATGCAGTCAGCGTGCGCAGAAAAAAAGATGCCCGAACAGAAGGCCCCTCCAGAGTTGCCGGAGGAATGTGAGCAGCTGTTAAATGCAACCATTGTCATGGTTGATGACGAGCCTATCACCATGGAAGTGGTGAAAGTTTTTCTGGAAGAGGCGGGGTACCGCAACTTCGTCCTGATTGACAAGTCCAGCGAGGCGATGGCCGCCCTTGAGCACCAGCGCCCCGATCTTTTGCTGCTTGATCTTAATATGCCGCAGGTGTCAGGCTTCGACATTTTGAAGGCAATACGGACGCATCCGAAACTCAAACACCTGCCCGTCATCATATTGACATCCTCGTCAGACAACCAAGACAAATTGGCCGCACTGGACCTCGGCGCCACCGATTTTCTGGCCAAGCCAGTGGATCCGAGCGAACTGCGGCTGCGAGTGCGCAACACCCTGGCAGCCAAGGCGTACATGGATCAACTCGCTTATTACGACTCCCTGACCCAGCTGCCCAACCGCTACCTGTTTATGGAACGCCTGGAATGGAGCTTGAAGGCGGCCAGACGCAACGGCGAGAAACTGGCATTGCTGAATATCGAGTTGGACCAGTTCAACAAGATTAGCGATACGCTGGGGCTGGTGGCGGGCGACCACGTCCTGCGGCAGTTGACCCTGCGCATCAAAGAGGTCGTCAGAGGCGTCGATTTGCTGGGTCATTTCGCAATCGATGAATACGCCCCTGTCAACCTGTTCCATTTCGACGGCGGTGTTTTTTCCCTGCTGCTGCATAGCATTCGTAGCGAGCAAGATGCAGCCCTGGTCGCCCAGCGCATACTGGAAGCGATACGGAAAGCGCTGTTGGTGGACAACACGGAGATCTACTTGACCGCCAGCATTGGTATTGCGACCTATCCGACGGAAGACGGAGACAGCGTTTTTATGTTGCAGCTGGCCTCGAGTGCCAAGGATTATGCCAAGAACAAAGGCGGAGATTGCTTTCAATTTTCTTCCCGGCAAATCAACACCCAATACCAGCAGCGCCTCAGCCTTGAAGCCAAGCTTCGCAAGGCGCTGGATCGGAATGAATTGGTTTTGCACTATCAACCCAAGTTGGATGTTCAGACGAATGCCATTACCGGTGTGGAGGCGCTGCTGCGATGGCACATCAGTGAGCATGGCTTGATACCCCCGAACCAGTTTATCCCCATGGCCGAGGAAACCGGGCTCATGATCCCTATCGGGGAATGGGTTTTGAGTCACGCCTGTCAGCAGTTGTCCGAGTGGCAGCAGACAGGCAAGGCCCCGATCGGCATGGCGGTGAATTTATCGGCCGTGCAATTTCAGAACCCGGAAATGCCCGCTGTTTTCAAACGAATCATCGAAACCAGCGGCATAGACCCCCAGCTTCTGACCCTTGAGATAACCGAAAGCTCGTTGTTGGAGGATATCGAGAGCAGAATTGAATCGATGAACCGCTTAAAAGACCTGGGCCTCAAATTGGCCATCGATGATTTCGGAACAGGCTATTCTTCATTGAGCTATTTGAAAAGACTGCCGTTGGACGAGCTGAAAATCGATCGCTCCTTTTTTGTCAACCTGTTTGAAGATACCAAGAGCCGCGCGCTCATCTCTTCTTTGATTTTTCTCGCACGCAATCTAAATTTACGCACGGTGGCCGAGGGTGTTGAGACCAAACAGCAGCTGCTTTTCCTGCAAAAGGAGCGCTGTGATCAGTACCAGGGCTTCTTGTTTAGACCGCCGCTTCCGCGCACCGAGCTATTCGAGCTGCTCCCTTGACGGCTTCCCCTCCAGCTTTGGAGGAGGAGCCGGAGAGGTTTAACCGATCCGGGGAAAATGTAATTTGGCGAAATTCCAATATTGATGGAGTCGTAAAAAGTCTGCAAATGCTGTTTTCTGTCATTCCGGCGAAAGCCGGAATCCAGTTATTTCAGAATGTTCTGGACCCCGGCGTTCGCCGGGGTGACGACCAAAGAGACTTTTTTTTGAATTTGTTTGGGATTTCGTGCTTGGTGTTTGGAATTTAGTTGCCGCAGTTCCCTTCCACCCTTGGGGGGGCACCTGAGGCCACCCGCCCTATAGGTGGCGACTTGCTTGCGATGAAATTGACTCCACCGGCCGTCAATATGCTGACAACACTGCCGGCCCTATTGGCGATGCCAGCTTATCTATTCGATATAATTATCGATTATTAGGCTACCGCTTTGGCACATCTCTTGCTCGGTTCACGAGCATAGCGTTCCCACGCCCAACGCGCTCAACATGACCGCAGCCAGGTCAGAACAATTCCGTGGAGAGGAAGGTTCATTCGTGATTGCCAAGCTCAAATCAGCCTTGCGGACGGCAGCGATGATCGTGTCGACCCTCGCCGTTTCCCCACCCATATTGGCGCAGGCGGGACCAGCAGATCCAATTCAGGCGGATGAGGTGCAGGCCATTAGTGCACCCAGCGCCGACATCACGCTTTCGTTCGTAGTACCGGGGAGGATCACTGACGTTTCCGTTAAAGAGGGCGATTCCGTCCCCAAAGGGCAGGTGCTGGCCCGTTTGGATGACGAGCTGGAAAAGATTCAAGCCCAGCAATATAAAGTTCAGGCTGGGGATAAAACCCGGATCCTGTCGGCTGAGGCGGAATTGGCTCAGAAGAAACTGGACCTGAAGAAGGTCGAGCTGGCCAAAGCCAAAGGTGCGGCCAGTGACTGGGAAATCGAGCATTTGATGGTGAATGTCCGCATTGCGGAGCTTACGCTCAAGGCGGCGATCTTGGAACAAGAGCAGTATCAGCACCGGTACGCGCAAGCGGTGAGTCAGCTTGAACGCATGCGCCTCGTGTCTCCGATTGCGGGACGAGTGGAGAAGGTGACCGTCGAAACCGGCGAGGGGGTTAATGCGCTGGGACCGGTGATCCGGTTGGTCAAGATCGATCCCCTCTGGCTTGATGTACCCGTTCCGCTGGCTCAAGCCAAAAAGTTAATCGTGGGGCAAAACGTGCGAATACTATTTCCCGGCGCTGAAGCCGGTGCATCCGCAAACGGGAAAATCATCCACATCGCAGCCGTGGCAGACGCCGCCAGCGATACGTTGGGTATCCGCATCGAAGTGGCGAACCCTCACAACCGCCCGGCAGGCGAGCGGGTTACCGTCGCCTTCTTACCCAATGAAGACGGCCATCATCACGCGCATCTCCGAACGAAATAGAGATCCGGTTTTTCACACCACCGTTTGAATTTGAGCTGTTTACGAGTCCATTATGGTTGAAATGGTGACAGGCGCTGCTGCCGACGGGTCGGGCTTGCAAGGTCACTTCAGCATGAAAACAATGGCTGAATTGCTCAGGCTCGACGCACCGCCTCCACAATACCTGCACGAATTGCTGGCGGCACTGTGCCGGTGCGCCCCAGCCGGCAGTGCGGTGGTCATGCGTCCCAGCGAAAAGAACCGGGTTGAGATTCTGGCGGCCTACCCGCAGCTGGGGGGCGCCGGCATGGATTGGATTGCCAAGGCGGTGGACGCTTCGCACAAGGTCGTTGTCAGTGGCGAGTCGGCATGTGTACCGGAAAATCCCATGCCGGGGCCGAGCGCTCAGCCGCAGGATTCCATCGTGCTCATCCCGGTTCAAAACGGAAAAACCGTCCGCGCTGTGGCGGCCTTTCAGGTTCAGGCCCATAGCCCGCCGGAGCTGGCCGTCTGCCGGGAACGACTGGAGCTCGCCCCTTTCCTGCTGGATCATTACGAACTGCGCTTGACGCTGGGGCAGCGCCATGGGGCGATGGATCGCCTCCGCGGGGTCCTCGATGTCCTGGCCGTCATCAACCGAATTGAACGCTTCAAGAGCGTCTGCATGGCTTTGTGCAACGAAATGGCCACCCGTTTGGGCTGCCAGCGCGTGAGTCTGGGATTCCTGGATGGCCGCTATGTTCGGGTTCAGGCCATCAGCCACACCGATACGTTCCAGCGCGATGTGAAGCTGACACAGGACATCGAAATGGCGATGGAAGAATGCCTGGACCAGGATTTGGAAGTGATTTATCCCGCCGCCCAGGACGCGCCGTACGCCAGTCGGGCAACCACCCAGCTAGCGCTGCACCATGGGCCGGCCGCCGTGCTGAGTCTGCCGCTGCGGCACAACGGGGAGGTGTTCGCCGTGTTGACGCTGGAACGCCCCCGCGAGCGTCCCTTTGGCGCACTGCATGAGGTCGAGACCGTCAGGCTGACATGTGATCTGTGCGCCCCCCGGCTGTTTGAAATGCACGCGCGAGATCGCTGGTTCGGCGCCCTCGCGGCATCGTGGGCCCGCAGCAAACTGAGCTTGCTCATCGGACCGCAGCACACCTGGATGAAGGTGGGGGCGTGCGCGGCTTTTTTTCTGGTGCTTTTTCTCACCTTGGCCAAAGGGGACTATCGCATTGACGCCTCCTTTATTTTTGAGGCCCCGCTTCAGCAGGCCGTTGTCGCGCCGTTTGACACCTTCCTTAAAAGCGTGGCCGTGGACCCGGGCGACGAGGTCGAAGCCGGCAAAGACATCCTGGGCATGTTGGATACTTCGGACCTTCGTCTAAAATTGGCGGCTTTGAAGGCTGAACAATTGGGATATCTGAAGCAGATGACAGCCGCGATGCGCGACGGCAAGACGGCTGAGGCTCAGATTGCTCAGGCCCAGAGCGACAAGTCAGCCGCCGAAATCCGCTTGCTGGAGCAGCATATCGACCAAGCGACCCTGATGGCTCCCATCACCGGTCGGGTGGTTTCAGAAGACCTGAAACGGCAGATCGGCGCACCGGTTGAAACCGGTAAAATTCTGTTCGAAATCGCCCGCATCGAAGCATTGCGGGCCGAACTGTATGTGCCGGAAGACTCCATCACCAGCGTCAGCGTCGGACAGATGGGCGAGCTGGCGTCCGTCAGCCATCCGGGTCAGAGAATCCGGTTCGCGGTCGAACGGATCAATCCCATGGCCGAGGTGGTGAACAGCCAAAACGTATTTAAAGTGCGGGCCCGTTTGCTCGAACAGCACGCATGGATGCGTCCGGGCATGGAAGGCATCGCCAAAATAATGGCCGGGAAGAAGCACTACCTTTGGATTGGGTTTCATCGTCTAACCAATTGGCTGCGCATGAAACTTTGGCTTTGAGTGAGGCAGGCACGTGCCGGTTGACCGTCCGACCTTCAGCGAATCCTGGTATCGCGTTTCCGAACTGACGCCGCAGCTGCTCGGCGCCGTCAAGGTGCACCGGCAGCATTTCCGCGGTCGCAAGTGGTACGTCCTGCAGGATCCGGCCAGCCATCAGTTCTTTCGTCTGAACGACCCGGCCTATTATTTCGTGGCGATGCTGGACGGCTGCCGAACCGTTCGTCAGGTATGGCATCATTGTGTGGAGAAATGGGGTGATGCCGCGCCAACCCAGGGAGAGGTCATTCACCTGCTGGGCCGGCTTCACGCGTCCAACCTTCTGCAAGGAGATTTGGCCCCTGATGCTGAGGCACTTTTTAAGCGCTATCAAAAGCAGTTGTGGCGCAAGGTGCGCGGCTTTCTGGCAAACCTGTTTTTCATCCGTATCCCGTTGTGGAACCCGGACCGTTTTCTGGACCGATGGGTCGGCATCTGGGGGCGATGCTTCACCGGCTGGGGTTTGCTCATTTGGGGCGGAATCATGGGAGCCGGACTGTGGTCCGTCGGAGGACACACGGCCGAGCTGGCCCGGCGCGTTTCGGGCGTTTTAGACCCGGCTAATCTGCCCCTGTTGTATGCGGCACTGGTTGTCTTGAAAGTGTTCCATGAGATGGGCCACGCCTTTGCATGCAAGCATTTCGGGCGACAGGCTGGAAGCGGAGGCGAGGTGCACCAGATGGGTGTGACTCTTCTGGTCTTTACCCCTCTGCCATTTGTGGATACTTCCAGTGCGTGGGCTCTTCGCCGTAAACGGCAGCGGGTCGTGGTTGGGGCCAGCGGCATGCTGGTGGAGCTGGCGGTGGCATCCATTGCCGGAATGCTCTGGATCCATACGGCTGAGGGCAGCACGCTGCACGCGATGGCCTACAACATCATGTTCATTGCGGGTATTTCCTCTTTGGTTTTTAACGGAAACCCGCTGCTGCGCTACGATGCATACTACATCTTGCTGGATCTCCTCGAGATCCCCAATCTCGAGTCCCGTTCGCGTTTGTACGCCTGCTACCTGGTGAAGCGCTACCTCTGGGGCGTGCGCCAGGCGCACGATCCGAGCCACACCCCGGGAGAAAAGGGATGGCTGGTCTTCTATGCAGCTGCTTCCACGATCTGTCGTGTGATCGTATTTGCCGGAATGATCCTGTTTCTCGGGCAGACGTTTTTTTCGATTGGTGTGTTGGCGGCCGCCGTCATGCTCGCGGGTTGGGTCCTGCCCCCCTTGGTCAACGGGATCCGCTATCTGGGCACCAGCCAGGAACTCGGCCGGCAGAGAATGCAAGCTGTTTTGACTTCCGCCACGGCTGCGGTTGCGCTGCTGGTTGCCGTCGGACTCATCCGGGTGCCGGACCGATGCCGCATTGAAGGAGTGGTCGAGCCAAGCCACTACAGCGTTATCCACATGCAAACGGCCGGCTTTGTGCGCAACGTTCTCGAATCCGGGTCCAAGGCCGGCCCGGATGGCCCGCCGCTGATAGAGGCGTCATGTCCTGATCTGGAAACGCAGCGCGTCAGGCTGCTGGCCGATTTGCGCCAGCTTCAGGTCAACCGGCAGTTTGCGCAGACCCGGGAAGCGGCGCAGGTCCAGTTCATGGACGAAAAAATGGCCGCGTTGCAGGAGCAGATCGAACGCGTCGATCAAGAACTGGAAGGACTGGCGCTCAGATCGCCGTTAGCCGGGACCTGGGTGGCGCCCGATATCGATCGGATCACTGGGATGTATTTGCCCCGCGGTCGTCGCATCGGTGTGGTTGCCAACCTGGACGATATGCGCATCCGCGCCGTCGCCGGTCAGGACGTCGCGGGCCGGCTCATCACGGAACCCCAACCGCTGGTCGACATCCGGGTCAAAGACCAGCCGGATATCGAACTGGCCGGGCGGATCGAAACGATCATACCCGGGGGGCAGGAAAGGCTGCCGTCCGCCGCCCTGGGGTATGCCGCGGGAGGTTCGACCCAGATTGATTTACAAGATCCCAGCGGCCGGCGAACGGCTGAACCTTTTTTCGAGATTCTGGTGGTTCCTGCTCTCCCGGAAGCCGGCAGGGTGCGACCGGGCCAGACCATGATCTTAAGATTTGAAACGTTACCGAAGCCGTTGCTCACTCAGGGTTGGCGCTCCATTTTGCAGCTTTTTCAACAGAGGTTCCAGGTCTGACATGGAAAATGTTCCCAGCACAACCTGGCGAATGCTGGCCCACAGGCCGAAGAGCGTAGAGCCGCCGCTCGGCTTGGATGCGTTATGGCACCAGGCCGCTGGTTTTGTCCGCAGCCTGGTCTGCAATCGGAGCCGCTTGCTGGCTCAAGCGGAATTGATTGTGTCCATGGAAAGGCAGTTGCGGCACCTCTCCGACCGGCGGCTGCGTGAGACGATCTCTCCACTGCAGGATCGCTTTCGGCGTGGCCGTGACACGGCCGAAGATCGCCACCTGGCCTTTGCCGTGATTCGCGAGGTGGCTGGCCGGCAGGTGGGCCTGCAACCCTACCCGGTGCAGATCGCCGGTGCGCTGGCGATGGACGCCGGCGGCCTCGCAGAGATGGCGACCGGCGAGGGCAAGACCCTGGTCGCGGTCATGCCTGCGGTCCTCGCCGGTTGGCGCGGCCGCGGCTGCCATGTCGTGACGGCCAACGAATATCTGGCCAGGCGCGATGCCAAATTGATGCAAGCTGTTTACACGTTCTGCGGCCTGACCGTTGGGTGTATTGAGCAGGACATGCCACCCGCCGCGCGCCAGCAGGCCTACAACGCCCACGTGACCTATTGCACGAACAAGGAAGCTGCGGCTGATTTCCTGCGTGACCAGATCGCTATGGGGCCTCTGCGGGGCCTGCCGGCGGCGCTGCTGGCGAAGATCGCCGGCAGCAGCGACCGCATGGGCCGGCTGGTGCAGCGGGGTCTTGACTGTGCCATCGTTGACGAGGCCGATGCGGTCTTGATCGATGAAGCCGTCACTCCGCTCATCATCTCGGGAGCCGGGCCCAATCAGGATCAGGTGGACGCCTTCGAGCGCGCGGCCTGCCTGGCAAAAGAGCTAAACCCGGCCACCGAGTATCGGATCGACCCGCGCAAGGGCGAGGTCCATCTCACGCCGGCCGGCAAGCAGCGACTGGCCGAATTGACGGAGCCCCTCGGCGGGTTGTGGACCGGTTCCCGGCGCCGGGAAGAGATGGTGTTGCAGGCGCTGACGGCCCGGGAGTTCTTCATCCGAGACAAGCAGTATGTCATCGCCGACAACCAGGTGGTGATCGTCGACGAGTTCACCGGCAGGCTGATGCCCGATCGAAGCTGGCGTAACGGCCTTCATCAGGCGGTCGAGGCCAAAGAAGAGCTCGAGATCCATCTGCCCAAGGAAACCTACGCACGGATCAGCTTTCAGCGCTTTTTCAGGCTTTACCGGAAACTGTCCGCCATGACGGGCACGGGCGTCGAGGCGCAGGCTGAACTGTGGCAGATCTACCGCCTGCCCGTGATCCCTATTCCAACCCATCGCGCGTGCAGACGAACGGTCATGCCGGAGCGGGTATTCGGAAGTACCGCTGCGAAATGGGACGCGATTGTCGATGAAATCCGCCGCATTCACGAGAGCGGACGCCCGGTGCTGATCGGGACGCGCAGCGTGGGGGCCAGCGAATATCTGAGCCGTCTGTTGTCGGCCCAAGGCCTCGAACACCAGGTGCTGAATGCCGTTCGCCATGATACCGAAGCGCAAATCATCGCCGGCGCCGGGCAGAAAGGACAGATCACCGTGGCAACGAACATGGCCGGTAGAGGAACCGATATCCGACTGGGCTCGGGTGTCGCCGCACTGGGCGGGCTGCATGTCGTTGCGACCGAACGTCACGAAGCGCGGCGGATCGACCGGCAGTTGTTCGGACGGTGCGCGCGCCAGGGAGACCCCGGCAGCGCCCAGGGCTTTAGCAGCTTGGAAGACGAGCTGATGCAGAAACACGTTCACCCACTCGCCGCTGCACTGGCGTGTGGCTGCCGCAACCGGGACATTGAAATATCCTCGGCGTCTTCCCGGTGGCAGGTCGACCGGGCCCAACAGCGGGCCGAGCGGGTCGCACGCCGTCAACGCAACGAATTGCTGCGCGCCGACAATTGGATCGATGAACATCTGGGGTTTACGGGGAAGAATTATTGAAGACACGACAAAAAAAATTTCCGGTGAATGTGAATTATGAATAAGCCTTTTTCAGCATGCCTGTTGGCTCTATTTTTTGTGAACATGGTCTTTGCGGCGAGCGGTCTGGCCGACGAGTCACCTCATGATCTCTTGACGCAACTGCGGGGCCATTTAGACGATTCCCGTGGCAATGTCGGGCAGGGTGAAAACAACAGAGCTTCGGCCCCGTCGGCATCGCCTGCGGTTCGCCTGTCGCTGGTCGATGCGATCCGCTATAGCATCGAAGGCAACCAGGACATCCAGGTTGTTTCGTACACCCCCCAGCAGGCGCGGGAAGAGGTGGTCAACGCGGAATCGGTTTATGATCCGTCGGTGTTTGCCGACAGTTCCTATCGCCGCCAGCCCAACCTGCAATCCAGCGTGGAAAACATTGTGATGGAGGATACGGGAGTCGTCCAGACCGGCCTCCGAAAGCCGCTCCCGACCGGAGGCAGCCTCTCAACCTATCTGGAAACGAGATATGAGAATTTGGTCGACGCCGAGTTTTCACGAACGTATCGCAACATATTTGCACCCACCATTGAGATCCGGCAGCCGCTGCTGAAAAATTTGGGAAGCCAAAAGGAAAAAACTGCCATCAAGATAGCCAATTTTCAGGCCAACATCTCGGAGGAAGAGTTTCGCCAGAAAGTGATTGAAATCGCAACCAAGGTTTCCCGGGCCTATTGGCAACTCTACCTGTACCGCGCGCTGGTCAAGATCGACCAGGAGAATCTCGATATGGCCGAGGAGGTTTACCGCCGTGAAACCGTTCGCCTTTCCCAAGGCATATCTCAGCCACTCGACGTCGAACGCGCCCGCAGCAACGCGCAAGCCCGACGCAGTACTTTGTTGCAGTCCCAACAGCGCTTTCAGGTTGTGATGGACCAGTTAAAGCTCTTGCTGAACAGTTCGAACGTGACGATCGATTCGAAGACGGAAGTGATTCCCGTTGAAGAACCCCAGGTGGAACCCATCGCAGTGGATGAAATCAAGATCATCGATAGCGCACTGGCGGGACGGCCGGAAATCAAGAAAGCCGCACAGGAGTTGAAGATTCGAAAGGCCGAGGAAGAACTGTCGGCGCACCAGCGTCTTCCGAATCTGGATGTCTTTGGGCGCTACAGCT
>Ga0079037_100002189_pt1 | contig 10605 bp, 8 predicted proteins | sample Mud3Dept4metaG_FD_71479 | JGI IMG/M metagenome (GOLD analysis project Ga0079037, IMG submission 71479) | Freshwater wetland microbial communities from Ohio, USA, analyzing the effect of biotic and abiotic controls - Mud 3 Core 4 Depth 4 metaG | ecosystem: Environmental > Aquatic > Freshwater >... | reverse complement strand
CGTCGAAGACGTCCTCGTTCAGGGTTCCTCCTCCCGCGGGCAGGGTTCCTCCTCCCGCGGGCCGCAAGCCTACTCCACGGGGTCGGAGTCCGCAGCCTGACCCATGGTCACCCCCCGGGGCTGCCTGTACCTTCGTCGCATGCGCGATCGTCTCGGCCTGTTGCTCGCGGAGCGGATCCTCGTGCTCGACGGCGCGATGGGGACGGCGATCCAGAGGCACGACCTGTCCGAGCTCGACTTCCGTGGCGAACGGTTCGCCGACCACCCCCGTGACCTCAAGGGCGACAACGACCTGCTGAACCTGACCCGCCCAGACATCGTCGAGGCCATCCATCTCGGTCACCTCGGCGCCGGAGCCGACATCGTCTCGACGAACACCTTCAACGCGAACGCGGTCTCCCAGGCCGACTACGCGATGGAGAGCGTCGTCTACGAGCTGAACAGAGCGGGCGCCGAGATCGCTCGCCGCGCATGCTCGAGCGTCGGACCCGACCGGTTCGTCGCCGGCTCGATCGGGCCGACCAACCAGACGTTGTCGATCTCGCCCCGTGTGAACGAGCCCGCGTACCGGAGCCACTCCTTCGACGAGGTCGCGCAGGCGTACGCTGAGCAGATCCGCGGGCTCGTCGACGGCGGCGTGGACCTGCTGCTCGTCGAGACGATCTTCGACACGCTGAACGCGAAGGCGGCGCTCGCCGCGGCGAAGGACGCCGCGCCGGATGTGCCGCTGATGATCTCGGTGACCATCACCGACCGGAGCGGTCGCACGCTCTCCGGTCAGACCGTGGAGGCGTTCTGGCTCTCCGTCGAGCATGCGGACCCCTTCAGCGTGGGGGTCAATTGCGCGCTCGGGGCGGCCGAGATGCGCCCGTACCTCGAGTCGCTCGCGCGGATCGCGCCCGTCTACACGACCTGTCACCCCAACGCGGGGTTGCCGAACGCGTTCGGGGGCTACGACGAGCGGCCCGAAACCACCGCGAAGTACCTGCGCGAGTTCGCCGAGAGCGGCCTGGGCAACATCCTCGGGGGCTGCTGCGGCACCACCGACGAACACATCCGGCAGATCGCGCGCTCGGTCGAGGGGCTGCCCCCGCGGGTGCCCGTCGCGCCCCGTCAGCTGACCTCGTTCTCGGGCCTCGAGCCCTTCTGGATCACGGAGGACACGGGCTTCGTGATGATCGGCGAGCGTCAGAACGTCACGGGGTCGGCGAGGTTCCGCAAGCTGATCGAGGCGGGCGACTTCCAGGGAGCGGTCGACGTCGCGGCCGAGCAGGTCCGCAGCGGGGCGAACATGCTCGACGTCAACATGGACGCCGATCTGCTCGAGGGCGAGCGAGCCATGACGACCTTCCTCAACCTCATCGCGACCGAGCCCGAGATCGCGAGGGTCCCGGTCATGGTGGACTCCTCGAGGTGGGACGTGATCGAGGCCGGCCTGAAGTGCCTGCAGGGCAAAGGTGTCGTGAACTCGATCAGCCTGAAGGAAGGTGAGGACGACTTCCTCGGGAAGGCCCGCCGGATCAAGCGTTACGGGGCCGCCGTCGTCGTCATGGCCTTCGACGAGCAGGGCCAGGCCGACACGGTGGACCGTAAGGTCCAGATCCTCCAGCGCGCCTACCGGCTCCTGGTGGACGAGGTCGGCTTCCCCCCCGAGGACGTCATCTTCGACCCGTGCATCCTCGCGATCGCGACCGGGATCGATGAGCACGCGGGGTACGCGAAGGCGTTCATCGAGGCGACGCGGATCTTGAAGGAGCGTTGTCCGGGCGCGAAGGTCTCGGGCGGCGTGTCGAACCTGTCCTTCAGCTTCCGGGGGAACGATCGCGTCCGCGAGGCCATCCACTCCGCGTTCCTCTACCACGCGATCCGGGCGGGGCTCGACATGGCCATCGTGAACGCCGGTCAGATCGGGCTCTACGAGGACATCCCTGCGGATCTCCTCCAGCACGTCGAGGACATCATCTTCGATCGACGTCCGGACGCGACGGAACGGATGGTGGCCTTCGCGGAGACCGTGAAGGGCACGGGCATGAAGCGCGAGGTCGACCTCTCGTGGCGTGGGGGGACGGTCGAGGAACGGCTCGGGCACGCGCTCGTCCACGGGATCGACGACTTCATCGAGGAGGACACGGAGGAGGCACGGACGCGCTACGAGCGCCCGTTGGAGGTGATCGAAGGTCCCCTCATGGCCGGGATGAAGGTCGTGGGCGACCTGTTCGGTGCCGGGAAGATGTTCCTCCCGCAGGTCGTGAAGAGCGCCCGCGCGATGAAGAGAGCCGTCGCCTACCTCGAGCCCTTCATGGAGGAGGAACGCGAGCGGACGGGAACGGTCGGCTCGACCCACGGCAAGGTCGTGATGTGCACCGTGAAGGGCGATGTGCACGACATCGGCAAGAACATCGTCGGGGTCGTGCTCGGCTGCAACAACTACGAGGTGATCGACCTCGGGGTGATGGTGCCGCCGGACGTGTTGCTCGACACCGCGCAGCAGGAGGGCGCCGACATCGTCGGCTGCTCCGGCCTCATCACACCGTCCCTCACGGAGATGGTCAACGTCGCGAAGGAGATGGAGCGCCGCGGGCTGCAGCTCCCGCTCCTGATCGGCGGCGCCACCACCTCACGTCAACACACCGCCGTCAGGATCGCGCCCGAGTACACCTCCCCGGTGGTACACGTGATCGACGCCTCTCGCGTGGTCGGCGTCGTGTCGGACCTCCTGGACGCCGAGCGCCGCGATCGGCTCGATCGCGAGAACCGGAACGAGCAGGACCGTCTACGCGCGCTCCACGCGGAGCGCGAGGCCCGACCGCTCCTCCCGTTCCGCCTGGCCACGGAGAACCGCACGCCGATCACCTGGCGCCCCGAGGACCTCGCCACGCCGCCGTTCACCGGCAGGAAGCTGATCGAGCCGACGATCGGCACGCTGCGCGCGTACGTCGACTGGACGTTCTTCTTCACGGCGTGGGAGCTGAAGGGCCGCTACCCGGCGATCCTCGACCATCCCGACCACGGGCACGCCGCTCGAGAGCTGCTCGAGCACGCCAACGCGATGCTCGACGACCTCGAACGGGACGGCACGATCGGAGCCCGCGGCGTCTACGGCTACTGGAGGGCGTGGAGCGAGGGCGACGACATCGTGCTCGAGCAGGGGACGCGGTTCCCCATGCTGCGCCAGCAGGGCGATCACGGGGACGGGCGCCCGAACCGGTCGCTCGCCGACGTCGTCGCCCCGGGCGACCCCGGGCCCGTCGACCACGTGGGGGCGTTCGCGGTGACGGCTGGTCTGGGCGTGGACGAGCTCGCGGAGCGCTTCGAGGCCCTCCACGATGACTACGACGCGATCATGGTGAAGTCACTCGCCGACCGCCTCGCCGAGGCCTTCGCCGAGTACCTGCACGAGCTGGTCCGCCGTGAGTGGTACGAGACGGGTCCGAGGATGACGAACGAGGAGCTGATCGAGGAGCGCTACCGGGGCATCCGTCCGGCGTTCGGCTACCCGGCGTGCCCGGACCACAGCCGCAAGCACACGCTGTGGGATCTGCTGGATGCCCCCGCGATCGGGATGGACCTGACGGAGCACTTCGCGATGACGCCGGCCGCCAGCGTTTCCGGTCTCTTCCTCGCGCACCCTGCCGCGCGCTACTTCAACGTCGGCAGGATCGGCAGGGACCAGGTCGAGGACTACGCCGCGCGATGCGAAGAGCGCGTGGACGAGATGGAGCGCTGGCTCCTCCCGAACCTCGCGTATGACCCGGACTGAGCCTGGGTAGCCCCGACGTACCCCGGCCGCTGCCGGAGGCAGCGGCCGGGTCGGGGGATAGCCACCTACGGACCGTAGACGAGGGAGCGGAACGAGCGAGTGGTCCGCTGCCCCTCAACCCATCCCGACCCCTCCGTCGACCGCAGGCTTACCTTCGGTATCGGCACGGAACACGTGCCTGACTTGAGGAGCGCTGGGGAAGAGAGCCCGGTCGCCCTAGGCCGGATGCTCAGTGGAACGAGTGGCCGCAGGCGCACCCACCCTGCGCGGCCGGGTTGTCGATCGTGAACCCGGAGGCCTCGAGCGAATCGACGAAGTCGACCTTCGCCTGCGAGAGGTACGGGACGCTCATCCGATCGACGACCACCCGCACACCGAACTGCTCCTCGCTGACGTCCTTGTCGGAGAGCTGATCGTCCAGGTACATCGCGTACCGGAGCCCGGAGCACCCGCCGGGCTGCACGGCGACGCGGAGCGCGATATCGGTGCGCCCCTCCTCCTCGAGGAGCTCCTTCACCTTGCCGGCGGCCGTCTCGGTCAGCTGGATCATCGTTCCTCCGGTACTCGTCCGTCGTGTGGGCCGAGGTGCCATCCTACCCGGAGCGGCCCGAATCCGACCTCCGTGGTCAAGTTTGTCGGAAGTCCGCGACCAGGGCCTCCGTCGTCCTGCGGAGCTCCTCCGGCGTGGTCCGGAACACGGAGTCCGGCGTTCCCGCCGCCGCCCATACCTCGTCGTAGCCGAGCAGGTCCGGGTCCAGGAAGGTCGGCACGCGCTCGGGGTGCCCGAACGGCGGGGTCCCGCCGACGGCGTAGCCGGTCGCCGCCCTGGCCTCCTCCGGGCTCGCTCGGCGGGCCTCCTCGGCGCCGAGGAGGCGGGCGAGGCGGCCGGTGTCGACCCGGTTCGCTCCCGAGGTGAGGGCGAGGACCGGACGCCCGTCGGCCACGAACACCAGGGACTTCACGATCTGCCCGACCTCACATCCGATCGCCCGGGCTGCGTCCCCCGCCGTCTTCGTCCCCTCGGGGAACCGCCGGACCTCGACCGGGTGCCCCAGCACCTCGGCCGCGGCAAGGAACCGATCGACCGCCCCGCTCATCCCGGGGACGATAGCCCTTCGGCGACCTCTGCCGCGAGATCCTCGAGCGCGAGCCGTGCGTCACCCAGGGCACGGTCCGTCCCGAACCGCTCGGTCAGGCTCATGACCTCGACGTCCTCGGGTCCCACCTCCGCCCTCCCGCAGAGCACGAGCGCCCGCACACCGACCGTCCGCGCCGCCGCCAGCACCCCGGCGGGCACCTTCCCCCGCAGGGAGGAGGCATCGAACGCGCCCTCCCCCGTGATCACCAGGTCCGCCTCCTCGAGGTGGTCCCACAGCCGCACCGCGTCCATCACGAGATCCACGCCCGGGCGCAGCCGAGCCCCGAGGAAGGCCACGAGCCCCGCGCCGAGCCCGCCCGCGGCGCCCGCCCCCGGCACGGCTCGGACGTCGATCCCGAGGTCGCGGTGCACGACCGCGGCGAGGTGCCCGAGGGCGCGGTCGAGCAGCAGGACGTCGTCGGCGCTCGCGCCCTTCTGCGGCCCGAACACGTGCGCGGCTCCGCGCGGCCCGGTGAGCGGGCTGTCGACGTCGCACGCCGCCTGGACCCCGACCCGTCGGACGGCCCGATCGAGCCCACTCGCGTCGATCCGCGCGAGGTCCAGCAGCCCGGCTCCGCCGGGTCCGATCTCGCTGCCGGCGGCGTCGAGGAGGCGGACACCGAGCGCCTGCGCCATGCCCGCCCCTCCGTCCGTCGTCGCGCTGCCCCCCAGGCTCACCAGGATCTCCGACGCACCCGATCGGGCGGCCGCGAGCATCAGGTCCCCGGTCCCTCGCGTGGAGGCGCGGAGCGGATCCCGTCGGCCCTGCGCGAGGAGCGTCAGGCCCGATGCGAGCGCCATCTCCACGACCCCGAGCGTGCCGCCCTCGACGGGCACCATCGCGTACGCCGCGTCCAGGGGATCGCCCAGCGGCCCCCGGACCCGCGCCTCGCGCCGCTGTCCACCGAGCGCGGCGACGAGCGCGTCCATCGTGCCTTCGCCTCCGTCGGCGAGCGGGACCTCCTCGAGGCGATCGCCGGGCCGAGCGCGCCGCCATCCGGTCGCGATCGCGGCTGCCGCCTGGGCGGCCGTCAATGTGCCGCGGAACTTGTCCGGGGCGATGAGGATGCGCATCCACGTACGGTACGATTCCGCGCCGACGCCCGCCGCCATGCGAGGAGCTGACGAGGTGGAACGGACCGAGCTGACCGGGATCCTGCACGCCGAGCGCGCCCGCCTCGGCCGGACGATCCAGTACACGGACCCGGCCATGTGGGAGTCGCCGAGCCCGTGCCCAGGTTGGACGAACCGCGACCTCATGGCCCACCTGGCCGCGCAGGACACCGCGGCGGCGCAGGCGATCGGGGGCGAGCCCTCGGAGGAGTTCGTCGCGTTCCGCGAGGCGAACGCAGGCGACCTCTGGGTGAACGGGTTCAACGAGTGGGCGATCGGGGTCCGAGGGGACCTCTCGACCCGCCAGATCCTCACCGATTGGGGCCGTGCCGCGGACCTGTTCTGCACGCGGGCGGCCGACCTGGACACCGACCGATGGCTCTCGGAGCGCGTGCCCTGGGTGGCTGGCGAGATCGGCGTCCGCTACCTGGTGCAGGCCCGCATCGTCGAGTGGTGGCTCCACGGGGAGGACCTCCGGCAAGGGACGGGCCAGGAGCCGAACCCGCAGCACTGGCCGATCCACCTGACCTGTGACCTGGGGATCCGCATGCTGCCGTACGCCCTCGGCCTGGCCGGGCTGTCCTTCCCGGGCATGAGCGTGCGGGTCGACCTCTCGGGCATGGGATACGGGTCGTGGCACTGGGGGCTCGCGGCCCGGGAGTCCCCCGCCGAGGACGAGAAGCCCGACGCCTGGATCGAGGGCCGTGCGCAGGCGTTCGCGCTCGTGGCGGGGCGGCGGATCTCGGCCGAGGTGTTCCTGGACGACGGGAACCTCGTGGTCGGCGGCGACGAGGAGCTCGCGACCGCCGTGCTCACGCACCTCCGCGCCTACGTCGAGTAGCCGGGCCCTCGTCAGCGGGTGACGACGAGGCGCTTGACCGCGCGGGGGTGGGAGCCGAACCGGTACTTGTACGCGAAGTCGCCTTTCAACAGGTCGAACCCGCTGCACCCGCCCTCGATCGCGATCCGGATGTCCTCGGCGACCAGCACCATCCCCGGCGACAGGTGCCGCCACTCGTGATCGAACGCCGAGTTGTACAGCGAGTACGTCCCCTCGAACCGGAACCCGATCGTCCCCGCGACCTTGCGGCCCCCGACCTCGATGAACGTGAGGTTGTAGATCCCGCGCGGCAGGAACGCCTCGCCCAGGCGGCGGAAGAAGATCTCCATCCCCGGCTGCAGGAACACGCCCTTGGGGCCCTCGCTGGAGCGGTGGAGCTCGACGAAGCGGTCCAGGTGCTCCTCCAGCGTGTCCTCCTGGGCGACGGTCACCCGGTAGTGCCCGCCCTCGGACCCGAGCTTGCGAGCCTTCCGCTTGATCTCGTGCCGGAGCTTCGCGGGCAGGGCGGCCAGGTACTCCTCGTACGAACCCGGGATCGGCAGGAACGGGGCGACGCCGTTCTGGTCGTCCGTGATCTCCACGCCGAAGCCCTGCGCCGACGCCGCCTCGGCGAGGAGCCGGAGCCACGCCCGATCCTCCGGCAGCCCGCGGAGGTCCAGGGCGCCCCAGTCGTCCCGGCGCGCGAGCGCGGAGAGCAGCTCCTTCGCGACGGCGTCCGCCAGCTCAGGCGAGGCGACGGGTCCCATGTAGTCCGTCACCTCGGTGCCGCCGAGGAACCGCAGGGTCTCCCCGACCCCCTCGAACGCCACGGCCCCCACCTGGGCTCCGTCCTGCTCCGCGAACGCCAGCAGCAGGTGCTCGGGCGTCCGAGCGAACTCCTCCCAGTACAGCTTCAGGAACCCGGGCGTGTGGAAGAACGTGCCGGCCGGATCGGCCGTAACGAGGTTCGACCAGTCGCGGCGCGTGAAGTCTCGGCCGTCCTCGGAGAACGCGATGTCCATGGCTCAGGCTCCAACCGGCGCGGGCTCGGTCGTGTTCCGCGACCCTACCAGGAGCCCCCGCCGCCCCCGCCGCCCCCGCCGCCCGAGAACCCGCCGCCCCCGAGCCCGCTCCCGCCCGAGCCCGCCGGCGTCGAGGCGATGATCCCGCTCGTCGTGACGGCGAACCCGTCCATCTGGTCCGCGAAGTTCGCGTACGCGAACGGGCGGCTCGAGACGTACCAGGAGGTGTCCGCGGGGGCCGCCGCGAGCCCCTCGAACGCCTTCGCCCACTTCTCGGTGCACCCGAACACGATCGCGAACGGCAGGTAGCGCGTGAAGACGTTCTCCTGCTCTGCCCAGCGGGACATGTGCGTCTCCGCCGTCTCGATCACCGTCCGGAACCCCGCCACGCGTCGGGCGAGTGCGGTCCCCTTCGCCGTGCGTCTCGGCATCCGGGGGGCGATGACGAGGAGCGAGAGCGCCCCGACGATGAGCGCCACCCCGAAGAGCCCGAGGTGGGTCCAGCGCGCCAGCGCGAACGTGGCCCCCCCGGCGACCACGAACGCGCCGAGCCCGATCCCCAACCACGCGCCGCGGACGCGGTCGGGACGTCCGACGAACCACTTGCGGCGCAGGGCGTCCGAGTACAGCGACTCCTCGACCTCCTTCAGCTTGGAGGCGAACGTGCTCTTGAGCTCGGACAGCTTCACCTCGTCGCCGGTGCTGAAGAGCCGGTCGAGCAGCATCCGCTCGTACGTGAGCAGCTCATCCCCCGGCGCCGGCTGTCGGATCAGCTTCCAGTCGGGCTTGCCGAACCACCCCTGCTTCTCGATCTCCTCGATGACGAGGTAGTGGCGTGTCGCGAGGTCGACGATCGTGGCCGTCACGTCGAGCGTGTTCGCGTGCTCGTCGATGAGGGTGCCGATCTGACCCGGCCGCAGGTCCTCGGGCGGGGCGAACTCGACCGGGCCCTCGCCGTGCTCGAGCAGCGGGACGGTCTGCTCGGCGCCGCCCGGGCTGCCCATGACCTGGTCCACCTGGGACCCTGCGTACCGCCGGTCGCGCCCACGCTTCCAGGCGAGCGCGCCGATCCCGCCGAGGATCCCTGCGAGGAGCACGCCGGAGCCGCCCACGGTGAGCGGGGTCCGTTCGAACGCGCGGTCCAGGGTCCACCGCTCCTCGAGGATCGGGGCGGTGCTCGCGACCGTGCCCGGTGGCAGGGCCACCACGATCGAGAGCGCGTTGTACGCGGGCAGGTTCCGCTGCGCGAAGAGGGCCTCGCCGCCGACGATCTCGGCGCGCTCGCACCCGGCGTCCGAGCCGTAGAGCCCGGCGAAGCACGCGACCTGCGTGATGCCCGCGGGCCCGCGGACCGTCACGGTCGAGCGCCCGACGTCCTGCTCCCACTCGGCGCCGATCGCGTTCCAGTACAGCTCGTCGTGGGTGTCGAAGCCGTTCATCGCACCCTCGACCCGGTAGACGATCGTGTACGTGTGGCGGCCGGTGATCGTCCGGTCCGGGTCGCCGATCCGCAGGCGCAGGAACCCTCCCACGTGCTCGGTCTGCAGGTCGGTCGGCGTGCCCGGCGAACCGGTGACCGAGACCACGTCGATCGGGTACACACGGTCGTAGGTCTCGTCGTAGCGCAGGCGCTCGGGGATGTCGCGGTAGATCCCGTGGCGCGGCGTCGAGCCGAACTCCTGCACGATCGTCTCCTCCACCAGGATCGACCCGCTCGGCTCGATCGTGATGTCGACGTCGTACCGGGGGGTGGACTCGAAGACGAAGGCCTGTCCGGAGGCCCTCGCGCCCGGCAGGAGGACGAGGACGAGCAGCGTGAGGAGGGCCGAGATGCGTCGCATGGGAGCCATGATGCCGCACCCGGGCCGCCTGCGCCCGCATGCTGCTGGGGGTAGCCTGAGTGTGTGGGCGAGACGCCGGCGCTCTACGACGAGCTCGCGGACTGGTGGCCGCTGCTCTCGGCCCCCGAGGACTACGCGGACGAGGCCGCCGAGTACGAGCGGATCCTGATCGAGACCGCGCTGGGCGACGTGACCGACGTGCTGGAGCTCGGGAGCGGCGGAGGGAACACCGCCTCGCACCTGAAGCGACGGTTCCGCATGACGCTGGTCGACCGCGCGCCGGGGATGCTGTCCGTGAGCCGCGCCCTGAACCCGGAGTGCGAGCACGTCGAGGGTGACATGCGGACGATCCGGCTCGGCCGGACCTTCGACGCGGTCTTCGTCCACGACGCCGTCGCATACCTCACGACCGAGGACGAGCTCGCCGACACGATGGCGACCGCTGCGATCCACTGCCGGCCCGGCGGGGCGGCCGTGTTCTCCCCGGATTTCGTGCGCGAGACCTTCTCCGAGGGGACCGACCACGGGGGGCACGACGGCCCCGACCGCGCGATGCGCTACCTCGAGTGGCGGCACGACCCGATCACGATCGACAGCACCTACCTGGTGGACTTCGCGTTCCTGCTGCGACTCCCGGGCGGTTCGCTCGACGTCCGCCGCGACCGTCACGTCTGCGGACTGTTCCCGCGCCAGACGTGGCTCGACCTGCTCGAGGAGGCGGGGTTCGAGGCGCACGTGCACGCGCTCGGCCACGGCGAGCCGGTCGGCCCCGAGGCCTTCGTGGGGCGCCGCCGCTAATGCGGTGACGAGCCGGCGGCGGCACCGTCGCCGGCGAGCGCCTCCTGGAGCACGTCCCAGGCGAGCACCGCGCACTTGATGCGGATCGGGTACTTCACGACGCCCTTCAGGGC
>Ga0079037_100002188_pt1 | contig 10608 bp, 7 predicted proteins | sample Mud3Dept4metaG_FD_71479 | JGI IMG/M metagenome (GOLD analysis project Ga0079037, IMG submission 71479) | Freshwater wetland microbial communities from Ohio, USA, analyzing the effect of biotic and abiotic controls - Mud 3 Core 4 Depth 4 metaG | ecosystem: Environmental > Aquatic > Freshwater >... | reverse complement strand
GCCCCTTCTGCAGGGCGATGACCGTGCCGATCGAGGCCAGCCGCTGGCCGAGTGGCCCGTACTCCGAGTCGGTGACGTTCGTGTCCAGCGTACGGTACGCCTGGCCGACCTCCAGCTCGGCCCCGTTCTCGCCGATGCGCAGGCCCGCGATGGCAATGGTGCCCGGCCGCGCCGCCGGATCGAGGCTGATGAACGTCGGCTTGTCGAACAGGTAGCTGTAGCTGTCGAACTGGCTTACCTCGAACATGATGTAAGCCTGCGGCATGTCCACGAGGTGGCTCACCGAGAACAGCAGGTAGTACTTCTCGCCGACGCCGGCCTGGAAGTTCGTCTGCACCTGCTCCTGCGTGAGCGCGCGGTTGTACACGGCCACCAGGCGGAAGACGCCCTGGAACTGCCGGTCGCCCGAGACCTCGTTGCCCAGGACGAACGCGAAGGTGTCGTCCCAGTCCGAGATGGTTCCACCCGCCGCCGGGTCGGCGTCGCCGGTGTATGCGCCATTCACGTAGATCCGCCGTCCGTTGACCGGGTCGTAGGTCGCGACCACGTGCTGCAGGGTCGCCTGCAGGTCCTCGTCCGCGGCCGCGGTCGTGAGCTTCGGATCGCCGGCCTGGTCGGTGCTGCTCGAGCGGTTGTAGAAGTCGTAGCTGTAGAGCGTCTGCCCGAGCATGAAGTTGCGGGTCGTCGTGCCTCCCGAGTAGGAGACGATGCGCGCATCCTCCTGCGCGACGTTGCCGGGCGCGACCCACGCTTCGATGGTGTACTCGCCGGTGGCCGCGATGAGGTCGTGCAGCTTGCGGCTGGAGGTCGTCGAGCCCTGGGCCTTGCCGCTGCGGACGTTGATGCCCCAGCCACCGACCCAGGTCACGTCGCCGGACAGGGTGAGGTTCAGTGCCGGATCCACACCGCTCGTGTCGTAGGCGACGTTGCCCTGGCCGGTCTTGAATTCCCAGAACCCGATCAGGTTGGACTTGTAGCGGGTGCCGCCGCTCGCGACCGTGCCGTCGTACATCCGGAGGGCCTTCGACAGCACCAGGGACGTGTCGAGCTGCGGGGCCGGGACCTGCCCCGCGAAGGCGCGGATGGCGGTCTCCATTTCGCTGGAATTGGCGGCGCAGTCGTTCCAGCAGTTGTGGAACTCGTTGCGCAGACGGAGCACCAGCCGGGACTGGTCGGGCCGGTCGAGGTCGATCTTGACCTTCACCGCCGCGTAGGCCTCGTCCACGTCCGCCGAAGCGAAGTACGGCGACTGCGGGCTCGCCGCGGTCGGGGCGTGACAACGCGAGCAGTATTCCTCCACGACCGGATACACGGTCGTGGAGAAGAGCGCGGGCGAGGTGGGAAATGCCTTGCTGGCGCCCGGGTCCTTGATCACCGGCGCCTTGAGCACGACGCCCTGAGTACCGCCCCCGGCCGCATCGCCGGCCCAGTTGGTGATCCAGGTGGTCAGGATGTCGGCGCACGCGGCAGCGCTGGCGAGCCAGCAGTTGTGGCCCCCGGCCACTTTCTGGACCATTCGCGAGTCGCGCGGCGAGGAGAGCGTGACGACGCCGTTTGCGGCCGCATAGGCGAGGTTGATGTCGTCCTGGCGCACGAACTGGGGCGCCTGCCCTCCGGCCACGTGACACTTGCCGCAACGATTGCTGGCCTTGAGGTTGTCCCAGACGTTGATCTTGAACGCCTGCACGTCGGCAGTGGACGGCGGCGGGCCGCTGTATGCGGCCGGCGTCCCGCCCGAGGTATTCGGGTTCTGGACAGTATCGGCGCCGCCGCCGCCGCAACCGCCGAGCAGCAGGGTGAGGGCGCCGATGGCGGCGAGGCGGGTCGTCCAGGTTCGCAGGGTCGTGGTGTTCATGGCGTTCCCTAGTCACCCATGCAGTAGGTGGCAGCCTCGGCGAACACTCGCTTCAGCTGGTAGCCACTGGACTTGAACGATCCGACCATGGCCTGGATCCTCAGCCGGTCCTGCGTGTCGCTCGGGTCGCGGAAGCAGACGGTGCGGAACACCTTCTTCACCTGGCACCCGGCGAAGGCATCGGTGTGCGAGAGCTCGAGCCCGAGCGACTTCGCGCCCTGCCCGCTGCCCGGCAACGACGCATCCCATCCGAGCAGCGAATTGCGGCCATTGCGCCAGTAGTTGTCCCAGTGATCGTCGGGCGTCGAGTAACCCGCCGGGAACGTGTCCTTGTTGTGAAAGTACTTGGGCCGCACGATGCCGGCCGTGTAGACCAGCCGTCCGGCGGTCTCGTCCCAGTCGTGGTACGCGAAGGCCTGGACCATCGGGTCCATCCCGCTGTGACAGCCGATGCAGTTGTTGAGAAACAGGCGGCTGTCCCCACCAGGACTGCGGCTGACGTCCTGGCGTATGCGATCCGGCGGACGGGTCGTGTCCGACACCTGCTCCAGGTCCGTGCACAGGTGGTTGATCAGCGTGAAGCGGAACATCGCGCGGTTCGTCCCGGCGATGAAGAATGCCTGCGCGGCTGCGCGCGACGTGATGACGCCTGCGGTCGCGCCCGGAGGCAGCCCATTGAGGGACGACTGCGTCGTCCGCACCAGCGTGTCCTTCAGGCTCACGCCCCGCGCCTCGAGCGCCGCATAGTGATCGTTGTTCGCCGGCGAGTATGCGGGCACGCCGGGGACGCCGCTGCCGACGTAGAGTATGTCGTCGTAGAGGACGTGATCGAACGGCACGTCGTCCCGCACCATCCCTATCACGGTCGCCACATAGTCGTTCAGCGGCGCGAAGACCGTCTGGTCGCGATTCGTCCACGGCATCGCGAAGTTCTTGAGCGTCACGTCGTAGAAGGCGCGATCCCTCATGGCCGTGTCGGCGGCTCTGGTCGGATTGCCGGCGGCGATGTCGGCGGCCATCGAGGTGAGCACTGACTCGCTGGGCGGCACGCCCGCGAGGCGGTCGTGCATGCGCTTTGCCTGGGTGCGCGAATCGGCCATCGAAGCCGCGGGCTGCAGCGCAGCCAGCACCGCGCACGCAGTCATGGCGGTCACGCGTAGCCTGGCGAGACCATACCGTGCGAGCGTCCTGAGGCGCATGCAGATCCTCCCCCCCCGACCGGGACACCCGGTCGTTGGGCGCGAATCTGCGTGCTGGCGCGGCGATCGCCAAGCGTCGTGTTCGACATTGAGCGATGGCTCACACAATCGCAGCCCGCGGGTGGTGATTCCGGCTGCTTGTGAGAAAAAGTCACCCACCAGCGGCGCGTGCGCCGCGCCCGTGTTCACCTGCCGAGGTAGCTCCGATGCTCGCTGTCTCTCGGGATCTTTCCCAGGCCCGTTGGTGGCGCGGCCGACTTGTGTCTGCGCTCGCTGCAATGGTCGTTGCCGGCTGCGGTGGCGGCACAGGCCCGGGCAGTGGTCAGAGCCCGGACCCGATCGTACTCGACTTCCCCATAGCGTACGTGAAGATGCCGGTGCCGACCGGCATGGCCGCCGGCGTCGACGCCCGAGAGCTCCTCGATTTCGAGCCGGGCAGCGACCTCTACCTGCGCGATCGCGCCTCGCCGTCTGCGTCCGAACGCAACGTCACGGCGGCAGTGACCCTGGGTCAGGGTGCCGTGCGCGACGTCGAGCCGTCGTACGACGGGACGAAGCTCGTGTTCGCGCTGCACCGGCCGCTCATCGACGGAGCGGACCCGGACCAGCAGCCGACCTGGGAGATCTGGGAGTACATCGTTGCAAGCGGCGATCTGCACCGCGTGGTCGCCTCGGACACGACGGCCCGCCAGGGAAACGACGTGGCCCCGCACTACCTCCCCGACGGTCGCATCGTGTTCAGCTCGACCCGGCAGCGGCAGTCGAAGGCCATCCTGATCGACGAGGGCAAGCCGCAGTTCGAAGCGCAGGACGAGAACCGCAACGAGCCCGCGTTCGTGCTGCACGTGATGACGGACACCGGCGGCGACGTACACCAGATCTCGTTCAACCAGAGCCACGATCTCGACCCCGCGGTGCTCGACGACGGCCGCGTCGTCTTCACCCGCTGGGACGGTGCGCCCGGCCACGACGAATTGAGCATCTACGCCATGCGACCCGACGGCACGGGCCTGGAACTCCTCTACGGGGCCAACAGCCACTTCACGGGAACGGATGACACCGAGGTCCAGTTCCTCGACCCGCGACCGATCGGCGCGGGCCACCTGCTGGTCCGCGCGCAGCCGATGGTCGCTCCGGAACGGGGCGGCGCACTGCTGGACATCGACGTCGCCACTTACGTCGAGAACACGCAGCCGATCGCGCCGAATATCGGCGTCCTGTCGGGCCCGGCACAGAAGCCCGCCACGATCAATGTCGTGCAGACGATCCCGGGGCCTTCTCCCGGCGGCCGCTACCAGTCGGCCTTTCCGCTGCGCGACGGCACCGGTCGCCTGCTGGTGAGCTGGACCCAGTGCCGGCTGCTCGAGGGAGCGAATATCGTGCCCTGCACGTCCGATCGCCTCGCGGCCCCGGGCGCGACGCCCGCTCCGCCGCTCTACGGCATCTGGATGTACGACCCCGCCACGCGGACGCAGCTGCCGGTGGCGAGCCCCGTCGAGGGCGTCATGTACACCGACATCGTTGCGCTCCAGCCGGTCCCCCTCCCCCCGGTGCTGCTCGACCGCGTGGCCGGGGTCGACTTCGACAGCGATCTCGAGACAGAGAGCGTAGGAATACTCGACATCCGCAGCGTGTACGACGTGGACGGCGTGGACATGGCGCCCGGCGGCATCGCCGCCGTGTCGGACCCGATGCGCACGACCGCCGCACAGCGCCCGGCGCGGTTCCTGCGCATCGAGAAGGCCGTCAGCCTGCCGGACCGCGACGTGCGCGACTTCCGCGGCAGCGCATTCGGCGTCACCTCGGCATTCGGCATGCGCGAACTGCTCGGCTACGCGCCGATCGAGCCGGACGGCTCGGTCCGGGTGAAGGTGCCGGCCAACGTCGCCTTTGCGATCTCGGTCCTGGACGCGAACGGCCGGCGCATCGGCCCGCGGCACAACAACTGGCTGCAGGTGCGCGCCGGGGAGGAACTCAAGTGCAACGGCTGCCACGATCCCGCGAGCGGCCTGTCGCACGGGCGCAGCGGCGTGTTCGATTCGGCTTACGCCGGCGCCACGACCACCGGCCTGCCGTTCCCCAACACCAACCCGGCATTCTTCGCCGATTTCGGCGAGACGATGGCGCAGGTGCGCGCCCGCATCAGCTGCCAGACCGACTGTGCCGCGCTGAAACCGAGCACCAACGTCGTGTTCGACGACGTCTGGACCGACCCGGCCCAGCGCGCGCCGGACGCGTCGTTCGCGTACCTCTACTCCGATCTCGCGACGGCCGCGCCGGCGTCCCCGGCCGACTGCAGCACCACGTGGCAGGCCGGCTGCCGCATCACGATCCACTACGAGCAGCATATCCACCCGCTTTGGAGCCGGCCACGCGTGACGCTTGCCGCGGACGGCGTGACGGTGCTCAGCGACGACACCTGCATCCGGTGTCATTCCAACCGCACCGAGGCCGGCGCGGTGCAGGTGCCCCCGGGCCAGCTCGAGCTGACCGACGGCCCGTCCGCCGACCAGCCCGACCAGTTCCATGCCTACCGTGAGCTGCTCGCGACGGACAACGAGCAGGAACTGGTGGGTGGCGTGCTGCGGGACCGCCTGGTGCAGGTCGGCGTGGATCCGATCACCGGCGACCCTCAGTTCGCGCCGGTGCCCGTGGAGCCGTCCCTTCGAGCGGGCAGCGCCAACGAACCCGTCGACCCACTTGTGAACTTCTTCTCGAAATTCGCAGCCGGCGGCACCCACGCGGGGCGCCTGAATGCCGCGGAGTTGCGGCTCGTCTCAGAATGGGTCGACGAAGGTGCGCAGTATTTCAATGACCCGTTTACCGCGCCGGTCAATTGAGTCGATGCACCTGTTCCCGATCATCCTCACGCTGCTGCTCGCATCACTGGTCCCGTTCGGGGCCGGCGCGGCGGACGCCGAGACCGTCGAGGTGCAGGACCCGTACATCGACCTGCACAGCGGGCCCGGGCGTGGCTTCCCCGTGACCCAGGTGGTGGAGCGCGGCGCCAGCGTGGTGCTGCTGCGCCAGCGGACGGACTGGGTAAAGGTTCGAACGGATCGTGACCGCGAGGGCTGGGTCAATCGCAAACAACTGGAGCGGACTCTAACCCCGGACGGCGCCGAGGTAAGGCTCCCCGGTCCCGCCCCCGACGCCCGTGTCGCGCACCGGTGGGAAGTCGGCGTCGGCGCCGGCGACTTCGATGGCGCCGACACCGTGGCAGTCACCGGGTCGTATGCGCTCACCGAGTCGCTCTTCGTCCGTGCGGATGTCGCACAGCTGCTCGGCGACTACTCGAACGGCTGGCTCGGCACCGCCGGCATCGGGCACATCTTCATGCCGCAGTGGCGGGTTTCACCGTTCGTTTCGATCGGCGGCGGGGTCGTATACGTGGAGCCGAACGTGACGCTGGTCCAGGCCAGCGATCGCACCAACTCGACCGCCTATGCCGGGGCCGGTGTTCGCGGATTTCTCAACAACCGATTCCTGCTGCAGGCCGAATACCGGCAGTTCGTGATCTTCATGGACACCAACGACAACGAGGTCATCAACGAATGGACCGTCGGCTTCACGCATTTCTTCTGAACGCCGCGGTCGTCGCCGGCGCCTGCTGGGCACCCACCGCCGCACATGCGGAGGACGCGGTCGTCGCACCGGCGGAGACGCCGCAGGTGGTCGAACCGCGTGTCGCGCGCCGCGACGTCAAGGTGCCGTCGATCGACACCGAGAACTTCGAGGCCGGGCTGTTCGTCGGCACCCTCAGCATCGAGGACTTCGGGTCGAGCTTCCTCTACGGCGGCCGCATCGCCTACCACTTCACCGAGGACGTGTTCGCCGAGGCCACGATCGGATCGGCCAGGGCCGGCAAGACGAGCTACGAGGACCTGAGCGGCTCCGCGAAGCTGCTCACCGACAGCGACCGCCAGTACACCTACTACGACCTCGCGGTGGGCTGGAACGCCCTGCCGGGTGAGGTGTTCTTCGGCGGTCGTCGCGCGATGCCGAGCGCCGTCTACCTGACGCTGGGGGTCGGCAGCACCAATTTCGCCGGCGACGATCACTTCACGGTGACCCCGGGAGCAGGATTCCGCCTGCTCGTGACGGACTGGCTCGCCGCGCACCTCGACGCCCGCGACCAGCTGTTCGACAGCGACCTGCTCGGCAAGGACAAGCTCACGCAGAACCTGCAGTTCAGCTTCAGCCTCACGGCATTCTTCTGACAGTGGAGCCCTGAATGCGTCCCGTAGGATCCATCGCAGCCGCCGTCCTGCTCCTCGCCCTGGCGAGCGGCGCACGCGCCGCCACCCCGGAGTTCACGCTGCCCGCCCGCGACGGGGGCAAGCTCAGCCTGAGCGAACTCAAGGGCCAGGTGGTCATGATCAATTTCTGGGCGACCTGGTGCGGCCCGTGCCGGCAGGAGATGCCGCTGCTGCAGCAGATCCAGGCGAAATACGAGCCGCTCGGCTTCACGCTGGTCGGAATCAACGTCGAGCCGGACAGCACCGAGGCCCAGGCCTGGCTGACCAAGGTCCCGGTGAGCTTCCCGATCCTCTTCGACCGGCAGAACACCGTCGCCGAGTCCTTCGGCGTCGTGGGCATGCCGAGCACCGTATTCATCGACCGGTCCGGCAACGTGCGCTACGTGCATCGCGGCTACAAGCCCGGCGACGAGGCCAGGTACGCCGACATGGTACGCAGCCTCGTGAAGGAGTAACCCTCGTGATATCCGCCCGACACGCCCTGCTTCTCGTCCTCGCCGGCCTGGGCGGCTGCGGCAGCGTCGATCCCTGGGTCAAGCCCTACGAGCGGCAGAACTTCGCGGACCTGATCATGGCGGCCGACCGCGACCCCGTCTCAAAGGCCTACATCGACCACGTCTACGAAGCCCGCGAGGGCGCGCGTGGCGCGCTCGGCGGGCATGGCGGCGGCTGCGGCTGCAACTGAGCGACACACCATGCGCAACCGCAACGACGTCACCTCGCTGCTCACGCTGCCGCTGGCACTGGCATCGCTCGCGCCGGCGGACGCGGACGCGGCCGTGCTGCCGGAGGATCGTGCCGACGCGCTCTACCACCGGTACGACGGCGGCGGCGTGACGGTCGACGGGCCGTCGCTGCTGGTGCGCAAGAAGTTCGGCGAGAACTTCTCGGTCGCGGCCAACTACTACGTGGACATGGTGTCGAGCGCGTCGATCGACGTGCTCACGCAGGCGAGCCCGTACAAGGAAACGCGCCGCCAGGCGAGCCTCGCCGTCGACATGCTGCACGGCAAGACCCAGTACTCCGTCAGCTACACGAACAGCGAGGAGGACGACTACACCGCGAGCACCGCGAGCTTCGACCTGAGCCAGGACATGTTCGGCGACCTGACGACGGTGTCGTTCGGCTTCAGCAGGGCGTGGGACGAAGTGCGAAACAACAGCGACCCGGACTTCAAGGAACCCGTGGATCGCTGGAGCTACCGCCTGAGCGTCTCCCAGATCGTCACCCCCGCGCTCATGATGGGCCTCGAGGTCGAGACCATCACGGACAGCGGCTACCTCAACAACCCGTATCGCTCCGCGCGCTACCTGGACCCGGATGCCGGTGACGGCTACTCCTGGGAGCCGGAGGTCTATCCGCACACGCGCACCAGCACCGGCGCATCCATCACCGCGGACTATTTCCTGTGGTATCGAGCGGCTGTACATGGCATGTACCGCTACTACACGGATTCCTGGGGTGTCGGCGGGAACACCCTGCGTGTCGGCTACACGCATCCGATCGGAGATCGATGGATCCTGGAGGCCGACTACCGCTGGTACGACCAGACGGCGGCCGACTTCTACTCCGACCTGTTCCCGTATGAGAACTCGCAGAACTTCATGGGACGGGACAAGGAACTGAGCACGTTCCAGAGCCAGATGGTCACCGTCGGCGCCACCTGGCGACTGCCGGCCCTGAAGTGGGGCGGGATCGAGCGCTCGACGGTCAACGTGTTCTACGACCACGCGCTCTACGACTACTCAGACTTCCGTGACGCCCTCAAGGGCGACTCCGTGGCCACGGAACCACTGTACAGCTTCAGCGCGGACGTACTGCGGGTATTCCTCTCCGTCTGGTTCTAGTCGATTACCGACTCCAGCCTCTCGCAGAGGCGGCGCAGCACGAGGAGTCGCGCATGGCGCTTGTCGTCCGCCGGGATGACCTGCCACGGCGCGTGACGGGTGTTCGTGAGCGCGAGCATGTCGCGGGCGGCGCGCCCATAGGCTGCCCACAGCTTGCGGTTGGTCCAGTCCTCCGGATCCACCTTGAAGCGCTTGAGCGGATTGCGGTCGCGCTCCTCGAAGCGCGCGAGCTGCTCCTCGGGGCTGACCGACATCCAGAACTTCGCGACGACGAGGCGGTGCTCCATGAGCTGGCGCTCGAACTCGTTGATCTCGCCGTACGCGCGCCGCCAGTCGGCCTGCGCTGCAAGGCCCCGCACCCGCTCCACGAGCACCCGGCCGTACCACGAGCGGTCGAATATCGTGTAGTTGCCGCGCCGCGGCAGCTGGCACCAGAAGCGCCAGAGGTAGGGACGCGCGAGTTCCTCGGGCGACGGTGCGGAGATCGGAACCACGCGGAACTGCCGCGCGTCTAGCGCTGCAGTGATGCGGCGGATGGCCCCGCCCTTGCCGGCTGCGTCCATTCCCTCGAAGGCGACGACGACGGAGTGCTTCGCGAACTTCCGCCGCCGGGACAGGAGTGCGAGACGGCCCTGCAGCCGCTCGAGCTCGCGTTCGTAATCCTCCTCAGCCACCGGCGGCCCGCGGTGCCCCGGCGCGGGCTTCACGGACTTCGCGGCGCGTCGCAGCCTGGCCGCCACCCGCGGCAACGCCCGGCCTGCGGCTGGTGCCATCCGCCCTTCGAGGCCCGCCAGCAGCACCCGCCCGACTTCGAGCGCCCGGTGCTGCCGATCCGTGCCGTCCACGAGGTGCCAGGGAACCTCCGGCTGCCCGGTCACCTCGAGGCAATGCTCCAGTGCCCGCTCGACCCGGCCGAAATGCCGTGCCAGCCAGAGGTCCTCGGGGGTCACGCGCCAGCGCGTAGTCTTGTCCGCGCGAAGCTTCCGCAGGCGCCTGCGCTGCAGTTCCGGACCGACGTGCAGGTGCACCTTGACGACCGCGACGCCGTCCGCGACCAGCATGCGCTCCAGCGACTGGATGCGCTCGATCTCGCGGCGGACCGTCGCCGCGGGACGATTCGGCTGGAGGACGGACTCGCGCAGGAATTCCGCGTACCAGCCGGCGTGCAGGATCGCGATGCGCCCGCGCGGCGGCATGACCCGCCAGTACCGCCACAGCGGCGGCCGCTGGCGCTCGACCTCGTCGGGCTCCCGGAAGCCGTAGACGGTGACGAACTTGGGATCGAGCCAGCCGAGCAGCTCGTTCACGACTTCGCTGCGCCCGGCACCCGGGATGCCGGTGACGATCATGGCGACCGCGCGAGCCCGGCTCCCGCGCAGCTCGAACTGCGCATCGAGCAGCCGGTCCTGAAGTTTCGGCAGCTCGTGCTCGTACTCGAGCTTCGTCAG
>Ga0079037_100002187_pt1 | contig 10615 bp, 13 predicted proteins | sample Mud3Dept4metaG_FD_71479 | JGI IMG/M metagenome (GOLD analysis project Ga0079037, IMG submission 71479) | Freshwater wetland microbial communities from Ohio, USA, analyzing the effect of biotic and abiotic controls - Mud 3 Core 4 Depth 4 metaG | ecosystem: Environmental > Aquatic > Freshwater >... | reverse complement strand
AGCCGCACGCCGCCAGGGGAAGCAAGCTCCAAAGGGCTGATTTGGACGGGCTTGTTGAAGACTTTCCGCAAGGGCCGACCACGGGGCCATGTTTCGTCGGAGTGGACGTGGGTTCCGTGTTACATGTAGTCGTCGGAGAACTTTGCCAGGATGGAAAAGTTCGGCTTGTGCTCATCAAGACAGTGCATGGGCTGGAGGACCTTTCGGACCTGGAGTCCGAGCTTGCGCGGTACAACGTCCGGGCTGGAGTAATAGATGAGAGGCCCGAGCTTAGGCTTGCGCGCAAACTGGCATACCGGCACAGACGCTGGTTTATGTGCCGCTACGCGGCCGGGAAGCGAGACATCATAGACCTCAAGGCCAAGGTGGTGTCCATCGACAGGACATCTGCGCTTGACGCGGTAGCTGAGGCGGTGAATCTCGGGGCGCTTCTCTTGCCTGCGGACGCAATGCACGTGCCGGACTTTGTGGACCACATGACTGCGCTTACCAGGGCGTACGATCCAGACGCGAATGGTGGTGAGGGTGCGTACGGATGGATCGGGACACAACCCGATCACTATTTTCATGCGCTTGGTTACATGCTTGTAGCCAAAAGACTTGCTACGATGAGGAGATAAATTTGCCCAAACTTACAATGGCTGACGTGGCGAGGATAGTCGATTCCGCTAATACCAATGTCGAAATACTCAAAGCGGCAGGAGATGGGGCTAGGAAAAGAAATCTCAAAATCAAGGGAGATTACAAGCGATACTTGAAAGCTGCAGAAAGGCAAGTTGTTGAAAATTCAGTTCTTCTTGCCATCGCCTTGTCTGTTATGGGACCGATCACTCGTTCAAAATTTGAACGGAGTGTTCGGAAAATTGACAACCAAGTAGTACAGGAAAAGGAAAAGAAATGTCGGACATAAGCCAGGGAACGGTTTACGTAACCGCCGAATCCGTCGCGCAGCCTTGGCGTTCGGCGCACCAGAAAGGCCGACGTGGCGTCAATATCTACACGCTCTCCGATCTTTTGAGCGTCACTGGAGAAGACAAATATGGAAACGTACTCGCTGGAACCATACAGCAGAATTTATTTACACTTTCCCTGGATGAGCGCGTCCAGGTATACCGAAAGTGCGATCCCGTATTCGGGCTTGTGACGGGCCGAGCTAAACGCATTGCCGGGCTCAAATGGAATGTGAAGAAAGTTACGAAAGAAGACGACCGGATAGAAGCGTATATCAAGATGGCCTCCGAGCTTTTCAAAGAATGGTCTGAACCTACGATCAAGGGCCAAGTGATCCGCGCAAGGTGCATGAAATATGTATTGGACATTCTTCCGGATGCGAAACCGGACCTTTCGAACGTCAGCGCGGCGCTTGCTCGATGGAAGCGCCGGAACAAAATGGCATACGACGACAAGTCGCAAGAAGCCATGGATTGGCTACATGAACCAAATTCTGAGGACAACTTCAATCAGTTTATCCAAAAGACAGTCATTGATCTGATGGTGCACGGCGGCGTCGGTTGGTACAAGGAGCGGCTTGGCGGGCTGATCGAAAATGTCTATGTCTTGCCGGGAGGAACTGTTCTTCCCTTCCGATCTACGTTTGTCGGAGGCGGAACGGCATACGTTCAGATACTTAACGGGATACCGCCGAAAGTTTACTTTACCGATGAGATTACGTACATACCATATTCGCCGAACTCGATGCTTTCCTACGGCGCAGTACCCCTCGAAGCCCTAGTCAACAAGGTGGCGGAATATCTCATGTTCGACGAGCAAGCCGCGCAGAAGGCTGATGGTACGAGCGCCCCGGAGAAACTTATCGTCATGAACGACCAGTTCCCATTTGGAGACGAGGAACTTGGGAAAGACCTTTCTGTACCGCTTACCCGAGAGGAACAATCGAAGATCGAGACGCTCATGAACGAGCCGCGGCGAAACGCAATTCGAGTTTTGACAGGATATGGCGGGCAAGGACAGCCCACAGTGGTAGACCTTTCTCGGGAATCGACTTTCTCAACGCAGTCGGATCGCCAGGACAAGATTCTTCGAGCGGTAGCAATTGTTTTTAACGTTTCCAACGTAGAAATCAATTTGACAGGCTCGGATGATACATCAGGACGCTCAACATCGGAGTCACAACAGGATTCGGACCAGCAAAAAGGATGGGCCCCTATTGCGATGCAGCTTGAGGACTCCATCAACACGGACATCCTCCCGCAAAAATTCGGGCACGGATACATTCTTGAGTCCGAGAAGGGGCTCAATGATAAGCAGAAGGTCGAGCTTCTCAAAGCGAAGCTTGAGACGGGCGCATATTCCGTAAACGAGGTTCGGACGGCTGCCGGAGAAGAGCCTTACCCTGAGCGGGAATATGATAGACCGAAAGAATCCGTTCAGGCGGATGGGTCTGCGATGAGCCCATTCAATATGAGATCTTGAAAGGAAAGCACATGCCGGACGTTACGCTGAGGAATGGGCTTTTGGATGGGAAGATGTTGGAAGAGATGCGCCGCCCATTTGAGCTTGACCTTGAGGCTGTATTCAAGATGATGCTCGACCAAATGATTCGAGAAGTCTTGAAGGCGGCAGGCGACGGAAGCTCACCTGAGGACTTGATGATCCGGATTGATTTGCTTTTTGAGGAAGGGGAAGGAGGATAGTTATGCCGAAACCAAGGAATGGTGAATCTGAGCGAGATTATGTGGCACGCTGCGTTCCATTTGTAATGGGCGAAGGTGCTACTCGGGAGCAAGCTCTTGGGAAGTGCTACGGTATGTACCGCAGTGCAAAAAAAGGCCTTACATCGGGACAGACTGGGGAGGGGGTTGCCGAGGCGCGTACAGTAGGTGGATACGAGAGCCCGGAGCCTGGAAATATCCCCGAGAAAGAGAAGTCCATTTTGGCAGCGGTATACGCGGCGGCAAGGAAGCAAGGTTATGATAAAGAGCGGGCGGCTAAGATTGCGTGGGGCGCTGTAAAGAGATATCGGAGCAAAAAAAAGGCAATGTCAATCCGAGACCGGATAGCTTGCGCCATTATGTGTTCCAAGGCTATTCGCAAAGGTTTTCAGGTTGATTCGAATGAGCTCTATAATGGGACGCTGCATGAATTTGAACATACGGACGATTGGCGGGAGGCTATGAAGATCGCACTCGATCATCTTGCGGAGAATTCGAAGTATTACTCGAAACTTAGAGAGGTGGGACTTGCGAAATCTCGAAAGGTAAAATATGGATTTAGGATAAAAAAGGGAGAATGGGATGAATCTAAACATCCACTGGAAGGAGAATTTGCAGATAAAGCTCTCATGATGTATGCTATGAGAGAAGCAAGAAAATCGGAAAATATGGTATGATTTACGAAAGGTAACACCTAAAAAAAGGAGGAAGTATGGCAAAAATACATCTTGATCGATTGAAGCAACGTTACGGCTGGATTGGTGGTGCCTACCGATCCCTCATGACGCAAGTGATCGCCGAGCAATCCCAACAGGTGGCGAACAGGATTGGAGAGATTCAGAAAGCAAAGCTTGAGAAACAGGCCCGGCTGGCTGAGCGGAGAACCGGAACGAAAATCCGGGTGCCCGACTTGTCCGAGGTGCTACCGGCGCGCTCCGTGCACATCAGGAAAGCCGCTGATCGTGGAAAACTTCTTTCTGACCGTTTGCGGTCTTCCCTCACTCGGGAGCTCAGGACAGCGGTCCTGGACTGGATGGGAGAAGGCAAGCCGCTCATGCAAGGTGTTCGGGGCGAGAAGAGGGGTCGGATGAATCCAGAACTTGCGCGCCAGTTTGAGGACAAAATTCGGTCTGTGTTTTTCTCCTACTCCAAGCGCGATCCATCGATCGGGATACCACCAAATTGTCGGATGATAGCCGACACGGAAATTCGGACGGCCATAAATGAGATCAAGCACGGTTATGTCGAAAGACTTGCTGAGCAAAACCGCGAAGGCTTCGAGGTGATGAAGACCTGGGTGCACCATCCTGAGTTATCAAAGGACCCGCGGCCAGGGCACCATGCGCTTAATGGAAAGTCTGTTCCATTGGATGGATTTTTTCGGGTTCCGACCTACGAGCGGATTGGAACGGTAAAGTCCGGCCCCGGAGCGGGGAGGTCGCGTTGGCGGAAGACCGGGAAGTTTGTCGAATTGCGCCATCCGCATGATCCACAGGCTCCCATCGAGGAGGTCGCAAGCTGTCATTGCGAAGCGGACTACACAATGCGGGTCAAGGACTTAAGGAGAAGGAGATCATGAGCAACAAGATACGGTTCGATTTTGCGCCAGCGGCCGGAAAATCGCCATTTGCAGTGGAGAAGGAAGAGGGCGGGAAGAAACGTCGGTATCTTTACGGAGTTTCCTCTGGGACGCAGGTGGACGGACATGGTGAACGGATGACCGAGGAGTGCGTCAAGAGTTTTCATGCACAAGCTCAGTCCGGAAACGTGAAACTCTATGCCGGAAAACATGACGTCAATTTTGTGGACGACATCGGAATACTCGTTGATTCCCAGGTCACCCCCGAAGGAGATTGGTTGACTGGGTATAGGCTTTACGATGAGAGTGATGGGTTTGGGCCGAACACCATGGAAGCCGTTGACAAAGTCTGGCGGCAGGTAAGTGGGATTGCTCCTTACGGGACGCCAGCAAAATATGGATTTTCAATCGAAGGAGAAATACCAGAAGGCAAAGTTGTCAGCATGGATGAATCGGGCCGCCGGCAGATGGCTGATGTAGAGCTTTTTGGGACGGTTCTTGTCCCAAAGCCCGCCTATAGGACTTCCGTGGCCCATGCGGTCATGAAGGCTCTTGGCGTGCCTACACCACAGGAGGTACGCAAGTCGCTGCTCGGGGATGAAAAACTTGATGGAGATTTTTACGGGGCTTACTGCCAAGTGCAAGACGCGCTCGACCGCGAGATCGGGAAAATTATGGTTTCGCCGGGCGCCGACGCGCGCGATAGACTACGTGCAATACTTGACGAGTACGCATCGATCCTGTTAGATTTGATCATGAAGAACCCGGATGCGTTCCGGGAAATTGAGGCACAATCCGCCGACGGCGGACCGTCTCAAATTTATGAGTCTTCAAGGCCCGACAGACGGCAGGCCCTGCTCGTCCGCCTTGCCACGGAGCAAAGCAAGCTCGTTGAGCTTGTCCAATCGCTACGTGCGCATGGAGGAACAGAGAATGCCGGAACTCAAGAAGGCTAAATCCGTACAGAAAAACAATCCGCCCAACGTCACCAAGGAGGCCATAACCTCCGAGATGAAAAGCACCCTCATGAATATTCAGAGCCTCATCCAACAACTTCTTGCTGAAGAAGGTGCCGAATATGCCCCGGAAGCGGAGCCTATGAAGGAAGCCATGAAGGCCGCTTTCACCTCGGCTGAAGCTCCCAAGAATCCCAACGATGAGAACGAAGAGAATGAAGATGAGGACATGGATGAAGTCATGAAGGCAATTATTGAAGGTGATCCCGATGCGTCCACGGCCAGCAGCACGGCTGAGGAACGGCAGGAGGATTTGCCCAAATGGGACGAGGAAAACGTTGATGAAGTCGCCAAGGCGCTTATGCGGATGCTCACCAAGTCCAAGGAGCCCGTACGGAAATCTATTTCCGCTAAAGCGGATTCCCGTGACCTCATGATGCTGTCCGTCGCCAAGGCGGTCAACAAGATTGCTGAGCGCGTAGGCCAGCAGGACCTCGTCCTCAAGGATATGCTTGAAGGGCTCGGAGTAGCAAAAACGCTTGAGCAACCTCAGGCCGCTGCAGACCGCCCTATACGGTCTTCCGACAATTCCATGGTGGCAAAGGAACTCATCAACGCCTTGTTTCAGGCCGCCGGTCAAAACGGAATTAAGAAGGAAGTTCTTGCCGCACCCGTTGAGGTCGCCCGCAAGAATATGTCTGAATTCGCCACGGCCGTACGCGGTTTATGGCCCGAAGCATAAAGGAGAAAGAATAAGATGGACTTGCTCCGCAGGTACAATCAAAACCCGCAGGCCGCCAAGAGCCTGATTACCAAGGCCTTGACTGCGGCGACCGCCTCGGGCGGCCCGCTCACGCCGCAAATTCTCGAGCGGTTAATTACCAATACCCTCGTGGCACTTGCGCCCGAGATCGCGATGATTACGCCCAAGAAGGTCGCGGGTAAATACGCCGAATTTAACCGCGTGACGGCCCTTCCGGCCGCTGGCGGCATGATGGGCGACGGCGCTATCACCCCGGTCCGGCAATCGACTTATGTCCGCACGGGGCGCAATCTCAAAGTCGTGCGCCGGAAGGGCGCCGTGACGAACTTCCTGCAGGACGCGTCGCGCGACTACATCGATGTGGTCGCCCAGGAGATGGAAAATCACCTCCTGTCGCACGTCTATGACATCAACACACTCATCGCGTACGGAAACGACAATGCCGACGCGATGCAGTATCCCGGACTCGACGCGCTGGTCACGACCAACCGTGTGAACCAGGTGCAAGGTGGCGCGATCCCTTCGAATCTCAAGTTCCTGGACGACATGATCGATGCCAACACCCGGCGTCAGGGTCAGCGGCACCGTAAGGCATTCCTCATGAGCCCCGAGATGCTCTCCCTAGTTTCTCGGCTCTTGACCAACGTGCGTATGATCCAGAACCAGACCGGACAAGGCCTCGACACGATCGAGATCAATGGCGGCTGGCGCTTACAGGCATACCGCAACATTCCGATCATAGAGTCTCGCCTTTGCCGCCCGCTCATCACGATGGGATCGGTCACTGTCACAGGAGCAGGTGCAGGTTCTGGTTTGGGCGGAACCGGGACGGCGTACTTCCGCGTATCGGCAGTCACCTGGGATGGTGAGAGCAATGCTTCTGCCGAGGCCAATCTTGCAGTTGGCACGTACGATACCATGAAGCTCGCTTGGACTGCGGTCACGGGCGCATTCCTCTACAAGGTCTACTACGGTTCGGCGACCGGGGCGACCAAGCTCATTCTCGTCCTACCGGCAGTCTTGTACGATGGCGATGGAACCATCAAGGACAACGTGGTATCCGTCCGGATATCTTCCCTCGCGGCCAACGCTACGATTACGGAGATGGACGACACCGCCGTGGGCGCCACGGCCTCGGGCGGCGGAGTGGTCCCGACCGTCACCGCCTCCGTGCCGACCGCCATGCAGAATGACGTGCCGCTATACGCGACGGGCGGCGTCCCCATGGAGAATGTGTGGCTTTGGGATCTGGACGAGATTCAGGGCATGGGCCGCGTGGCTTACACCAACACGGATGGCTCGCGCTTTCAGGGTCTCGCGACGATGGAGCCTTTAGCCAGGACGGACGACAACCTACCGTTCTTGATCAAATCGTACCTCACCATGATCGACGCTTTCGAGGCCACCTCTGCGCAGAATCGCGGCCTCCGGGTTGCCTGATGTTGATTCCTTCGGGGAGGGCTTCGCAGCCCTCCCCTTCCCAAAAGACGGACTCTTTGAAGGTAGAGAAAACTTGGGAGTCTGCGGAAAGGATGGTTGAAGTGGAAAGGTGGCGCGTGAAGAACGCGGAAGGCGCGGACGGGTCCGTGGCGTTTTACCACGGCGACGAACCCGTGCAGTTCAAGATAAAAGGCGGATATGTCGAGGTCAGTTTCGACGACCTGGACCGCGATTCTGCCATGGAGCTCCGCAGGACGCTCGCCCGTAATGGCATGGTCCAGGAGGTCGCGCAGGTTACCGCGGGCAAGGTCCCGCCCAAGCCCGGCGAGGACGAGGCCGACAGAAAGGTCCCGCGCGTGGAAGTCCCCGCATCAAAGCCCATAAAAGGCGAACTTAAATCGGCCGAGGAGGTCGCAAGAGATAGGGCGATTTGGACGCTCAGGCATCCGGACGCTCAGGAAGACTCAGGCCCGGACGCCGAGGCAGAGTTGCAAGTGAACGGCAAGCCCAAGCGTGTTACGCTCAAGGCGGGGCGCGTCGAGACGGACGATTTTGAACTCAAAGAGTATTTGATCAAGACCGGTTACCAACTTGTGAAGACGGTGCCCAAGGATTGACGAGTGGAGGCTAATGGGTTTCCGTCGCCATCGGATGTTAGGGCGTTTCTCAAGGGCTACGGGTTGGATGTAGAGTCCACCCTATCTTTGACGGGAACCCTCACGATGGATTCTCCCGTGGTGACGGAAATCGACACGACCAAATTGGAAGTGGGATTTTACATCTCGGGCTCTGGCATTCCGGCCTATACCAAGATATTGACGGTAGATGTGCTGGACCCAGTAGCTGGGCAAATCACTCTGGACGATGCGGCCACGGCCACGGGATCCAAGAATTTGACGTTTACCTATTACGACGCCGTGACTGACGGTTGGCTTTCGGATGTGCGTGACAACGAGGTGAAGCCGTTTCTGGAGCGGGTCTGCCGTCAAAAGTTTGACGGAATCGAAACCGTAACCGAGTATTACGACGGAACGGGATCAAGTATTTTGGCGTTGCGCCGGCGCCCCATAATCCGAGTGGTAAGCCTATCGTATACGAACGTGGATTCGAATCTCTACTACCTGTCGCCGACTGCCATGCAAGTAATCGCTGATGAAGGAATCTTGAAGGCCAAGGCCAACTTCAACGAGAGCACGTATACCCCGATTTTCTGGAAGGGGCAGCGGAACTTGCGGGTCATTTATCAGGTCGGATGGGCCACCTGCCCGAACGATGTAGCCCAAGCAGTCAAGTACCTTATTGCTGAGGCGGCGCTGGGGCATGTGGCAGACATGACAGGTGGCGGAAGCCTTTCGACGAATGGCTATTCAAAGGACTACGGTAAGCGCGGCCGGTACACAAACGCTAGGAACTCGCTGGCACGTAGGGCGCACGCGATTCTCAGGAAATACATGACTGGGACGAACTAAGGGAGGAAGTATGAACCTTAAAAGCGTGATCGATTCGCTCATGGCAAAAGTCGCTGACAGATCGGGCCCTGCGCACGATTTGGCAAAGACGGGAAGTCGCATTGAAGATTTGGAACTCAACGCGATTCATGTGCTGGCCATACCGGTGACGGCTTCGGCCAATTCCACTCCGGTGACGGTGGCTGCGCCATGCAAGATGCAAATCGTTGATGTTTTTGTTCGGGCAACGGCTACATCGGGATCGGGCACTTTGAAACTTCGGGACTCCGGAGGCGCCGACATTTCCAATGCAATAATCTGCGCGGTTGATACCACGCTTACTCGCGTGAGTACACTCATTGCCGCCAAACTTTCTGTCAACGCGGATGTGAATTTGCAGGTCATTGCCAATGGAGCCAATGACAGAGGAATTCTTTACGTACTATATCAGCGGGTGGCATAATGCTTCGCGATAGCCGTGGCGCAATAGTTTTCATAGATTGGCGGCATTACCTCATTCATGCAGGACGGGCATTTAGTGCTCGTGAGCGGACAACAACCGGATCGATTTTGGAGTATTTGATTGAGACCGGAGCGCTTGAATTGCACATTACGCCGACAGTCAAGGCAAGTCTTGCATGTCCAATTGACTATCTGGCAAATGTCACTGTGTCGGTTTCCGGAACGAGTATACCTATAATCAACCGCAACGGACTATCAAAAAATACTTTTATCACCAAGATTTATCGAGGACCAACTTATACGGGAGGAGTGGTTTTTCTTCCCGATCAAGCAGGTTTTGGAACAAATCCAGGCCAAAGTGCACCCGGAGAGTTGTTTGCAAATATTGAACTTGTTATTCCTCCGTTTTCTAAGTATGTGATGAAAATCACCCCTTCAGCCACGGCGACTTTAGTCATGGAAGCGGAAATGTATGAAATCGACCCAGCAAAGGATATGGTGTGACGACGGGGGTAAGCATTGAAGCAATGACCGCGCTGAAGGACGTACGCAATGTTTCGCGCGAATATGGAACACCTATCATCGTCAATCTGCGTGGGGAGGACGATGTAAGGAGGGATAGCCTGGGAACCATAAAGGCTCGGGTCCCTCCCGCTGCTTCTCTCGCGACATACGCTCTTCCCGTGGAGTACGGGCCCTCCGAGCGGCACTTGGAGCAGGCCGGCATCCGCGAGAAGGTGGAATGCTTGATCAAAACTCCCATCCTCGACTGGGTCGAGGCGGGCATCATCGACTTGGCTAGAATGGGGATTACCTTTATGGCGATCGATATCACAAGGTCCACCGTCACGCTGGACGGGCTCCAATGGAAAGTGGCCGATAAAGGAATCCCCGAGCGCGTGGGCGAAGTGCCCCACCACGTATCTCTGGGGTTGAGGCGGAATTGATGATTACGTTCAGCCAGAAGTACAAGGCCGTCCAAGCCCGGCTCAAAAAAGTTCCCCGGCTTGTGGAGGATGCTGCATCGCTTATGCGTAAGGGCGACGCCTACGACCTCGTGATGTACTGGCGGAACGGAATCAAGGACAGGGGGCTGAGGCTTGCGCCGCTCAAGCCGGCCACAGTTTCCAGGAAAAAGAGGCTCGGATACCCGAAGCCCTCAACCCCACTTTTTGGGCTTGGCGACACGGTGGCGGACACTTATGTGAGGGGAATGCGGGCCTGGAAGACAAAGCGCGGATGGACTGTGCACATGATGCATCGGAAACATCATCAATCCAAACTTGCATTGGATG
>Ga0079037_100002185_pt1 | contig 10617 bp, 10 predicted proteins | sample Mud3Dept4metaG_FD_71479 | JGI IMG/M metagenome (GOLD analysis project Ga0079037, IMG submission 71479) | Freshwater wetland microbial communities from Ohio, USA, analyzing the effect of biotic and abiotic controls - Mud 3 Core 4 Depth 4 metaG | ecosystem: Environmental > Aquatic > Freshwater >... | reverse complement strand
TTGGAGAAGTGATCGATTTTCTCGATTTCTACATAGGCCCTTACCACTGGCCCGCCTTTAATGTGGCGGATTCCGCGATCACCGTGGGTACGCTCTGGCTGGCCGTGAGTCTCCTGTTTTACCCTGCTTCCAGGGCGAAGAAGGCTTAGAGGCACGATGTTTCCTGATTTGATTTCCATAGGCCCTTTCACCATTCACACCTACGGTTTCTTTGTGGCCGTGGGCTTTGCTGTGGGGATTCTGACCGCGGTCAAGGTCGGTAAAAGTCAGGGGGTCCCTTCGCAGCAGGTGATGGACATGGCCTTTGTGATGATCGTCTGGGCCATCATCGGGTCACGTCTGTTCTATGTGCTCATCAATTTTTCCCATTACAAGATTCACCCCCTGGATATCATCAAGCTCTGGCAAGGGGGTCTGGTTTTCTCCGGCGGACTGGTTGCAACCGCCGCTGCCATGCTCTGGTATCTGAGGCGCCACCGCCTCTCTTTCTGGTCCACAGGCGATCTCTGGGCGCCGTCTCTTGCTCTTGGGCAGGCGCTTGGTCGCGTGGGGTGTTTCATGGCCGGGTGTTGCTACGGACGGCCCACCGGTTCGTCATGGGGTGTGGTGTTCACCAACCCGAAATCCCTTGCCCCGCTGAACATTCCGCTCTACCCCACTCAGGTGTTTGAAGCCTTTGGTGGATTTATGATTTTCCTGATCCTGCTTTTTCTCCACGGAAAGAGAAAGTTCGAAGGACAGGTCTTTCTGTGGTATCTGATTCTGCACAGCACTGCTCGCCTTTTTGTAGAGCGTTTCAGAGGCGATGAGCGCGGCCTCATTCCTGGTACTGACATGAGCGCCACCCAGCTTGTCGCCATACTTATTCTCGTGGGATCGGTGGTTTTGCTCTTTATTCTGAGATCTCGATGGGAACGCAAGAACAAGGGAAGCGGGCGTGAGTCCCAGGCAAAAGGTTAATAAGGAATCAAGAACGGAGGCCAATATCATGGCAATAAAAGACAAAAGCGTCAGGGAAGCACAAATTGCTTCTTATGGGGATGCCATCGCCAAGCGATATGCATTCGTGAAAGAGAAAGGGAGCGAACCCTCTGTCATCGAAAAAGATCCTCTGCTGCGGCATCTCAAGGCGGAGCTCAGCCGTCGGCGGAAAAGGCTTCGGGCAGCCACCCGGAAAGTGAAACCAAAGCCGGTGCCAGTGCCAGTGCCAGTGGAGGAGCCGCCCAAAACAGAAGAAAAACCAAAGAAAAAGCAGAAGACGAAAAAAGCCGCCGAGTAAAGCTTATGCTGTGCCGGCAACAAAGAGGCTCTGTCCTTTGGGAAAGGAAATCAGGTTTTGCTGTTTGATTTTAGCGAAAAGATCTTTTCATACGGGGAAAGGAATGGCCGGGTATGCTCGCTGAAGGGACTCGTATCAAAATGACCAAAGGGTATCGCGGTGCCGAGGGCACGATTGCATTGAAAACGGATTCAAAATTTGAGCTCTATGTCATTTCTCTGGACAACGGGCTGAGAATCGTGGCCGGACCTGCTGCCTTTATTCTTTCTATGGCGGAGCATTGAATCTTACCTGTCTACAGGGAGTTACCAAATCATTACGAAGTCCCGCATTGCCGTATCCCGGGTCTTTCTCCCTCTTCAATCCCCTTGTACAAGAATAGGCAGAACTTGATTCTTTTTATCTTCCCTATAAAAAGCTTGACAAATGTTAATAATATCTGTAGTTTATATGCATTCCAAATTATCGGGTGACAAGCCATGATCGACAGAGTGAAGACAAAAGGCAAGGCGATTGCTTCGGTTTTGATGATTTTGAGCCTGATTTTCATTGCATTTCCAACCGATCTCACAGCTCAGCCATCAACCCACAAGGTTCAGAGAGGCGATACGCTCTGGTCAATTTGCGAAAAATATTACGGCGATTCTTTTTTATGGCCCAAATTGTGGGAAATGAATCCTTTTGTGACCAACCCTCACTTGTTAAAGCCAGGAGATATCATCACACTGATTGAAAAAGAAGACATTTACAAGAAAAGGGTACCAGCCGAAAAACCTTCTAAAGAAGTCGCTTCTGTTCCAAAAATGAAAGGCATTGATCTGAGCGCCCTCACCGTTCCTTCCAACATGGGATATCTTTCTCTGACCAAGGTTGAACCCTGGGGCGAAGTTTACGGGAGCACAAAATCAGAGCTTGGCGCGGAGAAGGGTCACAAGATCTTCATCAATTTCAAGAATCGAGCTGGCGTGAAACCGGGCGATGAATTCAGAGTAGCCAAGCCCATACCTGTCCGACATCCCCTTACGGACCGGCCGATGGGAGATATCATCAGTTTCCGCGGTAGCGTGGTGGTGAAAGAGCATCTCCAGGAGGACTACTTTCTTGCCGAGGTTACGGATGTGTTCATGGAGTTTGGGATTGGCGCTATTGTTCTTCCCTTCGAGCCAATGTCCAAGTGCGTGCAGCCTATGGCAACAGATCCAAAGCTTTACGGAAACATTGTCGCCCTCAAGGACAACAGAAGAATCATCGGAGGCGGTTCAGTCGTGTATCTAGATACCGGTTTCAAGGAGGGTATTCAGCGGGGACAGGTTTTTGAGGTGGTCAGAATCAGCACGATCCCTTCGCCCGACCTGAGACGCAACACCTTTGAACAAAACGTCAATGAAATCGCAAGCACCCTTGCCAAGGAAGAATATCTCGCTGACTTCTGGCAAAAGATTACAGAAGGGAAGAAACTCTATGAATTCCCAGTTGGCAAACTCATCATTGCGGAGTCCCGACCCGACTCTTCGACCGCCGTCATGCTTTCGTCCAGTGAAGAGATGGGTCCCGGCACCTTCATTAAGGGGTGCTCATGGTCGGAGCCTCCCGAATTTCTGGCGAACCTCCCTTCCTGTCCTTTGGAGTAAAAGAAAAAGCTTGACTATTCAGAGATCCTCTGTTTTAAATTCCCGCCATCCTTAGTGCTTCGGTCCGCAAATCAAGCACTTGGACAGAGTGAGTTCTCTCCTTTTCTCACGGACGCAAGGGTCGCATCATGAAGAGCATCCCCTCTGAAAACAGAGTGGACTGGCTTGCCCTGCATTTAGTCCCAGGTCTCGGAAACATGACCTTCAAGAAACTGCTGGACCGCTTCGGCGATCCGGCTGAGGTTTTCCGGGCGACCCTGACGGACCTCGCCCAGGTGGAGGGGCTCCGCAAACGGGTTGCACAGAGCATTGCACAGCGGGAATTTTCCCTGGACCCGCTGAACGTTCTCAGAGATCTTGAAAAATATGGCGCCAGGGTGGTGACCTTCTCGGATCCGACCTATCCCGAGCCTCTGAGAGAAATCCATGATCCGCCCATGGTGCTTTACACTAGGGGTTTGGCGATACCGAGCAAATCCACGTTTGTGGCCATTGTGGGTTCCAGAAATTCGACCCCTTATGGAGTGAAGACAGCCGAAAACTTGGCTCAGGGCCTTGCCAGACGGGGGCTCGGGGTGGTGAGTGGTTTGGCGCGTGGAATCGACTCCGCTGCACACTGGGGCTGTATTGAAGGCCGGGGTTTCAGCGTTGGAGTCTTGGGGACCGGAATTGATGCGGTCTATCCCCAGTCCAACAAAAAGCTCTTTGAGGCGATGGTTGAAAAGGGCGCGGTGATCACGGAGTTTCCCTTGAAAACGCCCCCTGAACCAAAGAATTTCCCCATCCGAAATCGCCTCATCAGCGGTCTGAGCAGAGGCGTGATCGTGGTGGAGGCCACGATGAAGAGCGGCTCTTTGATCACAGCCTCCGTTGCCCTGGAACAGGGCCGCGAGGTCTTCGCTGTGCCGGGGAGCGTCCACTCCTTCAAGAGCACGGGATGCCACTTCCTGATCAAGCAGGGAGCCAAGCTCGTTGAAAACGCAGATGATGTCCTGGACGAGCTCGGGATGAATTACACCTACGCGGCCAAGAAGGACTCTTACACAGAGCCCGCCCTTCCCCCGCTGGAGGATAATGAGAAAAAGGTCTACGATCTGATAGGAGATTACCCTGTGCACATTGACGACATTGTAAGAGAGGGAAATTTGGAACCAGGCACGGCCTCCGCGGTCCTCATGAGAATGGAACTCAAAGGGATTGTCAGGCAGCTCCCCGGCAAACTGTTCGTTCGCTAGACCCTCCCTTTCTTGAGGCTGGGCCTGTGAGGCATACACGAGATATGGCAGGGAAAACGACAACATCCACCAAGAAACGAAGGGCTCAACCCCCCGACACCTCAGGCAAACAGCTGGTGATTGTCGAGTCACCGGCCAAAGCCCAAACCCTGAACAATTATCTGGGTCCTGACTACGTGGTGATGGCATCGGTGGGACATGTGAGAGATCTCCCTGACAGAAACCCAAAGGGAGTCAAAGACCCTGTGCCCGGAGTGGACCTCAACAACGGGTTCAAGCCCAGCTATGACATCATTCATGGCAAGGAATCCACGGTGACCGCATTGAAACACGCCTTCAAGAAGGCGGCAGGACTATGGCTGGCCACCGACCTTGACCGGGAAGGCGAGGCCATTGCTTGGCATCTCGTTGAGGCTCTCCAGGTCAACCCGGAAGACGCCAAGCGCGTGGTCTTCAACGCCATCACAAAAAGCGAAATCGAGAAAGCCTTCCGAAGCCCTCGCAAGATCGATATGGCCAAGGTCAATGCCCAGCAGGCAAGGCGTGTTCTGGACCGCATTGTGGGTTACCAGGTTTCTCCGCTCCTGTGGCGAAAAGTCGCAGGCGGATTGAGCGCCGGCCGGGTCCAGTCCGTGGCCGTTCGTCTGGTCGTGGAGAGAGAGCGGGACATCGAAGCCTTTGTCCCGGAAGAGTACTGGAAGGTGACGGGATACTTCACCACGGAACCCCACCAAGCCCCTACCCTCTCAGAGGAGTGGATCCGGTGGCTGTCAGAGACGTCTGAAAAGAAAAACGGAAGAAAACCTAACGGTAAAACCGTGACGGAAAAGAACGAGTGGTTGTCCGCTCACGCGAGTTTGGCGGCGGAACTGGTGGAAGTGGACGGCGGAAAGATCGAGTCCCGCCGGTTTGACAAGGTTCTGGAAGCGGCCAGAAGGGCGGGTTTTCACCTTGATGATCAGCGGATCACGCAGAATCCCAACGCGAAGCCGCCGGCGGATCGTCTCGTGCGCCTGATCGGACATCTGGAAACCGGACCGCGCTGGACGGTGAAATCGATCCAGACAAAGAGGACAAAAAGTCACCCGTATGCCCCCTTCATTACCAGCACCCTTCAGCAGGCTGCAGCCAACCAGCTTGACTTCAGCGCTCAATTTACCATGGGGGTTGCCCAGAATCTTTATGAAGGAGTGAACGTCGAGGGAATGGGGTCTGTGGGCCTCATCACTTACATGAGAACCGATTCGACTCATCTTTCCCCGGAAGCTGTCGAGATGGTCAGGGAATATATCTCCTCCAACTATGGAGAGCCTTATCTGCCGCCAAGAGCGAACACATTCACCTCTTCGAATAAATCCGCCCAGGAGGCGCACGAAGCCATCCGTCCCACGGATGTTCACCTGACGCCCGCCCGCGTCCGGTCTTCCCTCAAGGAAAGCCATTACAAGCTCTACAAACTGATCTGGGAGCGCTTTGTGGCCTCACAAATGACCGATGCGCAGTGGGATGCCACGGCGGTCCTGATTTCAGGGGAAGATGAGAAAGGAGAACTTCGCTTTAAGGCCACGGGCCGGGTTCTTGTCTTTGATGGATACTACCGGGTCATGGGGGTTCCGAATGCCTCTGAAGAGGCGGTGCTTCCACCCCTTTCAGAAGGAAAAGGCCTCGGAGCTTTTCAAATCGAACCGATCCAGAACTTCACCTCCCCTCCTCCCCGGTACTCCGAAGCATCCCTGGTCAGGAAGCTGGAGGCCGAAGGAATCGGAAGACCGAGCACCTATGCCCAGATTATTCAGGTGATTCAAAACAGAAAATACGTGGAGAAAATCCGCAACCGTTTCTATGCCACGGACCTGGGCAAAGTCGTGACCGACAAACTCATTGAAGCGTTTCCCGAGATCATGCAGGTCGGGTACACGCGGGACATGGAGCAGCAGCTCGATGACATTGAGGAAAAGCACGCCGATTGGGTGGAAATGCTGCGCCGGTTCTACGGCTCTTTTACTCAGAGCCTCGAATCCGCTTACGAAGTCCTGGCCCACGCAAAAGCAGAAACCCAGCCTGCATCCCACATCTGTCCGCAGTGCGGCGGACAAACGGTCTATCGTTTTGGGAAAAACGGGCGTTTCCTGAGTTGCGCCCGCTACCCCAAATGCAAGTTTGCCGCACCTGTGGATCGGGAAGGGAAGCCTGTTGCGCCGGAACAGACCGATATTGTCTGCCCGAAGTGCGAGTCCGCCATGCTCCTCCGAAGAGGCCGCTTCGGTCTCTTTCTCAGTTGTATCCGGTATCCGGAGTGTGACGGCATTGTGAATCTTGATAAGAAAGGCCTGATCGCGGCACCAAAAACTCCTCCCCTGTTGACGGATCTCTCCTGCCCCAAGTGCAATGCAGCGATGAACCTTCGTCGCGGTGCCAAGGGCCCGTGGCTTAGCTGTTCGAAATTCCCCAAGTGTCGAGGTCGTATCGGCTGGTCCACTCTAGAGGAGAGCAGCCGGCAAGGATTGGAATCCGCACTGCAAGAACACGAGAAGAGAAATCCCCGAGCTGTGGTGCGCAAAATCGATGGGACTGCCGTGAGCGAAGGGTATAAGCCTCAGCCGCTCACCGCAGGAGGGGATAGCGCTGATGATGGCGGGACAGCGGAGGCATGATGCTGCGCCCTGAGCCTCGTTACCAGAAAGTGGGCCATCCGGATCGGCTCAGGAACTCGATACCTGGGGCAGCAACGAAAAACGATCCTCAGGCTTTGCTTTAAGGTAATATTGTTACCTACCGAAATAAAAATTGGTTTTACCCCTGTTCTTGTCCTGGCCGCTGCACCAATAACTCTCCCTGAATACACCAAATCCGCTGAGTCCCCTTTGTCTTTGCCGAGCTCTGTAAAGCTTCCGACAAGGCGGCTCTTAGCACAGCCGATGGTCGGGGAATTCACCAGCAGACCCAGGTGGGTTGCAAGACCAAGACCCCTAGGGTGAGCAATACCCTGCCCGTCACATAGGATGAGATCTGGAATGGTTTTTAGCTTGTTCAGCGCAGCGACAAGAATCGGGATTTCCCTGAAGCTGAGAAGCCCTGGGATGTAAGGGAAAGAGGTTTTGCCCCGCGTCCACCTCTGTTCCACAGGCTCAAGCCCTGGATACTGAAGAACGACAACCCCTGCCCAGAGGGTATCGTCAGTGCGCGAAGACGCGACATCGGTTCCTGCTATGAAACGAAGACGCTTCAGGCGGTTCTTGAGGATCACTTGCGGCTGGAGCTGTTTCTGAATCTCAACCGCTTCTTTTGGGGAAACGTTCCAGGGGTGTAGTTTTTTTATGTCCAACAGAAATTCGAAATCGGAAATTTGAATTTGTTTTCTGTTTCCAAATTGAGAATTCGGATTTCCAGTTCTTAGGAGTCATCCTGCTCGCTCTTCCGGAGAGAGTCCTCAAACTCCTTGAAGAACCTGTCTCTCTCTTTCCAATCCGGCCCAAAGCGTTTGTTGAAGTAAGTTCCCAGCTTGTCGAAGAACTTGATCCACAGAGGCTTTCCTGCTCCAAGCACCACATCCTCAAGAAATTCTTTCAGGTCGGGCATTCTCTCCTTGGGCAGGAATGAAAGAGCGCCAAGCTTGATGGACTTCTTCAGTGCATCCGGAGTCAGAGCATGGGCGGTCAGCATGACCGAAGGGAATCCTCTCTCCACGGACGTCTTGAGGAGCTCGAACCCGTTCACTCCCATGATGTCCAAAATGACGACATCGTAGGTGTAGCTCAGAAGGTATTGCAGGCCTGTGTCATAGTCTTTTGCCTTGTGGACAATGCACATGTCAAGCTCATCGGCAACCGTTTCAAGAACATCAGGCTCGTCGTCAACCACGAGCACAACCTTATCCTTCAGCGGGCTCTCTTTAGCCATCAGACCCTCCCTTTTGAGAGTTAAGTTCTAAATTTATAACAGAATTCATCATGGGGGTCAAAGGGAATTCGAACCGGCGCGAAAGAGAAAACCGAGTTGGGTATTGATAAATGCTAATTATAATAGTACGATATAAGCTAGATGGCAGGAGGTTGCAAGCCGATCATGAATGAGAAGAATTCTTCTCCATCAAATGAAATAAAAAGAAGATGGTGGAGTCGGTTTCTGGACAGGTTGATCAAGGCAAACAAAGAATCCCTTCAGCAAGGGTGCAGGACCTGAGGCACGCGCATCAGCGGTGCCGGCGGCATCAGAAAATGAATCTTCTGAGAATCATCCTTATTTTGTGTCTTGCCCTTATTCCCTTACTGGAGCGGCCCGCCTTTGGAGACAAGATCTATAAGTGGGTCGATGAAAGGGGCGTCGTCCACTTTTCGGATCAGGAGCCGGACTCGGATAAGCTCAAAGGAAAGGTTGAAGAAAGGGAGATCAAAGACCCTTCTTCGCTTCGGCCGGCCCAGGATACGGTAATCAAAGAAACTGCAAGAAATCCGATCGAATACGTTACGAATTGCACGTTTACCATTAAAGGCTCCAAGAAAATTGGATCCGGGTTTCTGATCTCTTCAGGCGGTTACGCTCTGACCTGCAGACATGTTGTCGAGGATGTTCCCAATCTCACGGCGGTTTTGAACGATCAGCAAGAGGTGCAACTGAACCTCGTTTTCGCGAGCACCAAGTATGATCTCGCGCTGGTCCAGGTCATGGTGCCCAAGAAAATGCCTTACCTCACAATCCGTGATGCAGAAGGTCTGGCGCCCGGCGATCGCCTTTTCGCTGTAGGCGCTTCCGCAGGGCTGCAATCCACTGTGACCGACGGGGTGTTCACCGCCTTCAGAACCATAGAGGCGGCCAAAGGAAGTTTCATTCAATTTTCCGCTCCCCTGAATCCCGGCAACAGCGGCGGCCCCTTGGTTGATGAAAACGGAATGGTTGTCGGTGTGGTTAGTCTCAAGTTCCTTTCCCAGCAAGGCATGCCTGTGAGCGGAGTCGGTTTTGCCGTACCTTCAGCCCAAATAAAAGAAGAATACGGCACCTACATGGAAAAATAGATCTTTCTCTCCCCCCTGCCCTTTCGTCAAATAAACCATTGCCAATTGTCTTTTGAATAGCCATATTACCCTATCTTTCTCAGCTTTCACGGGAGAGCTGTATACACCATATCTTGGAGGAGTGATCAGCCATGAAAATTGCGCAGTATTATGACCATGAACAAGTTCGCTTGGGCCTGATTCAAGGAGAATCTCTCGTGCCCCTGGATTTTCAGGGATCCATGATTGATCTCATAGAGCAGGGGACTCCCGCAAAACCCAAGGGTCGTGCTTTGCCGCTCGAAAAAATCCGTTTCGCCCCTGCGGTCAGCAAACCCTCAAAAATCATCGCCCTTGGTCTCAATTATCTTGATCACGCTAAAGAGAGCAAAGGAGCCATCCCCAAAGTGCCTCTCATTTTCGCCAAGTTCCCGAACTCTCTGTGCGGGCATAGGGAGCCCATTACCTGGTCTGCAGAGGTTTCAAAAAAGGTGGATTTCGAGGCCGAACTCGCAGTGATTATCGGGAAAAGGATTTACCGCCCGCAAAAAGATGAGGTCATGGATTCTGTTTTTGGATATGCCAGTGCCAATGATGTGAGCGCCAGGGACCTCCAGTTCGGCGATGGCCAGTGGGTGAGGGGGAAGTCCCTGGATACGTTCTGTCCCTTGGGCCCATGGATTGTCACCAGAGACGAGATCTCGGATCCCCACTCTCTCGGGATAAAGACGATTCTCAATGGAACGACCATGCAGGACAGCAACACGAACATGATGATTTTTAGAGTCCCCGAAGTGATTCACTTCCTCAGCCGGCAGCTCACTCTGCTTCCGGGGGACGTGATCCTTACAGGAACGCCCCACGGCGTGGGCACCTTCCGTGAACCGTCGATCTATATGAAGGATGGGGATGTGGTGGTGGTTGAAATCGAAAAGGTCGGCCGTCTGGTCAACCCCTGCAAGGTCATCTAAGAATTAGCCACAGACCCACAGAAGAAAAGTGATGAGGACTGAGGACTGAGTAACTCAAAGAAAGCATTCTCTTAAGCCACTCAGTCCTCATTACTCATCGCTCAGTCCTTTCTTTCATAGGTAGGTCGCAATGACTTGCCCTGTTAAACCGGCTCCGCCGTCCCGCCTCGCGGCAATTTAACAGGGCGATGATGAGGGCAACGCAGCAGATGGGCGTTTTTCAGCAACCTGCTAAGGCACGAAGCTTTCAGGCCTCACTTCAACAAGCTCAATCGCTTCTTCCGGACAGGTCACACGGCACAGGCCGCAACCCATGCATTTCGCAATGTCCACGCGGCTCCCGCTTCCCTGCCCGTTCTCCCAGGAGATGGCGCTGAAATAGCAGCGGTCATGGCAGGTTCCGCAGCCTGTGCAACGCTCGGCATTGATCTCGGCTCTGTATCGGCTGGGATCGACCACCCGGATGCCGCCCTTGATCAGGATGGGCATGGTCTGGCAGCAGCACGGGCA